>OLQY01000078.1_pt1 | contig 118883 bp, 138 predicted proteins | sample 1672851 | NCBI WGS metagenome assembly OLQY01 (sample SAMEA3136730, study PRJEB25190) | human gut metagenome
GGGCTCATAACCCGGAGGTCGTTGGTTCAAATCCTTCCCCCGCAACCAAATGGTCCCGTAGCTCAGTCGGTAGAGCAAAGGACTGAAAATCCTTGTGTCGTTGGTTCGATTCCGACCGGGACCACCATTTGGAAAATAAAGCCTTTAGATAAAGTTAAACTTTATTTAGAGGCTTTTTTGTTATTTTATATATCTTTGAATATATAGTAATTACTATAACTTTGATCACCTATAAAATTTTATATTAGTAGATAAAAGTTTTTTTATAATATGTATTGATTAATATTGTCTCAATTGTTTCATAAAGATAAAATAGGAATAAGAGGAACTTTTTGAATTATTTTTAAAATTATTGCAGGAAAATGACTTCTTTAATCGTGTATAAGTAAAAGGAGGAAAAGTTTATGAAAACTAATTATTTATTCTTATTGTTGTCGGTATTAATGCTGTGTACAGGATGTCATAATAATGAACCTGAAACTGTTTCGCTATCATGTGAAGATACTGAGATTTCTACTACAGAAGAAACTACGATTCTATATCAAACTAGCTTAAAGGAAATGGAAATTACAGAAGATTTATTTACGATCACAGGAGGAAATATTGATATTATAGACGATGCTGTTTTGTTTAGCTCTGATAAAGAAGGAACATTTAAGGTTTATATTGATACGGATGATTTTACTAGTAATACCATTACAATCAATGTAGTTAAACCTAAGGATACTCAGAATAGTTCTGACGAAAGTTCTAACAAAAATCCTGACGTTGTAAAAGGAGATGATAATACTTATCATAATGCACCTATGAGTGTTGATAAACTAAAAGAATCTGCAGATTATTTATATGAAACTAAATCACAGGTATGGGTACAAGGAGATCTTCCTCAATCCGCAATGCCTGATGATGAAGGTAATTATCATCCTGTATTATGGAATGATTCGCATACAGATTATATATACCTAATACTAAACGATGATATTTCTTTTGGAGGATGTAGAGTGTATATATATGGAACATTATTGTTTGATGGAACAAATTATTCTATCAATGTTGATAGTATAGAACAAGTAGATTAAATTCTATGAAAGAAGGGGATATTGTGATTTCTGAAGTAGAGATTGAACGAGTTGTAGAGCTTTATAGCGATTCTTTGTTACGCTTAGCAATGCATCATGTCGATAATTTGGCTCAAGCACAAGATATCGTTCAAGATGTATTTTTGAAATATGTCAAGCACAATAAAAGTTTTCATGATGCTGATTATGAAAGGGCATGGTTATTCCGTATCACAATCAATCTATGTAAAGATTATCACAAACATTGGTGGCAGAAAAAGCGCAGTGATTTTCCTCAAAATGCAAGCTTATCGACAAGTAAAACGGATTCTATACTTTATGAGATTAGAAAGCTCCCAAGAAACCAAAGAAATGCAATTTATCTTAAATATTATGAAGAAATGGATACGAAAGAAATTGCCAAGATATTAAATGCTCCTGAAGGTACGGTTTCCTCATGGATATCAAGAGGAAAAAAAGTTTTACGTAAAGAGCTGATGAAAGGAGAATTCTAATATGTATAAAAAGTATATTGAAGAAATTGATAAGATTTATGCTACTTCAACATATAAGGAACATCTAAAACAAGTCATGATAGAAAAACAAACAAAGATTTATCATCTTCCTATATTTAAAATTGCTGTTAGTATTGTTTCCTGTTTGCTTCTAATACTATCTGTTTTTTCGATTTATTATTTCAATTCAGATCATAATGTTTCTTTTTTATCCAAACATGAGTTTTCACCACTGTTAATTCCCAATAATCTATCTCCAGGATATGGCGGATTGGGATTGGTCGGTCATTTAGGGAATGATACGAGTTTATTTCCGCATAATAATCCTTATACCATAGATGAACATGATAGGTTACCGGTTTATGAAGATCGAAATTATAATGAAAGTATATATATGTCTGATTATTCGGATGAAGAGATTATTGCGCTTTTAGAAAAGGCAGCAGATGTATTTAATACTAATGACTATACGATAGAACATCTGCAAGAGGATATATATTCTTCTGTTGTGAATTCTGATATTTATTTAAATGCTGATTATGCTGAAATTGATCTTCTTTCAAAATATAAGTTTCGTTTATGTTTAAAGGAACCACATCATATTGGTATAAAAACACAGAAAGAAGTGGAACAAAATATTTTAGTTTTCTTAGAAGAATATAATCTTATTGATATTGAAGATCCTTTGATTGATGTTTATATCACAAATCATGTTGATGACAGTAATCCATGGCGTGTAAGAATCAGTAGAAAAACAGGAAATGAAATACAGGATCTTATAGAAAACCAATTACATTATTATGAACTTTATATAGATAGTTCAGGGACAGTAACTGAAATTGTTTATTTTGATATGGATGCTTTGAATAAAGTAGATAATTATCCAATTAAATCTATAGATACTGCTTTAAAACAATTGGAAGATGGTAGCTTTATTTATCCATTTAACAGAAAGGAAATTATAGATTCATCAGATGTAGCTTATACAGAAATCGTATATGATTGTTTTGATACTAGAAAATATTATATGCCATATTATAAATTCTATGTAAAAAAACAATTTGATGACGGGTCCTCATATTATTACGCATATTATGTATGTGCTATACAAGAAAAATATATAGAATTTGAAAAGTAAGTTTAACTATAGATTGGGCTAAAAGATATCATTACGCATAATTGCTGATGATATCTTTATTTCTATTAGAATTCATGTTACTGTTTGTTCTATGAGTTCTGTTTACATAAAGGGCAAATTAATTCATAATTACAATTTTACATTTAACTGCTTTTAATGGAAATATAATTTTGTCAGTCAATTAAATGGTTTACTTTTTCTAGTTTATATGTTTGTAATTATAAAGAATAATGAAATAAATCTGTAAAAGCTAATGACTTTTTTTGATTTATGAGCTAAAATTTATATATGTATGAAATCTGATAGATATATTGTCAGAAACATGGGAGGAACTGCAATTATGTATAATGATTATGAAGAATTTGAAATGAATGACTTTGATGATGATATTCGTCAAAGAGAAGAATTGATTGAGGAAATAAAGAAAATAGATACTTCAGAAGATTGGAATAGTATCTATCCACAGATTAATGCACTAAGAAAAAGATGGAGAAGAATTCCAAATATGGAATCTGCATATGAAGAAAAATTAGTAGAAGAATTCGAAAGTTATTTAGATGCATTCTATGCAAAAAGAAAAGAAGGATATCGAAATAACCAGACGTTAAAAGAAGAACTGATTCAACGTGCAGAACAGTTAAAGGAATCAACACAGTTTAATGATGCGACAAATGAAATGAATGAGTTAATGGAACAATGGAAAGCAATTGGTACTGCCGGAAAAGATACTGATGATGCTTTATGGGAAAAATTCAATGCTGCTCGTCAAACTTTCTTTGATCGTAAACATCAGTATTGGGAAGATTTACATGAAAAATTCCACAATGCGAAGGAAATTAAAGAAAATCTAATTGAACAGGCAGCAGCTCTTGCGGATTCTTATGATTGGCAGAAAACAGGTGAAGCATTCCATAGTCTGATGGATCAGTGGAAGGCAGCTGGAAGTGCTGGTAGAGAACATGAAGATCGTTTATGGGAAGAGTTCAATGAACATCGTCAGAAATTCTATTCTAACAGAAATGCATTTTATGAAAAACTACATGAAGAACAGTATAAGAAATACGAAGAAAAACAGAAACTTGTTGAACAGGCTAAGGAAGTAGCTGAGAAAGCTGAATATACAAAAGAAAATACAAACTTTATGAAAAACCTTAGCAATGAATGGAAAGCAATCGGTTCATGCGGTAAGAAAAGAGAAGATGAAATCTGGAAAGAATTCCGTTCTATTATGGATGAATATTTTGAAGGACTACGAAACTGGAATGAACAGCGCCATGCACAGTGGCGTCAGAGAATGACAGATGCAAGAAATCGTAAACAGCAGCTTCTTCTTGATCAGCAGCGTTATATCAAACGTATGCAGGATGAAATCGTTGGTTTAATTGGTGAACGTGCTATTGAGGAAATGGAAGATCGTATTGAAGAAAAGAAAGAATTTATTAAACAATTAGAAGAAGAAATTGCGGATATTGATAAAACTTTAGCAGAATAGTAAATATAGTGTCAGATCAAACTAGATCCGGACACTTTTTTATTATAGTTAAGTATGTAAATATATGTGTCTTGTCATATGTAAAAATATATGCTATACTAATGCGGAAAATAAAAAGGGAGTTGAGGAGTAATTCGTCTGAGATAGACGAATCGAGTAGTATATGATGAAACAGGAAATGATCAAACAATTAAAAAAAGAAAAAGATGCAGTTATTTTAGCTCATTATTATGTATCTGATGAGGTACAGGAAATTGCAGATTATGTGGGAGATTCTTTTTATTTAAGTAAAATCGCAACAGAATTAAACAATAAAACAATTGTATTCTGTGGTGTTTCATTTATGGGAGAAAGTGGAAAATTGTTGAATCCAGAGAAAATAGTATTAATGCCTGATATGAGTGCTGATTGTCCAATGGCCCATATGGTCACAAAGAATGAAATTGACTCTATTAGAAAACAATATGATGATCTGGCGGTTGTTTGTTATATTAATTCAACAGCAGAAATTAAGTCTTGGGCTGATGTGTGCGTAACTTCTGCTAATGCGGTACAGATTGTAAGAAAGCTGCCTAATAAAAACATTTTATTTATACCAGATCGCAATTTAGGAAGATATGTAAAAGAACAAGTACCTGAAAAAAATGTCATGCTAGTGAAAGGCTATTGTCCAATTCATGAAGAAATCAGAGTAGAGGAAATACAAGATTTAAAAGATTTACATCCTCAGGCAAAGATTTTAGTACACCCTGAATGTAATGAAGAAGTTAGTGAATTAGCTGATTATATTGGTTCTACTACTGGAATCTTAAAATATGCTAAGGCAAGTGATGAAAAAGAATTCATCATTGCGACAGAAATAGGGGTAGAATATGAACTAAGAAAACAAAACCCTGATAAGAAATTTTATTTTCCTAAAACTAAGCCAATATGCAAAGATATGAAGAAGATTACATTGGATAAGATAATACATGTTCTCTCTACTGAAGAAAATCAGATAGATGTTGAAAACAGTTGTGTGGAGCCATCTAAGATTACGCTAGAACGTATGTTATCATATGCTAAGTAGGTGTTATTATGGATATGAATATGAGTTATGATACTGTCATTGTTGGCTGTGGAGCAGCAGGTTTATTCTCTGCTTTGCATCTACCATCTTCTCATTCTATTCTAATGATCTGTAAAGAAGGGATAGAAATATGTGACTCCATGTTGGCGCAAGGCGGAATTTGTGTTTTAAGAGATGAGGAAGATTATCCTTCCTATTATGAAGATACTATGCGTGCAGGACATTATGAAAATAATCCTGAAAGTGTGTCTCTTATGATACGAAAAAGTCCAACGATCATTAAAGAATTGATAAAGTATGGAGTACAATTTGAAAAAAATCAGCATGGAGAGCTAATTTATACTAAAGAAGGCGGTCATTCAAAGCCAAGAATCTGTTTTCATCAAGATACAACGGGAAAAGAGATTACGACAGTTTTACGAAATAGAGTAAAAGAATGTAAGAATATTACAATTTTAGAAAACACAACGATGACAGACTTTCTTGTGGAACAGGGAGTATGCAAAGGAATCGTGGCGAGTAAAGAAAACGATACACTTTTCATTCATGCTAAAGATGTTATTCTTGCGACTGGAGGAATAGGAGGACTGTATAAGCATTCTACCAATTATGCAAGCTTAACAGGAGATGCAATAAGGATTAGTAAAAAATATGATGTGCGCTTAGATCATTTAGATTATGTACAAATTCATCCTACAACTCTATATAGCAAACAAAAAGTACGAAGTTTTTTAATCTCTGAATCAGCTAGAGGAGAAGGGGCAATATTGTTAAATGGAAAAAATGAACGATTTGTGAATGAATTATTACCTCGTGATGTTGTCTCTAAAGCAATTTTTGATGAAATGGAAAAAGAAAATAGTGAACATGTGTGGCTGTCATTTGAAAATATAGATAAAAATCATATCCTTCAGCATTTTCCTACTATATATGAAACATGCCTTAAAGAGGGTTATGATATTACTAAAGAGAAGATTCCTGTGGTACCTGCTCAGCATTATTTTATGGGAGGAATTCATGTTGATAAACATTCACGAACAACGATGCCTCATCTATATGCAGTAGGTGAAACAAGCTGTAATGGTGTACATGGCAAGAATCGTCTAGCTAGTAATAGCTTACTAGAAAGTTTAGTTTTCGCAAAACAGGCAGCTGAACATATAACAATCTCTACGAAAGGAAGAAAAGCTTATGAATCCAATTACGATGAAGCTAGCTGCGGATAAGTACATACTGCTAGCATTAGAAGAAGATATACATGGTGAAGATGTAACAACAAATTCAATATTGAATGAATATAAAAAAGCAAGTGTTGATCTAATCTGTAAAGAAGATGGCATTATTGCCGGATTAACTGTTTTTGAACGAGTATTTACATTATTAGATGAAAATACAAAGGTTGAATACTATGTGAAAGATGGAGATACTATCACTACAGGACAAAAAATTGCCTCTGTGATTGGTGATGCGAGAGTATTGTTGTCAGGAGAGCGAACTGCACTTAACTATTTACAGAGAATGAGTGGTATTGCCACTTATACGAATAGTATTGTAAAATTATTAAAGAATTCAAAAACAAAACTAGTTGATACACGTAAAACAACACCTTGTTTAAGAATATTTGAAAAATATGCAGTAACTGTAGGAGGAGCAGGAAATCATCGATATAATCTGTCTGATGGAGTATTATTAAAGGACAATCATATCGATGCTGCTGGAGGAATTAGACAAGCAGTAGAGATGGCAAGAAAACATGCCCCTTTTGTACGAAAAATAGAAGTAGAAACAGAGAATCTAGACATGGTAAAAGAAGCAGTTGAAGCAGGAGCGGATATCATTATGTTAGATAATATGTCACCTGAACAAATGAAAGAAGCTGTTGCCTTAATCGATGGTCGTGCAGAAACAGAATGTTCAGGAAATATCACAAAAGATAATATTAACACCATTCTTGAAATTGGAGTTGACTATGTATCTAGTGGCGCATTAACACATTCTGCACCTATACTTGACCTTAGCTTAAAACATTTAAAGATAATTGAATAAAAATGGAGGAAATATATGGAGACTATGCAGAAAGAAGAGCGTTTAGAATATATCTTGCAGCTGATTAAAGAAAGTAAGAAACCTTTATCAGGGACAGCTCTAGGAAAAAAGACAGGAGTTAGTCGACAAGTCGTTGTTCAGGATATTGCTTTACTAAGAATGCAAGGCTATCCGATTATTTCTACGGCTCGTGGTTATCTAATACAAGAAACAAATAAAGCGGTTCGTTTGTTTAAAGTCTGTCATGATACTAATCAGATTCAAGAAGAATTAGAACTTATCGTAGACTTAGGTGGAACAGTAGAGGATGTTATTGTAAATCATAAAGCTTATGGGAAAATGACAGCACCTATGTCTATAAAGAATAGAAGAGATATAGCTATATTGCTAGATAAATTAAAAACAGGGAAATCAACTCCCCTGTCTCAGGTTACATCTGGCTATCATTTTCATCATATATCCGCAGACTCAAAAGAAATCCTGGATGAAATTGAAGAAGCATTACGGAATAAACATTTATTAGCTCCTTTTCTTCCATATGAATTAAATGAAGTAGATTCTATTTAATATTAATGAACGCCTATAAGGTGTTCTTTTTACATTCTTTCTTTAATAAAGTCATTATTTTAGTTTTTCTGGTTATTCTACATAAGAGCGAATAATAGTACCACATTGTTTACAGATTACATGTGTTATCGTCTGCATTTTCGGATATACAGGCATCTTAAATTTAATAGGTTTAACGCTAGTATGATTAAGAAAACAATTAAACTTTTATAGATAATATGTTTTGTATATGATATACTACTTTTCCATAACAAAAGTAATGAATTAACTTCAAAATATGATAAAATATGACTATTGTTAGGAGGTGCCTTATGAAAATTGCTTATGTGTTTGTAGAGCATCCGATCATGCATTTGGATCATAGTTTTACTTATTCATGTGATGGATATAATGTTCAGCGCGGAGAACGTGTTCAGGTGCCTTTTGGGAAAACATCGATCATTGGTTTTGTGACTGGTGTTGATTATATATCAGATGAAGAAGCTTCATCCTATCCATATGCGATAAAATCGATTCAAAGTGTTATTGATGAAGAACCTTTATTAAATGAAGAATTATTTCAGTTGGGAGAATGGATGGCAAATACATGCATAGCACCCAAAATAAGTTGTTTTCAATGTATGCTGCCGGCAAAATTAAAACCTAAAAGCAATCATAAGCAAATTCGTATGGAAGCTTGGGTCAGATTTCGTAAAGATAGTGATAATTTGACTACCAAACAGCAAGCGGCATTAGATGCTTTGCGAAATGGTGATATGTTACGTACTCAGTTTTATCAGATTTATAAATCTCCTGGGAAAAAGATAATTGAATTGGGCTTAGCAGAAGTATATGAAAAAGAAAAACAGGCTGTAATAGATGCACAGGGTCCAACGCAAAAGGATTTAGCCTTGACTGAGGAACAGAAAAAAGCTTTACATACATTGCATAGTATTCAAAAACATGAAGTTGTATTGTTGCATGGGGCAACAGGAAGTGGTAAAACAGAAGTGTTTTTACAGCTCGCAAGATCAATCATAGAGAAAGGTAAACAGGTATTGATTCTAGTTCCTGAAATATCCTTGACACCACAGATGGTTAAACGTGTAAAAGCTCGTTTTGGAAGTCAGGTGGCTATTTATCACTCTGGTTTGAATGCACAGGAAAAATATGAACAGTATCAGCTGGTTCGACGTCATCAGGTTCAGATTGTAGTTGGAACACGTAGTGCAGTGTTTATGCCTTTTGATAATTTAGGCGCTATTATCATGGATGAAGAACATGATACAAGTTATAAGCAGGAATCATCGCCTCGCTATCATTGTAGAGATGTGGCAATAGAGCGAGGAAGATATCATAATGCTTTGGTGGTGCTGGCAAGTGCAACTCCATCTTTAGAGTCATATGCCAGAGCAATGAAAAAAGTATATCAGTTAATTGAGATGCCTAGTCGTGTTAATGGCAATTTTCCAGAAGTAAAACTCGTTCAAATGCGTAAAGCAGTGAGTAGAGGGGAAAGCTATATGCTGAGTGAGAAGCTCATGGCCGCAATATATGATCGTCTTCAAAAGAAAGAACAGGTAATCTTATTGTTAAATCGTAGAGGATATACTCCGGTTCTTCGCTGTATCAGCTGTGGTCATGTTATAATGTGTCCACATTGTGAAGTAGCAATGTCGTATCATAAAGATGAAAAACAACTAAAGTGTCATATATGCGGTGCTACTAGACCAGTACCTAATTATTGCCCTAGCTGCAGCAGTTCTACATGGCGATATTTAGGCGTTGGAACACAGAAACTGGAAGAACTAGTACAAATTAAGTTTCCTCAGGCAAAGATCATTCGTATGGATGCGGATACCACAGGAAAGAAAAATGCTCATGAAGATTTACTATCTGCTTTTGGAGAGAAAAAAGCTGATATTCTATTAGGAACGCAAATGATTGCGAAGGGTCTGGATTTTGAAAATGTAACATTGGTTGGAATTATTAACGGTGATGCTATGTTAAATCGAAGTGATTATCGCAGTGCAGAATTAACCTATGATTTGCTTGAACAGGCATGTGGTAGAAGCGGACGTGGAAATAAGATAGGAGAAGTTATTATTCAAGCTTATGATACCGATCATTATGCGATACAATGTGCTGCCAAGCATGATTATCAGACATTTTTTGTAAATGAAATGAAATATCGTCATCTAGCAAATTATCCGCCTTATACTTATTTGGGAGGAATTACATTCTCTTCTCGTCATGAGGAAGAAATTGAACGAGCAAGCACTCGAGCAATGAAGATATTGAAGAATAAAAATGGTTTTAAAGTATTGGGACCTGCTGTTCTTACCAAAAGAAAAGATGAACTTCGTATTCGAATTCTTTTAAAAAGCAAACAAAAAGAATTACTTGTGTCCGCAATTCGTGAGATATATGATGAGCATTTAAAAAATAAAGAAAAAGCGAGAATGGATATTGATCTTTCTCCTATCATGTTAGATTAAAGGAAGTATATTATGAATAAAAAAGAATGGATTCCTATTATCATTGCAGTTATAATGCTTATGATAGGAAGTGTATACGACTATGTTATTACAGATACTTTATATATGAGCTTTCCGATTATTGGTATGATTTTTGAAAGAATCTTGTTATTTCCTATTGAATGGATTGTTGTTTTTACAATGCTGCTTTTATATAAAACGAAAAATAAAAGAATATACATATTTCTAGCTTTACTGGCAGCTTTTTATGCAACATCTGAACTATTGGGTTATTGGATTTCTGATACTAATATTGTTTCTATTATAATAACTGTTTGTATTAGTATTGTTTTACTAGGAATAACGTTATTTACAGTGAATAAACTGCCTTCTGCATGGATAGATAAACATCTGAATTTCTTTTTGTTTTATATTGCGGTGCTGTTGAGTGCAGTTCTTATTACCACTATCATTAAGATCTGTTGGGGGAGAATACGTTATCGTGATATGGAATATATTTCACAGTTTTGTGTATGGTATCGTCCATGTGCTATGTATGGGAATAACTCATTTCCTAGTGGTCATACAACTGCATTTACTAGTCTTATCTGCTTTCTGCAGTGGAAAGAGAATCCTTACGCAAAACCAAGTATTTATCGCTATATAATAATCAGTTGCGTTATTATTCTTATGCCTATAACACGTATGATCATGGGAGCTCATTTCTTAAGTGATACCGCAATGGGCTTTATGATAACTTATAGCTGCTACTTATGGTATCGGAATTATTTTAGAAAGCGAGGAATGTTATGAACGCAAGAGAAATTGCATTTTCTATGTTGAAAGATATTTGTTTACATAACACTTATAGTAATCTTCTATTACGTAAGGAGCTAAATAAAGCAAAAGAACAAGATAAAGGCTTGATTACGCAGATTGTATATGGAACATTACAGAATTATCGTCTATGTCGTTATCAATGGGAAGATTTAGTGAAAAAACTACCTAGTGATGATATCTGTGTTTTATTGGATATGAGTATTTATCAGCTGTTTTATATGGACAAAGTTCCAGCTTATGCGATTATTAATGAAGCAGTAGAGATCACAAAGAAATCCATTCACCCTAAAATGGCAAAAATGGTTAATGCTGTTTTACATCAGGCAGAAAGAAGAAAAGAACGAGAAGTAATAGGAAATGAAGTAAAAATGCTAGCGATTAAAACTTCTCATCCTGAATGGATCGTATCTATGTGGAAAGCACAATATGGGATGGATGTTGCTGAAAAAATATGTTATGCCAATATGGAAACGAAGCCAAATGCGGCTCGAGTTAATACTTGGAAAACTTCAAAAGAAAAACTGCTTGCACAAGATGAGCGATTCCATGAAGGATATATGAGTAAAGATGCCTTGTTGTATGATGGCTCTATTGCGGAAACTTCATCGTATGAGCAAGGACTTATTTCTATACAGGATGAAGCAAGTCAATTGATTGCTAGAATTGTAGATCCACAGCCAGATGAAGAAATACTTGATGTATGCAGTGCCCCAGGAACAAAAGCCAATCATATGGCAGAGCTAATGCAGAATAAAGGACATATCGTGTGCGGAGATTTACATCCGCATCGTGTTGAATTAATCAGAGAAGGCGCAAAACGTTTAGGGATTACGATCATGGAGCCTATGGTCATGGATGCGACAGAATTAGCAGAAATCAAAGGACAGATGTTTGATCGTGTCTTATGTGATGTGCCATGCAGCGGCTATGGTGTACTAGCAAGAAAAAGCGATATCAAATATCATATGAAGAGTGAAGATATGGATACTCTTATTCCGATTCAGAAGAAAATTCTTTCTAAAAGTGCTGAACATGTAAAACCAAATGGTATTTTAGTATATTCCACATGTACTTTAAATAAAAAGGAAAATGAAAAACAAATACAGGCTTTTTTAAAGGAACATGATGATTTTATGTTAGTAGAGGAACGTACGATTTTCCCATTTGAAGCGCATAGTGATGGTTTCTATATGGCAAAGCTACAGAGAAAGCAGTAGATTAATAAACAGAGGAGCATTTTATTGATGTCCTCTGTTTTTGTATTATATTGACTTGATAAAATTGATTATGGGCTTTAAATAATCTTCACTTATATAATCTTCTTTTTGAGATTGAATTGATAATAGAGCTTTCATAGTAGGATCAAGAGAATCGATATTTTTGTTTTTCAGTGACTTTTTTATTGCTTTGCATAATGCTTTATCTACAAAACTCATTTTCATTTCATCATAAATTCCTCTCCCATAAAATAATGGTATGTTGTGGGAGATATCTTTTAAATTCTGATTTTGTATCTGTTGTAGAGTTTCAGAAGTATATTCACTTAGTCCTACCGCAAAGATTGCTATTTTTTTATCTGATAGAGCATCAAGATATTTTTTCATCTTCTTCACTACTGCCATATTTCCTGCATAAATACTTCCAGCTAAAATAATGATATCATAATCTTCTTCTATTCCTTTTTTAAAGTCAGCTACATTTATTGCATCACAGGGAATATCTTTTTTTAACATTTCAATATATGTTTTTGTTGTGCCATACTTTGATGTGTAAATAACTAATACTTTTTTCATAATTATTTTCCTTTCTCGATTGTCTCAGCTATGCAGCTATATATCATTTCCTTTTAGCACATGTTACTTAAATTTTAACGACTAGCTGCTCATATATCAAGATTTCATGTGAATGTTAAAAACATTTAACAATACATTGTATATTTATTGTGATTAGAATAAATGTAGTTCTATTTTTAGAATATGAGAATGATTAGGAAATTAGAATGAAAATTAATTATATTCTTTTCATTAGAATGAATAAATTTTCTTAAAATGAAACAATTCTGTTTGAATTATTATTATATTAGCGTATAATTAAGAAAGAAAAATGAGGTGATTGTATGGTTGAAAAACGAGTGTTAGAAGAAATATTAGAAATTGCTTGTAGTACAGCTGGTGATTTTGCGGAAATTTTTGAAGAAGTAAATTATAGTACGCGTATTTCAATGTTAAATGAAACAGTAGAATCAACAAATAGTGGTATACGCTATGGATTAGGACTTCGTATCTATCATGGATTAGAGTCTGTTTATGGATATACAAATGATACCAGTGAAGAAAATTTAAAGACATTTGCAAGAAAACTGGCAGATAGTTTAGGAGAAAAACAAAAGGATATTCATGTTGAGCTGAAAGAAGTGACTTATGAGAATAAGCATGTGATTAAAGTTCGACCTAAAGAGGTATCTTTAAAGGAAAAAGTAAAATTGATGAAAGAGGCATGTTCTGCAGCTTTAGCTTATGATCCATTAATTGTAAAGGCGATTGTCAATTATCAGGATGATGAACAACATGTCGCAATATCCAATTCAGAAGGAAAATATATTCAGGATACGCGTATTCGTACTCGTATGGCAGTATCAGCTGTGGCAGAAGATAAAGAATTAAGAGAAACAGGTACTTGTTCTCCTGGCGGCAGTGAGGGAATGGAATTTTATGAAAGTCATAAGCCGGAAGAAATCGGTATAGAAGCAGCTCGTATTGCGAAAACTATGTTGTATGCGAAACCATGTCCAAGCGGTGTTATGCCAGTAATTATTGATAATGGATTTGGCGGTGTAATTTTTCATGAAGCATGTGGGCATTCATTAGAAGCTCGTGGTGTCGCAAAGAATCAATCAAATTTTGCGGGTAAATTAGGTCAGAAGATTGCCAGTGAATGTGTTAATGCAGTCGATGATGGTACTATTCCAAATGCCTGGGGAAGTGCTAATATTGATGATGAAGGAAATTTCACAAAACGTACCGTATTAATTGAAAATGGTATTTTGAAAAATTACTTAGTGGATACTTTAAATGGACGTCGTCTGAATATGCCTTCTACTTCCAGCAGTCGTCGCCAGTCCTATAAATTTGAAACGACATCTCGTATGACGAATACCTTCTTATTAAATGGAAAAGATAATTTAGATGATATGATCAAAGAAACTAAATATGGTCTATATGCGAAGACGATGGGTGGAGGAAGTGTAGGACCTACTGGAGACTTTAACTTTGCAGTATTAGAAGCTTATTTAATTAAAGATGGAAAGATTGCTTATCCTGTAAAAGGTGCTACTTTAATTGGAAATGGAACGGATACTTTAATGAAAATTGATCGAGTTGCGGGTAATCTTAAACGTGCTCAGGGAATGTGTGGGGCAGATAGTGGAAGCATTCCAACTGATGTCGGTCAGCCGGCTATTCGTGTTTCAGAAATGACGGTTGGCGGAAATGAAGGAGGTGCCGCTAATGAATAAAGAACTATGGCTAAAGGCCGCAAAAGAAGCTGGAATTGAAGATTTTGAAATTTATGAACAGAAAAGTAAAACAACATCAATACGTGTTTATCAAGAAAATGTAGATCGTTATACAATCAGTGAATGCAATGGCATTGCGGTGAGAGGGATCTATAAAGGAAATATGGGAATTTATTTCCTTGAACAGGATGATGATGAATTAATGAATCATGCCCTTTCACAAATTAAAGAAAATGCAGAGGCAATCACAAGTGAAGATATCGTGGATATCTATCCAGGTGATGATAAGTATCCAGTGATTGAACAGCGTACCTGCACGTTGATAGATCAAAAAGATGAAGTGAAGATTGAATTACTAAAAGAAATAGAATCACGCTTAAAAAAGAGTGACAAACGAATCGATCAGGTCATGAGTGTTAGCTATGGAGAAGTGAGCGGACAGACTGCGATTGATAATACGAAAGGAATTCATCTGCAAGATGAACAACATGTGGCCTTTATCAGTGCTGGAGTCATGGCAAAGGATCAAGAAGATACTAAGGTTGCTTATGACTGGAAATATATCTATGATTTAGCTGATATTGATGTAGAAAAATTTACACAAAATTTAAGCAAGAAAGTACTAGATAAACTACATGCGGAAAGTGTAGAGAGTGGTACATATCCTGTCTTAATCGATAGAGAAGCAATGGCTGATATTCTAGAAGCCTTCTGTGGCATGTTTGATGGAGAGAATGCACATAAAGGAATTTCTTTATTGCATGATCGTCTAGGAGAAAATATTTTTAGTGAAGATATTACTATTGTAGATGATCCATTTATGAAAGATGGATATAATTGTCATAGCTTTGATGATGAAGGTGTTGCCTGTCAAAAAACTACTTTAGTTGATAATGGAGTGTTAAAAAGCTATCTGCATAATCTGAAATCAGCTCGATTGATGGATTGCAAGACAACTGGAAATGGTTTTAAAGGCGGATATTCAACGAATGTAGGAATAGCGCCAACAAACTTATATATTCAAAATGGAAATCATAGTGTAGAAGAGATGATTGCATCTATGGATAAAGGAATCATTATTACGGAAGTAACAGGACTGCATGCAGGGCTTCGTCCGTTAACTGGTGATTTTTCCTTACAATCTGAAGGCTGGTATGTAGAAAATGGTAAAAAAGTCAGACCGGTGAATTTAATTACGATTGCGGGGAATTTCATGAAGGCTATGAACGAAATTTCTATGGTTGGAAATGATGGAAAACTGAATGCTGATGCGATAGGTTCTCCAAGTATTTTATTCTCTGCTTTGGCAGTAAGCGGTAATTAGGTAATATAGGTATTATGATGAAAGTGCATAATACCTTTTCTAATTCTTACAGTTTTATAAATCTTTTTAGTTTGTGTTGAAACTCGTTGGTTCTTAACGGGTTCTATGGTAAAATAAAAGACGGTGATATGATGAAAAGTTTATATGATTTTACATACGATCAGATGACAGATATGGCTTTAGCACAAGGCTGGAAGAAATTCAGAGGTCATCAGATCTTTCAATGGTTGTATCGTAAACGTGCAGTCAGCATAGATGACATGAGTGATTTGTCTAAAGATACTAGAGAAACACTAAAACAGCAGTTTTCTTTAACTCCTTTAGAGTTAAGAGATAAACAGGTTGCCAGTGATGGCACGACAAAATATTTATTTGCTTTAGAAGATGGTTCCTTGATTGAAAGTGTTTTAATGCAGTTTGATTATGGAAAAAGCATCTGTGTTACTTCTCAGGTGGGCTGTAATATGGCCTGTGCGTTCTGTGCAAGCGGTCTAACAAAGAAGAAACGTAATCTGACAAGTGGAGAAATGGTAGCTCAGGTTTTATATGTACAACGTGATTTAGATGAAAAAGAAGAACGTCTTAGCCATATTGTAGTTATGGGAACAGGAGAGCCTTTTGATAATTATGACAATGTCATGAATTTTTTAGCGACTGTTAATCATGACCGCGGACTAGGTATTGGTGCTCGTCATATTACAATATCTACTTGTGGTGTCGTTCCTAAAATCTACGAATTTGCGAAAGAACATACACAGTATAATTTGGCGATTTCTCTTCATGCGCCTAATAATGCATTACGCGATCAATTGATGCCGATTAACCATGCATATCCATTGGAAGAACTTATGGAAGCTATTCAATATTATGCGAAAGAAAATAATCGTCGTTTGACTTTTGAATATATCTTATTGCGTGGCGTAAATGATCAGAAAGAACATGTTAACCAGCTTGCGAAATTATTACGCGGATTAAATGCGTATGTGAACTTAATTCCTTATAATGCAGTAGATGAAAATGGTTTTCAGGGAGTTGATCATGAACAAGCAATGGTTTTCTATGATGCCTTGATGAAACAGGGGATTCGCTGTACGATCCGAAAAGAACATGGTGCCGATATTGATGCGGCATGTGGACAGTTACGTGTGAAACATTTAAGGAAAGAGGGTCATCGTTCATGAGCTTGCGTTATTTTGGAACGAGTCATGTTGGACTTAGAAGAAAAAATAATCAGGACTGTATCTGTTTTCTGGAAAATAAAGACCATGCTTTACTAGCGGTTGTATGTGATGGGATTGGTGGAGGACTGGCAGGAGATGTAGCTAGTCATATCGCAATTGATCATATGAAGGAAAGCTTTTTGAAAATGACACCTTGTCATAATGATGTTGAAGTAAAACATTGGTTGCAGAATACGATTCAAGAAGCTAATGATCAGATTTTTTTACAATCTACTAAAAATGAAGAACAAAAAGGCATGGGAACAACGATGGTCGGTATCTTGAAATATGATGCATCCACCTATATCTTTAATGTGGGAGATTCACGCACTTATGGACTATATAAAGATGATTTTCTAGCATTGACAGAAGATCATTCCTATGTGGCAGATATGTTAAAAAAGGGTGAATTGAGTGAAGCAGAAGCAGCCGTTCATCCAAATCGCAATATGTTAACAAATGCTTTAGGAATCTGGAATAATGTACGAATTGATATCAATAAGATTAAAAATGATTATTTGTCTTTACTGATATGTAGCGATGGACTTCATGGCTATGTTAGTGAAAATACAATTCGTAAGATTCTAGAAAGTGATACAAGTGTAGAAAAAAAAGTACAGGCATTGATTGATCAATCGCTTTTAGCAGGTGGTTATGACAATGTCAGTGTCATCATCATAGAAAAGGATGGTGAAACAAGTGAATAACATAAATAAAATGATTGCGGAGCGTTATATGATCGTTTCTTCACTAGGAGAAGGCGGCATGGCTGATGTATATTTGGCTATTGACACGATTTTAAATCGAGAAGTTGCGATCAAAGTGCTTCGTGGTGAATTAAGTAAAGATCCTGTAACACTATTACGTTTTCAAAGAGAGGCAAATGCTGTTAGTAAATTGAATCATCCTAATGTTGTAGATGTATATGATGTTGGTGAATTTGAAGGCCGTCATTATATAGTCATGGAATATGTTCGAGGACGTACTTTAAAAGAGCTAATTCTGCAGCGTGGAGCCCTACATAAAGAAGAAGCTGTGAATATCATGATCCAGCTAACTAGTGCTGTTCAGCATGCGCATGAAAACAATATTATACATCGTGATATCAAACCGCAGAATGTTCTGGTAAAGGATGATGGAACTGTAAAGATTACGGATTTTGGTATTGCACTGGCACATGATACAGTACAGCTTACACAAAGTGATGCGGTATTAGGAAGTGCTCATTATTTAGCTCCTGAAACTACAAGAGGGGAACCGGCTACTAATCAGGTAGATATTTATGCATTAGGAATTGTATTCTATGAACTGCTAAGAGGAACCGTTCCTTTTCATGGAGATAACCCAGTGCAGATTGCGATGAAGCATTTACGAGAAGAAATTCCAAGTATTCGTGATTTTAATCCTACTTTGCCGCAGTCGATAGAAAACATTATTATCAAGGCAACAGTAAAGAATCGAAAATATCGTTACCAAAGCGCTAAAGATATGTTGTTTGATCTGCATCGCTGTTTATTGCCGGAATATGCTCATGTAGAAAAACTAGTGTTTGAAGATGAAAATCCGCAGAAGACAGTAGTGATGGATTCCTCAAAACAAAAACAATTAAAAAAGAATGAAAAACGTAAACAGCATATTGAAGAGATTGAAGAGGAAGAACCTGTTAAGAAAAAAAAGAACAAATCACGTACGAAAACAATTGTGATGTTAATATCCGGTATTTGTATAATTGGTATTGTCTTAATTCTAGTTTTTAGTAACGTGTTTAATAGAGAAAAAATGATAAGCGTACCTGAGCTTTCAAGCTCACAGACACAACAGGAAGCAATTCAGACATTGACACAAAGCGGCTTTAAAAAAGATAATATCACGATAAAAGAAGAATTAAGCGATGATATTAAAGCAGGCTATGTCATTGGTTTATCAGAAGATGCAGGAAATGTGATTGGCGAAAACTCAGAATTGACGTTAACAGTGTCTAGAGGAATATATTATGTTGTGAAAGATTATCGCAACCGTTTATTAAGTGATGTAGAAGAAGAGCTAAGTAAGGAAAATCCAAATCTGAAATTAGAGGTTACTTACGAACAAAGGGCTAACACTTCTCCTGGTTATATCGTTGAACAAAGCGGCTTAAATGTAGATGATAAATTAGATCCTGAAGAAGAAAATACGCTGAATGTGACAGTCAGCAGACTTATGACTTTTACAATATCGGATATTGTAGGAAAACCGGTTGATGAAGCTAGAGAAACAATTAAAGAAAAAACTGGAGTATATCCTTTAGAAGATGCACAATCGTATGATTTATTAAGTGAAGAAGAAAAACAAACAATTCAAAAAGGAGTCGTTGTAGAGGTGGATCCTGCAGAAGGAACAGAATATACACAGCAGGTTGATAATCCAAACTTTATAACGATAAGGTATTACGAATGAGAGAAACAGGAAGAATTATTAAAATCGTATCCAGCCGATATGAGGTTTTAGATCAGCACCATGAACGAGTTTTATGTGTGCCGATGGGAAAATTAAGAAAAGCAAAATCTCCCGTTGTGGGTGATATTGTAGAATTTGAACGATTTGAGAATCAGAATGGTATTCAGAAAATTCTGCCAAGGAAAAATTCTTTGGTTCGACCATCAATTGCGAATGTGGATCAGGCTATCATAGTAATGTCCTGTAAAGATCCTGATTTTTCTACAACATTGATCGATCGTCTGATTTTCAGTGTCTGTTATGCAAATATACACCCAATTCTTTGTATTACAAAACTAGATTTAATAGATGATAATAGTCCTATTTATGAAGAAATCCAGCATTATAGAGATAGTGGCTATGAAGTTTATTGTAGTGGCAAAGGATATGCCAATGAAGAACTTATTCAGGCATTAGCAGGAAAAATCAGTGTTTTAACTGGCCAAAGCGGTGCAGGGAAAAGCTCGCTGTTAAACCGTATTGATCCATCTTTCCATTTACAGACACAGGAAATCAGTAAAGCATTAGGAAGAGGAAAGCATACGACACGCCATTGTGAACTGCATGAGATTGCGAACGGATGGGTAGCGGATACTCCAGGTTTCTCTTCTTTAGATTTTACTGCTATGAAGGTTGATAAACTTGCCGCATGTATACCGGATTTTAAAGATTATTTATATTCTTGTCGCTTTCGTGACTGTATTCATGTAAATGAACCAGATTGTGCTATTCGTCAAGCAGTAGAAGAAGGTAAAATCCGCAAAGAGCGATATGATCATTATCTGGAAATTGTAGATATGATACAAAAAGCAAAACCACGTTATTAAAAAATATACTATTAATAAATAAGAAAGAGGGAAACACATGAAAGAATTAGTAATTGCACCTTCCATCTTATCCTTGGATTATTCAAAAACAAGTGAACAACTGGAAGAATTAGATAAAAGTAATGCAAAATGGATGCATTTTGATGTTATGGATGGACATTTTGTCCCTAATCTTACATTTGGACCAGATTTACTAAAGGGGTTTAAAAAAGCAGTAGATATGGTTATGGATGTACATATTATGGTGGATGATCCAGATATGGTATCAGAAATGTTTGCGAAAGCTGGAGCTGATGTCATCACCTTCCATTTAGAAGCTGTAAAAGATATAGATGCATGTATTGCCTTATGCCGTAAGATTCGTGAAAAAGGGATTATGGCTGGTGTTTCAGTTAAACCAAAAACGAGAGTAGAGGAACTGCTGCCACACCTAAAAGAAATGGATTTAGTACTGATTATGTCTGTAGAGCCAGGTTTTGGAGGACAATCCTTTATGCCTGAGACATTAGATAAAGTAAGAATATTACGTGAAAGAATTGAAGAAGAAAAACTAAATACACGTATTGAAATCGATGGTGGAATCAATGCCGATACTGCCAAGCTTGCAGTTGAAGCAGGTGTAGATACATTAGTAGCAGGCAGTTACATCTTTAAAAACGGTATTAAAGAAACGGTAGATGTTTTATTATCATGTCAAAAGTAGTATTAATTGCAGGAAGGGCATATCAGGTTCCATTGATTGAACATGCGGATTATTATGGGGTTGATCATGGAGCTGTCTGCTGTATGCGCCAGCAGATCAAAATGAAAAAGGCCATAGGTGATTTTGATAGTATCACTACTGATGAATTTGAGGAATTAAAACAGAGCACACAGGTTGTCCGGTTACCTACCCATAAAAATGAAACTGATTCTGAAGCCGCAATCCTTATAGCTATGGAAGATGGCTATGACGATATTATTTTATTTGGCGGATTAGGTGGTCGTATTGATCATGAAATGGTTAATCTTCATCTTATGCTATATCGTGATTATCCATTGACACTGATGAATGAAAACAACGCAGTTAAGGTTTTATCCAAAGGTACTTATGAAATAGAAAAAACGCATAAATACTTATCTTTTTTACCATTGGAAGAAAGCTGCATCACGGAAGAGGGCGTTGCATATCCATTAGATAAGCGTAAACTTACTCTACAGGATATTTATACGACATCGAATGAAATCTTAAATGAAAAAGCATGTATTACTATACATTATGGGAAAGTATTGATGATGCAGTGTAATGATGTAAAAGATAATATATTATAGAAAAAGGTTGGTTATCCATAGTATTTGGATGGCTGACTTTTTTTGATTGTGTAACATTATTTACTTTTCATATATACATAGTATAATGAGAGTAAGTTAAGAATGAGTGGTTTTATTTGTAATATACTAAATGGAGGAGGTCATAAAATGGAACTAATTTTAAATAATAATAGCATACAATGCGAAGAGCCAATGACTGTCTTACAATTTCTTGCATCACAAAACATAGATAGTGATGTGTACGCAATAACAATTGATGGAAAATTACATGGACTTCATGATTCTATTTATCATGGTGGTACAGTAACACTTATTCATGCAGATAGTGAAACAGGTAAACAAATCTATGAGAGAAGTTTAAATTTTCTATTTATTGCGGCAGTGCATAGTCTATTCAAAGATGTGAAAGTTCGAATGGAGTGTGCGTTAAGTAAAGGGCAATATTGCGAGATTGATTTTGATGGTTATATTAAGCCGCATGATGTTAGGAAGATTGAAAGAAAGATGAAAGAGCTTGTTAGAGAGAATGAGCCAATCTTAAGACGAGTTGTCTCTAGAAAAGAAGCTCAGGAGTTTTTTATAAAACAGGATATGGTTAGCAAAGCTAAGCTAATAGGCTGTAGAAAGAGTAATGAGTGCAGTATTTATAGTTTACATGGCATACATGATTATTTATATGGTATTATGTTGCCTAATACATCTTATCTAACGCATTTCTCTTTGAAATTTCAATCACCTGGTATTTGGCTATCTACAGGTACAGAATATCAGAAACAGCCTAAATTATTTCAGATATTCCAGGAATTTGAAAACTGGGGAAGGTTAATAGGTGTATCGAATGTTGCACAGTTAAACCAGAAAATTCAGGAAGGACATATGAATGAATTGGTTCTGATGAGTGAGACAATGATTGAAAAGAAATTAAGTGAATTAGCAGAAAAAATCGTCCAGAAGCAGGATACAAGATTTATCTTAATTGCTGGTCCTAGCTCTGCAGGGAAAACAACATTCTCAAGACGTCTCGCAATACATTTAAAAATTCTAGGTAAAAAACCAATTCCTATTTCTATGGATGATTTCTTTAAGGATCGTAAGGATTGTCCTAAACTTCCTGATGGAACTTATGATTTTGAAGGCTTAGGAGCATTAGACTTAGATTTATTTAATGATACAATGTTAAAGCTACTGCATAATGAAGATGTCGAAATGCCTACCTTTAATTTTATTACTGGTGAGCGTGAATGGAAAAATAAAACAATTAAAATGGATAAAGACACTATCCTGATTATTGAAGGGATTCATGGACTGAATCCTAAGACTTATCAGGATCTTCCTGAACAATCTATTTTCCGTATTTATATCAATGCATTAACGCATTTAAATCTAGATGCTCATAATCGTATACCAACAAGTGATTATCGTCTGATTCGTCGTATCGCAAGAGATTTTCAATTCCGAGGTTATAATGCGAAAGATACGATAGGATTATGGAAACATGTGAAAGCTGGAGAAGATCAGAATATATATCCATATCAAGAGGAAGCTGATGCAATTTTTAATACATCTATGGTATATGAGATGGCAATATTAAAAGGTATTGTCATGCCATTATTATCAGAAATTACACCTCAGGAAAAAGAATATCTAGAAGCAAATCGTTTAAAGAGTTTATTACAGTACTTCGTAGATGGTAGTGCAGAGGCTGTGCCAAGAAACAGTATATTGGCAGAATTTATTGGTAATAGTTTATTTGATTTATAATAAAAAAACATCTTTCATATGAATATATCATAGAGAAAGATGTTTTTATGTGAATGGATAATAAAAAAACAGGTTTCCCTGTTTAATATGTTCACTCTTAGATAGCTTTTTTGTTTTTTAGAGTTTTTAATGCACGAGCACTAATACGGATCGTTTGAGGTTTTCCATCAACAACGACTTTAACTTTCTGTAAGTTTACATTCCAGTTACGACGACTAGCACGCATAGAGTGAGAGCGTTTATTACCTGATAAAGGTCCTTTACCTGTAATTGCACAAACTTTTGACATACCGTTTACCTCCTTCCGTACAAAAACTTTCAAACATAATTTGCTTAAATATCATACCATTTTATGTTTTAAAATGCAACAAGAAATTTCAAAATTATGTATAAAGTTGTCAGAATAATATGAAGAAAATATTTTACTCCAAATATTGTTGGAAATAATTGCTAGATAAATATTATAAAAAAATATAGAAAAATGTGATGTTCATATGATATACTTTAAAAAGTGTAATAATTATTAGAATAAATTGAAAGTTTATTTTTATTTTTATATAATAATTATATACATATTTTAGAAAAAGGGAAGTGAAAGTGTGAAAAAAACTATTACTTTTATCGCTGTTTTCTTATGCGGCTATCTATTATTACTGCAACAGAATAATTGGTTATCTGCGCAAATCACAAATGAAAAACAGCCTGAACAGGTCGGCGCAACACTTTCTGGTGATGTGATTTTAAAGCATATTGATGAGAATGGCAAGATCATTATTGATGATACGGAAGAACTAGAGGCAATTACAAAACAAGAACAGGCAGAAACAGAAAGGTTATCAAAAATAAAAGGAATTGGCGGTGCTAAAAATATAAGCTATGGAGTTGTTAATTTCAAGACTAAATCCAGTGCAAATTACAATACACGCTATACTGATGTTGCCACAGGACAAAGTGGTTATACAAATGGGTATTATGGAGCTGATGGAGCCTTTCTTGGTTACACCAACAATGGTACAAAAGTAAAGTTTATGCTTTCAGGTGTTGTAGGTCTAGTAGACGCGGATGAAGTGGAAGTCTTGGATTATGAAGATGAAAGTACAGTGAAATCAGTAAATTATTATTATTGTAAGAATGGTAATATTTATCATTACATTACTTTGAATGTACGTCAGCCATATTATTCAAGTGTACTTATGGTTGGTAAGCAGCAAAGCTATATGAAGAGCAATACAGTTTACTACAGTTATGATGGACATTATTTTTATACTACATATGAAAAGATGATTAATGATTATAAAGCAGACACACGTAAAAACTCTATTAATCCATCTAATCCTTACTATAATTATTACCAATATGTGTCCACAAGAACAAAAACAAATTTTACAGCAGCTGATTTTAATGGTTATGTAAAAAGTTATTTAGGTTCTAGTTATAATGCAAGCAATACTAAAATGTATGAAATGGGAAAATATTTTATTGATTATCAGAACACATATGGTGCGTATGCATTATCGACGTTTGGTGTTGCGGTGAATGAAAGCTATTTTGGCACAAGCAGTATTGCCCTTAGTAAAAATAACTTGTTTGGGCACAATGCAGTAGATTCTGATCCTGGACTGGCGAATGGATATTCGTCACCTCAAAATAGTATCAGGGATCATGCGAAGTATTACGTTAATCTTTGGTATTCAACACCCAAATATAGTTCTTATCATGGATCATATCTTGGAGATAAAGCAGGTGGTATGAATGTATCTTATGCTTCTGATCCATATTGGGGAGAAACTGCAGCGCATTGGATGTGGCAGTTAGATGAATACAGCAAAAATAGCGATGCAAATTCAAAGACATTAGTGGTGAAAGATAATTCTAGTGTTAATATAAGAAAAGAAGCTACTACATCTTCTTCTTCTCTTTATACAACATCAGAAAATATAATGTCTTTTATCCTCTTAGATACTGTAAAAGGTGATGCAGTTAGTGGTAACACTACTTGGTATAAGGTTCAGTTAGATACGCCATTAAACAGTAGCCGTACAGGTATTGATTATTCTGGTAATAGCTATAATTTTAGTAAGAGTTATGGATATATTCATAGTTCATTGCTTACAAAGGTAAATTCTGGAACAGATAGTTCCGGAGGAAATAGCGGCGGAAGTTCAGGTGGAAATACTGGATCCTCAGCTTATAAGCTAGGAGATGTGAATGATGATGGTAAAATATCACCAGCAGATTATGTAAAGGTAAAAAATCATATAATGGGAAGAGCGATATTAAAAGATAATTCATTGAAAGCGGCTGATGTGAATAAAGATGGTAAAATATCACCAGCAGATTATGTCAAAATAAAAAATTATATAATGGGAAAAGATACAATAAAGGAGTAAATAGATGAAAATAAAAAAATATATATTTATTTTGGTAATGGTTTTTGCTATAGGATTAAGTATTGTTGATACAGAAGTGTTAAAAGCAAGTAATGATGCATATGTTAGTATTTCTGCTAATGCGAGTGAAGTATATGTGGGAGATACTATTTCATTTACTGTATCAGCTAAAGGAGCAGGATATATTACTGTAAGTGGAGCAGCAAGTGATTATGATTGGTATGATAATAGCTCAAAGACTTTTACAGTATCTGCATCATCAGTAGGGACGATTACACTATCAGCATCTGGGGTATTAGCTGGATATGAGTTAGGTGAAGACACTAATGTAAGTGATAGTGTTTCTGTAAAAGTTAGTGCTAGATCTACACAAAACAATGGAAATAGTGGTAATACAGGAGGTTCTACATCTCAGGCACCTACAACAAATCAGAGTAATAAAGATGAGAATAATGAAGAAAAAGAATTATCTAATAATGCAAATTTATCAAGTCTAAGTGTTTCTTCCGGTACATTAAGTCCTAAGTTTTCCGCATCAAAGACTCAATATACAGTGAATTTGACTGGTAATGTTTCCAAGATTAAAATAAGTGCAAAGGCTGCTGATAGTAAAGCAAGTGTTTATGGTACTGGTGAACAAAGTGTAAAAGCAGGGAAGAATACACTTACAGTTAGTGTCGTTGCGGAAGATGGAACACAGAAAGATTATGTCATTACGGTAAATGTAGATGAAACCCCTTTAGTGTATACATCATATAATGGGACAAAGCTAGGTTTTGTGCGTAGTTTAGATGGAGTAGATAAGCCAGGGAAATCTTTTGAAGAGACTACCTTGAAGATCGATGGAAAAGATGTGAGCGCCTGGAAAAGCAATTTGATGAACAAGACTATCGTTTATTTGCAAAATGATGAGACTAAAGAGAAAAACTATTATCTGTATAATACAGAAACGAATACAGTAGAATCAAAGATTCAGCCAATGGCTATCTTAGGAAATAATGTTTTTGTAGTGGATATTCCTGAAAATCTACAGAAAAGAGAAGGGATGACTTTCACAAAAGTTACTATTGATAAATATGAGCTTGATGGGTGGAAGTTTAATGATAAAGCATTTGAAAATTATGCTTTGATCTATGTGATGAATGAAAAAGGTGAGATGGTGTATTATCAGTATGAGAGCACTGAAAATACATTACAATTATACTCAGAGGCTGCCTCTATCACACAGGAAGCATATGATGCATATAAAACCGATATGGATAATAAAGTGAAAACTTATACATGGATTATGTATGGGTTAGGTGCTGGCTGTGTGGTATTGCTTGCAGGATGTATAGTTCTAGCGTTACGTAAGAAAAACACTTTGAAGTATGCAAAGCAGGAAATATCTGTTAAGGGTAATGATGCAGAGAGTGAAGCGTTAAGAAATATATCAAATGAGGAATAGAAAGCTATAGAGCGTTGAGTTTTAATACTTGATGCCTTATAGCTTTTTTATAATTACAAAAATCTTTGAATTATATCAGTTTACATGATTTTTGAGGCAGATCATATGAAATAAGTTGTATGAAAATTTGATAAGAATAATAGGAATAAAAGAGTTTATTACATGAAAAAAAGGTTAATAAATTACAAGAAATATCAAAGCTGAGGGCGATAGGGAATATCACTTATAGTCTTTTTTAAATATTTATTAGAAACGTTTGAAAAAAGTGCTGGAAATAGTTTTTAAACCGCTTAATTTATGGTATCATATAGAAGTATAAATGTAAGCGTAAAGAGGAGGTACCTTATGAAGAAAAAGGAAATATATGCCTCTATAGAAGTGGCGGATCATGAGGTTCGATTAGTTGTTGGTGAATTTTATGAAACGCGTTTCAATATTCTAAGAGTGGAAAAGGCCCCTATACAGGGAATTGAGAATTTAAGCATTGTAGATGAACAAAATGTAGTTAATGGAATTATAAAAGTAAAGAAGCAGGCAGAAGATGTATTAGGTTATCATATAGAACGAGTTCTGTTGGCTATTCCATCGGTATCGGTACAAAGACATAATAAACGTGTTACGGTTATACCAGATGCCAGCAGCAAGCGTATTCGTTTAAGCGATATTCAAAAAGGATTAAATGAAGCAGTTTGTTTTAAGCCAGATCCTGAATTAGAATTAGTTAATATCGGGTGTATTAAATACATAACAAATGGAATTACTTCCAGAAAGATGCCAATAGATGAAACAGCAGATGTTATGCATATGAGTGTTGATTTATTGTATGCGGATAAGGAAATTGTATATGCATATGCTCGCTGTATAGAAAAAGCCGGCTTAGAGATTTTAGATGTATGTCTAGATTCTTATGCTATGGCAAATGAGGCTGCGGTTTTTGAACAGACTGTAGATAAATATGTAATTCAGGTTGATATTGCGAGAAATCATACAACCTTGTCATTATTCTCACATGGCAAGTTAGTTAATTGTGAGATTCTTGATGAAGGATGCGGAAGCTGGCTGACTGGATTAAAACAGCAGTATCGTTTAAGTGAGAATATTAGTTTTCGTTTGGTACAGAATACATGTACTTTTATGGAAGAGGAAGCAAAAAATCAGGTTATTTACATTTGGTCACAGAATGGTGAACAAAAACAGATTACAGAAAAACAGGTTTGTGATGCCGTAGTACCATATATCAATAATTGGTTTGCACGTATTAATGAAGCATGTGCACCAATCATTGAAAGCGGTGATGTTCGTTATTTCTTGTGTGGTGAAGGCTGTGAAATTCCATCATTGAGTCAGCTGATTTCTAAATTAGATGCACCAGCTCAGATTTATGTTCCACAGACAATTGGGGCAAGAGATTGTTCCCTGGTAACTTGTTTAGGCTTATTTTATAGCTGGAAGGAACAGATGGAAATCCGAAGAGATGAACGTGTGTGCTGTAATACTCAAGAAGTAGAACAGACGATTGCCACTACAGTAAAGAAAAGTACAGATGATGTAGAAGGCGGATTTACAAAGAAATTAAAAAGCATACTGTTAAGCGATAAATAAGAGAGAGTGAGGAATAACAAATGAGTGATTTACAGTTTGAACAGGTAGCAAATATAAAAGTATTTGGTATTGGAGGCGGTGGCTGTAATGCCGTAAACCGCATGGTTTCCGAGGGTGTAAAAGGTGTTGAATTTTATGTTGCGAATACAGATCTTCAAGCCTTGAATATTTCTCCTGTCGAAAATAAAATTGTCTTAGGACGTGAAATTACAAAAGGTTTAGGAGCTGGAGCAAATCCGGAAATCGGACGTCGAGCTGCTCAGGAAAATGAAAATGAAATTCGTGAAGCAATCAAAGGTAGTGACATGGTGTTTATTACTACTGGTTTAGGTGGAGGAACCGGAACTGGTGCTGCGCCTATTTTTGCGAAAATTGCGAAAGAAGAAGGAGCATTGACAGTTGGTATCGTTACTAAACCATTTACTTTTGAAGGAAAGAAAAGAACGCAATCTGCAGAAGCAGGTTTAGAAGATCTGAAACAATATGTAGATTCTTTAATTATCGTTTCCAATAATAATCTGATTGAAGTTATTGGCCGTCGTCCATTAACAGAAGCATTCCAGGCTGCAGATAATGTATTGCGTCAGGGTGTACAGACAATTACTGATTTGATTGCGGTTCCTGCATTGATCAACCTTGACTTTGCCGATGTTCGTACAATCATGGAAAATCAGGGATCTGCGTTAATTGGTATCGGTATGGCAGAAGGCGAAGATAAAGCTCGTATGGCTGCAGAAAAAGCTATTCAGTCACCATTATTGGAAGCACAGATTACTGGTGCTCGTAATGCAATTGTAAATATTACTGGTGGAGAATCTATTACCTTGTTTGATGCGGAGGACGCAATGGCATTAGTACGTGAAGCAGCAGGCAATGATATTGACGCAATCTTTGGTGTTGCGATTAATGAAAAATTAGGAGATTCTATTATTGTAACTGTTATTGCGACAGGTTTTGACCAGGAAGAAGAGGAAGAAGAAGCTGCAGCTGCATTTACTCAGCCAGTAACACGTAGTGCATCTAGAACACAGAATGAAGAACCTGCGCGGTATCAGGAAGTAGAAGATGATGATCGCGAAGGTATTCCATCTTTCTTCTCTCGTCGATAATATGAAGATATATTATATTGATGATAGTATGCTTTCAAAGAGTGAATTTGCGACACAGATATTAAGTCGTTTTGAATTTCACTTAAAGAAAGAGCCTGCTGATCTGATTCTGATTAGTGCAGGAGATAAAGAAAGTCCATTACTTAAACATTTTATTGAAACGCAATTGCATACACCGATTTTGGTTAGTCCTGCACAATTTGATTTTCAGGGTGTTCGAGGTGATTTGCGCAACAGCGTATGTAAAATAGAAGGTTTTTCTGATATGCAGAGTTATAGCGGCTCTTTTGTCGCATATGATACGGAACAAGATATTTGTGAACGTATTTATCTTGAGTTATTTCTTGATCATGATAATGGCGAAATTGATGACTTTGTGAAAGAAATAGAAGAAATGCTGAGTGATAAAATACAGTCACGTTTAAAAAATAAAGGAAATTGGAATTAAGGCAAGAGGATTTGGACTCTTGCCTTTGTCTATTTTTTAGAGGTTTTGTCGTACTAGTCATATAATTTTTTTCATCACATACATTTTGGTAGTGAAGGAGGGATTGTATGCCTTATCGTATGAATATCGTTGATGTAGAAGAAAAGACGTTTAGTAATTTAACACAAGGTTTGAACGATGAAGAAGCATTGGCTCGATTAAAGGAACATGGGAAGAATGAGCTTATAAAACAGAAAAAAGAGACGATTCTAGAGTTGTTTTTTGATCAGTTGAAAGATCCGATGGTTATTATTTTATTGGCAGGTGCTCTTATTTCTATTTTCTTAGGTGAGTATTTAGATTCAGGGATAATCTTAATCGTGATTATACTAAATGCGACAATTGGAGTGATTCAGGAATATAAAGCAGAAAAGGCGATTGAAGCATTAGAAAAATTATCTACTCCAAAAGCCTATGTAATTCGTGAAGGATTTTTAAAAGAAATAGATTCCAAGGATTTGGTTATAGGTGATATAGTAGAACTTGAAGTAGGACGTTACATACCAGCAGATATGCGTTTAATCTCTTCTACAAATTTAAAAGTAGAAGAAAGTACATTGACTGGAGAAAGTGAAGCAGTAGAAAAAGATGCTACACTTATATATGATAATGATATGAATATATCAGATCAGAAAAATATGGTGTTTATGTCAACGTATGTAACTTATGGCAAAGCCAGAGGAATTGTTGTTCGTACAGGGATGAGCAGTGAAGTCGGAAAAATTGCGCGAATGTTAGATGAATCTAATGAGGATATGACACCTTTGCAGGCTCGATTAGCGCATTTATCTAAAATCTTAGGATTGATGTCTATTGTTGTATGTATATCCATGTTTTTAGTGGCACTCTTACAGGGAAGAGAATTATTTGATATGCTGCTGTTATCTATATCACTGGCAGTTGCGGCTATCCCAGAAGGCTTGCCGGCAGTAGTTACCATTGTGCTAGCATTAGGGGTTCAGGTAATGAGTAAGAATCATGCCATCATCAGAAAACTTCATGCAGTGGAAACATTAGGTTCTTTAAGTGTGATATGCTGTGATAAAACAGGTACACTTACACAGAATAAAATGCATGTGGTATCCTGTTTTTCTTCAGGAACTTTGCAGAAAAACAGTGAGGAATTATTAAGAGGGTTCTGCTTATGTAATAATGCAGTTGTGCAAAATGAAGAAGTGTTAGGAGAACCTACTGAAGTAGCGATTATGATGTATTGTATGAAAGAAGGAATGCATAAAGATAAAGAAGATATTGATTATGTACGTGTAAATGAAATTAGTTTTGATTCTTCTAGAAAATTGATGACGACCATACATCAGCATGGAAAAGAATATATTGCATATACCAAAGGTGCATTGGAAAAAGTATTAGAATTATGTAGTCATGTAAGGATAAATAAAGAGACAAAACGCATGACTAGTTATGAAAAAAATCAGATTTTAGAGGCTAGTCGTAAAGTAAGCAGTGATGCACAGCGAGTACTGGGACTTGCGATGAGAAGCATAAAAAGTTGTCAGGACAGTGGAGTAGAAAGCAATATGACCTTTATTGGTTTTGTTGGATTAATGGATCCTCCACGTGATGAGGTTAAAGATGCGATCATGTTATGTCATAAAGCAGGTATCAAAGTAAAAATGATTACTGGAGATCATCCGCTGACTGCCTTTGCGATAGCACGTAATCTTGGAATTGCGAAAAATGATGCACAGGTAATTACTGGTAAAGAGTTAGATGAATTAGATGATAAACAGTTAGAAGATAGAGTATTAAATTATCGTGTCTTTGCGCGTGTTACTCCTGAACACAAGGTACGCATTGTTAGTGCATGTAAAGCTCATAATCTAGTTGTTGCGATGACTGGGGATGGTGTTAATGATGCGCCTAGTCTGAAGAATGCGGATATTGGAATTGCGATGGGAAAAAGTGGTACAGATGTATGTAAACAGGCGTCTGATATGATTTTAACAAATGATAATTTTGCGACCATTGTGGAAGCGGTGGAACAAGGAAGAAATGTATATCTGAATATACAGAAAGCAGTATTATATTTATTAAGCTGTAATCTTGGAGAGATTATGTCGCTATTTCTTGCCATACTCCTCATGCCGCATACGATTTCGCCCTTATCTGCGATACAGATTTTATGGGTAAACTTAGTAACAGATGCTTTTCCAGCTTTAGCACTTGGGATTGACCCTAAAGATGCCTTTATAATGGATGAAAAGCCTAGGAATCGAAAAGAGAGTCTTTTCTCTCATGGAGGTATGATCTTTACAATTCTTAATGGTATGTTTATTGGGACAATTACATTGGTTGCCTTTCGTTATGGATTACATGCAAGCGAAGAGAAAGCTAGAACCATGGCATTTATGGTATTGTCAATATCACAGTTGTTTCATGCGATGAATTTGCGTTCTCGTACGCATTCTATGTTTGAAGTAGGAATCTTTAAAAATAAATGGTTATTATTAACGATTGTGTTTGGAATTTTACTACAAGTAAGTGTATGTCATATTCCATTCTTCCATATGATTCTTCATACAACGCCTTTGTCTATATTGGAATGGCAAATAGTATTTGGTTTGTCTTTCAGTATTATATTAATCAATGAGATTAGTAAGTGGATCGCGAAAGAGAAGTAAATAACCTTAATTATAAAATGAACAATGGCAGGAATCAGATAGTGATCTATATCTAATCCTGCTTTTTTTTATGTATTATCTTTCTACTTGAGCTGTTTTCATGTATAATTATGGACATGGAAACAAATCAGACAGCTAAAGAAAGAAAAAAAGCAAAAAGAAAATTAAAGAAACAACAGGAACGTGAAAAGAAAATTAAAAATCTGTGTAAGATGAAGAATCAGGAAAACTTTCTTTATAAATATACAAAGAAAATGAGTATGAATGCTAATGATGCAATTAAAGAACTTAAAGAATATGGAGTTGAGGTTTCATCTAAGCAGAAACAATATGAAAAAACAAAGAAAAAAGAAATCAAAGAACAAAGAAGGAGGCATCGAGAGAAACGTAAGGCACAAGAAATGAAAGAGAATTTTGATTTTGATACATATTTTGATGACTATTGGTGCTTTGATTATGAAGATGTTGTAGATTATGAAATTGGCAGAATGATACTGGAATGTAGTGAAGAAGAGAAAAATAGTGATAATTGTGATGATTATATTTATTCAGATGATCTGCCGTTTTAGAAAGGATAAAGAAATGCGATTTAAGAGAATTTATATAGAAATCACAAATACCTGTAATTTAGCTTGCAGTTTTTGTATTCAAAATCAAAGAGTACCTCGTAAATTAAGTGTTGAAGAATTTGAGCATATTATTAATGAAATCAAGCCTTATACAGATTATGTTTATCTGCATATATTAGGAGAACCATTATCGCATCCTGATTTAGGAGCATTCTTAGATATATGTGAACAAGCGGATTTACAGGTGAATATTACAACAAATGGAACATTATTAAAGGCAAAAGAAGAACTTCTCCTTAGCCATCGCATACGACAGATTAATGTGTCTTTACATAGTTTTCCTGAACATGTACAGCCTCATTATTTTGAAGATGTATGCAGTGTTAGTGAAAAGCTGGCTAGACAAGGAGTCCATATCAGTTATCGCTTATGGAGTGTAAAAGATGGAGTACTATCAGAAGAATCAAAAGTTTTGCTGGAAAAAATTATGAAGCATTATGCGATTCCGGAAATTAAGGATTTTGAAAAACGCATGCGTATGAAGCTACAGGATTATCTTTATTTAAATATGGAATCGGTATTTGAATGGCCATCTTTAAATCATTCTTTTGTATCTGATGTAGGGCGTTGTCTTGGAATGAAACATATGTGTGGAATTTTAAGTGATGGAACGATAACTGCATGTTGTCTTGATTCAAAAGGAGATATTGCATTAGGAAATATCTTTAAGGAATCATTTTCTTCAATTATACAAAGTGATCGGGTAATAGCAATGTGTGATGGATTTTCAAATCAGATAATAAAAGAAGAATTGTGTAAGCATTGCAGCTATCGATTACGATTCAATAAGTAGTATAGGTGTAACTATGGCATTTTCATGGTATAATAACATGCGAAAGCGGTGTATAACATGGATTTAAAAAAGTTAAGGATATCAGATAAGAAAATTGCAGTTCTTGAAACTATGCAAATACATGATGCGATGGATTTGTTGACATGGTATCCTTTTCGTTATGAAGTTTTGGAGAATAAGCCAAGAGATACATGGGAAAAAGATGATAAGATTGTTATAGAAGCCATCATTGTTTCAAGGACAAGAGTGATACGGTTCAGAGGGAAACAAAGTGTTACCAAATTCAAAGTGATGATGGATGAGGAAGAGTTTGATATCTCTTTATTTAATCGTCCTTGGACTTCTGCTTTTACATTAGGAAAAAGTATAACTATTATAGGTAAATATGATGGAAATAATCGTATTACAGCATTACAGTATAACTTTAAGCCTATGAAAGAACAGTTAGGAATTCATCCGGTTTATAATGTGAAAGATGGAATTACACAGAAAGAGATAGCAAAGTACATTGATAAGGCATGGAATGCTTTGCAAGATACCATCGTAGATATTATCCCTGAAACTTATCGTAACAAGTATCGTCTGATTACACGTAGACAGGCCTTGTATTTTATTCATCACCCACATAGCAGTGAAGCTGTGAAGCAGAGTCTTCGGCATTTGAAATATGAAGAATTTTTAAAGTTTCAATTGACTATGCAGGTAATAAAAAGAAAAGAAACTTCAATCATAAAAGGTTGTGCGAAACATTTTCGCATGGAAGATGTAATGGAACTTAAACATTCCTTATCTTTTGAATTAACCGAAGACCAAGATCGTGTCATTCAGGAAATCTTACATGATTTGGCAAGTGATAAGGTCATGTATCGAATGGTACAGGGGGATGTTGGCTGTGGAAAGACAATGGTTGCGGCTTTTGGACTATATGCCTGTGTTTTGTCATATAAACAAGCTGTTTTTATGGCACCAACAGAAATTTTAGCTAAACAGCATGCACAGAATTTAACGGCATTGTTTGCAGATTATGATATCGTCGTGGAAGTTTTATATTCCAGTTTAAAGCCAGCAAAAAAGAAAGAAATCTTGCAACGTTTAAAAAATCATGAAATAGACATACTAATAGGAACACATGCATTATTTCAGGATGATGTAGAATATCATGATTTAGGACTTGTTATTGCGGATGAACAGCATCGCTTTGGAGTTTCACAGCGAAAGAAGATGCTGGAAAAAGGAGAGAAAGTAGACTTTTTGTTAATGAGTGCGACTCCTATTCCTCGTACATTGGCTATTTCTTTGTATGGTGATATGGACGTTTCTACAATTGGTATGCTTCCAAAGGGAAGAGCTAGTGTTACTACAAAGCTAATTACATCTCGTTCTATGGGACCAATCTTAGAAGAAGTCTTAGAGAAAGTGGATGATGGAAATCAGTGCTATGTTGTATGTCCTGCAATCGAGAAGAATGAAGAAATGGATATTCGTAATGTAATAGATATTTATGAGGGAATGAAAGCATCGCTAGGAAAACGTTATCGTATTGGAATCTTACATGGAAAGATGAGTACACAGGAAAAAGATGATGTGATGAATCGCTTTCTACAAAAAGAAATTGACTTTTTAGTCTCTACAACGGTAATTGAAGTGGGAGTCGACGTGAAAGATGCGAATATTATGGTTATCTATGATGCTCATCGTTTTGGATTATCCCAGATACATCAGCTACGTGGAAGAGTTGGTAGAGGAAATCGACCTGGATATTGTTACTTATTGAGTAATACAAAGGATCCGGATTCTTTAAAACGTTTAAAAATCTGTGAACAGACACGTGATGGATTTGAAATTGCAAGAGCAGATTTACAGATTCGAGGTCCTGGGGATATATTAGGAACTAGGCAAAGTGGTGTTCCTGGTTTTATCCTAGGTGATATCGTACAAGATGCGAATATTTTAGAGGTCGCAAGAAATGATGCAATAGAAATTTTAAACCATTTAGATGAAAAAGAATATGAAGAAATAGCAAAATATGTTCAAGAAGCAGTTGAACGTGCGGCTTATTTGGATTAGTGATATAATAATGGAAAAAGAGGAGAATAAGAAATATGGATACAATTTTTGATTGGCTGAGCAGTAAGAATATTGCTTATAAGAATAAAAAACTGATTAAACAGGCACTTGTGCATTCATCCTATGTGAATGAAAGTAAAAACTATGTACATGATAATGAACGTCTAGAGTTTATGGGAGATGCAGTTTTACAGCTTTGGACGACAAAGACATTGTTTTTATTAGAACCAGAATTAAGTGAAGGACAAATGACGACTTTGCGTGCACAATTGGTCTGCGAGGAAGCCTTAGCAGAATATAATCGTCAGCTTGGATTAGGTAAATATTTGTTGCTGGGAGTTGGAGAAGAGAAAACTGGGGGAAGACAGCGTGATTCCATCCTTGCGGATATGTTTGAAGCGCTGTTAGGCGCTATCTTTTTGGATCAGGGTATGGGCGCTGTGGATATTATTTTATCAGAGGTCGTAACGCCTGCAATAGATCGTCCGAAAAGTGAAAAGGTGATTGATTATAAAACAAAGCTTCAGGAATATATTCAATCAGATTCCCGTAAAACAGTACATTATGAAACCATTCATGTAACTGGACCAAGCAATAAACCGGAATTTGAGGTTGTGGTTAAGTTAGATGATATTAACCTTGGTAGAGGTAAGGGTTTTTCAAAGAAACGTGCAGAACAGATGGCTGCCAAAGATGCATTTGAAAAGATGGTTAAATAATATTGAAAAAGAATCCTATGATATTTATGAAGAAATATCATGATGGATTCTTTTTTTCACTATAAAGAATTTGAACATATAAATAAATGACCATTGCCATAGGAAAGCTGATTTCAAGTAAAGTAGATACACTTCCATACAATACATATAGGAATAAATCAAGAATAACAATATATAGATAGGGTTTAAACGCCTTTTGGAATAATAGAATATTGCTTTTTTGAAGTGTATATAGAATATGAAATACAATTAAGATATACAATGTAGTAGAAAGCATTGCTAGGCGGACATGCCATTTTGATAATTCAGCATATTCATAAGGTGCATAGGGAAGACAAACGGAAATAACCATTCCTAAACAGCATAATAACAAGAGTATTTTTCCTGCTTTATGAGTATATTGAATATTTTTTATCCATTTCATGGTGAAAATATAAAAACACATAGCACAAGTTATAGCCCATAATAAAACATAACTACGCATATGTAGACCATTGCCTAAGTAAGATAGATTTTCAGATAATGGTTTTACAAACCATAGGCAATTTAGGCAGATGAACCAAAGAAACAGTATCATACATTTATAAATACGATGCATAGAATCCTCCCTTTTAGGTAATATTATATCATTTAAATATGTGAAAATATGTGAAATAGTGAAAAATTTAGGAGTTTTCTATTTTTTTTACGTATTTACTTATGTAAATAAAAAAAGAGGTGGATTTTATGATATCAGCATTAAAACAGATTATTTATCGAGATGATGGATTTTTAGAAGTAACTTTAAAGAAAGTAAAAGATTTTGATGACTATCTATTCCAGCAGATTCATAAAGATGAGCGTTGTCTGCTTTGTGTACGTGATCCGCGAAGCAAAACTAAATTATTTTATGATACTAAGGGATATTTAACATTAAAGGCATATTTACAGGCGCATGTTTTTGAAGAGGGAGAATTGTTGTCATTTCTTATTTATGTATTGGAAGACATGGTTAAAGTAAATGCAGGGAAGCCGGTTTCAATGAATCTGGATCATGTGTATTTAAGCTATGATGGTGGGATATTACGTTTTTTAGTGTTTCCTATTGCGTTAGATAATTGGCTGTTTCAAAAGGAAGAGCTACATGACTTCATTAAAAATCTTATAGAGGAAGCTCGTGTTGTGGATGATTATGCAGCTTTGGGATATTTAAGTTATTGTCTAAAGAATAAGGAAATAACACTGCCATTGATTTTGCAAGGTCTCCATGATTTACAGGAACGAAATAAGAAAGAACCTAGTTTTTTAGAAAAATTATTTCATATCACAAAAGAAACAGAATATCATGTACGTGATATTCCACTTCCAAAGTCAGTTCCTTATGCGAATTTAAATATTGCGGAAGATAGTGGTGAATATAATTATCAGATTTCTAATACAGAAATAGAGCGACCAACTCAGGAATTACTGCAAAAACAGAAACCTAGTTTGATTGATCTAAAAACATGGGAAACCATTGAGATTAATCAAGAACATTTCAAAATCGGAAGAGGGAAGGATAATGATTTGGTTATACCTGGTAATGTGGTGTCTTTGAATCATGCAAAAATTGAAAAGGATATATTAAAAGATTGTCAAAGTGCTAATGGAACATTTGTGAATGGGGAAAGAATAGAGGAAATAAAGCTGCATGATCAGGATATCATTCGTTTTGCGAATGCACAGTATCGCTATCAGAAAGGATCTTTATGAGAAGTCGTTATCAGTTTTGCGCAAGACTGTTTCAAGGTTCTGTTAGTGAAATTTTCCTTGTCTATGATCATATTCAGGAACAGTGTCGAGTATTAAAACGAATCATTAAACATCATAATAATTATTCAGACTCGTATTTATTTAAAATATATAAACGAGAAATACAGATGTTAGGATGGTTAAAGGCAGATTTTATACCAAACTTGATTGAAGCCTTTGAGGAAGAATTTAATTATTGTATTGTGATGGAGTATATACCAGGTAAACCATTATCTTATTATTGCGGCAATAAAGTAAATGAAGAATGTAAACCATGGTACATGTGTTTAGCTGAACATCTGCGTACTCTACATAGACAGGGAGTCGTACATTTGGATATTAAGCCACAGAATATCATCGTATGGAAGAATCAGCTTTTTCTGATAGATTTTGCGAACAGCTGCTTTCTATTCGAACCTGAGATTATGACAGGTATATCCGCTGGGTATGCGCCAATGGAAGCAGGAACTATGGAAGCTGATGAAAGAAGTGATATATATAGCTTTGGGAAAACCTGTTATGTTTTACGTCATGGCTGTTTTCCAGAGGCAAATAAAAATCCTGATGAATTAGATACGATCTTTTTAAGATGTTTTAGGGATCAAAAACAGGATCGTTATGCGAATATGGCGGAAGTAATAAAAGAATTGGAGCTACTATGTCTGGGGTAAGAATTTATCGACAGGATGTAGCTTGTATAACCTTTTTTGATTTACATACAGAAAGGGAAATCATTTTGTATGAGAATCAGATGGGAAGATTGTTGGCGGTACAGAACAATGGATATAGGCTTGTGGTAAAAGGAAACTTATCCATTCAAAAAGATGGATTACTGCTTAAAGACGGTATGCATTTTCTTTTAGAGGATGAAACAGGGAATATTCGTTTTTTTGTGAAAGAATTAAAGAAAGAAACATTTGAATATATAGCATATGCATTAGAAGAACGAGAAATCAAGATAGGCAGATCAGAGAAAAATGATATCTGTATATCTTCTCCATATATATCACGGCTACATGCATCCATATCCTTTAAAGAAAACTTTTATTATGTATCTGATGAAGATAGCCGTAATGGCTGTTACGTAAATAATATTCGTATGCAAGAGATGAAACTTGCATGTGGGGATGTTATTTGGTTAGGAAATATCATGATGATCATAGGAAAGGATGAAATTCTGATTCCTAAAGAAATAGAAGTTAAATCTAATCTTAGTTATGCATTGAGAAAAGAAGAAACAGGAAGTACAGAAAAAGAAGTTATCTTTGTTTATGATCCGGTACAAAAATTTCATGCGACATTAATAGAAGCAGAACTGCCAATGAAGAAAGCAAATGCAGATGTAATGCCTGCAATTTATGTTTTAGGACCTTCGATTACGATGGGATTGTCTTCTACCGCAATGGGGTTATTTTCTTTATGGTCATTTTTGCATACAAATGAAAATTTAAGCGCAATGATTCCAAGTCTAATTATGGCATTAAGTATGGCAATGGCAACAATACTATGGCCAATTGTATCAAAAAGATACGAGTATAGACAAAGAATTCGCAAAGAAGAACATCGTCGATATTTGTATCTATCTTATTTGGATGATTTAAAGAATCAGATAGAAGAGGCTGTACGTTTAGAAACAATTTATCAAAAGGAAAACTATCCAAAATTATCAGATACTTATTCGAAGATGATTCATAAGCATATCTTACATCAGCGCAAAAAAGGGGATATAGACTGGTTATGTATAGGAATAGGATTTGGTTCAAAGAAAGCTGTTCTACAATTAGAAATACCTTCTATTTCTTCTTTTGAACAGGATGATTTGATTGATCGTTTATTACATATCTATAAATCAGATAAAATCATTGATGATATTGTTTTACAGTGTGATTTAAAGGAAAATAAATATCTTCAAGTAACAGGACAGAAAGAAGAATCTATTGATTTCATGCTTATGATGCTGCTGCAGGTAGTTATGCTGCATGCTTCTGACACTGTAAAAGTTGTTATTCTTGCAGAACAGAAGATGATGAGGAAAGAAAAGATATTCGCACTATCTCATATATTTTATGGACATGAACGTTTATGGATCTGTGATTTTCAATCTTGTCATCGTGTAAGGTCATTGCTGTATGAAATTATTGAAGATCAAAAGATAGAAGAAATAATTGTTTTTAGTTTTGATATGGAAGAATATCTTACTAGATTATCATCATTGAAATGTGACAAGCTTCATGTAGTAAAATGGAACTCAGAATCTTATCCAATATTAGGAGATATTCGATTAAATAATGGATATTTAACATGGAAAGATAATAACAAACATTATCAGATTCAGAAAATTGATTCAGAGGTACGAAGAAAACTGTTTTTACAATTTTCTAAGAGTTTTTCCTTTTCTCAAGAAGAAAGTATTGATTTTCTTAGCCTTTGGGATGTGCATTTAATTGAGGAATTACAGATTAGACAAAGGTGGAGAAATAGTGATGTCTCCACGAGTCTAAAAACCGTCATTGGTAGAGATGAATATCAAGGTTTATTATATCTAGATGCTCATGAACATGCACATGGGCCTCATGGATTACTGGCAGGTATGACAGGATCGGGTAAAAGTGAATGTTTATTGACATATTTATTATCGCTTGCAATATCCTATTCCTATGATGATGTAAATTTTTTATTGATTGACTTTAAGGGAGGTACTATGGCAAGCGCTCTTGAAGCACTTCCACATACTGCAGGTGTCATTACTAATTTAGATGAGGGGATGCTCATGAGATGTTTGACTGCAATTGAAAGTGAGTTAACAAGAAGACAAAAAAGACTATCAGAAATAGGGAAAAAGTACCATATTAGCAGTATGGATATTGATAAATATCAGCAATTAAGGAAACTGCATTCTATTGAGCCTATGCCTCATTTATTTATTGTGGCTGATGAGTTTGCTCAGCTTAAACAGTTATTTCCCGCTTTTTTAGATCATTTACGTCAATGTGCAAGAATCGGCAGAAGCTTAGGAATACATTTACTGCTTGCGACGCAAAAACCATTTGGAATTGTTGATGAACAGATTTGGAGTAATTCACGATTCCGTCTATGTCTAAAGGTTGCACAGCGTAATGATAGTATTGATATGCTGAAAAAAGAAGATGCTGTTTATTTGAAGCAGCTGGGACAATTTTGTTTTCAGGTTGGTAATGATGAAGTTTATCTGCAAGCAAGATCAGCTTGGACTCAAGCACCATATATACCTGATATAAATAGATGTATCAATCAGATAACATATTTAAATGAAGAGGGAAGAATTACAACATGGGAGAAAGAATATAAAGAAGTTACAAAAACACAGCTTGAAGTCATTTGTGATGCGATATGTAAGGAAGCACAAAATCGACAGCCGCATAAATTATGGAAACCATTTCTGCCTAAAGTTTTATTACAGAAAACACTGAATTATCAGGGGAATGATATATGCATGGGTTTAATTGATGATATAAAACAACAGGAACAATATCCATTTACGATATCGCTGAAACAACAAAATAATATTGTGATATGTGGGATGGCACAGAGTGGAAAAAGTACGTTTATTGAGACATTGATACAAAATTGTTTAATAACGAATGCTTGTATATTGTATCTTTTTGATTTTGATCGACCTATTTTAAAGAAATATGAAAAATATCATACAGTTGCGTGTGTGTTTGAAAAGGAAGATACAGATAGGATTCAGAATTTCTTTTATTTAATGAAATCGTTTATAGCAGAAAGAAGAAAAAATCCGCAAAAAGAAATCATACTTTGCGTTATTCATAATTATGAAGCTTTCCATGAAAACTATGGAGAATGGGAAGATGAGCTTTTATATCTTTTAAGAGAAGGAAAGAAATATAACATTTTAATATGTATTAGCACAACTTCTATTTATCAGATTCCGCTTCGCTTTCATGGTCATATTGAAAATAGATATATGTTATATGGAACTATTGATGAATATTCCTATGCTTTTCATACTGATAAGGAATTAATTCCTTTACATCAAGCAGGCTGTGGCCTTTTGAAGCAGAAGGATGAAGTTTATATGTTTCAGGTTGCGATTTTTCAAAAGGAAAGATGGATAAATTGTGATCAGTCTGATACAGATAAGAAATATTTGCTGAAAGAAATACCTAAACAAGTCTCTCATACAGTTGAAAGAAACTGTAAAGATGTCTTTATGGGAATTGATTTAAATACTAGAGAAGAGGTTTTTTGGAAAGAGAAAAACTTGTTTATATTAAGTGCTTTTCGTTTCTTTGAACCCTTCCTTCATTTATTTCTTAAATCTATTGAACAAAATCAGCATGTACATTACATAGGTAAAACACAAAGTATTCATCACAAGTCAGAAACTATAGAAACATATACTGATTATTTAAATCAAAAAGAAATGCATATTTTTATTTGGATTGATGCACAAATACAAATATCTGATTCTGATGATTTACAAAAATTGTTTCATCATCCCCTTCACAGGCATATTTTTATAGAAACGATTTCTAATATACAAAGTTATAAGATATATGATTGGTTTCAGCCACTGTTTATGTATGCTGATGTGTTATGGATGGGAAGAGGTTTTCAAAACTATGCTTATGAACTGAATAAACAGACATTGAATCAAAAATTAAAAGAGAATGAAGCCTTTTATTGGGAGGATGAAATATGCAGAGTCATACAGCTTTGGGAGGTAGAAGAAAATGGATGAAAGAGTATTGGTGGAGGTGTATGTACCAGCGGTGCAGAAGCGAATGGAATTTTTTATTCCGCTTCATCAGCAGATTTCACTTATGAAGCAAGTAATTACAATATTTCTTGAAGAAGTTTGGAATTTAGAAGAAAAAAGTTTATTTACCCTAAATTGGTATGCGGTAGAAAAACAGTGCTATTTAAAACAAGAATTAAGCTTACATGAAAATGGCATACGTAGCGGGGAGACAATTTTATTCATTTAAAGGAGGACTTATGGGGATTAAAATTCAAGTTGATCCATCTAGACTAGATGCTGCGGCCGCGCAGATAGAACAGCAGACAAGCAGTTATGAACGCAATTATCGTCGTTTATTTCAAGAAGTAGACGCAATGGCAAATGGTTGGCAGGGAAAAGATAACCAGGCCTTTGTGTCACAGATACATGGATTTGAGAAAGATTTTCAGCAAATGGCCGCATTGATGCGAGAATATGCTTCATTTTTGAAATACAGTGCGAAAACATATCGTCAGACACAGGAAGAACGTATGCAGATGGCACGTCGATTAACGAATTAGGAGATGTCATATGGAACAATTACAAGTTACGCTAGAAACACTACAACAAACCTCCTCTAATATTCGAACACAGAATCAGCAGCTTGTTTCTTGTTTACATGAAATTCATAGCTGTATGAATCAGTTAGCAGTTGTATGGCAGTCGCCGGCTTCAGAAAAAATACGTACACGTTTTCAAAGCATGCTTCCAGTATTTGATAATTATCAGAGTATAGTGGAATCCTACGCTAAATTTCTTGATCAGACTGTAACGACCTATCAGTCTATGGAGGCTGCACTAAATGCAAGTGCCGAAAGCTTCTAAAATAGTGATTCAATCAAATGTAATTTTATATGAGCAGCAGCTCTATTCACTTCAGCAGCAGCTGATCCAGCAGAATATGGCCTTATCATATACCGTTACTGCTTCAGAACTTCCCTATCTTCAGCATTGTTATCAGACAATGCTGAGGAATATAAAAGAGCAGATTGATTTGTGTATTAGATTAGAATCTTATTTCTATTGACAAAATGCTGCAAGTATATACAGGAGAACTTCAAAAGATCAAAAGGCAATGCACTACATCATTACATAAATGTAGCCAGCTTACATATCCTTTGTTTACCCTGCAAAGAATACTTTCGTTTTCCTATGAACTGCGACAACTAATTTCTTTACAAAAGAAACTGGAACAGCAGCTTCAGCAATTAGAGACATATTACGCTGAAAACATACATTCTTACACAAATGCGGAAAATAGAATTCTTAAGAGAGCAGAGAATATCTGTACAAAATCGATAAATAGGACGAATATTTGGAATGTTGAAGAAACATCATTTAAAACTAATCATCGTTTTCATCACTCCATTCGTGTAGGGAAAACATTGGAAAATTATTTGCAGAATGGAGTCTGTGCAGGATTTTTTGGAAGTTTTCAAGCATATCAGTATCGTATTTATACAAATAAGAAGTATGCGCAAGCTTCGTTAGGATTATCTGCAGGTAAAATTTCAGGTAATATTGATGGGAAAGTGCAGTTATATAATTCAGATAAAGTGTTTGATCCTCAACTAACAATACATACGCAGGCACAAGGGGCATTAGGTGAGCTTAGAGCACAGGCATCGTTAGGAAATTCAATTATCCATGGTGATTTAGAAGGGGCCATTGGAATAGGAGTTGTGAAAGGTGAAGCTAAAGCAGTCATTACAAAAAAAGAAGTAACAGTAAAAGCGGAGGTAGGTGCAGCCGCAATTCAAGGTGAAGTGAAAGGGAGTTTTTCATTATTTGGCTGTAAAATTACCTTAACAGGGATTCAGGAAGTAGGCAGTGTGGGTGCAGGAATGGAGTTCTCAAGTAAAACAGGGGAAGTAGAATTTGGCGGAAGAGCCTCCTTTCTGGCTGGATTAGGTTTTAAAATAAAGATAAATTATGGATAGGAAGGTATATATGAAAAGAGAATTATTACATCATTTATTGCCCTTAGGAACGGTATTGACCCTTAAAGAAGGGAAAAAGAAAGTTATGATCGTAGGTAGAATACAGGAGAAAGAAAGTGGTAAATTGTATGATTATGCAGCCGTACTTTATCCAGAAGGAATGATTGATCCTAAAGAGCTTTATCTCTTTAATGCAGGAGATATTGAACGTTTATATCATATCGGTATGCAGGATGAGGAAGAGTTTGCATTTCGTACATATATGGAAGAAGAAGCTGAAAAATTAGGTATATTAGAGGAATAAAAAAATAGGGATTCGTGAGAATCCCTAACCTAATCAATGTAGTTTAAAAGAGAAGAAAACAAGAAACGATAATATAAAACGTGAATAGCGAACTTTTCTTCCACCTTGAAGTAAAATTTCACTAATCGCACAGTATTTATCAACTGCTTGTAAAATCCAGCCTTCTTTTGTTTTTGGACAACGTAACGTCATTGGCCACATATGATGCACAATGGCATCTTCAATAATTTCATTTACAACTGTAGCTTTTCGCGCATTTTCCAATGCGATTTGTGGGTGAACTGCACAATGTCTGCCTTCGATTGGTCGTTCATCTTTTTCTGCATCTCGCCAGTCATAATGATAAAGATCATGTAAGAGACCAGCTCTAGCTGCACTATAATAATCTAAATGAAGACGTCGAGTAATAAGAAATGTATAGTAAGAAACATTTAATGAATGCTGAAATCTTGTTGTATTCATATGCTGTGTAAAAGATTTAAGCTTATGAACATCTTCTATATCAAGCAAATCATAAACACAGTTTAAGTATTCCTCAGCTAAAGCACTTTCACTACTATTTAAATCAATTCTAGAAAATATTGCTTTTTGCATTCCTCAACCACCTTTTTTGTTGTTTCCTTAGATACTATAACACTCTTTCTAAGATAAATCATGGGAAAATTTTGTGATTTATATAAAAGATTTTAAGACTATGCAAAATTATAAAAATAAGGTATCATAAACAAGCAATAGGAAAGTTAAGGAAAAGAGGTCATTTTATGCCTGAATTTGAAAAAATTATTATACATGTATTAGATTGTGAACAGAATACATGTGTCATCAGTGAAGCCTGTATTCAGGATATTCATCCTAAAGTAGAAAAAATATTACAAAGCAAAGCAGCTAAATTATTTTCAAGTACATCGAAAAAAAGCGGTTATTTAAAAGAAACAAATCAGATTTATGAATGGCTGGCAGCTTTTAAGGCTCAAAATCTTAGTTTTGAAAAACTAAGTGAGAATATTGCTCGATATGTCTTTGAAGCTAAACATCGCTGTGCATTATATCAAGCGAGTGATTTACTTGTTTCTATTATAAAAGAAGAGGGAAGAAGTTATCTATTAGTAATGGATAATACATATACAGAAGGTATTACGCATACATTAATTCAAGATGATACAGGAATTCGTAATGAAATAATTCCTTATCGAACATTATTATCTTCCTCCTTTCTAAAAAATGATAAAGCCTTTCTAATCGAACTGAGTGATTTTGCATTACATTGCATTGAACAAAAAGTAGAGGTAGAGGCAGCTAAGGTTAATTTTTTTGCGGATATTGTATTAGAAAGTGTTACATCTCCATCTTATAAGGAGGCAGTAGCTTCTATTATGAAAGTAACAGAGGAGATAACGAATAAATATGATTTGAATCAGATGGAAACCTTACCAAAGGTAAAAAGCTTTGTGAAGGATCATATGGAGGAGCAGGAGTATATACATGTCGAAGAAATTGCAGATGAGTTATTTAAGGATCAGCCGCTTGCTAGAGATGACTTTAAGGAAGAACTTCGAAAACAGGGAGTAGAAAAACCGATTGAAGTAGAGAATGTGAAACCGTCACGTTCTGAAAAAGTGCATAAAATTAAAACAGATAAAGGAATTGAAATTATTATTCCTGTAGACTATATGAATTCACGTGAATTTGTTGAATTTAAAAATCAGCCAGATGGTACAATATCCATCCAGCTGAAAAATATTACACATATAACAAGTAAATAGTATAAATAAAAGGCACATATGTGCCTTTTATTCTACCAGTTCAACACGAACAACGCCATCAACTTCATCAAGTAAAATAGCTTCAATACCGCCTGTAATCGTGTCATCAATAGACATACAGCCTACACAGGCACCAAGTAAACGAACACCAACTATACCATCTTTAAAGTATACAAATTCAACATCTCCACCATCACGCTGTATGTAAGGACGAATTTTATCGATGGTATATTTTATCTCATCTATCTTTGTTTGCATCATATTCCTTCTTTCTTTATTGGATTAGCTGATACATTAATAGTGACACAAAAATCCCCAGTAAAATGCCTCCAAGAATTTCAATGTATTTATGACCTAGAACACTTTTTATTTTTTCACTATAAATAGGATCATTAAATTTTAATCCCTTCAAGGTTTCTAAATCACGAATGAGCTGTTGTGTAAGTTGGATATTTCTTCCTGCATAATAGCGAACATTTGCGGCATCATAAATTACGATGAAGCTAAATACACAGGTTATGGCAAATAGTGTAGAATCAAATCCTTCACTCATTCCTACAGCAATTGTCAAAGCAGTTACTGTAGAACTATGAGAACTAGGAAAACCTCCACAAGCAATGCATTGATGAACATCTAGTTTTTTTGTACGTAAGTACAGGACGATTGGTTTTAAAACCTGAGCAATGACATTTGCTAAAAGGGCTGCCACTAGGGGGTAAATCGAACTCATGTCTGTATCACCTCATATATTCCAGAGTATATCTACTACTCTGCTATATTATTATAGCACAAAATCAAATCGTTATGATATAATAAGCGTAAGGAAATGAGGTGAATACATGCGTTATATGGTTGGAGAGGTCGTAGAAGGCGTAGTTACCGGAATAAAGCCTTACGGTGCTTTTGTTTATCTTGATAGTAAACATAATGGCTTGATTCATATTTCAGAAATCAGTGAACGCTTTGTACGTGATGTTCATACTTATGTAAAAGTAAATGAACGTATCAAAGTGAAGATATTGGATATTGATGAAGACGGTACACATTTTAAGCTTTCCTTGAAAGCCGTAGAAGCAAATAAAGCTCGTTCCATGCGAAAACGCAGATTCGTCCATGAACTTCCAGAAATGAATATTGGTTTTGCCTCTTTGGCAGAACATCTGGATCAGTGGATTGAAGATGCTACCAAGTAAAGGAGATACTTTTATGATGAAATTAGACACAAAGCATGCATTTTTAAAAGAAGATATTCTGAAATATCAAGATGTTGTTACCAAACTGCATAATGATCTTCATAATAAGACAGGAGCAGGAAATGATTTTGTTGGCTGGGTAGAATGGCCAAATGATTATGATAAGGAAGAATATGCTCGTTTAAAACGTGTAGCAGAAGATATTCGTCAGAAATGCGATGTATTAGTTGTTTGCGGTATTGGTGGTTCATATTTAGGCGCAAGAGCTGCAATTGAGATGATCAATGGATTATATAGTGATTCTAAACCAGAAATTATCTTCTTTGGAAATACATTCTCATCTACATACATTGCACAGGTGATGCATTATATTAAAGATAAAGAAGTTGCAGTAAATGTAATTTCAAAATCTGGTACAACAACAGAAACAGCTTTAGCATTCCGTTTGCTAAAACAATTTATGGAAGAAAAATACGGTAAAGAAGAAGCTGCTAAACGAATTGTAGCTACTACTGATAAAGCAAGAGGTACATTAAAAACAATTGCTGATAAAGAAGGATATGAAACATTTGTTATTCCTGATGATATCGGTGGTCGTTTCTCTGTAATTACACCAGTTGGTTTATTCCCAATTGCGGTTGCAGGTATTGATACAGATGCAATCATGACAGGATTGAAAAAAGCATATGAAGATTTAAAAGATCCAGACTTAAGCAAAAACGATGCTTATGCTTATGCAGTTTGTCGTCGTATCTTAGAAAACCAGGGTAAAGATGTTGAAATGCTAGTAAGCTATGAATCTCAAATGACAATGGTTGCGGAATGGTGGAAACAGCTATTTGGCGAAAGTGAAGGAAAAGATGGAAAAGGTAATCTTCCAACTAGCGCAAACTTCTCTACAGATCTTCACTCTTTAGGTCAATTTGTACAGGATGGTAAGAAAGTTTTATATGAAACATTATTATTGATTGACAAACCAACATTAGATTTAACATTCCCAGAAGATAAAGATAATTTAGATGGTATGAATTATTTAGCTGGTAAATCTATTGACTGGGTAAATAAAATGGCTTGTCAGGGAACATTGGAAGCTCATGAAGAAACTGGTGGAGTACCAAACTTAATTCTTACATTAGATGATATGAGTGCTGAAAGCTTTGGATATATGTGCTATTTCTTCTTCAAAGCTTGTGCAATTACATGTTATATGTTAGATATCAACCCATTCAACCAGCCTGGTGTTGAAGTTTATAAGAAAAACATGTTCCGCTTATTAGGTAAAAACTAAGAAGCATAAATATAGCGTAAAAGTGCCTGTTTTAGGCACTTTTATTTCGTTTATAGAGGAATAAAAAGTGGTGCGTAAGTTACAAGTAAGTTACAAGTAAGTTACAAATTTTATTTTATTTTTTCTATTGCTTTTCTTAACTGTTCAAGGTCTTTGTGTGTATAAGTATTTGAAGTTACATCGTTCCCTGTGCTATGTCTCATAATACATTTGATAGAGTTAGCATTATCTAATTTTATTAGCTTTTTTACATTAAACTTATATAATCTATATAGAGAAAGAAATTTTATTCTTTCATAAAAAATAATATGACGTGATAATATGAGATTTATTTTTAAGATTATTTTCTTTCCTATAGTTTTCTTATATGGAATATTTGTAGGGTTGCTTAAAGGGAAATAAATAGATATTTAGTAACTATTAGAGAATTTCTGGTTTCTAAAAAAGTAAAGGATTCTGTAAAAAATAAGCATAGTTTTAAAATAACCTTTTATGAATATTGATGTTTTATTGTGAAATGATTAACTTTTCATCTAATACTAGGAAAATTATTAGAAATGATGTATAATTAGACATATAAAATGTAAACGATTACATAAGAGGAGGAATGCTCAATGGGCAAGAAGTATGTTTACTTATTCTCAGAAGGAAATGGGCAGATGAGAGAGCTGCTAGGTGGTAAGGGTGCAAACTTAGCAGAAATGATGAATCTTGGTATGCCTGTTCCTTATGGTTTCACTGTTACAACAGAAGCATGTAATCAATACTATGCAGATGGTGAAACAATTAGTGAAGAAATTCGTAAAGAAATTTTCGAATATTTAATGAAATTAGAGGAATTATCTTCTAAACAATTTGGTGATCCTAAAAATCCATTATTAGTATCTGTAAGATCAGGTGCACGTGCATCTATGCCGGGGATGATGGACACTATTTTAAATTTAGGTTTGAATGATGAAGTTGTGGAAGGAGTAGCAGCATTAACAGGTAATCCTCGTTTTGCGTATGATTCTTATCGTCGTTTTATTCAGATGTTTGCAGATGTTGTTATGGGACTTAATAAAGCAAAATTTGAAGAAATCATCGATGAAATGAAAGAGAAAAAAGGTGTTCAGCAGGATACAGAATTAGATGCTAATGATATGAAAGAAATGGTAAAACGTTTCAAAAAATTTTATAAAGACTCTTTAGAAGAAGATTTTCCATCAGATCCAAAAGAACAATTGTATCGTTCTATTGAAGCTGTATTCCGCAGCTGGAATAATCAGCGAGCTATTTTCTATCGTAAAATGAATGATATTCCTAGTGATTGGGGAACAGCAGTTAATGTACAGATGATGGTGTTTGGAAATATGGGGGATGATTGTGGTACAGGTGTTGCCTTTACACGTAATCCTAGTACAGGGGAAAATAAATTATATGGTGAGTTTTTGATGAATGCTCAGGGAGAAGATGTTGTAGCAGGTATTCGTACACCAAAGACAATTGATCATTTAAAAGAAATTGCACCTGATGCTTATAAAAAATTTACTGAAATCTGCAGTATCTTAGAGAAACATTATAAGAACATGCAGGATATGGAATTTACAATTGAAAAAGGGAACTTGTTCATGCTACAGACACGTAATGGGAAACGTACTGCAGCAGCAGCGCTGAAGATTGCATGTGACATGGTTGATGAAGGAATGATTACTAAAGATGAAGCCTTGATGATGGTAGAACCTAAACAATTAGATTCTTTATTACACCCTCGTTTTGATGTAGAAGACTTAAAGAGTGCAAAACCAATTGCACAAGCTCTTCCTGCTTCACCAGGTGCAGCTTGCGGACAGATTGTATTTACTGCTGAACAGGCAATTGCAGAATCTGCATTAGGACATAAAGTGGTTTTAGTTCGTTTGGAAACTTCTCCAGAAGATATTGAAGGTATGCATGTATCAGAAGGTATCTTAACTGTTCGTGGTGGTATGACTTCACATGCAGCAGTTGTTGCGCGTGGAATGGGCGCATGCTGTGTATCCGGCTGTGGTGATATTAAAATTAATGAAGAAGAGGAATATTTCACAGTTAATGATGAACGCTACAATAAAGGAGATTGGATTTCTTTAGATGGTTCTACAGGTAATATTTATGGGCGTAAGATTAAAACAGTACCTGCAGAAATCTCTGGTGATTTTGAACGTTTCATGACATGGGCTGATGAAACACGTAAATTGAAAGTTAGAACAAATGCGGATACACCTAAAGATGCGGAACAGGCAATTAAGTTCGGTGCAGAAGGTATTGGACTTGTTCGTACAGAACATATGTTCTTTGAAGGTGATCGTATTAAAGCAGTACGCGAAATGATTGTTTCAAAAACAGAAGGACAGAGAAGAAAAGCACTTGCGAAATTATTGCCTATGCAAAGAGGTGACTTTGAAGGTATTTATGAAGTAATGCATGGACTTCCAGTGACAATTCGTTATTTAGATCCGCCTCTACATGAATTCTTACCTACTAGCTCCTACGATATTTCTCAGCTAGCTAAAGATATGCATATCAATCTTGATGAATTAAAATCTGTTATTTCAAGCTTACATGAATTCAATCCAATGATGGGACATCGTGGCTGTCGTTTAGCAATTTCTTATCCTGAAATTGCGGAAATGCAGACAAAAGCTGTAATTGAAGCAGCAATCAATGTTAATCGTAAACATCCAGATTGGAATATTGAACCTGAAATCATGATTCCGCTTGTTGGAGATAAAGCAGAATTAAAATATGTTAAGAACGTTGTTGTTCGTACTGCAGATGAAATTCTAAAACAGGAAAATGTGGAAATGAAATATCATGTTGGTACAATGATTGAAATTCCTCGAGCTGCATTATTAGCAGATGAAATTGCGGAAGAAGCAGAATTCTTCAGTTTTGGTACAAACGACTTAACGCAAATGACTTATGGATTCTCTCGTGATGATGCGGGAAGCTTCTTATCTAATTACTATGAAAAGAAAATCTTTGAACAGGATCCATTCGCAAGAGTTGATCAAAAAGGTGTTGGTAAATTAATCAAAATGGCTGTAACAGGAGGAAGAGAAACTCGTCCAGATATTAAATTAGGTATCTGTGGAGAACATGGTGGAGATCCTAGCAGTATTGATTTCTTCCATCGTATGGGATTAAATTATGTTTCTTGTAGTCCATTTAGAGTACCAATTGCACGACTTGCGGCAGCTCAGGCAGCAATTACGAATAAAGAATAAGTAAACATAAAGCAATATTTCTTAAAAATAGAGATATTGCTTTTTTATAATTTTATTTATTCATCTTTTAACAGAACAGGAATTGACTTTTCATAAAGTTAGCAGTATACTACATATGGTTCAAAAGTAAACAGTTTATGACGAAACTAAAGGAGAGATTTATGAATATAGAAACTATGATGAATTACTTTTCTCAGATACGGAAATATTATGCGAATATTTTAAATGAGTATATGAAAGATGTAAAATTATCATCGAATGAGATTTCTATCTTAATAATGCTTTCTAACAACCAATCCATTACAACAAGTGCGCAGCTATATGTATTGCTTGGGGTATCAAAAGGTTTAGTTAGTCGAAGTGTTGAACATTTGATATCGAGTGGCTATCTGCTTTCTAAACGAGATGAAGATGATCGACGGATCGTGCATCTATATTTGAGTGAGGAAGGGCAGCAGATTGTATGTCGTATCAATAAAGAAGTGACAAAGATCAATGAAAAGCTTCTTGCGGATATTTCAGAGGAAGAAATTGAACAGATGGAGAAAACAATGACGAAGATTATTGATCGATTTAAACTATAGGAGGGATCAAGATGAAATTGAAAATGTCTAGAGAAGTGGATTTGGGAAAAGAACCAATTGGTAAACTTTTATTGGTTTTAGCTTTACCGGCAATTACTTCTCAAGTGGTAAATGCTCTTTATAACATGGTTGATCGTATGTATATTGGTCATATTCCAGAAATAGGCAGTGCAGCTTTAACAGGTGTTGGGGTATGTTTCCCATTAATCATGATTATTTCTGCATTTGCTTATTTGTTAGGTATGGGTGGTGCACCTAGGGCAAGTATTTATATGGGGAGAAAAGATAATAAAACAGCAGAGGAAATATTAGGAAACTCTTTTTCTGCTTTAGTTATTGTCGCAATTCTTCTTACTGTTTTAGTGTTGATTTTCCAGGAACCATTACTGTATTTGTTTGGCGCAAGTGATAATACAATTGGATATGCAAAAGAATATATGACGATATATGCAATCGGTACTATATTTGTACAGCTTACTCTAGGAATGAATTCTTTTATTTCTGCTCAGGGATTCTCTACAATCAGTATGCTGACAGTATGTATTGGTGCTGTTACAAATATTATTTTAGATCCAATCTTTATCTTTGGATTTAATATGGATGTACGTGGTGCTGCATTAGCTACCATCATTTCTCAAGCATTAAGTGCTATCTGGGCAGTACGTTTTTTAATGGGTAAAAATACGATTTTAAAATTGAAAAAAGAAAATTTTAAAATTGATATGAAAATTTTAGGACCATGTATTGCGTTAGGGATTGCTCCTTTTGCTATGCAGGCAACAGAAAGTATTTTAGTATTATGTTTCAACTCATCATTGCTAAAATATGGTGGGGATTTAGCAGTAGGTGCCATGACGATCTTATCCAGTGTAATGCAGTTTGCAATGTTGCCTTTACAAGGTCTGACACAAGGAGGACAGCCAATCATAAGTTATAATTATGGTGCAAATAATCCAGATCGTGTTAAGAAGGCATTTAAGTTACAGACAATCTGCTGTTTTGTTTACTCAACAACATTATGGTTATTAGTGATGATCGTTCCACAATTATTCGTTATGATCTTTACAAGTGATCCACAGCTAGCTGAGTTAACTGAATGGGCATTGCGTATTTATATGGCAGCTGTATTATTAATGGGACTGCAGGTTTCTTGTCAGCAGACATTCATTGCCTTTGGAAATTCAAAAGTCAGTGCATTCCTTGCGGTATTCCGTAAGATCATTGTGTTAATTCCGTTGATTTTCATTCTTCCTATGTTTATGGAAAATGATGTACAGGCAGTCTTTATGGCAGAGCCAATTGCAGATGTTATCGCAGTTTGTACAACATTAACATTATTTGTTATAGAGTTTAAAAAATTATTAAAACAAATGAGGGATAGAAATAGTGCAAAAACATAAGTGTTAGCCTCTTGTATCTTCTAAGTATAAGACATGATAGATGTTGACATACTATAGAGGACAGGAGGTTTTTTATATGATAAAAAATTTAAAGAGAATTTTGTATTTTTCATTAATGGTAGCATTGATGAGTGCGTGTGGAATGAATGATAGTGAAGATGCGAATGGATCAATGAATAAAACATACGATTCTGCAAAGGATAGTGCACAAGATGCAGTGGATGGCGTAGAAGACAGTATTGAAAATGTTATGAATTACTTTGAAGGCAAAGGTGTGAAGTTTGAGAATGCAAAAGAGATAAACAATATGGATTTTGCGGCTCATGAAGGTAGAAGTTTTGAATACAATGGTAATACAGGTTATTTATATCGTGTAAAATCAGATGATGAAAACATGAAAAAAATAATTCAGGAAGCTAAAACAAACCGTAAAGTTAAAGTAAATATTAATAATGAAGAAAAAGAATATGGTGCGTTAGTAAATGGTAATTTCCTTTTCCTTTATGATCAGAATGCAGATTGGAAAGATGTAGAAACAGCATTTCCTGCCTATACTTATTCTGGTGTGACAAATCCAAGTAATCCAGGTACAACACAGAATGGTAATGCTCAAGACAATAACATGGAATAAACAGCTGTTAAGGCTGTTTTTTTCTTAAAATAATATAGAATTTTTATATTCTTACATGTATAATGTAAAAATGGAGTATATCATAAAGCCAACAAGGAAGTGCTTTATGATGACTATTCTAATTTAGCTACGAAGTTATTAAATGCCGTATGGAATGAGGATGTAAGAGGGGGAAAATAGGCTTTGCGGGGCAAGCCTAAACTGGACATTTAATGGATATCCGATTTTAATTCATGCTGTATTCATAAGAAACGAAAAGATTGTGATACTGATTCGTGCTGGTGTAGTACATGTTGAAGATGCCTTGGGTTTTACTTTAGATTGTTGTATTGGAGAAATGATTTTTCCCTTAGCCTATTTAGGTGTCGTACCTAAGGAAAAGGAAGAAAAAGAAACATTTAGTCCTTATCCTTCTCGCTACTGTCCATTAGATTATCCGATTCCTCCACACGGATAGAAAGGAAGAATATGAAAAAAGCAGCTGCCTGTATACGAATGTTACAACTATTAAAATCTAGAGGATTTATGACAAGAGAACAATTGGCAAAAGAGCTTGGGACAAATATTCGTAATATTATAGAATATCGAAAAGAATTAGAACAATTAGGATATGTAATTGAAAGCTCTACAGGGAAATACGGAGGATATCGATTAATGTCAGGTGAATTATTGCCGGTAATTGGCTTATATGAAGAAGAGATATCTGCACTTATAGAGGCAAGAACATATTTAGAAAGTCATAAGGATTTTTTAATGAATGATTCTTTTCATCATGCTTTAGATAAAATTTTATCATCAACTTCCATTGAAACAAAAGAAAGTGGAGTATATGTTGAGAATCAATCAGATATATCTAAAGAACTACTAACAATGATAAAAAGGTGTGAACAGGCAAGAGATGAATTACGAACGGTAGAAATAGAGTATCGCAGCATGCACGCAAAGTCTTTTGAAAGAGTTCGTGTACAGCCTTATGAAATCATAAATGTTAAAGGAAGTTATTATTGCTTAGGGTATTCATTAAAGGCAAGAGCTTTCCGTAATTACAAATTTAGCGAAGAAAGAATGAAATCATTAGTATTAACCAATCTTTCATTTTCTAGAGATTTATCTTTTAAACTACAGGATCATATTGGACAGACAGGATTAATGAAAGATGAAGCAATAAAGCTAGAGATGATGCTGTATGATGAAACAGCTCTATTAATAAGTGAAAAAAAGCCAGGTATGCTGTTGAAAATGAAATGGGTAGATGAAAGAACCTTATATATATCACTGATTTTAGAAGGAAAGATGAACGCTATTACCTTTTTATTATCTTTAGGAAATAAATGTAAGTTACTTTCTCCTGAATCTTTGAAGAAGGAAATTGGTGAGATAGTGAAAGATATGAACTTGTTATATTCCTAAATGAAGAAACTTTTGATATAATTCTGATAAGAGAGAGAGAGAGTTGACGATTCATGTATCATTTGTCAGATATAAAAAAATATGAACGCTGTCCTAAAGCATTTTGGCTTTCTCAGCGAGTAGAAAAACAATTTGTACCTTATGTTAATTTTAATGAGAATTTAACAGATTTAGTAAAAGATTTTTTAATGTTAAGGGAAGAAGATATCTTTTATGGACAACCGAATGATCCTGCAGATTTAGCACTGGAGGCAATGAAGAATCATAAAGTATTGATTCAGGCACGTTTTGAATATCATAAAATGCGTATAAAAGTTCCATTTTTAATACAGGAAAATGAGAAGACTATTTTATATTTTACTTATCATACATGTTATCCTAGAGAAAAAGAAGCAGAAAAGATAGCACAGCATTTGGCTATATTAAAAAAGTTAGGAATTCAGATTGATGAAGTATATGTGATTCATTTAAATGCAGGTTATGTTAGAGGAAAAGAGCTTAATCTGCATGAATTATTGGTGATAAGTGAATATCTATATAATGGTAAAAATAAACCACATAAAACAATTAAAGAACTATTAGATGAACAGCTTGTCGATATAGATGCTTATATAGAAGAACTGGATCATTGTAATCAGCTTACATCAATTCCTTCTTATAGAGACAGCAAATGTACAAGAACAGGTAAATGTCCATACTTTGATGATTGTTTTCCAGATTCCTTACCAAATGATTCGATTCTTCATCTAGCACAGGACAAAAGCAAATATGAAATGCTGGAAGAAGGAAAAACAACTTTACAGGATGTAGATATTGATAAAATTGAAGGGACTAGATATCAGTATGCCCAGATCATGGCGGCTAGAAATCATGGTATGTTTGTGGATAAACAAGCACTACGCTACTGGCTAAAAAATACTTTTCAAGAACCAATCTCTTATTTAGATTTTGAATGGGAAACTTATGTATACCCACCTTATGAGGGAATGAAGCCTTATGATGTATTAGTATTTCAATACAGTTTACATATAGAAGATAATGGTCAATTACAACATGTTGGATTTATTGGTGAAAAAGACTGTCGAAAAGCATTTATAGAGCATTTAATAGCCCATATTCCAAAAACAGGAAGTATTGTTGTATATAATATGGAAGGTGCAGAAAAATTACGCTTAACGCAGCTTGCACATCAGTTTCCTGAATATGAAGAACAACTGCGACAGATTTGGGAAAGAATGGTTGATTTATCATTGCCTTTTTCAACTGGAAACATCTATGATCTAAAAATGGCAGGACATTATTCTTTAAAAACACTAGTTCCTATTTTCTCTGATTATACCTATAGTGACTTAGATATATCATATGGTATAGATGCAGTTGAAAAATGGAGAGCTTATGTACAAGCTAGTGGCGAAGAAAAACAAATAATCTATAAACAGCTGGAAGAGTATTGTGGCATGGATACGTATGCAGAATATATTGTATATCATGCATTAAAAGATTTAGCTGAAAATTGTTAGGGTAAGGTGTACATACGTTACCCTTTTAAAATTTTTATAAAATAAGTTGACATAGGCTAACTTTCAAGCTATACTATAAATGAAGTTAGATAAAACTAACAAGATTGCAGTACGCTCCTTTCTCACGTGCTGTTATGTCTTATTTCCTCTATAACTTTACAACCAACTCATAATAAAATCTGACTTCTATTAGTTTGAAAAGGACGTTTCCTCGAGCGTCCTTTTTGTGTTGAGAAGAGAATCTATATATGAGATAATAAATCTACTTCATAAAATACGAGGGAGGTAATTATGATGATTGCTTATAAGAAACTAGAAAAGAAAGATATTGCAGCTTTAACACCAATAATGAAAGCAGCTTTCGATGAAGATACTAGATTACATACAGATTTGCTGGAAGATGGATCTAAGGGGTATGATACAGGAGAATTATTAGAGAAAATATTAGAGATGGATCAAACTGAATCAAAGATTATTCTATGTGATGGTGTTATTGTAGGTGAATATACGATAATAAAGAATAAAGATATTTTCACATTGGATTTATTATTTATTGATCCAGCTTATCATGGAAAAGGCTTAGGTTATATGGTTTGGAAGGATATAGAAAAAACATATTCGGAAGTTAAAACATGGATAGTAGAAACACCTAGTTATTCAATCAGAAATCATAAATTTTATAATAAATGCGGCTTTAAGGTTATTAAGAAGTTAATATATAATGATGATGCATCATCTTTGTTGTTTATTAAACACATGAAGAAATATCCTATTCATATTCGTGAATATTGTGAAGAGAAAGACTATGAACATATTCTAGCTTCGTGTAAACAGGAAAAATGGCTTAGTTTTTATGATACAAAGAAAGATTTATATAAACAGGCATTAGCGTCTTCTTTTACATTTGTAGCTTATGAAAACGAACAATATTGCGGATATATTCGCTGTTTAAGTGATGGAGCTTTTACTGTATTTTGTTGTGAGATTATTGTAGATGATGCGTATAAACGTAAAGGTATTGGAAAATTGTTGATTGAGGAAGTATCGAAGCGTTTTCCAACATGCAGTATTGATGTAATCAGTGATGCGGATAATTTTTATAAGGCAAATCAATTCATGTTTGTAGGTAATGGATTTAGAAAAATTAGTGGTTAACAAGGAGGAAAATCATGAATATAAAACGATTTGACGATGTGATTGGATGTTCGATAGAGTTATTATCTGGACAGGCTCGCTATGCATATGGTTTTAGCAGATTTGAAGAGTTGTGGGAAATACAGGACTATATTGATAATGGAGGCTATCCAGGGGCAACAATTCAATTCTATGATTTATATAACGGACAGGTTTACACACCATTTGAAAAAGAAAAGAGTGTTATGCTTCTCCTTATTTTTATGATGGATATATTTATTTTCTTCAGGGAAATTTTAATGTAGGTAAAGTAATGCTGTATAAGTATCTTCCTAATAAATGTTGTGAAGTAATTCATGAGTTTTTAATGAACGAAGTCAATTTATATAATTTTTCAATTATTGGTTCTGAATTATATGTAATTAGCCAAGATGAAAAAATGATTTGTTATTATCCTGAATATTTTGAGATTCCTTTAAGAGATAATGAAAGTGTAGAGGTTATTGATCATGATTATATTTATTTTAATGCTTGGATAGAGGAAGGAGTTGTTAATGATACAATTACTTCCGATTATCAATACTACGATAAAGTTGTAGTGAAAGATAAAAAGGGAAATATCATTTCAGAAGAAATAGGAGCACTACAACAGATGCCAGATGGCAACTGGTGGATATCGTAAAAACATAGTACTATTGATTAAAAATTATCCGACAATATGAAAATGAGGGTTTTCTCGTTCTATGTCGTGGTAATTTTTTATTATACAGGTATGATGTATGTGAAGGAGGGATTAACTTGGATCAGAAACAAATTGGAATTTTTCTAAAAACATTACGAAAAGAAAAAGGCATAACACAGGAACAATTAGCAAAGGTGTTAAATGTATCAAATCGAAGTGTGAGTCGTTGGGAAAATGGAGTAAACTTACCAGATTTCTCACTTTTGCTGGAAATAGCAAAGTATTATGAAATAGGAGTAGATGAAATCTTGAATGGAGAAAGGATAAAGAATCTTATGGAAGATAATAATGAAACACTGTATCAGGTTGCAGAATATACAAATATAGAAAAGGCTATCTTAATGAAGAGAATGCATTATATATTTTTATTAGGTATTATTGCTCAAGTTATTATTTTTATGATTGAAACTTTAGAATTACGAAATCAATCATTTTATGATACATTAAGTGGCTTTTGTCTTGGAATTTCTTTTGGAATCTTAATTATTGGGACAATATTCACTAGTCGTTATAGAGACAAAATAAGAGAAATAAAATTAAGATATATAAAGAATCATAAATAAAATAATCGTTTAAATTGACATATTATATAGAGTAGTGTATTTTATACAAAAAAAGTCATTTCAAACTATAATTGTTGGATGGTGACTATTGTGATGTAGGAGAAATTACTATGAAATGTCGATTAGCAGTAAAAGAAGATTTACCTCAAATTATTTCTATGTTTGAAAATATTATCCAAGATATGAGTGTTAAGAATATAAATATATGGGATGAGGAATATCCTTGTAATGCATTTGAAGAAGATATTCTTCTTAATCGCTTATATGTAGTGGAAGAAGATGTTATTGTATCTGCTTTCGTTTTATGTGATACAGATGAAGCAGCCGATAGTATAAAGTGGAAACACATGACCAATCAAGCTATGTATTTGTCACGCTTTGGTGTGCATGTTAATTATGCAGGAAAAGGAATTGGAAGCTTTACTTTGTTAAAAGTAAAAGAAATAGCGAAGCAATTGAATGCAGATTGTATTCGTTTATTTGTTGCGAATATAAATGAACCTGCATGTCGTCTTTATGAGAAAGAAGGTTTTACAAAAGCTGAGGGGATTTATGATTTGGTGATTGATGAAGATTATATTTTACATGAATATGGCTATGAGATAAAGATATAGATAACAAGATAAAAAATCATAAATAAAATAATCGTTTGAGTTGACATATTATGTAGGGTAGTGTATTCTATACATGTAAGAAGTTAGATTCACCTAACTAGATTGCGATACGTTTCCTTTCTCTCGTATTGTGCATCTATTCCTCTATAAATTACAACCAACCAATATCTGACTTCTAACTGGCGGTGAATAACCGTCTTTTTTTATCAGAAATTAATTAGGTTATTCTTTATATGACTGGGATAGTAACATATGAAAAAGGAAAAGTAAGCTGTGTAGAAACACTTCTTTTAGGATTAGTTTAAATTTTGAATAAATCCTATGATAAAAATGTAAAAAGTATGATAATATAGTATGGCAAGTTAGGAGAGTGTTGCTATGTCTTTTTTACCGACAACTAGAGAGGAAATGCTGGAACAAGGATTTGATTCTGTTGATTTTGTATATGTAAGTGGAGATGCTTATGTGGATCATCCTTCTTTTGGCTGCGCTATTATCACAAGAACATTACAGGCATATGGTTATAGCTGTGCTATTTTACCTCAGCCGGATTGGCATAATGATGAAGAGTTTAAACAATTTGGAGAACCAAGATTAGGTTTTCTAGTTTCTGCAGGGAATATTGATTCTATGGTAAATCATTATTCAGTGAATAAACGAAGAAGAGATAAGGATTATTATAGTGATAATGGGGAAATGGGAAAACGCCCAGATCGTCCTACTATTGTCTATACACAGATATTAAAGCGTTTGTTTCCTCACAAGCCGGTATTGATCGGTGGTATTGAGGCTAGTTTACGCCGCCTATCTCATTATGATTATTGGGATGATAAAGTACGTCGCAGTATTTTAATTGATTCTCAAGCTGATTTATTGATGTATGGAATGGGAGAAAATACCATTATTGAAGTGGCAGATGCCTTAAATAGTGGATTAAAAGCAGAGGATTTATGCTATATACGCGGTACCTGCTGGAAAACGAAATCATTAGAATATATGAGTGATTATATCTTGCTTCCTTCTTATGAAGAAGTATGTAAAGATAAAAGAACATATGCAAAAAGTTTTAAGGTACAGCATGAAAATATCGACGCTATCGTCGCAAGTGTATTAGTCGAACCATATGATGGCTGGTATGTCGTACAGAATCAGCCACCGCTTCCTTTAACTCAGGAAGAAATGGATTTTACTTATTCGCTTCCTTATGAGAGAACGTTTCATCCACGCTATAATTACATCCCGGCGATTGAAGAAGTTCAATTTTCTGTGGTAAGTAATCGAGGATGCTTTGGTTCCTGTGCATTTTGTGCAATTACCCATCATCAGGGACGTGTTATTTCTACACGAAGTAAAGATTCTATTGTGGAAGAGGCAAAACGTATAACAGAAATGCCAAACTTTAAAGGATATATTCACGATGTTGGTGGTCCTACCGCAAACTTTTCTAGAGAAGCATGTGATAAACAAAGAGAGTTTGGGGCATGTAAGAATCGTGAATGCTTATTCCCAAAACCATGTACAAATTTAAAAGTTGATCATAGTCGTTATTTAGATATTTTAAGAGAAGTTAGAAAACTTCCAAGAGTAAAAAAAGTATTTATTCGCTCAGGTATACGATATGATTACTTAATGTATGATAAAAATGATGAATTCTTTGATGAATTAGTGCAGTATCACATTAGTGGACAGCTAAAAGTTGCGCCTGAACATATCAATGCGGCAGTATTAGATAAAATGGGAAAACCTCGAAAAGAATTATATTTGAAATTTGTAGAGAAATTTAAACAGAAGAACGAGGAATTTAATAAGAATCAATACATCGTACCTTATTTAATGAGCTCACATCCTGGCAGTGATTTAAATGCGGCTATTGAATTAGCTTGTTACTTGAAAAAAATTCATTATACACCAAAACAGGTACAGGATTTTTATCCAACACCAGGAACACCTGCAACATGTATGTATTATACTGGCTTAGATCCAAAAACGATGCGTCCTGTTTATGTAGCACGTACGTATGAAGAAAAGGCAATGCAAAGAGCATTAATGCAGTTTAATTATCCTCAGAATTACGATTTGGTTTATAAAGCTTTAAAGAAAGCGAATCGTATGGATCTTGTAGGAAATTCTCCGAAATGTTTAATTCCTTATCGTAAACCAAAAATGGGGAATAGTAATTATACAAAGAAATCTTTTTCTCATTCAAAAGATTCAAAACGTAATCACATGAAAGGAAAAGGAAAACATGCATGAAACTATTTCGTGAAGTATTTTTGATTTTTGGAATCTATTTTATAGGAGAAGCTATACATATGATAACTTCTATACCTTTACCAGGCAGTCTGATTGGTATGCTTCTATTATTTATTTTATTAGTATTACGTATTATTCGATTAGAACATATTTCTACGGTGACTGATTTTTTATTAGGACATCTTCCTTTCTTCTTTATTCCTGCTGGAGTAGCACTTATGGCTAGTTTTTCTTTGATGCAGGGATTGTGGATCAAAATGCTGGTGATTTGTCTTGTGACTACAATTGTCACAATGGGCTGCAGCGGGAAGATTATTCAATATGTAATGGAAAGGAAATCGAAGTCATGAACGAATTATGGAATACTCCAATGTTTGGAATATTATTGTCACTAGCTGCTTTTGAAATCGGTTTGTGGATACAAAAGAAAACAAAATTGTTATTTTTGAATCCGCTTCTAATTTCAATTATTATTGTCATGGCAGTGTTATTTCTATCAGAAACTGAATTATCTTCTTATCAACAGGGTGGCGATATTATTTCTTTGTTCCTAGGACCGGCAACTGTTGTGTTGGCAGTACCTCTATATCAACAGGTACAAAGTTTAAAAAATTATTTTGCCCCAATCATGGTTGGAATACTATGTGGTATATTGGTTGGCTTAAGTTCTACATTATTATGTTCCTGGCTATTAAATTTACATCCTGATATGATTGCAAGTCTATTGCCTAAATCTATTACTACTCCAATTGGAATGGAATTAAGTAATCAGCTAGGAGGGATTCAGGCGGTTACCGTATTCGCAATTTTAGTTACTGGTATCATGGGGGCAGTAGTTGCGGAAATCGTATTTCGTTTTTTCCGTATTCATCATCCGATTGCGAAAGGGATTGCCTTGGGATGCAGTTCTCATGCGATAGGTACAACTAAAGCTTTACAGCTAGGTCATATAGAAGGAGCTATGAGTTCATTAGCAATTGGTGTCTGTGGTATTTTAACCGTATTTATAGCGCCGGTGGTATGGAATCTTATCATAGCTTTTCTATAGTATATAAAACATAAAAGCTCTATAACTGGATCAAAAATCCTGCTATAGAGCATTTTTAATTTCTGTCATTTCTTTCTTTATTTCACATAAAATAGCATATTCTATATAATGCAGTTCTCCACTTACAGGCAAACCAAATAAACGCTGAAAGCTTTGAATCTTTTCTTTATTTGATGAAACATCTTTTTTCTGATATATTTCTAAGACCTCATCTAATATAATCAAATAAATAGGATTCATGCGTTTATCTATTGTAATTCTTTCATCTAAGAGCGTAATCAGCTCAAATGTCTTTTTTCTTATTTCTGGCGTTGTTGGTGGAAGTGATAAACCACATAGAGTTAAAAAGTTTTTATATGAAGAAATATCATATATATAGTCATGAGGAAGTAAATGATAGATGTGGTTTATTTTTTCCTGCATATATTGTAAATTACCTATAGAAAATCCATAGAATTGTGTATAAAGAACATGAGAATTTATTGGTTTATTTAAAAAGGAAAGACAGTATTTCATCTTTGTTTGAAAATCTTCACTGTTTTTGTTCGTCATCATCTTTGCATAGTAATCTATTGCCATCTGATAAACAGGCTCATGTATCAGTATCCAGTTGTTATAGGAAACAGGTTTTGTATTTGATTGGTTATATATGTCATCTGCAAGCTGATGAAATTCATTCATCGTTAAGGTAGGCGATATGTTTTGCATAGCATATAATAGATAATCAAAGGAAGGATACATTACTGTTTCTGATATAAAAGTTTCCTTAAAATTAGGAAGGATTGGAATCAGATTAATGATAAGTTTACTGTGTATTTTGGCATATAGGCTACATATAATATGAATAGGAACAAAACAGGGATCCTGAATCATAATTTCATAGGTTTGTGTGCCATTTTCTTCTACATATAAAGCAATGTTTTGACTTTTGCCATCATCACTAGTAAGGAAAAAATCTTCATAGACTAGGATAGAAGCTTTTTTTTGTAGAAGATGAATTCTTACATTAGGTATTGGTATAAGTCCATTAGCACATGTTACCTGAATCTGTAAAAAACCTGTAGATATATGCAGCACCTCCTATCCTACGATATGAAAACCAGATAAATAAGCTTGGTAATATCGCCTAATCATAAATAGAAAAGTAAAAATTAACGTATTCTTCATATGCTTATGTTATAATATCAAGGTGTAATTAGGAGGTAATGCTTATGCCAAATATTATTACTCATAAAATATTTGCGGAAGAAGTATTAAAGCAGATAAAGAAAAAAGATATTCACTCAATGATTGAAAAATACCTGCAGATTTTCTATATTGGAAGTAATGGACCGGATTTTTTATTCTTTTCACATGTGAAACCGTGGGAGACATATAAAAGTCATGCATTGAATCGTTTAGGCAGCAAAATGCATTCTCAGCATATTAATGCATTTTATCAGACCGCTATTGAATGCGTTCAGAGTCAGAAAGATGAACACATCAAGGAATTGATGAGTGTGTATTTATTTGGACATTTATGTCACTGGGCATTAGATAAAACTGCTCACCCTTATATATTTTATCGAACAGGTAATTGTAAAGGTGTTAGTGCTGGATACCATCATCGTTTTGAATCTATGATGGATACGATGATGCTAGATAAATTCTATCATATGAGCATTAAGGAATTTGAAAGCTATAAAATCTGTGAATATGATGAAGATATATTAAAAGCAATTGCCCGTATCTATGTTCCTGTTGCGAAAAAGGTATATCATCAGGATGTTAAGGTTCATGATTTAAGAGAAACATTAGATTCTTGGAAAGATGTACAAAAAATGCTTCATGATCCTACGAATATTAAATACTCCATAGTAAAAGCTGTAGAGGGTATTATTCAGAAACCATGGGCAATAAGCGGTAATATTGTTCGACCAGAAATTGATGGTCGCTATGATGTTTTAAATGAAGAAAGAACATTATGGAAACATCCATGTGATGAAACGATTACTTCCTGTGCCTCTTTTATGGATTTGTTTAATGAAGCTATACTGACCGCAATTAAAGTTATTGATCAGACATATGGATGTATAGAATACAATGCGGATGTTCAAAGTGTTCTAGATATCATTCAGGATGCTACTTATGATAGTGGTATGAGTAGTGGACAGGAAATGAAATTTTTTGATATTATTTACGAGAACTAAGCGTTTAAAAGCACACATATTTTGTGTGTTTTTTTTCATTTATTAGGAAAATAATGTATGTATGTTCCCCAAAAAAGTGATATTATTTACATATAGATTATAGAAAGCAGGTGAACATATGTATTTGATTAAAAATTTTACTGATAATGATGATATTCGTGTTGTAAAAGAGTTAGGACCATTTACTGTAATTGAATATCTTCGTGATTTAAGTGTAACTCCTAATGATGCACAAACAGCTTACTTCTGTAATGAAATGAATGTTCGTAAACGACAATTGATTTGTGATGTAAGTAAAGCAAATATCACTATGCAGGCAGGGGCTATGCAATGGATGGTAGGAGATGTTCATGCGACAAGCGGTATTAAAGGTGTTGGTGATTTGCTGGGTAAAGCGGTACGTGGTAAAGTCACTAAAGAATCCGCAATCAAGCCAGAGTATACAGGAAATGGAACATTGGTATTAGAGCCTACATATAAGCATTTATTATTGCTAGATGTGGATGAGTGGAATGGTTCTATAGTATTGGATGATGGTTTATTTTTAGCTTGTGATGCTAATTTAAAACACAAAGCTGTCATGCGTTCTAATTTCTCATCCACTGTTGCTGGAAATGAAGGGTTATTTAATTTAGGAATTCAAGGTAGTGGAATACTTTGCCTAGAATCTTATGTACCTGAAGAAGAATTGATTGAAATCACATTACAGGACGATGTACTTAAGATTGATGGAAACATGGCAATCGCATGGAGTGGAAGTTTAGATTTTACAGTAGAACGTTCAGGAAAAACATTGATTGGCTCTGCGGCAAGCGGAGAAGGATTAGTTAATGTTTATCGAGGAACTGGTAAAGTATTGTTAGCTCCAGTAGTAGATCATGCAATAGTATAATAGAGAACAGGCTGGTATGAAAAAATTTACCAGTCTGTTTATTTTTGCTATTATTTTAAGCTACTTCTTTTCTTGCAAGGTCTTGTTTGATTAAGCGATACAACACTGCAGTAGTAGGTGCTCCGATTAGCATACCTAAAACGCCTTTCCATTTACCTCCAAAGCGATTGGAAGTAGATTTAGAATAACTGCTAGATCTATATCATTTAGGATATCAGAATATGGAACAAAAAATATCTTCTTTGTATACATATCTTGGAATTAAGGATAAAATATAATTAAGAAAGGGTGTATTTATGAAAACAGCGGTATTAACAGATACAGGGTGTGGATTAACTAGACAGGAAGCTGAAAACCTAGGTGTTTATATGCTTTTACAGGAAATATTAGAAAGCGGAGGTTTTCCAACTACTGCTAGTCCTAATCTTTATGAAATTCAGCAATTACTATTACAAATACACTCTGCAGGTTATGACCATGTTATCGTAATACCGTTGACTCTAGGAATTTCAGGTACTGGCCAGCTTATCCAATCTTGTGCACAGGAATTATCTTTAGATATTACTTTAATAGATTGTTATACAACATGTGCAATTCAGAAAACATGTGTATTGTATGCTAAAAATATGCTGGATCAAGGTATGAAGAGTGAAGATGTGATTCTTCACCTTCAAAAATTAATCGTAAAATCAGATTCTTATATTGTCCCAGATGATATGGAACATTTGAAAAAGGGCGGAAGAATAACGCCTTTAGCTGCAGCTCTTGCGGGAATGCTGAAAATACGACTTATTCTTAAGATGAATGAAAGCACAAAGGGAGTTATTGATGTATATAAAAAAGTTCGTACTCAAAAAGCTGCGATGAAAACTTGTGTAGAAGCAGCTCTACAATCAGGTATGAATAGTCATAGCAAACTTTATGTGTTGTATTCAAAGGATCGTGATTTGGCTGAGCAGATGATAGAAATCATTCACCAGAAGCTACCAGATCAAGAGGTTGAGATTGTGCCTTTCAGTGCAGTCATTACAGTTCATCTTGGTTTATCTTGCGTAGCCTTACAGTACATGGATATACCAAAATGAAAAATATAATAAATAAAGTTTTACGATTATTGATTCTGGCATTCCTGGCATTTGGATTTATCATCTTAATAAAATCAAGCTATCAAGAAATATTTGCTGAAATCAAAAAGACATCTTTTCTAGTACTAGTCATCTGTTCCATTCTGCTATTCGCCTATTATATAATAAGAAACTTTCTTTATACAGATACAATTAGGCAATTCTCTAGAACTTTATCATTACATTCCTCTATATTTTGTTCCTTTCTTTGTTGTTTTTATAACTTAATTACATTTGGGACTGGAAGTATTGTTTACACATTGTATTATTATAAGAAACATGAAATTCTAGAAACAGAAACTGTTGGAATACAGTTTTATCAATATCTTATATTTAAAGTAGTGCAATTAATATTAGGGAATACTATAGCTTTTCTGCATATAGATTTATTAATGAATGAACCATATGTTTTGTTCTTATTCCTAATTGCGGACATTCTCAGTATTCTAGTCGTAATTGCATGTATTATGCTTTGTACCTCTGAAAAAATACATAGATTTGTAATTAACATAGGGTATAAAATAATAAAGAAAGAAATATGGAGAAATAAAATAAATGAATATGATAACAATTTAACTCAGCTTCGATATCAGTTTCCTCACTTATTTCATAAAAAATTCATGATAAGGCAATTTGTTTGTACGTTAATTATGTATATTATTTATTATTCTCTTCCTTATGTTATACTTTATAGTACAGGTATTTCATATGTAACTTGTTTTACACTTATCTCAATAATGAGTATTATTGCAGGAGTATTGGTATTTCCGGGAGGAATCGGTTCTGTAGAAATATCATATTTATTATTGTTTAATCCTATAGTAGGAAACATCTATGCAGTATCATCTTTGTTGGTATATCGTTTTATGACTTTCTTATTGCCGATTTTAATAGGAGGATCTCTTGCACTCGCAGAGAGGCTATGGAAATTGTGTAGAAGTAACAAGTAAAGGTGAGATCGTACATAAGATATTATGAGGTGTGAAAATGAAAATATTTGATTTACATGCGGATATTGGCTATGATGTTATGCAGAAAAAGGAATCGGAGAATAAAATTGTAGAAATGTATCATGTCCCTAAATTCAAAAAAGGAGAAGTAGCTTATGTAGGAATGGCTTCTTATTTTGAAGGAGAAGAGTCATGGGATGATATGAAAGAAATGGTACTTTCTCTTAAAGAAGATTTATCTATGTGTAAAAGTGTGGATATTATAGAGAATCATGATGATTTAAAGGAGAATGACCATATAAAAGCATTTCTAACAATTGAAGGTATGTGTGGGATTAAGGATGATCCTGAAGAAAAAATAAATTGGTTATATAAACAAGGAATACGTATTGCATCTTTGTGCTGGAACGAAGAAAATGAACTAGCGGCAGGTGCAAGAGCAAATAAGAACCAGGGTTTAAAACCTTTAGGAAAAAGAGTCATAGAAGAAATGATTCGCTTAGGTATGCTGGTTGATGTATCTCATGCCAATGAAAAAACGTTTTATGATATTATGGAGTATAAAGAAGCGTTAGTAATAGCGACTCATTCTAATGCTAGAGCACTTTGTGATCATCCACGTAATTTAACAGATGAACAGATTATCGCAATAGCAAAACGTGACGGACTCATTGGAATTAATAGTGCACCTGTTTTTGTACATGAAGATAAGAAAAAGCAGGATATACCTCATCTTGTGAAACATATGCGGTATATCAAAGAACTTGTAGGAGTAAAGTATATAGCATTAGGAATGGATTTTATGGATTTCTTTAAAGGTTATGAAACTTTCCACACAAAAGGATTAGAGGATTGTACAAAGATGCAGAGTTTAATTTATGAAATGCAGGGACAAGGATTTACAACATATGAAATAGAAGCTATTGCCTATAAGAATGCATTACGGAAAATGAAAGAAGTTATATAAAAAAGCGTATCATTATAATACGCTGGAACAATTATGCACTTTGCATGGCTTTGACTTTCTGTCGAAGCCTTTTTTCAGCTAAAGCAGGATCATCGATATCCAAAACAGCTTCTTCCATTGGACACATTCCTGTTTTCATACGATTTATGATATATGGGACTAATTGATCATAAGTATAAGGAATCCGATATTGATCAAAAACATCTTTGGCATGTTGAGATAAAATGCAAGTATGAATAGTTGCAACTTTTCCCTTAACCATCAATAAAGCAGCAGCTTTACCGATAACTTTATCCACTAACATAGCATCTTCTAAATGACCATCATCAAGCAGATGTAAGATTGGTTTAATGCCATTACTGAATTCTTTGTATACATGGTCATGCTGTTTCACTATGCATGTTAATTGTTCCTCATGCAGCATTTGAATTAATTCATCCATATTTTCACTCCCTAGCCATAGTTAAAATAAAATCGTTTTACTTGCAAATTTATATTTTTTATGAACGATATAAGGTATGAAAAAAAGCGATATGCATAATCGCCCTCACATGTATAGTCTAACATAAAAGTGAGGAAAATGTAAGTCTGTTAATATGGATTTTTTTACGTATAATATAGATATACAAAACAAGGAGGGATTTTATATGAAAGTCCAAATCTACGGAAAAAATATAACAGTTACACCAGCAATTGCTGAAAAAATTGAAAAGAAGCTAGCGCATCTTGAAAAGTATTTTATAATTGATGAGAGCGTTGTAGCAAATGTGGTGGTAAGAGTTTATCCAAATAAACAAAAAATTGAGGTTACGATTCCTACGAAATATGCAGTATTACGCGCTGAAGTAGTTCAGGATGATTTATACGCCGCAATCGATCTTGCGATTGATAAATTAGAAGATCAGATTCGTCGTCAGAAAACACGTCTTACAAGAAAAAATAAAGAAAAATTAGCTTATGCTTTTATTGAAGATGAAGAAATTGAAGATGAATATGGTGATAATGATGAACTAGTTCGTACGAAATCTATTGTGCCTGATACAATGGAATTAGATGAAGCAATCATGCGTATGGAAATGCTAAATCATAGTTTCTTCATTTATCGAGATGATGAAACAAAAGAAATTGCTGTTGTTTACAAACGTCATGATGGCGGTTATGGTTTAATTGAAACTGAATAAATTAAAATGAAAGACGGCTTTTAAACAGTCGTCTTTCTATATAGGATTTTTTAATATTTTGTAGGTAACTTTCATAAGAATTTTGAAAAAAATAAAATAATAGTTGAAATCTGAAAAAATATTTGCTATTATTATTAGGCGTTGAGATGTCTACATAGCTCAGCTGGATAGAGCACACGCCTTCTAAGCGTGCGGTCGTAGGTTCGAATCCTACTGTGGACGCCATTTGATGATGAAAGCCTTTATTTAAAGGCTTTTTTTCATTTTGTATATGCTCATGCCAACTTTTATGCCACCTTTTTATATTGCTATATATAAAAAAATACATTAATATTAACTTAGAAAGGGTGGTATTATGGCTGTTTATAAATCAAATCAAAAATGGTATATCAAAGGAAAAATAAAAAAAGAAGATGGGTTATTTTACTATTATCATAAACTTGCAGTAGGATGTACTTTAAAAAAAGAAGCAGTAGAATATGAAAGAAAATTTAAAATACAATATCAAGATATCCAAGTTTCAGTAAAGTATATTTCATTTAAGGAATTATCAGACGAATACATCAATTCTTTGACTTCGGTTAAAAGTGTAACGAAAAGAACATATAGCGATTTATTAGATAAGATAAATGAAGTTATAGGAAATAAAAAAATAAATTTAATTAACAGAGATATTTTGCAAAAATATATCCGTAATTTGGAAAGCAAATATTCAAAAGAATATGTCGAAAAATTTTATTATATTTTACGTGCAACATTTAATTATGCTATTGAAAATGATTATATAGCCATTAATCCTATGAACAAAGTAAAACTTACGGTAAATAAAGATGAAGTAAGAAAAGAAATGAATTTTTGGGAACCAGAAGAATTTCAAAGATTCATAGATAATGTAGATGATCAAGAGCTACACTTATTTTATATTTTCTTATTCTATATGGGAACGAGACGTGGTGAAGCATTGGCACTTCAATGGAAAGACATAGATTTTGAAAAACACAGTGTTTCAATTTATAAAACCGTCACTTATAAAATAAAAGGGAAACCGTGGGAAATCACAAGCCCAAAAACTCAAAATAGCATACGTAATATTCCAATGTTCAAGATTGTTGAAGATGAACTTCTAGTTTGGAAAAAAGTTTGCGAGAAAAAATATGGATTCAGCGAACAGTGCTATGTGTTTGGTTTTTCTCGTCCATTGGCTGCTGAACGCCCAAGAAAGAAAATGGTAGATATATTAAATAAAATTAATGATGGATTACCAGTTGATCAGCAACTTAAGAAAATACGCATTCATGATTTTAGACATTCTCATGCTTCTTGGTTAATCAACAATATGGGGAAATATAATTTCTCTGATTTTGATATTGCTAAAAGGTTAGGGGATACCGTCCAAATGCTGCATAGTACGTATGCACACCAATTTAAGGATGCAGGAAAGAATATAATAAATTCTATAGAAGGAAATATAGATGAAACTAAAATTCCTCTTAAATCGACTAAAAACAATGATTACATAAGTGAATTAAAGTCATTAAAGGAATTATTGGATATGGATATTATTACACAAGAAGAGTTTAATTTAAAAAAGAAACAGTTATTAGGTATATAAAAAGTGGCCATTAAGACCACTTTTTATTTTTCTGCTAATACTTTTGCAATATTTATTATTACTTTTTTGAAATCATCTCTTTTGTTAGCTGGTACTTTTAGGTATGCTTCGAGTATTTCCATACAATCTAATTGTTCTTCTATATATGATTCATCGTCCTTTTTAATAACTTATTTAATCACATAATTATATTCTTTGCACTTGAAATCGCTTTCTCTTGTGATAAGATTATTATACAGCTGGCTGGAAAAAGTCAGGCATAGACGTCTTGGGGGGATATCTCTCTACAATTTTTGTGCAGAAAGAGGGTATAATGCAGTATAGAGAATTGATAATTAGAATGTTAGAGGCAATCGAATCAGAAGAAACTTTGAAAGCTATCTACAATTTGATTATGATGTATTATAGAAGATTATTGTAACTGGCTACCATTGGTATGACAAATCAAAAGAAAATGGCAACCAACGGTATGACAAAAGGTAAACCAAACGGAAACCCAGATATAGGTTTAGGTATAGGATTAGTATTAGATTTAGTTTTAGGATTAGTAAAAATATAAAAGCGAGGTTTTTATTCCTCGCCTTTTTTTTGTACCTTTTTTGCTATTGATAGAAAAAAATCTTTAATTACTTCTTTTTGGTTATCTGGAACTTCTAAAAATGCTTCAAGTATGGCTTTATAATCGTCTGTTAGTTTATACTCAATCGCAAGATTATCAACTAATGTTTGCGGAATCTGTGTAAACATTTCGCCTTTTCCCTCGGTTAGCCAAAAATAATCAACGTTGAATTCTTTTGTAATTAGTTTAATGGTAGGTTCGGGAATATTAACACCACGTTCATATCCTGCTACTGCATCTCTAGAAACTCCAATTTTTGCACCAAATTCGCTTTGAGTTAAATTTAGACATTTTCTAAGTTCTTTTATTCGTTTTTTCATATTTCCTCCTTTCAATTGGATTATATCACAAATAAAATGTGTTTACAAACACAAAATTAATTATTTATATGTTGACAGAAACACATTTGTTAATGTATAATGTGTTTGCAAACACAGAAAGTTGGTGAGAAAATGGATGAAATTAAAGAATTAAAAGAATTCAGAAAGCAGAATGGTTTTAATAGAAAAAAGATGGCTGAACTTATTGGAGTATCACCATCTTACTATTACAAAATAGAGAGCGGGTTTCAAAATCCAAGTTATGAATTTTTAAAAAAATTTAAAAGTAAGTTTCCAAATGCGATTATTGATGAACTGTTCTTTATAAAAACAAAACGCTGATGATAGTCGCATTACCAACAGCGTTTGCCTGAATTTGTTTACCCTATGAGTCTGCAAGCAATAAATTACAGCGAAGAACTTAATCTTCTGTGTATCCACTCATTCATCTATTGCTACATCAGATGCGACCTAATGCTTCTATGAAAACACCATCACTTACGCAGTTTCAGTTCTGCATATAGCCTTTAGAAAGCTAGTTAAAGGTTGCCCTTTAGCTGATGGATTATGGATTTACAAATTGAATTCCTCTTTTTTTAGTGGCCAGGTCCCACTAGATTCAATATGTAATGTTTTACGTCCGTTTTACGTGTAACGACAGGCCACTTCCATAAGAAGGGAACAGGGCAAAATCAAAAGATTTGTCAAAATGACCACTCTCCATTCTGCCGCTTAGGCATAATGATTTTATCACAATATGGAAATTTTAACAATACGGAAAGGAGTTGATATATATGCCTATCCAGTGGGTAAATGCAAAAGATATTATGGAAATTCATAATAAAACGAATACCACTAATCCTCTAACTTATGGTAAAGCTATTGAAATAAAAAAGAAGTGTATTCGATTTTATGAAGAAGAACATGGACCTGTGGAACTATTTGATAAGAATCTAATACCACTAGATTGGTATGAAACTTATTTTGGAACAGGTCTGTTATGCAAGAACAACAAGTCACGTGGAAAGGGGTGATTATATGACGGTTGAGCAATATGCCAGCACAGAAAAACTTGCAAGAGAATTTGCTGCTATTCTATCTATCTTGGTTGAAAGCGGATATCACTTCTCTGAATTTGATCAAGGAAGGCTGTACGAAATGATGAATAGTGCAAAGATGAAATCGTAAGTGAAGAAAGGAGAGTTATATGGAAGAAATAAATTATGAAGCAGTTTCTAATATGTGTGGAAATTCAGAAAATTATCAAAGAGTGCTTGCAATGGCAAAAGAAGTAAGAGAAGAAACAGACATAGAAAAAGTTGTCTCATTATTAAACAGTAAAGAATGGGTGACTATTGCAGCAGTCACAAATACTGAAATAAGCAAAACAACTTTTTCATTGATAAGAATTTAGTTAGAAAGCAAAATCAGGTTTTTTACCGAAAGAGTAAATAACTGCTGTTTCTTTATCGGTTTGGCTCTTATTTTCAACAGTAGCAATTAAGTACCAACCTTCAGAACACAATTTATTTACTTCTTCAATATCACAAGTTTCAACGATTTTTGAAAAATATTCATATTCCACAATATTCACCACCTTTCAGGTAAATTATAACAAATATTTTTGGTGGTATAAAAAAGAAAGGAGCGTTATATGAACGAGATTTTAAAAATTAATTACGATAACGAACGGATTACGTTATCAGCTAGAGAATTACATGAAGCCTTAGAAGTTAAAACACATTTTAAAGATTGGTTTCCTAGAATGTGTGAATATGGGTTTCAAGAAGGAAATGACTTCTGCTCATTTTTGAGCAAAAGTACAGGTGGAAGACCTGCAACTGATTACCAAATTACATTAGATATGGCAAAAGAAATCGCAATGATTCAAAGAAGTGAAAAAGGAAAGCATGTCAGACAGTATTTCATAGAAGTTGAAAAACAATGGAATAGTCCTGAACGTGTTATTGCAAGAGGTTATCTTGAGGCAAAGAAACAATTGGATATACTCAATAATCAAATTGTGGAATTAAAACCAAAAGCCTTATTTGCTGATGCGGTTGCAGCTAGTGATACATCAATTTTAGTTGGAGATTTAGCAAAAATACTCAAGCAGAATGGTTATCAAATTGGAGCTAATAGGTTATTCAAAAAACTAAGAGAAGATGGATATCTTATTAAAAGAAAAGGCAGTGATTGGAATATGCCTACACAAAAGTCTATGGAGTTAGGTTTGCTTGAAATAAAGGAACATACACATATAAATTCAAATGGATGTAATATAACTACTAAAACTCCGGTTGTAACGGGTAAAGGGCAAATTTACTTCGTAAATAAACTATTGAAAGAGGGGGGCTCTAATGGATGGACGATCATGTAGAGATAAATCTACATATTACAGAAAAGATTTGACAGGACAAAAATTCGGTCATTTAACAGCTATAAAGCCTGTTGGTAAGAATAAACATGGAAATATCCTTTGGGAATGCAAATGTGATTGTGGGAATACAAAAATATTTCCAGGTGGGAAACTAACATCAGGTAGAGCAACAAATTGTAACTGTTTAACAAAACTAATCAAATCAAAAAATGCCTCAAAACATGGAATAACAGCAGGAAAAAAACCAAGAACATTTATTATTTGGAATGGCATGAAACAACGTTGTTATAACAAAAGGTCTATTTCATATAAAAATTATGGTGCTAGAGGAATTAAAATTTGTGATGAATGGCTTACTTTTGAAAACTTTCATAATTGGGCAATCAATAATGGATACTCAGATAACCTAGAAATTGACAGAATAGATAATGATAAAGGATATTGTCCAAGTAATTGTAGATGGGTTACAAAGGAATTTAATCTATCGCATCAAAGAAGAACCAGATATATAGAAGTCTTTGGTATTAATTTAAATGTTACTCAATGGTGTAAAGAATGCAAAATAGATAAAAAGAAAGCCTATAAATTATTAAACGAAAGTGATGAAAAATTTATTGAATATATTAAAAAGAAAATTTTAGAAGGTAAAGGGCAAATATATTTTGTGAATAAATTCTGCCAAAAAGATGCTTGAGCATCTGAAAATAAAAAAGTTGTTGATGACCACCGACCAAAGTTTTCACCAACAACAAGTCGAAAGTATTAGTAAACTTTCCCATTTAATTTTATCAGAATATTAGAAAAATATAAAGAGGTGAAGAAAATGTGGACAATAAAAAGAATTAAGTTGTTTATTGAAATATGTTATGGCATGGTGTGGCGTTTGGCGTTGTTGTTATTTGCTTATATCGGTTTTGTAGATTGGTATTTTACTGTGTTTGGGTAAATGTATGAAAGAATTTGAAAACCTAGAAGCGCATAAAAGAACGCTTGAAATGTTTGATAATGCAGTAGGTAATATTGATTACTGGTTATCAGATGAAGAAAAACAGCATTTTAAAGCCGTAAGAGAGCGTTTAAATTATGATGTTGTTACTTGTATAGACAAATGTATTGAAAACGATATATGCCATTTATGTGGCGGTAAAATCACTTCTACAACAATAGAAGATGATACTGGAAAACTAACGTTTAAGTATTGCCATGAATGCAGGCACAAATTTTAAGAAAGGAAGAATAAATATGGAAACAAACACAGCTATTTTGTCATTAAAAAGATATGACGAATTAAGAGATAAAGAAAGAGCATTGGAAATTGTTCTCGTTGAATTAGATCAATTGAAATCAGATAAAGAAAATTTTAAAAACGCTATTCTAAAAGAAAATATAGATGATTTTAATATAGCAAATTATCCATTAGAAGATTTATGTGATCTAAATAGCCATACATCTGGTTTATGTAATATTAAAAAATTGCGTTTACTTGGTATAAGTGACGAAGATATGAAGATATTTATTACCGAAGAAAAAGAATATTTTGAACAACAGAAAGTTCAAATTGATGGATAGTTGATAAAGCTAAATAAACCAAAAAACTATAAAAAAATATATAGGAGTAAATATGAAAAAAGAAACTTTATCAAATATGATCGAGCAATTCATTAATGAAGAAATTAATGATGAAAAATCTAATAATACAGTTAAGCATTATGAACATGTTGTTAAGATGTTTGTTGATTTTTTGCATAATGAAGAAGTAACAAAAAAAGATGTAATAGATTTTAAGCAAAAAATGCAGATTAATATGAAACCAAAAACAGTTAATAATTACATCGTTGTTATAAATAAGTTCCTAAAGTATGCAGCAATCGTTGATAAAGGTTATCCATCAAGAATTGCAAGAACTGGTGAATATACGAAACTTGCAACAATGGGTGAAATAGAAGATTTGACGGTTAAAAACATAAAGATGCAGAACAGATCATCACTTGAAGAAGTTCTTGAACCAATTGATTTAAAAAGGCTTATGCGTTGGGCAAAGAAACTAGAAAGAATGGATATGTATTTAATAATGAAAATAATCGCATTCACTGGTGTACGTGCAGAAGAATTGAAAGTTTTTACAGTTGAAAATATTCAATCTAACTATATCGAAACAAAGAACAAAGGAAAAATAAGAAATGTAATTTTAAGGCAGGATTTGCGCCGTGAATTGATTAAATATTGCAAAGATAACAACATTACATCTGGTTATATATTCAAAGGTAAAAAAGAAGGAACGATGATACACAGCACTACAATATATAAGCAGCTTAAAAAGATTGCAGGGTTTGCAAAAGTTAAAAAGTCAAAAGTTCACGCACACAGTTTCAGACATCTGTTTGCTATTAAATTTATTGAAGAAGGTGGCGATATAAGCGAATTGGCAGATATTCTCGGTCATAGCAGCATCGAAACAACACGAATATACACAATGACTACTGACAGCATGAAACGTAAGCGAATGGAACGTATGAAATATTAGAAATGAAGTGTGATTTATTATGCAAAAATATAAGTTTAAGATAAGCAGATTCAAGGATAAATGTGACATATGCGACGAGTGGAAAAATGATTGTGCAGGGTATAAAGGAATGATAATTTGTAAATCTTGCTATGAAAAAGAATATGGAAAAGTTGAACTTGATGAACCAGAACAAACTACTATTTTTGACTTTTTAAAGGATAGTTAAAATCATAAAAGAGGTGATGAAGTAATGGACTTTATACAAGTTGTTGATCTTCATGATTGGAAAACAAAAAAGCAAATACTATCAGAAATCAGAGAAAAAGGAATTTTGATTGATGAAAGAAAATGGCGCTTTTATGTAGAAGAACATAACAAAATGTATTGTGATGATTTGGTAGATAGCTATATCGTTCACAGTTTGAAAGGATATAAGCTAACAAAAGATAGAAAAGAAATCATTGCATCTATAGAGGATTTAAAAAAGCGTGGCTTAAACATGCTATGGAAACATTCGCAAGCCACAAAAGCATTAGGATTTAAACAAAATTTAAAAATGGAACTTGAAGAACTAGAAATAATAGAGAGGTGAAAAAATGCTAGAACAATTAAAAGAGGAGTGGAAACCAATTAAAGGGTATGAAGGTTTGTATTTAATTAGCAATTTGGGCAATGTGAAATCAGCTTCTAGAATTAGATATAAAGGTGGTGTTTTAAAAGAAAGAATATTAAAACCTAGACAACGAAACAAAAATGGCAAAAATAGATATAAGTATAAATTGGTTGCACTATGGAAAGATGGGAAAAGAAAAGATGTTTCAATCCATAAATTAGTTGCCGAAACATTTATTCCTAAAATAGCTGGTAAAAATATAATCAATCATATAGATGGAAATCCTGAAAATAATTGTGTGAATAATCTAGAGTGGTGTACACCTAAAGAGAACACTCATCACGCTTGGGAAAGTGGTTTATGTAAAAACAGTGTTAAATATGGTGCTAAACATAAGTTATCTAGAAAAGTAGCGTTGTATGACTTAGAAGGAAACTTTATTGAAAAATTTGATTGTATAGATGAAGCATGTAGAAAATATAACCTTAATAAAGGTAATGTGCAATTTGTATTGCATGGCAAAAGAAAACATTGTAAAGGTTTTGTGGTTAAGTATTGTGATAATAAACTTAAAAGTAGAAGGTGATGATATGGATAAATTAAGTATAGCTATCCAATTGTTACAAGAAGCACAGGAAAAAGAAAAGATATTGCTGGAATACAAAAAAGATGAAGCAGCACTTGATGTTAATTCCAACTTTAACCATACGAAAACTTATGATGAAGTTTACGGTGATTTTAATAGAAAATGGAAAACAGTACCTAAAAAGAGTGTCATTCTGGATAATGTAAAAATGGCTAGAAGGCTGTTAAACGAATACAGGAAGGAATGGGGATAATGGCTAGTAAAAAATATTATTGGCTAAAGTTGAATTATGATTTTTTTGAAGATGATACGATACGTTTCATTGAAGAACAGGAAAACGGAATACAGTATATCAATTTCTATTTAAAGTTATGCTTAAAATCAATCAAAAGTCAAGGAAGGCTAATACGTTTGGTTGGCGAAACATTGATACCTTATGATGCTAAATCATTAGCTAGTTTAACACGATGTGATATTGATACGGTACGAGTAGCAATGGAACTGTTTAAAAAAATAGGTTTAGTACAAATATTTGAAACTGGCGAAATATATCTATCACAAGTAGAAGAAATGATAGGCAGCGAAACTGATAAAGCTAAAATAATGAGAAGAAAAAGGGCAGAGCAAAAGGCATTAGGTAACAATGTTACCGAGTTGTTACCAGAATGTTACACAGATATAGATAAAGATAAAGAAAAAGATTTAGATAAAAGAAATAAAGATATAAATAATTCCGTTTCTAACGAAACGCATACATCTGTATCTAAACCTAAAAAAGAAAAATCTATCAAACATAAATATGGTGAATTTCAACATGTTTTATTAACTGATTCAGAAAAAGAAAAGTTATGTAATGAATACGGATCAGCAGAAACAGATGCAGCTATTAAATATCTTGATGAAGCCATAGAGATGAAAGGATATAAATATAAATCACATTATCTAGCTATGAAAAAGTGGGTATATGATGCAGTTAAACGTGATGGTAATAGAAATACCTACAACAACAAAAAAGCTGCTCATACGCTTTCTAATGGTGTAGAAACTAACAATCCATTTATAGCAATGTTGGATGGTGAAAAGTAATGCCTAAAAAACCATCACTATTTATTGTATACGCAAAAGATAGATTGCCTGCATGTGTATGCTATGCCATGAATGGGCTAAAAAAGGTTAATGATGTTCTTAATGAATTTTGTATATATTATGTTTCAAAATAAATACATGAAATGATGATTGAATGAATTTATGTTTATCAAAATATGAAATGAGGATAAATTATGTTTGAAAAAGAATTACAAGCAACAAATAATCCTGCAATTAAACGTATTGGAAATTATCTGATGGATAGAGCTAAAACAGATCCATCTGTTGCCAATAACTTGAATAAAGAAAATAAGTCATTAAATGAGTGTTGGGATTATGTATTAAGCGAAGTTGCTAAAAAAATGTATCGAAAAGGTAACTTCGGATGTGCTGCAGGTGATGATGAAGAACTATTTGGATTAGCAGTTCATTACTATGATGAGGATGATATAAAATTTGAACCATTTAATGGTGCAAAAGTAGTAGATGCATCTAATCATAAGATAGATAAAAAAGCGGAATATAAAAGAGAAAAAGCAGAGGAAGAACAGCCTTTGAAAGAAGTTAAGAATAGAGTTAAGACAGTTAAAAAGCACAAAAGTGATCCTGTTGATGGTCAATTAAGTTTGTTTTAGAGGTAGTTCAGATGGAAAGAGAAAAAGAGTTAAAGTTAATTGAGCAACTAAAAAACGCAAATCTGAAAACATATACAGTTGATTCATTTAAAAAGTATTGGACATATGAAGATGATTATCAAGAGAAGAAAGCTAGAGTTGTTAATGCTATATATATTGCAGTTTACAGTACATATAAAAACAGATTATTAGCAAGAGTCTTTTATCTTGAAGAACGCATGAAATACAAGAAAATTACTAGGAAATTGTTTGAAGTACAAAGGCAGATAGCTGGGGTATCTATAAAAATTTCTAGACTGATTTATAACTGTACTTTTTACGGATTAAAAGTGTATACGCATGAAAATGCGGATGATAGGTGGATCATTGGAAATGCATTGAGAACGCAATTATTTGCTTTATATGACAATTGGAGCGGAATGACAGTTGTAGGATTTGAAAAGTTCAATAATCCACTTCAATTTCTAAAAAAGAGCATGCATAAATATTCAGGTTTTGAATTTCTATCAATTGAAAAACAGGAACATAACTATATGTTTGAATATCTCCTGAAATACGAAAAGCATCCACAGATTGAAATGTTAGCAAAGTTAGGTTTATCACATATCGTGGATAACTTGACAGGTATTCGTTGGTCAAAGAGAGGACCATCAATGCTTGGTATTACAAAAGAAGAAATATCTTATTTAAAAGAAATGAATTTACTTGAATATCGCTCAATACGTGAAGAATGCATTAAATATAAGTTTTCTGTTAAAGAAGCAAAAGTGTTATTAGAATTCAATAAAATGAGAAACGACAAATTAACATTCAGTGCAAGGGTGATACGTTATCTGTCAGATAATGGCATAAATGTTCTTGATTATTGTGATCATATGCGATTAAAAGAAGAACTTAATTTACCAGATGAAAATAAATACTTATATCCTGATAACTTCCAGGAAGCACATGAGAATCTATCAAAACAATTAAAAATCAAGGAATCAGAAGAATTACGATTGAAGATGGAAAAGAGAAGAAATGAACTTGAAAAGCTGTCAATCAATAAAAATGGTTATATCATATTTCCTTTGCTTTCTCCAGATGAGCTATATGATGAAGGAAAACGCATGCAGCATTGTGTAGGAAGTTACACGGACAAAGTTGCAAAAGGATTATGTGCAATATTTTCAGTAAGAAAATCAGAAAATATATCTAAGCCGTTAGCAACAATAGAGTTAAGAGGAAAAAAAGTAATACAGGTAAGAGCAGAAAAAAATAAGCAACCAGCTGATGATATAGCAAACTTTGTTCGTAGTTGGGAAAGACAATTTAAATTAAGTGGATGGTAGAAGGTGAAGGAAAATGGAAAAATCAAGGAAAGAACGATTAAAACTCAGTTTTATGGGTGATGAAGATATTGCGTATATAGAATCGCTAGAAAAACAAATTGAAGTTTTGAAAAGAAATAATGCGCTTTTGGAAAGAGAAAAGAAAGCACTTGCTGATGAAGCAGAAATGAAGTGTGAATTGAATCATGAACTTCAAAAACAGGTTGATAAACTTGCTTATAAATTAGCAGAAATAACAGAGCATACACCATGCTCATCTGCATGTCCAATTGGAAATCCAGAAGAATGTGATTGTGAATGCAATCGTGTAGATAAATGGAAAGAGTGGGCAAAAAAAGATGAATAGTAGATTAGATGTCATTATCGTTTTGCTATTTTCTTTAATAGCTATTACTTTCTATGTTGAATTTGGAGTTCTTTTTGGAACTATTAATACAACAATTTACTCATTGTTTACAATTGCTTTAATGAAGTTGAGGAATGTGGAATGAATAAGTATCAAGAACCATTTAATAATATCGTTGTAGAAGCTGAATTGATGGCAGAAAGATGCAATCATAAGCTAGAAAAAGATATTAAAACTGTTCAAGAATTAATAGATAAAGCTACACCTAAAAAACCTACTTATGTAGCAGATGGTTATTCAGAGGGAGAATTAGTATTTGATACTTGGGTTTGTCCTAACTGTGATGAAGATTATGAAGTTGATTATCATTATTACGATTATTGCCCTAATTGTGGTCAAGCAATCGATTGGAGTGAAGAAGAAAGAAAAGAAACAATGGTTCAGATACCTAAAGAAATTATACATGAAATATCAATAGATTTTAGAGATAAAATAGAGTAAAAAAAATCAAAAAGTTTAAAACTTGAAAAAGTGAAGAAAAGCCTTTATTTATAAGGGCTTAGATGGAAAAAGTCAATCAATATAATATAGGGTTAAATAGACGGTAAAAAGAGAGGTAAAAACATGGAACAGAATAAAAAAGTAATTCATAAAGCAAGGGAAGCATACCTAGCACTTGGAGCATTTAAAGAAATGGCGGAAATATTTGAAACTGTTACCGTAAAAAATGAAATGAAAGATGGTACAGAATTTGAGGTAAATGTGATAAATACCATAAATAAAATTATGTCTGATTATATCAGTTGCATAAAACCATACAAACTAGATGATTTGGAAAAAGGAAAAGCGGTTTTTGATGATATATTGGATGTACAAGCAATCATTTTTGATATTGATTATGAAAGTAAAAAAATAAAAAGTGCCTATTGGTTAGATAAAAATGATTGTTTAGTAACTTATGATGTTGATTTTGAAGAAGGGCGTTTCTATCCTATTCAATACTACGCTTTATTGATGCAGGAAGATTAAGAGGTATAAAAATGAGATCAACAGAAATACAAACATGGGAAGATTTTAGAAATAGTGGTTTATTGTGGTTTATAAATACAATATTACATTTGTTTGGATGGGCAATTGCAGTTGAAATATCAAAAGAAAAAATAGTAAATGTATATCCAGTTAGAACAACATTTAGAGGATTTGATGAACAAAGCAATACAGAAGGATATATGAAAGTAACTGAATACTTAAAAGAAAATATAGATGATCTAATAAAGGAAGTGAAAGAATGAAAAAAATATGTGTATTAGTATTAGTAGGATTGATGTTTATTATTAGTGGTTGTAGTGATTCAGAGATTGCTACAAGTAATTTAAAAAAAGATGCAGAGCAATTTAAGATATTAAGAAGAATTGTTTTCATGAATAATATAACAGGTGAATACCTTTTCCAAGCAGAGGGAAACTGTTCTGTTGAAACTAATAATGCAGCAAGTAGGCTTGAGTTGACATGCAAAACTGGTGAAGATAAGTATAAAGTTCATTATTTTGGATTGTCTAATAACACAAGTTATATCGTTGAGCAGATGGAATGGAAAGAAGAAAACAAATACAAATATAAGATTGTTTTTAAACCAAAGAGTATTGTTCCATTTGAATTCGATAAGGAGTGATTGAATGATTTACTTGATAATTACAACTTTATTGATACTAACAAGTATAAATATAGCATATGAAGTTAAACGTGCTAAACGTATTAAAAGAGCAAATACAAAACTAGATTCTGAATTATATCGCAGAAAGGATAAAGAAAATGACAAAAAATGAAGTATTGCAAATATTATCAATTTTAAAAGTAGCATATCCAAATTCATATAAAGATATGACTACAACAGATGCTAATGCGTTAGTAATGTTATGGGAAAGACAATTTGTAGATTATAAATATAGTACAGTACAAAGTGCTATTGATGCCATTATATCAACAGATACAAGCGGTTTTGCACCGTCTGTTGGAAAAGTTAAAGAAATGATAAATAAACTCACAACGCCAGATTTAATGACAGAACAGGAAGCGTGGGGTTATGTATTCAGAGCTTTAAGAAATAGCGGATATCATGCAAAAGAAGAATTTGAAAAGCTGCCAGTTATCGTTCAAAGAATAGTTGGAAATCACAACCAATTGAGAGAATGGGCTATGATGCCTAGCGACCAGATAAATTCAGTAGTTGCATCTAACTTCATGCGATCATTTAAAGTTAGAGCAAAACATGAACAGGAATTTATGGCATTGCCTAGTAATGTGAAAGAAATGCTAGGAATGATGGATATTAAAAAGATAGGAAACTAGGAAAGGAAGAAATGTAATGATAAACAGAGTTGTGTTAGTTGGTCGTTTAACAAAAGATTCAGTTTTACGAAAAACAACAAGTGGAACAAGTGTCACATCATTTACAGTTGCATGTAATAGAAAATTTAAACAGGAAGGACAACCCGATGCAGATTTCATAAACTGCGTAGCTTGGAATAAAACAGCTGATATTATTGCACAATATACTCATAAAGGTTCATTAGTTGGTATCGAAGGAAGAATACAGACACGAAACTATGAAGATCAGAACGGGAAAACTGTATATGTAACAGAAGTGGTTGTTGAAAGTATATCATTTTTAGAAAGTAAGAATGCATCAAGCGATAATAAGGTACATGATAATGCATATCATAACGATTTTCAAAGCAACGATGAATTAAATATTTCATCTGATGATTTACCATTCTAATATACTAAAGGGTAGATAATATGAGCGATGATGTGAAGCAGATTATTGAAGATACCACAAACATGACAATCATAAAGTTAAAAAAAGCTGGATTCATGAGAGGAAATAAAAAAACAACATTCAAGAAAACAGAACAATTATTGAAATCTTATAATGGTTTTAAAGATGCTATAAAAATGCATGATTGTGATGTTGAAAAAACAAAGAAAATTGTAAAAATGATTGATGATTCATTGAAACAAATAAATGATGAAGCTGGTGAATACTATGGACTTTTGGAAATGATCTATTTTGAAAGAAAGACACGTGAAGAACTGGCATATGAGTTTGATTGTGAACCGATAACAATTACCAGAAACAAAAATAAGATGGTAAATAAATTAAAGATATTGCTTTTCAGTGATGAAGTAATAGAAGAATTGTTTTTATAAGGCTCAATAAAGAGCCTTTTTTTTATTTTAAATGTTATATTCGTGTTCTTTTTAGTGTTATTTTGGTGTTATGTTTCAATTGCTGATTTAATACTATAATCATTTTGTAAATTGTTATTTGCCACGTATAGTTTTAAAAAAATAATCTTCCATGTGCTGCTTACTTTTCTTTTAAGTCATGAAATTATACGTGGCATATGACAATTTAAAAAGGAGGTATGTTGTATGAAAGTTAAAAAATATGATTTTAAGTTATTTTTACAGGCTGCTGGCGTTCGAGCAATTAAAACAATGGCACAAACAGCAGTTGCACTTATCGGAACATCTGTTGCCCTAACTGATGTAGACTGGCGTTTGATTGTATCAGCATCGGTGTTATCTGGTGTTGTATCAATTCTTACATCAGTTGCAACAGGACTTCCAGAACTAACTCCAATAGAAGAAAACAAGGGGTAATATTTGATGGATTATTATGTTGTGGCTGGAATGGTTGCAGTTGCTTTGATTGCGATGTTTGGCTTTCTTAATTCATTTAAAAAAAGTATTGAAGATGAAAAAAAGCCAATGCAGGAATTAAACAATAGCATCATTCGTTTAAATGTAAATTTTGAAAACATGATGGAAAATGACAAAGTACGTGACGATAGAATCAGAAATCATGGTAAAGAGATTGATAATTTAGATGATCGTGTTACTGATGTAGAACATGAACAATCAAATCATGAAACAAGAATTTCAAGCCTAGAGAAATGGAGGGAAAAACAATGAATATTTTATTGTTAAACGGACATGGTTGGAATTACAATATAAGCCCTAAAAAATATGATAGTGGCGCAACAGGAAATGGATATGAAGAAGCTAAATTGACTAGAGAATTAGCTGATTTAGTAGAATCACGATTGAAGAAATATGCTACTGTTTACCGTTATCCAAAAGATCGAAATGCATTTGAAGATGTGCAAAATGGAACTTTTTACAATTATATGCCAATTGCTTTCAGTAAGGTAGGGTATGCTTTAGAAATTCATTTCAATGCTTTCAAGAAAGACGAAAAGAAAGATGGAAGAAAGAAAGGTACTGAATGTTATGTGACGTATTCAGAAGGTGGTATCACAGTAGAACAGGAATTCATGAAAAATCTATCAAAATACTTTCCATTGCGTGACAATGACAATATTTTTGATGGTGTAAAACGTACAAATTTTGCAGTTATCCAGACATTAAAAAACTATGGTGTATCTGGTGCATTATTAGAAACATGCTTCATTGATGATGCAGATGATATTGAAACATATCAGAAAAATAAAAATGCCATTGCTGATGCGATTGTTAATGGTATTGTTGCAGGATTTGGCTTAAAAGCTGGTACAAGCAAGCCTAGCAACCCATCAAAGCCTAGCAACCCATCAAAGCCTAGCAAACCATCTAAAAAACCAGTTACGGACAAGGTTGTAAATGATGTTATTAACGGAAAGTATGGCAACGGCGATGTAAGAAAACAGAAGCTAGAAAAAGAAGGTTATAACTATAACGAAGTGCAAGATGCTGTAAATAAAAAACTTTCAAAACCTAAAAAATCTATTTCTGAAATTGCGAAAGAAGTTATTGCAGGTAAATGGGGAAACGGTGAAGTTCGTGAAAAGAAATTAAAAGATGCAGGATATGATTATAAAAAAGTACAAGCAGAAGTAAATAAACAGATGGGAGCAAGTGCGCCAAAAAAATCTGTTGATGCAGTGGCTAAAGAAATCATTAATAAGCCTAATTACGGTGGCTGGGGAACTGGCGAAACACGCAAAAAGAAATTAACTGAATATGGTGGTGCTAGTTTCGCAGAAGCAGTTCAAAAGCGAATAAATGAGCTGATGTAAATGGCAGGGCGTAAAAATGTATATGATACAAAAATAAAGCCGCATCTTGAAAGCATAAAAAAATGGATTGCAGATGGTGCAACAGAACAATCCATTGCTAAAACATTAGGTGTATCTCATACAACTTTTAATAAATATAAAAATGAAAAAGTTGAATTAATGGAAGCTGTAAAAAGAAATAGAATGCCGTGTGTTGATAACATAGAAAATTCAATGTATAAGGCTGCACTTGGTGGAAAAGAAACTCTTAAAAAGGTCATGAAAGTAAAACATATTGAATATCAAGAAAATGGAAAGCGTTTGAGAGAATATGAAACACTTGAACCTTATGAAGAAGAAGTTTATTTTCCACCAAATACAACAGCTGGTATATATCTATTAAAGCATTGGGGCAAAGAAAAGGGTTATACAAATGATCCTGCAACGCTTGAATTAAAGCGCCAAGAATTTGAACATAAAAAAGAAATTGATGAAATTATTAACTGGTAAGGTGGTGATCCTATGCGTAGTATTTGTAATATTGATTTAAAAAATAACGTGGCATGGGGTTCATCATCAATAGCTTATAGTACAAATGAAATTTTATTAAGCATTTATCCATCTGATGCAATGAAAACAAATTTTCGCATTGAAACAACTGATATTGGTGGAAAGGTCACAGTATCAAGCGTAAAAAAAGAAATAAACGGTTTGATTGAATATGTAATGCCTTTATCAAGCTATATAAAAGCTGGTTCGTTTAAAGTTAGATTATTAAGCGATGAAGATAACAGTTCATATATTCAATTTAAAACGCTTGAAGCATTGACGGATGGCGATGATATCATTTGTAAATATCGTTTCGCAACACAAACGTTTGAAGTATATAAAATAGTTATTGAAAAAGGCGGTAGTGATTATGATGATACGCCAATATGGAATGCTATTGATGAAATACGTGCCAAGTATATAACAGTTGATGTATTCAATGCAGAAAAAGCAACTATTTATAGTTTGATTGCAGAAAAAGCAAGTATCAGTGATTTAACGGCAATCAATGCAGATATTGCAAACCTAAAAGCTAACAAAGCTGATATAGGTGAATTGAATGCAGAAGTTGCTAAAATTGAAGAATTAATTGCTAAAAAAGCAAGTATTGATGATCTTCATGCATTAGAGGCAACTATTGAGCAATTGAATGTGCATATAGCAAATATTGATAAAGCTATTATTGATGTTGCACATATCAGTGATTTAGAAGTCTTAGAAGCTAAGATTAACGATATTGAAGCAGGACAAATTGATACAGATTATTTAGATGCTCATTATGCAAAGATTGATTTAGCTAATATTAAAGATGGTTGTATCACTACAGCAATGATTGGTGAAGGTGTAATTCAATCAGCACAAATAGCAGATGGTTCGATTACAGATGCTAAAATCGTAACGCTTACAGCAAATAAATTGACAGCTGGAAGAATAGATGCATCAGATATTGAAGTAGTCAATTTGAATTGTGCAAATCTTACTGTCGGAACAATAAACGGAAAACAGATTACAAATGGTGCAATTGATTGGGATAAGTTAGCAAGTCAAGTAGGCGATACAATAACAACAGCGGATGAAAATGCATCACAGGCATTAGATGATGCATTAAAAGCATTCGAAGAAGCACAAAAAGCAAATAGTGCAGCAGGAACTGCACAAAGCACTGCAAATGGTAAGAATACAGTTATTTATGCAAATGCACAACCTAGTACATCTGGAAGAAAAACAAATGATGTTTGGTTTGATACTGATGATAGTTATAAAATGTATTACTTCAATGGTACATCATGGGTTGCTGCTCAATTTGGAACTAATGCAATAAAGAATGCAAGTATAACAACTGCATTGATTGCAGATGCAGCAATAAACAACGCTAAAATTTCAAATCTTGATGCTGGAAAGATTACAACAGGATATCTGGCAGCTGATAGAATTGCAGCTAATAGCATAATAGCTGGAAAACTTGCAGTTAATGCAGTAACAACTGCTAACTTACAAGCTGACTGTGTAAACGCTGATAAGATCGCAGCTAAATCTATCAATGCAGAGCATATAAACGGTGCAATTATCACAGGTGATAAGATTGTTGCTAATGCAATTACAGGAGATAAGATAGCAGCTAAAACGATAGATGCTACAAAGCTTGTTGCAAATACAATTACTGCTGCACAGATTAAAGCTGGAACTATTACGGCAACTGAAATTGATGTTGGTTCAATTAAAGCTGTTATATTAACCGCAAACAGCATCACGGCAACACAGATTGCTGCTAATTCAATAACGGCAGAAAAGATAAAAGCTGATGCTGTTACAGCTGCAAAGATTGCAACAGATGCAATCAAATCACGCAACTATATAGCTGGTTCTGTTGGTTCATTCTTAAATTTAGCTGATGGTTCATTCAGCAGTAAAAATCTTAAATGGAATGCTGATGGAACGATTACGGCAACTAATGGGAATTTCAGTGGTGCAATTAATGCTACTAGTGGAACGTTTAAAGGAACGGTAAGCGCTAGTACTATTACAGGTTCTACTATTAACGGCGGAACAATTAAAGGCGCATCTATCAGTGGTAACACTATTTCTGGTGGCTCAATATCTGGTACTAGTATATCTGGTACAAATATTTCTGGCGGTTCTATTTCTGGTGCATCTATCAGTGGTGGTTCAATAACGTCTGGTACGAATATCAATGTAAGTACTGATTTAAAAGTCGGTAATAACATTTATTTAAGTCAAGGTGTAAACTCAATTAAAAAAATAGAGTTTACCAGCGGAAATATGATCATGAATACATGGACAAATAGTTATAACTATTTAACTATGCGCTCTGGATATAGGTGCGCGCTTGTTTCAAACAATGCTCAAGTATGGGCATCTGGAAATGATAACAAAGCTGGAATATCTGCTAGTAACTATATTGAATTGAACAGCAATGATGGAGGAATAAAGCTACAATCTGGAAGTAAAATACTATACTTTGAAAATTCTGGTATTGGTATTGGTTCTAATACATTCCGTCCAGCTGGTGATATCAGTGGTCAAGTAACATTAGGAAATCCAGATTATTTGTTTTATCGTTTATATGTTAAAAATACAACCAATTCATCTTCTGATTATCGTTTAAAAACAAATATCAAAGAATATGATAACCGTTTTGAAAAAATGTTTATGGATTTAAAACCAGTGACATATGAGTGGAAAGATGAACCAGGTCAATCTCATTGTGGTTTAATCGCTCAATGGGTATATGATGCAATGAAAAAACATGGTATAGAAGAGCATGAATTTGGTGCATATGAACATGACAGCAAATACGATTATTATGCAATGGCATACGCTGAACTTACATCACTTAATATGCATATGATCCAGAAAACTATTAAGCGTGTAGATACACAAGAATATGAGATTGCCAGATTAAAAGATAAAGTTATAGAATTGCAATCAAAATTAAATGCTTATATTTTAGGTGAAATGGAGGTAAGGAAAGCATGATTACAAATGAAAAGAAAAAACAGATCGTATTGAAGAATGTTATAAAGGTAGATGATAAACCTGTTAAGTATCAAGAAATTACAATTAACAGTGAAAATCCAGAAGATATGACATTTAGTGATTACTTTGCTAATGATGAGGCGAAAGCAACATATAAAGATAATCGCACAGAAATCAGAAAGCTAGAAGATGCATTTGAAGATGAAGCATATACGGAACAAGAAGCACTAGCAAGTTACAAAGCGTTGGAGGAATAACGAATGAAATTAACAAACAGAGTTGTATTTAATTCAGTAGAAGCATTGAACAAACTGAACAAATTAGAATTGCCAGTAAGAACAGCATATGCGGTTAAAAAGAATATTGATGCATTGAATGTACAAATCAAGTTTATCAATGAAAGACGTAATGAATTAATTAATAAACACGGTAAAGATGGAACAATTAAACCAGAAGATGTAAAAGCAGTAAATGCATTTATGACAGACTTTCAGCAATTGCTAGACATTGAAGAAGATATTGATGTTAAAGCAATCAGCATTGACGAATTAGGTGATGCTAAATTATCATCTGCTGATCTTGATGCTTTATCATTCATGCTAACATTTGAGTAATGTTTACATTAGATAACTTCTATAAATCAGATGAATGGCGTAATTTGTTAGGAGTATTAAAAGCAGAGCGTGAACGTGATGGCGTATTGTGTTGCGAGTATTGCGGCAAACCAATCATAAAGAAATATGATTGTATTGGACACCACAAGCACGAACTAACAAACGCAAACGTTAATGATTACAACATTAGCTTAAATCCTAACAATATCATGCTGATTCATCATAAGTGCCATAACATCATACATGAAAGGTTTGGGCATGAGCAGCAAAAGAAAGTGTATATAGTTTACGGTGCGCCATGTTCTGGTAAATCTACATGGGTTAGAGAGAATGCAGGCATAGATGATTTAATACTAGACATTGATTCAATATGGGAAATGATAAGCATTAATGAAAGATATGTGAAGCGTGACAGACTGAAAGAAAATGTATTTGCTATTCGTGATTGTATGATTGAACAAATCAAGATGCGACAGGGCAAATGGAAAAATGCCTACATCATTGGTGGTTATCCTATGAAGATGGATAGAGAGCGATTGGAGCAACGTTTGAATGCTGAAAGTATATTTATCTATGAAGATAAAGAAGTATGCCTAGAACGTGCGAAAATGAGTAATAGAGTTGGATGGGATAAATATATCAATGAATGGTTTGAAAGATATATGCCATAGCCCCCCCATTGACTACAAAAATTTTTCGTAAAGGGAACTGGAAAGGGTAGGTGCTTTGTACACAAATTAAAAAATTCATTTTTTTCAAAATAAAAATTGGAAAAGTTTTAAAAATCATTTGAAAATGGTTGAAATGTCTTGAAAGGTGGTGCGATATGGATAGAAAACAAGAATTACTAGACATATTTAAGGATGTTGATGAAAACACGCTTCATTTAATAAATCCGTTGATTGATGAGGTTGTTTACATGGAAAAAACCATGCAAGAACTGAAAAAGCTGCCTTTCATTCGTATTCATCCGAAAAATCCATCTAAACAGGAAACAACGCCAGCAGGAAAGCAATATAAAGAGTTTTCGCAGTCTTATATGAATGCAATCCGCATATTATGCTCAATTTTAAATAAAGTAGATAGCAATGCAGAAAATGAGTTGTTGAAAAAGTTAGCTGATTTTGAATGAAAACATATTTAGAACAGTATTGGGATATGATAACGTCTAGTGAAGTTATCGTTGGGCAGTGGTTGCGTATGGAAATGCAAAACCTTATAAATGATCTAAATGATGATAGATATATTTATGACATAACAGAAGCACACAAACGCATCAAATTTCAAGAAAGTTTATGTTTACAAAGTAAAGCCCCATTCTATATGAAGCCTGTTGTATTGATGCCGTGGCAGAAAGCATGGTGGGAAGCCATATACAGCTTTAAAATGGCAGATACAAAGCAAAGACGATTTATTGAGGGCTTGCTTGAAATTGCACGTAAAAACGGAAAATCAACAATGTTTGCAGCTGATGGCAACACTGATTTGTTTATCGGTCAAGGCGGTGTATCAATATGTACTGCATCAAATGACGATAGACAGGCTAAATTTATCTGGTCGGAAATTGGCGGCATGCGGTCAAGGCTTGATCCAAAGAAAACAATCACGAGCCAGAACCTAACAGAAATCAGAAACAATCTGAAAAACGTTGATATTATCCGTTTATCAAGTAAAACGCAAAACATGGATGGCTTTAACTTTATAAAAGTTTATTTAGATGAGTCACATGATATGTCAGATGATGAAATTGCCGAAGCGTGCTGGCGTGCGATGTCAACGCACGATGAGCCGTTATTCTTAAATTGCAGTACAAATGGATTTATCGTTGATGGTTATTTAGATAAAAAGCTGGCTTATGCTAAAAAAGTGATATTAGGTGAAATAGATGATATTCATTTTCTGCCATTCCTTTATGAACAGGATTCAGAACAGGAAATATGGGCAGATGAAGCAAGCTGGGAAAAATCAAATCCATCAATCCGTTATGGAGTTAAAAAGATAGCTAAATTAAGGCGTGATATAGAGGTTGCGAAAGTTGATAAATCATCACGTATGCATTTGCTAACAAAAGATTTTAATATCAAACAGAACAACGTGCAATCATGGCTTATGCTTGAAGATTATGATTATCCAGTAGAAGTATTTAGCCTAGAAGATTTTAAAGATGCGTTCTATCTCGCTGCTGTCGATCTATCCGCAACAACCGATTTATCAAATGCAAAAATACTGCTGATGAAACCAAACGATAAAACCAAGTATGTTTATTCGCATTATTGGATTCCAGAAAGCAAACTTGAAGATAGTGATGATAAAGAAGCTGGCGCAAAATATCTTGAATGGGCAAGGCAAGGTATCTTAACAATTCATGATGGTAATGAAATTGATGTATCACAGATTGCTGATTGGTTTTATAGCTTGTTGAAAGAATACAATCTTAAATTGTTCAAATGTGGATATGATCAAAGATACGCCAAAACATTCTTGGATCGTATGGATGTATATGGCTTTGAATATGAAATGATATACCAAAATAGAAATGTCATGTCACCGCCTATGAAACTTGTTGAAGCTGATTTAAAAGCACAATATATCAATTACAACAGAAATGAAATGGATATGTGGTGCTTGGGAAATGCAGCGCTTGAAATGGATAACAGGGGCAACATCATGTGCGTTAAGATTGATAACCAAAAATCAAAACGTATAGATGGGGCAGTTACATTGATTATTTTATACGAAGTATTTAGAAGATATAGAAACGATTTTGTGTTGACAGTGAGGTGATAGAGTGGGCATTTTCGATTTTATAACCAAATTAAAAAATAACGCTAAAAATAAGCGTTATGCAAATATGCTAAATGGATATATGCCGATATTTTCACAGTTTGGGCAAGATATTTATGCAAGTGATGTTGTTCAACAATCAGTTTCGTGTATCGTTACAGAATTAAAGAAACTGCAACCACAACATATACGCATGAATGATGGTGACTCTATGCCAGTGAGTAGCAACATTCAAAGATTGCTAGAATATCCAAATCCGTGGATGACACAGGCAGATTTTATTGAAAAGATTTTCTGGCAATTATTCTTGAATTACAACTCATTTGTTATTCCAACATATGTATTAAAAATTGATAAAGACGGAAATTCTTATAAAGATTACACAGGGCTATATCCAGTGCAGCCGAAACAAGTTGATTTTCTGCAAGATTTAACAGGTGAGTTATTTGTTAGGTTTTCGTTCGCAAACAGCTATGAAACAACATTGAAATATAGTGATGTAATTCATTTACGTTACAGATTTTCAGTAAATGAATTTATGGGCGGTAACGCACTAGGACAGCCAGACAATAAAGCATTGTTAAAAACATTAGATATAAACAACACACTGATTGAAGGTGTTGCAAAAGCATTAAAAGCATCATTTGCAATAAATGGCGTTGTAAAATACAACACATATATTGATGATGGAACAATGGAAGAAAATATTAAGGAACTAGAGGAAAAATTAAAATCGAATGATGGCGGCTTGTTGCCTTTGGATTTAAAAAACGAGTATATTCCTATTGTTAAAAATCCAAAAATAGTTGATGCTGAAACGCTTAAATTTATTGATTTAAAAATATTGCGTAATTTTGGGGTATCGTTGCCAATTCTAAATGGTGACTACACAAAAGCACAATATGAAGCGTTTTATCAAAAGACACTAGAACCACTTATTATAGTAATATCACAGGCATTCACTAAAACATTGTTTACAGATAGAGAGAAATCGTTTGGCAATAAAATTAAGTTTTATCCAGATGAATTAATATTTATGGAAACAGGGCAGAAGATAGAGTTGTTTGATAAATTGATAGATTCTGCTTCATGTTGGAAAAATGAGTTCAGAACGGCGTTTGGAATGCGCCCAGACCCTGCATTTGTTGGGCAATTAGCAATGTCAAGTAATAAGACAAATGCCGAGAACAACAAAAACGGCAACCAGAACAACGATGGAGGTGATGGAAATGCCGAATAAATTTGAAAAGCCAAAAATGAGTGAAATATGTTCACGTGCATTCTCAAATTATCAAGTTAGAGAATCAGAAGATGCAGCAATTGGATATATCACAGGTGTTCCAATTGTGTTTGAACAACCAACTGATATTGGTGGTTTGTTTGAAGAAACGATTGCGAGTGGTGCAATAAGTGAAGATGTATTGCGTGATGTAGCATTTTTCTATAATCACGATTTAAATACAAAACCACACGCAAGAACACGCACAGGAACGTTGAAATTTGAAATTACACCATTGCAAGTAAATATGAATACAGAAGTAAACCTAAGAAGAACAGATTCAAATGATTTATATATCGCAGTTAAAGATAGAATCATTGATGGCATGTCATTCATGTTCAGAGTAGAAAAAGATGAATGGACAGACCTTGATACAGACTATCCAAAAAGAAGAATCACTAAGATCGGTTATGTACAGGAAGTAAGTGCGGTTAATTACCCAGCTTATGAAGGTACTTCTATAAATGCTCGTTCCGATTTGTCACTGGATAGTGATAAACATGCGTTGGATAACGCTAGAGCGACATTGCTGGATAGCAATGATGAAAAGCGACAACTAGAGTTGGAAAAACTCAAAAACGCAAATCGTATGAAATTAGGAGGATATTAAAATGAACAAAGAATGGTTTAAAAAGTTTATTGCGAGAAAGAAAAAAGAATTAGAAGCACTTCAAGAACGTTCTAACGCAAGCGAAGATATTAACGAAGTGCGTTCAATCGGTACACAGATCGATGGAATTAATGAAGAAATCCGTGATGCAGAAGCACAGCTTGCAGCATTAGAACAAGCAGAAGAACAGCGTGGCAATGGTTCACCTATGAACGGAAACGGCTTCAATCCTATGCAGATGGTAGGTGGCGCACAAATGAACCAACAGCGTGGAAATGAAGAGCCAACAGCAACAATGGAATACCGCCAAGCGTTCAAAAAATACGTGCAGACAGGAGAAACAATTCCTTCTGAATTGCGTGCAGCATCTACAACAACTACTTCTGATATTGGTATGGCAATTCCTAAAACAATCATGGATGAGTTCATCAAAGAAGCATCTAAGGTATATGGGCATATCTACGCAAAAGTACGTAAATTAAACGTAAAAGGTGGCGTTGAGTTCCCTATTGCGAAACTATCCGCTGATCTGAAATGGATTGCAGAAGGTACAGTATCAGAAAAACAAAAAGCTGGTGACATCAAAGAAAAAGTATCATTCAGCTATCACATTGGGGAAATCCGTGTTGCAGTTTCACTATTAGCACAGATTGTTTCATTGGATGTATTTGAACAAGAAGTTGTAAGAATCATGCTAGAAGGTTATCTAAAAGGCATGGACACAGCAATTATTTCTGGTACTGGTTCTGGGCAGCCTTTAGGAATTACAGTTGATCCACGAGTTAAAAACGTTGTTGAATTTACAGAAGAAGAATTTGGTGATTGGACAGCATGGCGAAAGAAACTATTTGCAGTTATTCCATTATCAAAACGTGGGCTTGGTGAGTTCCTTTTCCCAGCATCAACAGTTGAATCTTATTTAATGACAATGAAAGATGCCAATAACCGCCCACTATTCAAAGAAGCAACAGATTTAAACATGGGTAATACAGCTGGTTCTTTCTTTGGTAGAACTACTGATCTAGTTGAACCAGATATTATTAAAGATTTTGCAACTGCTACAGCTGGTGATGTAGTAGGTGTTATGTGGGTTCCAAGTGATTACGCAATCAATACTAACTTTGAATTTGGAATGAAACGTTATTTTGATGAAGATACAAACGAATGGATCAACAAAGGATTAACAGTTGTTGATGGTAAAATCCTAGACACATCTGGATGCTATTTAATAAAAAAAAAAGTAGCTTAGATGTTGCAAGAATTGATGAAGCAAGAATTGATGAATCAGTATTGGGATAAAAAACGGAGGTAAATTATTATGGCTAAAAAAGAAGAATTATCAGTGGTTGAACCACGTGAAGCAAAAACATGGACAAAGGGCGAACTTGTTAGTTCCGAAGGAATGAATGCGCTAGAGCAGAAAGCTGAAAATGCGCTTACAACCGCACAGTCTGCTAAAACAACAGCAGAAGCAGCATGCCCAAAAACACAGGCGGCTTCAAAATCTGCTTTAGGGCTAGTTAAACAGTCTGCTTTGGTTGCGGAAGCGGCTGGCGAAAACGTAACAAAAGAAGAATTTAAAGCGTTGTTAGATGCATTAAAAGCTGCTGGAATCATGGCAAGCGCATAGAGGTGATAAACAATGGCAGAAGTAAATCTATTAGAAAAGGTTAAAAGCTGGATGGGGTTCAGTGGCAACAACTACCAAGATGAACGCCTAAAGGGATATATTGAAGAAGTCAAGCAATATCTATTAGATGGTGGGGCATCACAAGAAATTGTTGATGCGCCAACTTCTGCTGGTGTTATTGCTATAGGCGTTAGTGATTTGTTCTATGAAAAAGCATTATCATCTTATTTCAAAGAAAGAGCAACGCAAGTTTGCTTGAAGAAGGTGAAGAAAGATGTATAAACCTAGTGCGCCTTTCAATGTTTCTATGATGGTATTAGTTCCAACGTTTGAAAATGTTAACGGTGTACCGAAAAAGGTATATCCAGAAACAGGCATGATTATTAATGGAAGTTTTAGAACGTTTGGAGGTACTGAAAAAGTTGTTAATGGCATTTTAACACTAGAAAACACGGCAGTTATAGAAACATTTTTCAATCCAACTATTAAAGCAGATTGCAGAATAAAGATGCTTGATTATGGTGATGTGTATGAAATCATGGGCGAGCCAGAAAATATTGAGTTAAGAAATCAGTTTCTAAAATTTAAAGTTAAAAAAGTAGGCGGCAGACCGTAATGGCTAGAAATAAATTAACAATCAGCTTTGATGGTTTTGAAGAAATCATGGAAAAGCTAGACAGAGCAACAGCCGACACGAAAGAAATCACAGAAAGAGCATTGCAAAAGTCTTATGATGTTGTTACACCAGATATTGAAAAAGCGATTGCACCGCATCATTTAACAGGACAGACAGAGCAATCATTAGCAAAGAATGAGCGTGTTGAATGGGAAGGAACGAAAGCACATATAAAAGTTGGTTTTAACATCAGCAAAGGCGGTTTGGCTTCAATATTTCTGATGTATGGCACGCCTAGAATGCAGCCAGATAAGAAACTGTATAACTCAATTTATGGTTCAGCAACAAAGAAGAAAGTAAAAAAAGTACAAGAAGAAATATTTCAAGAAGAATTAAGGAAGGTGATGGGATGAAAAGTGAATTGATTAACGTACTGAACACGTTTGGCTTTCCAGTCTATCGGCAGGGATCAATGAGCAGTGAAGAAGATTATCCATCATCTTTCTTTACTTTTTGGAATTTTGAAACGCCAGAAGATAAACACTATAACAACGAGGCATCTCGTGCAGTGTGGGGATTCTGGGTGTACATGTATAGTGATGATCCATCTATTGTAGATGCGAAACTAGAAGAAGCTAGAAAGCTATTAAAAAGCAATGGGTGGATTATAGATGGAAAAGGTGAAGATGTTGCAAGTGATGTAGAAACACACACAGGGCGCATGTTCACATGTTACAAGATTGAAAATTACTAGGAGGTAAAACATGACTAAAGTAGTAGAATTTCGAGGCGTTGACAATTTAGTAGCTGCCGAAGTTTTAACAGATGATAACGAACTAGAGGGCGGTTATACTGTTGGCGAAGTTTTCAGCGTTGCACCAGTTGCAGAAATTTCAAAGACAACAGAAACATCAAGTGAGACAAAATACTATGACAACTTGCCAGCGTTAGTTATCAATTCAGAGGGTTCAGATGAAATCGGTGTTACTTGTGCTATTCCAGATTTAGCAACTTATGCAAAATTGGTTGGTAAATCAATTGATAGCGAAACAGGGGCAATGATTGATGGTGAACGTGATCCAAAATACTATGCGTTAGGTTATCGCTTTAAAAAGACAGATGGCACATATCGCTATGTATGGCGATTAAAAGGGATGTTTGCAATTCCAGATGAAGCAGCACAGACAGAAACAGATGAAACAGATTCCAATAACATGGAATTAACATTTACAGGAATTTCAACAACGCATAAATTTACAAAAGGCGGAAAGCCAGCAAAAGCAGTTGTTGTTGATGATACGCCAACATCAAAATGCGATGTTTCAACATTCTTTGAAACTGTAACTGATCCAGATAAATTGAAAGCTAAAGGTTTGCCGATGGCTAAAATTGATGAAGGAAAAGTTGACGAATCAGTAGTTGGATAATTGAAAGGGGCATTGTGATATGAAATTAATGTTGCACACAAAATCAAACGTTTATATAACTGAACTTAATAAAATAACGTTCGGTGAATGTGAAGATATTCTTGATGCAATAGATATTGATAGCATGGAATTTAAAAACAGTGATGAACTTGAAAAATGCATCAAGTCAACATTAAAAGACCGAATTTCTAAAATACATCCAGTTATCACTTCTATCTTTTGCATTCCAGATGAAGATTTTGCATCTATAAGAATAGATGAATTGGTTGAAACCTTAACATTTATCACATCATATGCACTTAATGAATTATCACAATGTGCTTCTAATAGCGATACAAAAAAGGGGAGCAGTTCTGCTTCCCTTTATCAAATTCTATTTGATTTACAGATAACGTTATGTGATAAGTTTAAAGGCTTAAATCCTTTCATTTTAAGGTATGAAACAATGCAAGAGGTATTTTTGCTAATAAAACGATTAAACAATGCTCAAACGCAAAGCAATGAGCCTATAAATCAATCTAACGGTGATGTTATACGCCGCCCAGCATCAGATGATAGCTGGTTTTAATAAAGGGGGTGAATGCTATGCCAAGAAATGAAGATATAACAACACGGTTTACCGTTGACATATCAGACTTAAAAGCGAATATCCAAGAAGCCAACAGACAGATAAAACTTGCAAATAGTGAATTTAAAGCCGCATCTGCTGGCATGGATGATTGGTCGAGTTCTGCCGATGGTTTATCTGCTAAATTGAAACAATTAAATACTGTACATGATGCAGAAAATAAAAAATTAGATTCATTAAAGCAGCAATATAATCTTGTTGTTGAACAACAGGGCGAAAATTCAAAGGCTGCACAGGATTTAATGGTTAAAATCAATAACCAACAGGCAGCAGTTTCAAAGACAGAAAAAGCAATCAATCAGTATAATGCAAAACTTGATGAATTAACAGCATCAAGTAACCAAACGGTTACAGCATCGCAAAAGCTAACTGATGAAATCAACGATCAAGAAACAGAATTAAATCAGTTAAAAAGCAAATATAAAGATGTGATTCTATCACAAGGCGAAGCATCAGATGAAGCCAAACAGTTAGCATCTGAAATTACTAGTTTAAGTGAAAAGTTACAAACCAATAAAATAAAAATGGCTGATGCTGATGATGCAGCTGATAAATTATCACGTGCATTAGATAAGACAGAAAAAGAAACAGAAGAAACTAGCAAAAGTTTCACGTTGATGGATGGCGTTCTTTCTGGCGTAATTTCTAACGGAATTTCAACCGCAACTGGAAAAATTACAGAGTTTGTTGGTTCGCTATTTGAGTTAGGCGATGCAACAGAAGAATATCGTTCAATGATGGCAAAAGTTGAAGGTTCTGCAAATTCATTTGGTTATTCTATTGATTTTGCGAAAGATCAATACAAAGAGTTCTATTCATATGTAAAAGATGATCAAATGGCAACAAATGCAATCACTAACTTAATGGGTATGAAAGTATCGACAGAAGCGGTATCAGATGCAGCAGATGCAGCCGTTGCGGTTTGGTCGGCATATGGCGATTCTATACCTATTGAGGGCTTAACAGAAGCAATCAATGAATCTGCAATTGTTGGGCAAGTAACGGCATCACTAGCCGATACAATCAACTGGGCTAAACGTTCAAACGAAGATTGGACAGCTGCAATGGCTGGGCATACAAAGGCGCAAGAAGCCTTTAATCAAGCCATAAAAGACGGTGAAAACCAAGAAGATGCATACAGTGCAGCGTTAGCAGCATGTTCAAGCACACAGGAAAGAGCAGAACTGATTGCACAAACCTTAAATAAGACTTATGGGAAATCAAAAGATACCTATGATAAGTTAGCTGGTTCATTGATTGAAGCAAACAAAGCAGAATTAGAACTGAAAGAAACGCAAGCCGATTTAGCGGAAACACTTGCGCCACTACAAACTGAATTTACAAGACTTCAAAACAAGGCTTTAAAAGCATTATCACCAGTTATTGAAGATGTTACAGACGATTTTGAAGGATTGATAGAAGATATAGATTGGGATGGTGCAGCAAATGTTATTGGTGATCTGTTAGAAACAACAGCTGATGGCTTGCATTTTGTTGTAAAAAACATTGAACCAATTTCAGCAGGCGTTAAAGGAATGGCGGTTGCATGGGGAACTTATAAAGCTGCACAATTAGCGGCTAATGGGGTAATAAAAGCATCTAATGCATTGCTTGCAATCACCAAAACATCAACGACAGCTGCAACAGCTGCAACGGTGGCGAATACAACGGCAACAAATGCATCAACGGTAGCAACAAAAGCGTTAGCATTAGCGCAGAAAATGACACCGTGGGGGCTTGTTGCAGGTTTGATTGGTGGTGCTGTTGTTGCACTAGGGACATATATCGCATCTACAAAAAAATCAAAAGAAGAAACTGATGCAAATACGATCGCAACAAAAAAATTAGTAGAAGAATATGACAAAGTCACAGATGCATTGAAAGAAAGTAAAAAAGCACGTGATGAGCACATACAATCAGCAGCCGCAGAAGTTGGATCAGCTGAAATAATGGCGAAAAAACTTGATGAACTTTCTAAAAAAGAAAACAAATCAAATGCTGAAAAGAAGCAGATGCAATATTATGTTGATCGTTTAAATGAGTTAATACCAGAACTTAACTTGAAATATGATAAAGAAAAAGATGCATTAAATAAATCGACAGATGCGATTAATAAGAATATCACAGCACAAAAAAATCTAGCTCTTGCAAAAGCTGCACAAGAAAATCTAAATGAAATTGCCAAAGATATGGCTGATGTTGAAATTAAACTAGCTGATGCCACAGAATTACATGCATCAAATGAAAAGAAATTAGCAGATGCAAAAAAAGAAACCGCAAAAGCGCAAGAAGCATGGGCAAAGGCTGGTTATCAAATGTCTGGACAAGAATATGCAGCGTTTGTTAAAGCATCCGAAGCACAAGCAAAATTACAAAAAAATTACAATGATTCGAAAACAGCAGTTGACGGTTATAAATCTAAATTAAACGGATTGAATCAAGAGTTTGAGAAAACAGATCAATATGCACAATCAAAGATAAACGCAGCAGAAATTGAAGAACAACTTAATGCAATCATAGCGAAAGCAAAAGCAAAAGGAATTGAGGTACCAAAAGCTATTTCACAAGGTATTTCAGAAGGTGCATATGCAGTACCAGAATCAGTTGAAGAAATGAAATCACTGATTACTTATGATGATATGGTTGCTAAGGCACAAAAAAATGGTGTTGCAGTACCACAGTATCTATCAGATGGAATCAGAAGTGGGAATATCAAGCCATCTGTTGCAGTGCAAGAAATGAATGCACTTGTACAATTTAATGATTTGGTACAAAAAACACAGAAAGCAGGGTTTGATGTTCCAGAAACATTAAAAAATAATGTTCTATCTGGTAAAACAAAGCCACAACAGGCTGTACAGCAAATGAAAAACCTAGTAACATTTAATGATTTACTTTCTAAATCAAGTGCAGCTGGACAAAAAGTACCTGCTAATATTCAGCAAGCTGTTTTAAACGGCAAAATGTCACCGAAAAATGCAGTAGCAGAAATGAAGAGATTGATGATTGCAGAAGCAGATTCAGCAGCATCTGGAATGAATAAAGAAGGTAAAGATGCTAGTGCTTCATTTAATTCAGGAGTTAATGCCAATAAAGATGGTGCGAAAACAGCTGGTAATAATTTAAAAAAACAAGCTAAGTCTGGAGCAGGAAGTCAAACACTTTATAATGAAGGTTCAAATGCAGGTGCTGGATTCGTTCAAGGTATTGGATCATGGTTGTCAGATGCATTCACTGCTGGTATGAACTTGGTAACAAGTGCGATTAATGGAGGTAAAAAAGCACAGAAATCACATTCACCATCACGTGTATGGGATGAAGAAGTAGGGCAAATGTCTGGTGCAGGTTATGTTGTCGGTTTGCAGAAAAGCGAAAAATCTGTTAATAAGGCGGCTGCACATATGGTAGGCGGTGCGATTGATACAGTAAAAGCTATGAGCAACGATTTAACCGTTGGTGATATGTTTAATATGGGCAATCTGAAAGCTGGATTGAACTCGAATATAAGCAACATACAAAAATCAAAATCATTACGATCATTGAATAACCAGCAGGTACCACAATTAAAAGAAATCACATTCAATCAGTATGTTTCATCACCTAAACCATTATCAAGACTAGATATCTACAGGCAGACAAAAACGCAATTGATAGGCGCAAAGGAGCGATTGAAAGATGTTTAATGCAATATTAGAAAATGAATATGGCGAACAGATAGAACTAACTAAAAATGCAGATTATACAGGCGTAGAGATAGATGGTTTATATCCAACTCCTGCAACTGTCAACACAAAAGAATATGCATTTCTTGACGGTGCTAAAATAACATCATCAAAAACAAACAAAAAGTCTATCGTTGTGACTTTCTATATTGATAGAAGTGCAGAAAAAGCACGCATTGCGTTATATAAAGTAGTACAACCTAGTAAATTTATACGATTGAGATATAAAAACGGTACTCGCAATGTATATATTGATGGAATTGTTGAACAAATGCCAATTGATATTTTTGAAAAAAAACAATTTGTGACTATATCTATATTATGCCCTGATCCATATTTCAGAGATATAAACTCACACACTGAAAACATCAATAAAGTAACAAACTTATTTGAATTTCCTTTTGCTATATCAGAAGAAGGTATTGAGTTTGGAACATATGAAAGCGTAAAAGAAATATTTTTAGAGAATAATGGCGATATTCAAACAGGTGTAGAAATAGAAATTCATGCAACTGGAACAGTTAGGAATCCCATTATCACAAATGTGGTTGATAAATCGTTCTTTAAATTAAACTATACTTTAAATGCTGGTGATGTTGTCTATATTTCAACGTATAGAGGAAGAAAAACAGTAAAGGTTTTTAAAGATGGAAAATATGAAAACATATTTAATACGATTGCTGAAGGTAGCACATGGCTTCAATTAGCTGTTGGAACTAGCGTATATATATATGATGCTGATGCAGATGATGAAAAATATATGACGGTTAAGTTTATATATAAAAATCTGTATAGAGGTGTATAACATGAAAGAAATATCTTTGATTATATTAAATAAGAAATATGAAAGGGTTGGAGAATTAGACGATTATTCTTCTTTGATATGGGCATCACGCTATTATAAATGCGGTGATTTTGAGGTTGTAGTATCGATTGATGAATACCATATGAATTTACTTCAATCTGGTTTTTATGTAATGCGTGAAGATGATGATTATGTAGGAATCATCGAAGATCCAGAGTATTTGGATAATGAAGATCAATCACAAATGATGGTGATAAAAGGGCGTTTTCTTTCTTCTATCCTTTCACGTCGCATTATTGCAGTACAAACGCAATTGTATGGCACTGTATCAGCTGGCGTGATGAATCTGATAAATGATGCAATCATTCATCCAGTAATTCCAGAAAGAAAAATACCTAATTTTATCGTAGTTCCAACAAACTTCACGGAACGATTAGAAGCGCAGTACACAGGGAAAAACCTTTTAACAACGATTGAAGATATATGTGAATCTAACAGCATGGGATTTAAAACAACATTGAAAAATGGGATATTTCAATTTCAGCTATATAAGGGCGTTGATCGTTCATATGGTCAAGATGTATTACCGCATGTTGTATTTTCTGATGAATACGATAACTTAATTTCCAGCAATTATAAAGAAGTGACATCATCAAAGGCTACAAATGTGTTGGTTGCTGGAGAAGGAGAAGGTATGGAAAGAAAAGTATTGTGGGTTACAAAAGATAATCCATCTGGGTTAGATCGTTATGAAATTTATCAAGATAAAAGAAATCTTTCATCAAATGGCGGAGATATTACAGATGCAGAATATACAAATCAAATGAAACAGGAAGGACTAGAAAGTATAACGCAGGTATTGACTGCTTTTGAAGGCGATGTGTTTTTCGATAATATAGAATATCGCAAAGATGTAAATGTAGGAGATATTGTAACTATTGAAAATAAAAAGTGGGGAATTTATATAAATACTAGAATCATAGAGGTTATAGAATCAATAAATGAAGCTGGCGAATATGAAGTAATCCCAACGTTTGGCGTTTAAAAGAGGTGAAAACATGGCAATAAATTATTATTTTTTTAATTCAGTTGATAGAGATAGACTATATAACGCAGAAGATATATCAAACTATTTAAAAGGTATTATTGGAAATGGTATCATGCCATATCCAGCTGATTGTTTGCAGGTTGTAGCTGGCACAGGTATGCAGGTTGTTGTTAAAGCTGGCGTTGGGTTTATTGATGGGCATAAGTTAGAAAATACAGCAGATTATCCATTGACGGTATTGGCAGCAGAAGCGACGCTAAACAGAATAGATAGAGTAATAATGTATGTAGATCATACAAATAGAAAAATGGGTATCAAATATAAAGCAGGTGTAGCTGATGCGGTTGCTAGACCGCCAGAACTTGTGCGCAATCAAGATATGATGGAGTATTGCTTGGCAGAAGTGAGAGTTGTGAAACAAGCAACTTCTATTATGACATCAAATATCACTGATACACGTTTAAATAGTGCTGTTTGTGGTGTTGTTCAAGGACTTATTCAGCAAGTGGACACAGGCAAGTTATTTGAACAGCAGAACGCTTCTTTTAATGATATGTTAACAAAAAATCAAAGCAGTTTTGATACATGGTTTAAGAGTGCAAAAGATGAAATAAATAACGATGCAATCGTTCAACAGATTAGCGAATTAAAAACAAAAGCAGATGATGCATCAGATATAGCACATCAAGCTAGTTCATCTTTAGACATACACATGTTGAATTTGAAAAAGCCTACTGCCATTGTTGGCGATGATGTAGTTCCAGATACAACCGGAAAAATGAAATATGTAGATGTCAACGGTTTAGATACATATGATATAGCATTAGTACGTGTAACAATTGGGACAGTAGGTGATCAGATTATGCAATTTCATAAAGGCATGACTACAAACAGTGCAGGGAAAATGAATCAATCATTTTCATGCTTCTTTAATGATACGTACAGCGGTTGTGTAACAATTGAATGCAATTTCACTACGAAACAAGTTGGAATTAGATGTGAAGCTGTCAAAGGATGGACAGTTGCACAGTGTAAAATTGTATCTATATGGGGAATTAAAATATAAAAAAATCCTACTTCCTTATTTGGGAGTAGGTTCTTTTTTTATATCTTCTTTTGTGAATTCTTCACGTATATTGCCTTTATCATCAATTATAACAAGCCTATAACCTGTAAGTTCTGCTAATGCTATCAAATCTTTAGCTTTGTAAGTTTCTTTATTAAATTTTGATTGTAATGCTTGTGGTGTGATTCCTAAAAATCTAGCAAAATCAACAAATCCAAAACCACGAGAAGCTAACAAACTTTTTATTTTATTTTTCATGTATATGCCACCTTTCAATAATATTATAACATAATGCTATAACATTACAATATAAAAATAAAATATTAAAAAATAATAAAAATAATTAACTTTATACTTTACAAAATAATGCTATAGGTGTATAATAATAGTGTAAGGAAGGGAGGTGGTAAAGATGGTACAAATCATTGAATACCTAAATTTTTGCAAAGAAAAAGGCTTAAAACCTAACCGTCAGTCAACATTGGAAAAGTTTTTAAGCCAAATTAAGAAAGCATAACGCTTTCTGTAGTGATTGAGAGTTCGCACCTCTCAATCACATCATTATTATAAATCAACAATAGCCAAATGGCAAGGAGGATATAGATATGAATAGACCAGAAACAGTTGAAGAAAGAAGAAAAGCATGGAGCGATAAAATGTTTAACAAAGAATCAAATGAAGTTACAAGAACTATTATTATGCAAAAAATGAAACAAGATTTATTAAAACAGAATGAAGAAATTAAAACAATTCTAAGATAAATTTGTTAAGGAAATATTAAAAAGTGCATATGAAGAAAGTAAGGAGTAACATATGAAACAATTAACTAAAAATCAAAGGCGGATAGTAGCTAATAAAATTCATGACTATGCAGAGATGTTAGTACATACTAATGATCCATGTATAGTAGGAAAGATAATTGCTAAAATAGAAATGTTATCTGATATGGTAGCATATGGATATAATTCTTGTTATTCAGAATTTGAAAGAGCATTAAAAACAATAATAGAAATATAGAAAGTTGAAGCTGTTTATTTTTCTATTTAAAGTATAATAAGAAGCATATCTATTATGATGGTGGATTTTTCATTTTATTGGACTTTCAATAAACCATCTGAATTTAGTGCCAAGTAAATATTCACGATATAATGTTCTTCTTGTGTTGCCTATTTTTACTATGAACATTTCTCCAGCTCCATCTACATTTTTGCTATGATGTCGTTCTTCATGATGAATAACTGTATCAATCTCATATCTCTCATCATTATATATTATAGCTAGTGGTGTTATTTCGCCTTTTGTATTTTCTAATACTTCCATTTCAACATATAATTTTTGATACATGATACTCACCTCTAATTTTTCTTTCCTTATATATAATATTAACATGAAAGCTATGCCGAAAATATGCCTCTTTTATTTAAAAAATAAGAAAAAATACATGTAAATAGATTATACTATAATTAAGTAAAACGAAATAAATATAACTAAAATTAACTATCACTGTAATAGAAATATACATTTAATGAAATCCTACTGTGGACGCCATTTGTAAATAAAGCCTTTAACGAGGCTTTTTTTCATTTCTATAAACAAAACCTCTTGCTGTATCTAACAAGAGGTTTATTATTATTTTAAGATTGTATAGAAATATTTCCTGTACCGACAGTAAGTGTCAAAGTTCCAGAAGGATTAGAAGATTCTAGATTATAGGTAGATTCTGTAACATCTTTTACTAATGTTCCTCCTAGACTATCACTTACATCGATATTGCCTAGATTTGTTTCGGCATGGATTTGAATAGGGGTATTTTTATCTGATAAATGAATATTGATTTTTCCTGTGTCACAATTCATTGTGATATTATTTTTAATAGAAACAAGGGAAGCGGTAATGTTTCCTGTATATGTTTTTGTCTCAAAATCTGATAGAGAACTGTTTGTGATATTTATGTTTCCAACATCAGATGAACTGCTGCCTTTTCTTATTTCCATATCAGTTAAAGAAATATTGCCTACATCAGCACTCAAATTAAGAGAATTGCAGATTAAATCCTTTACATTTATATTTCCTACATCATTGTTGCCTTTGATATCATGTAAGTTATTGTTTTTTGGTACATAAAGGATGACTTCGTTGTTTTCTGCATCAATATTTGTATAGTTATCTAATTCTTTTTCCTTGATTTGTAATTTGTTTTGTTTTACTTCATAAGAAATAGGATCTTTCTTTGCTGCAGATTGAATATGATATGATATATAGAAAGATGCATCATCTGATGATTCAACTTTAAAACTAGATGTACTTAGTTCAAAGTCCAATGACTGTATATCTGAAATTTTGGTCTTTTCAAGTTTGTAAAGATGCTTTTCTTCATTTGAGTTGATAGTTGACACAATATTAGATAAGGAGATAGAGGAATCGTCCATAAAATATCCGATACCACACATAATTCCTCCTGCTATACAAAGACTAATTCCAAGAATGCATAAGCGTTTTGTGCTTTTTTTCATAATTTCCTCACTTTCTAGCGACTTTCTGTGCTGTTTTTATAAATAATTGTTTGCCATAACGGAAAATATAAATGCTTAAGATACATAATAATATACATGCTCCAATTCCCATAAGCCCTATTCCAGCAATAACTAGAGAGTTTGCGAAAGCATAGGGTATAGAAAGCAGTGAATTGAATAATAGCTTTCCTCCAACAAATAGTCCACAAATACCAAATAAGAAAATACAGAATAGAGCAATCGAAATGACTAAGATAATGCAGAATAATAAAACAATAAATACGATTAATAAAGGAGCTGTAATAGGGGATAATAAGATCGCAAGACATGCAATCCATAAAGTGTTAGAGCGTCTTTTTTTATCGTGATGTTCTTCGTTTACTTTTTTATCAAGAACATTGGCAATAATCTCTCTTGCGGCTTCTTTTGGTGTGCCTAATTCTTTGATTAATTCTTCTTTTGTGATGTCATCACTCATTTCATCTAAGTATTCTCTAAAGTATTCGATTGCATCTTCATACTCTTTTTTTGGTAGTTTTCTTAGATGTTTCTTTAATTCGTTTAAGTAAGCTTCTTTCATTAGTTTCGTATCCTCCCTTCAATAATTCCGTTGATCGTGTCGCGATAAGAAATCCATTCATCGCGAAGAAAGTCAAGCTGTTTTCTTCCGCTTTCGGTAATTGAGTAGTATTTTCTTTTCCTTCCCTGATACTCTTCCGTATATGTTGTCAGATAACCGCTTTTTTCTAATTTTTTTAGAATTGGATATAAAGTAGATTCTTTTATTTCCGCGACAAGCTTGATGGTTTGACTAATTTCATATCCATATGAGTCGGCTGTATCAACGATTGATAAGATGAGAAATTCTATCAGTAATGCGGATACTGGATAATACATGTAATCACCTCCATATATAAAAATTTTATATATAAAATCTATACATATTATGTCACGGGGATGAGAATTTGTCAATAATATGTGAAAAATTAGAAATGTATCGAATTTATGAAGTTGTGACCACTTTATAATTGATAAAAAAGGCTATTTATGCTATATTATTGTATGTTTAGTCGTAAAGGAGAAACCATGGATACTTATTATGAGGATATTCTAAAAAAGGTGGAGGCTCTTATAAAGGAAGGGCAATACGAAAATGCTTATGCCATTCTAGATGAAGAACTTTCTATGCCTTATATTCCTAAAGAATATGAGGAACCATTAATCGCATACTTTAACCAGTGTCGAAGCGAGTGTAAATGGAAAGATAACAGAGTGTATCGTGAAGAAGACATAGAAACTTTGCTGAACGGTTCTCTGGAAGAAGCATTTCTTGCGATTGAACAATTGAAGAACAGTAATATTCGTAATCATATGGATGTGATTCAGGATTATTTAAAAGACAATCCGCATTACCTAGTTCGTTCTTTATTGATAGAAGCAATGATGGAACAGAATATTAGTGATGAAGTCTGTATTGATGTGGATGGATTAGAAGTACGGTTTTGTCCTTGTAGCATTGATGCTCCTATGGATAGTGAAGGTGCTATTCTTGCGGTTTCTTATTTGAAGGAATGGTTTGAGAATGATAATCCGACATTTACCATGATGTGCGTGGAAACCTTAGTTAAAGAAGCATATCTTAGATTACCTTTTGAAATCGAAGAAGATGATGCTTTAGCCATTGCCTGTAGTGTGGCTGCTTATGTGTTCGCAGCTCATGAAGAATTAGAAGCATGGAAAATATTCGAAGAAGAAAAAGGACTTGCACAATATAGAGGTTATGAATTATTATTAAGGAAGCATGGAATGTAATGCTGTGTGCGAAGATATTGATACGTAGGAGGTATGAACAATGAGTTCAACATGGGAATTAAAAGAAAAATCAACAGGTGAATTATTAGCGACTGTCGAAGGAGATACTTGGAAAAATGCGCAGAAGAAAGCATTTAAAAAATTAGCTAAGAAAGTAAACTTGCCAGGATTCCGTCCAGGGCAGGCTCCAGAAAAGCTAGTAAGAAAACACATTAGTTCTCAAAATATATTATTTGAAGCAGTTGATGAAGTTGCTGCTGATGCTCTAGCAGAAGGAATCAAAGAACATGAGCTAGAAATGATCGCTCGTCCTTCTTTAGATTTTGATAGCATCGATGAAGAAAAAGTAGTATTGAAATTTAATATTACAGTTAAACCAGAAGTTACATTAGGTGACTATAAAGGTTTAGATATCAAAAAAGAAGAAGTAAGCGTTGAAGATGCAGATATTGATGCTGAAATTGCTCGTTTACAGGATCGCTTTGCTGACTTAGTTGTAAAAGAAGAAGGTAAAGTTGAAAATGGAGATACAGCAGTAATCGACTTTGAAGGATTTAAAGACGGTGTTGCTTTTGAAGGTGGAAAAGGTGATAACTATCCATTAGTAATTGGAAGCGGAACATTTATTCCAGGATTTGAAGAACAAGTATTAGGAATGGGTATTGAAGAAACAAAAGATATCAATGTTACATTCCCAGAAGAATATCAGGCAGCTGATTTAGCTGGTCAGCCAGTAGTATTCAAAGTTACTGTTCATGAAATCAAATCAAAAGTATTACCTGAAGTAAATGATGAATTAGTAAAACAGGCTGAAATCAAAGATGTAGAAACTTTAGATGCTTACAAAGAATATACACGTAAAAACTTAGAAACAAGCAAAGCTAATCAGGCAGAACAGAAATTCGAAAATGAATTATTAACTGCAATCTGTGATGGTGCTAGTGTTGAAATTCCTCAGATCATGATTGATGATGAAACAGATTCAATGGTTCGTGATTTTGCTCAACGTTTACAGTATCAGGGAATGAGCTTAGATCAGTACTATCAGTTCACTGGACAGAATGAAGAAATGATTCGTGGAGAAATGAGCAAAGATGCTTATAATAAAGTAAAAGTACGTTTAGTTCTTGAGGCTATTGCAGCCGAAGAAAAGCTGGAAGTTAGTGAAGAAGAAATCAATAAAGAAATTGAAAACATTGCAGGTATGTACAATATGCCAGCAGAAAAAGTAAAAGAGTTGATTTCTAATGATGCTATAGGGTATGATTTACGTATCCGTAAAGCATTAGAACTTGTCAAAGAATCAGCAGGCAAGTAATTATGCTGCAAAAGACGCCGGATCGCGTCTTTTTTGCCTATTGAAAGGAGTGTAGGAATCATGAATGAAAATATGAGTGTACATTTACCTTTAGTTTGTACAAGAGGTGTTGTCGTATTTCCAGATCAAGAAGTAATTATCGATGTTGGCAGAACAAAATCTGTGCGAGCAGTAGAAGAGGCACAGGAAAACTGTGAAAGTCAGGTTATTTTAGTTGCACAAAGAGATTTGGCAGTAGAAGAACCAGATGTGAATGATGTTTATTCCTATGGAACTCTTTGTCATATTAAACATATGCGTAGAATGGATGGATATCTACGAGTTAAATTTAGAGGAATTTCTCGTGTTGAATTACATACAATTGTAAATGATGATATGATGAGCGTTACTGCTGAAATTAAAGAAGATGTAGTACAGGATCCATTAGAAGAAGTAGCATTAGTTAGAAAGATTGCAAAGCAATTTGAAGAAATTGAAGCTGTTTCTCAAAGTATTCCTAAAGAAATGATCAATGAGCTTGCAAAAGGTGTTTCTGCTCAGGCATTATCTAATCAGATTGCACAGTTGTTTCCATTTACTCTTGAAAAACGTCAGGAGTTATTAGAAACATTAGGCATAAATGATCGTTTATATCTGATTTTACAGGAAATCGAAAGTGAAAAAGAATTGTCACAGATCGAAAACAAAATCAATGATAAAGTAAAAGTAAGAATTGAAGAAAGTCAGAAAGAATATTATCTGCGTGAAAAAATGCGTGCGATCAAGGAAGAATTAGGAGATGTTCCTGATACGGATAAAGATGTTGATGCAATTCGCAAAAGATTAGAAGAAAATCCTTATCCTGAAAATATTAAAGAAAAGATTAAAGATGAACTTTCTCGTTACGAAATGTTACCAGCCGCAAGCGGTGAAACTGGAGTAATCAAGACATATATTGACTGGGTAATGGATCTTCCTTGGTGGCAGGAATCTAAAGATAATGAAGATTTAAATAAGGCTTCTGAAATTTTAGATGAGGATCACTATGGACTAGAGAAAATCAAAGAACGTATTTTAGAATATCTTGCGGTTAAACAGATGACCAATTCACTTCGTGCACCAATTATCTGTTTAGTTGGTCCTCCAGGTGTAGGGAAAACATCTTTGGCTAAGTCTGTGGCAAGAGCCTTAGATCGTAAATTTGTGAAAATTTCACTTGGTGGTGTGAAAGATGAATCAGAAATCCGTGGTCATAGAAGAACTTACTTAGGAAGTATGCCAGGTCGTTTTATTCAGGCTATGAAAAAAGCAGGAACTGTTAATCCGGTTTTCTTAATTGATGAAATCGATAAGATGGCAAGTGATTATAAGGGAGATCCTGCAAGTGCTATGTTAGAAGTACTAGATCCCGAACAGAATTCTGTTTTCTCTGATCATTATATTGAAGAACCATATGACTTAAGTAAAGTATTATTTATCGCAACGGCAAACTATCTGGAGAATATTCCAAATGCGCTTCGCGATCGTTTAGAAATTATTGAATTAAGCTCTTATACAGAACTTGAAAAAGTAGAGATTGCGAAACGTCATTTAGTTCCAAAGCAGATTAAAGAAAATGGTTTAAAGGCTTCTCAATTAAAATTAGATGAAGATATGATCAGCTACTTAATCCGCTATTATACAAGAGAAAGCGGTGTTCGTCAGTTAGAACGTGTTATTGCGACAGTATGCCGTAAGAGTGTATTGGCTATTTTAAAAGACAATAAGCGTAGTATCAAAATAACTAAGAAATTAATTAAAGAATGGTTAGGTCATGAAAAATTTGAATATGGCAAGAAAGAAACCAAAGATCAGGTTGGTACTGTAACAGGACTAGCTTATACATCCTTTGGTGGAGATGTTCTTCAGGTTGAAGTTACGCATTTTGAAGGTAAAGGAAAATTGGTCATTACAGGTCAATTAGGTGATGTAATGAAAGAATCAGCATCTATTGCTTATGACTATGTACGGGCTAATGCAAAAAAATATAAAATTAACTCTGAAGTATTTGAGAAAAATGACATCCATATTCACGTACCTGAAGGTGCTGTACCTAAAGACGGCCCTAGTGCTGGGGTAACTCTTACTACAGCGTTAGTTTCCTCTTTAAGTGATACTCCAGTAAAAGCTAATCTTGCGATGACAGGAGAAGTTACACTTCGTGGAAATGTACTTCCTATTGGTGGCTTGAAAGAAAAATCAATGGCAGCTCATCGCTGTGGTATTACGACAATTGTCATTCCTAAAGCTAATGTGAAAGATTTAGATGAAGTACCCGCAACTGTGAAGGAAAGTGTAAACTTTATACCTGTAGAAAAAGTATCTCAGGTAATAGATGCTGCACTGGTAAAATAGTATGATACAGTTTAAAAAAGCAGAGCTTGTCATATCTGCCCCTGATAAGAAATCATGGCCAGATACAAACTTGCCTGAAATTGTACTTGCAGGTCGCAGTAATGTTGGGAAAAGCAGTTTTATAAACACTATGTGTGGTCGTAAAAAACTTGCATATGTTGGTAATACACCAGGGAAAACACGCTTATTAAACTTCTTTAATTTGGATGATAAGTATATGTTTGTAGATGTACCAGGTTATGGATATGCGAATATTTCAAAGACACAGCTTATTAAGTTTGGAAAGATGATGGAAGATTATTTTTCTGAAAGAACTCAGAAGCGTGGTGTTGTAATTCTAGTAGATGCTAGACATAAACCTACTGAAGATGATATTACTATGTTGGAATTCGTTCGCTATTATGAAATTCCTGTAGCAGTCGTAGCTACGAAATGTGATAAAGTTCCTATCACAAAGAGAAATCATCAGATTGCAATGATTCGTAAGACATTGGGACTGTATGATGATGAACCATTATTTCCTTTCTCCTCTGCTGAAAAGCAAGGTATGGAAGAGGTATGGGATTATTTGATTCAGATATTTGAATCTTAATATTAATAAAGCTATTACATCTGTAGTAGCTTTTTGTGCGACAGGCAGTCGCTATAGTTCAAACATGTACAGGCATGGTTGAACTTTCTTTCTTATTAGATGTTCTACTTACGATACGGTGTATAAACGGAGTAAATGAACTTTGAAAAGAGAGGTGTCACGTAGGTGTAAGTCCTACTCTGTTGAGTTCCAATGCAAGACAGAAAATCTAAACTAGTGCACTTTCGTGAGGAAGTGTGCGAAGGAGTTGTGGGAAACCGAGAGGACCATAGATGGTTTGGCAGGCCGAAATGTAGTGTGAACTACATGGGCGGCAGGGATGTTTGATGACCGTGCGAAAGAGCGGGAAATCTATATATTATTTACTAAAATGAATTGGATGAGTAAATAGGAACATTCATGTGATGGTAGTTGGCATGT
>OLQY01000081.1_pt1 | contig 116127 bp, 130 predicted proteins | sample 1672851 | NCBI WGS metagenome assembly OLQY01 (sample SAMEA3136730, study PRJEB25190) | human gut metagenome
GAAACTACTTTTTGAAGTATCCATTGAAAGTCCGACAACAGGTACAGTTTATCACTATGGATATGTCTGGAGCTTATATGCCACTGGCTCGCAAGCTCTTTCCAAACGCCAAAATCGTTCTTGATCGATTTCACATTATTCAGCACCTTGGTCGAGCCTTTTTAAAGACAAGAATTGCGATTATGAACCAGTTTGATAAGAAGTCGCTACCTTATCGAGCTTTAAAAAATCACTGGAGACTCTTCCAAAAGGACAGCCGTAAGTTATCTCTCAACCCTTTTTACTCAAAGACCTTCCATCAAACATTATGCCCACATGAAGTCGTTGAGAAGACACTGAATTTCTCAGAAGAACTCACCAATTATTATAACCTCTATCAGCTTTTGCTTTTTCACTTTCAGGAGAAGAGGGGGGATGAGTTTTTTGAACTCATAGAGGAGAATATAAGCAAGGTCAATCATTACTTCAAAACAGTCTTTAGGACTTTTCGTAAACATAAACAATACATCAAAAATGCACTAGAAACACATTACTCAAATGCAAAATTGGAGGGGACCAATAAGCTTATCAAAGATATTAAACGTCTGGGCTTCGGTTTTAAAAATTTTATCAACTTTAGGAAGCGTGTTTTCATCACTCTGAATATACAAAAAGAGAAGACCTATCTGGTCCTCTCTAGATGTTAGCTTTTCGTCACCCACTACAGTTGACAAAGAGCCAATGAATCACATTATGAAAAAATAAAAAAAGCCACTCATAAGAATGGCTAAATATGGAGCGTGAGGGATTCGAACCCTCTAGGCGCAATTTGAGTACTTTCTATAACTTAGGGAACAATTCAAAAGGTCGCTCCAATCACGCCGTTTACCACCAAATTTGAAATAGACAACTTCATTGATGTACCTCTTTCTATACTAGCAATGGCCAAAATAGTTTGAATTAAATCACATAGAAGTCCAATATCCAAGTTAAACCCTAAAATGTTATATACTAATACACACCTTAATAGTCGATAATCAACTACTAACGTCTATACTAATGGACTAATTATACCATTGCATCAGTTGATTTGCAATAAAAGTTATCTTATTTTCTAATATCTAAAGAACAAAAACTTTGCATCAATTTCTATTCTCTTACTCCAATTGAGCATTAATGAGATATAGAGATGGGTATAGATTCATTCCCATAAAGCTATACTCATTGGAAATAAATCTATACCATAAGTGTAAATGGAAATAGAAACCTAGCAATCCTATCCTTCAGACCTAGCACTCAACTGTTACTATCAGTCCGATATTTCAACATATACGACAAAAAGCCTTGAAACCAAGGCTTTTCCTTCTACATATTTTTCTACGCTTTGACAAGCAGTGATACCGCCTCAACATAATGCATCTGTGGGAGTTTAAAGCTCCAGTGGAGCTTTGAAGCGTTTCGCCTAGAATGAAAGATTCGAGATGTTTAACTGCATTTTACCAATAAGCACACACACTCAGCGGTTCGGACTTACCGTATCGTTTCGTCGTAAAATCCTTACTCTACGACAGCTATACCCCAGAGTACCTTCTCAACCTTCGGTCTTACCTTGTCGCATGGGCAGAACATCTACTTCTACTACGCTGATGACTCAGCTCGTACAAGCAGCGATACTGCCTCCACATGTGATGCTAGAAAATATCTATATTATAGACCAAAACTTTTGTTCTTTTCTCAATTAGATAATATTTTTAGTTCAGTACAATTTTGGTAAGGTACGTTTTATTAATTTATCGGACGAATCGATACATCTCCAAGTCCAAAAGAGAAATTGTCAAAGATATCCTGATAGTCGAATGGAATTAGTTACCCTGTCTGGCTCATAAGAGCAAAGTCAACACCTAATTCACGAATGAGATAGGGACACAGTGTAAATCCATTTTTCTCAATGATAAGAGCCAAGTCCAAAGAAGGGAATTCGCTCCTCCTTTGGGAAGGACTGCTTATACAAGTCGCTGATGATTCCCCAGTGTTTAAAAGGATTAAATTTAATTTGTTTTATGGTCATAAATTTCTCCTTAATTCCACCATCTAGCAAAATAGAAGTCTTTTTAAATATAACTCACGCCACGCCTTTGCAACGTTCTTTAGTTTAACGATTGAATCTCTTCTTTGACATATCCTTCTACATCTTCAATCTCTACAAACAGCGGGTCTAAGTGACACAAGAAGTGCCAATCTTCAGCGCCACGTTTTCTGTAGAGAATCGCTTCGCCGTCTTCGCTTCCGAAAAAGCTTCTATCGGCTTCATATCCACAGCGTTCTAAGAAGTCTTTTGCCTTGCGATAGTTCGCTTCTCTTGCTTCGACATAGGCTTTCACTTCATCGTTGTTAACGACATACGCATCGATTTTTGAATATCCTTCGATCACTTTAACGTTTTTAACAGATAGATTCGAAATTTCTTTCCAAATAATGTCCACATTTTCTTCAGAATTAAACGAAAATCTAGATAAAGGGACAATATTTCCATTGAAAACAATTTCCATATAATCCGGCAAGTGTTTAGGATTTACATACTCCACTTCAAACCCATCTTCTGTTTCTAAAGTATACCCAGGGATTTGAGCTACAAACGCTCTCCCCTCTTCTAAAGAGTCAAACGTGACTAAATCCTTTTGATAATCACCTTGATAAAATTCCAAGATAACCATCGATAACCCTCCATTTTAACTTTGCAACACTACGCAAATTTATTTTTCAGCTTTTACAAGCAGTGATACTGCCTCAACATGAAACGACTGATCACTGAGTATATTAAGTGAAGCTGTCTGTATGTGGAAACATGTCTATAGAGCTTTTAACGATCGCATAAGGTTATCATTTAAATGTATTACCTCGACAAACTGGGAGTTAGAAAGATCTCCGCAAATAAACCATGTCTACCAACTGAATGCCACCTTCATATATTGGATGGTCATAATTGTCTGTAAAGAAGTTCGGGGCGATATGTGATCGCACAAACCCACACTTTTCATAAAACGGAATCGTCATTGGACTGTCGCCCGTTCCTACCTGCAGGATAGAATACTCTTCTCTGTATTTCGTGATAATAAAATCAATCATGGCTTTCGCGTAACCTTTGCCTTGATATTCCGGAACTGTCGCAATATTCTTAATTTCAAGTACGCCATTTCCCACATCGATTACAACACACTCACATTTAATACCATTATCATCAAGTACATACATTTTACCCTTATCAATATAACGGTCTATCATATCCTCCTGCTCATCTGCCAATAATAGCAACTCAATATATTTTTTTTTTGTTTTCCATAACCTCTATTATTTCCATCAACACACCCACTTCTTAAAATATTTATTGTTATTATTGTTTCGCAAATAATTTATAAACTCGATTTTAGCATCCCACGGGTTCAATGATTTGTAATCAAATCCAATAATTTCAAAGCTGTCATCAAAAAATTGTTTATAGCGATTAGCTTCTTCTGCATTACCACCCTTACCATGAACATATATAACGGCATTTTTCATTCAAATTCTCTCCACAAATTCTAGTTTGATTATTTCTTTTTCTTCGGTTTTGGTGCAGGTAACTCATCATACATTGAATTGAATAAGCCGGTTAAAAATTCTTTGTTGTCAACATCATCTACCAATAACATTTCCTTTGCTCCATCATATGGTAACTCATACTTTGCATTTGGCATATATGCTATTGCAGACTTAATAGGCTTCACTAAAAATCTATCATCATAAATTCCACCCACAATTTTTCCGCGATAATAAACAATATATTCGCCCATCATTGATCTATATGTTATTTCTTCCAAATCGGATAGTTGTTCTAATAGGATGTAATTTTTAACAATATCTGTTATACTATCCTTAGTTAGGTTTCTCCACTTATGGAGATAGAAGGTTTCAGACTTGAGAACAGAATGGAACCATTCGATACAGGCATTATCTGCTGGTGTTCCTTTTCGGGACATGGAGCGGGTGATGCCTTTTTCTGTACAAGCCTGATAGTAGGCTTTTGAGGTGTAGACAGAGCCCTGGTCGCTGTGTAAAAGTGCTCCTTGAGGTAGCTCAAGTTGATTAAGTGTGTCGAGTACAAAGTCCGTATCTTGGCACTCGGAGATGGTATAAGCTACAATTTCACGATTATAGAGATCCATGATCGAAGATAGATAAAGTCTACAGTTTTCAAAATAGAGGTAGGTGATGTCTGTGACAAGTTTCTCCATAGGCTTGTCTGCCTGAAAATCACGATCCAGCTTATTGTCTGTTACATGGTAAGGCTTCCCTAATTTAGGTCCCTTCTTGGGACGGACACGGCAAAGGCAACCCTTTTCCTTTTCGCTTCATATAGCTTTCTATGTCAAACAAATTCTTCTTATCATAGTCCTCAAGTAATCTATAGTTCTTATGCTTTGTAATATCGTATTTATCTGAAAGAAAAGGTCTGACACCTCTAAGCTGAAAGATACATTTACTACCGTCCATTACAGTAATCTCATCTTGACTCATCAGTTCTTTGCCTGTCTTTTGATAGTTTAAACCAAAGCTCTTTTGATTTGACCTTGTTTCCGATGTGTTATATAAATCTATCGTTTCTTTTCCCAGTGTTTCAGACAATTCTTTTAGTGTAGTTTGCTCCTTGCCACCAAGAAACAAGGTACTATCACAGTTACCTACGATTGTATCGGCATTATCCTTATAGATTGCCTTTAACTGAGATTGTGCTTGAAGTATGATACTTGCTGAAATCTCTCTACTTCTGATTGTGGCAATCAGCTTTTCAAACTTTGGAATTAAGCCGATATTTGCAAACTCATCAAGAAGGCATCTTACATGAACAGGAAGCCTACCGCCATATACATCATCTGCCTTATCACATAAGAGATTAAAAAGTTGTGAGTACATAATGGATACTACAAAGTTAAAGGTATCATCTGTATCAGAGATAATAACAAAGAGAGCCGTTTTTCTATCCCCCAGTGTATCAAGCTCCAGTTCATCTTCACTCATCAAGTCCCTAAGTTCCCTAATATCAAATGGAGCAAGCCTTGCACCACTTTGATGAAATTTTTTAAATCATAAGAATAGAATCTGTTAAGCCACTTTTTGAGCAATCATCACACCAATCGGTGCAAGACCTCCATGTGCCAATTTCATTTCAACTACTGAAAATCCATATTCTTTAATAAAATCTTCAAATTCCTTTTTATCCCATTCTTGATACATCTTAAATCCTAAAATAGACATCAAACTTTTTATCATTTTTCTTTGTTTTCCCTCTTTCCATAGAAAAGTGGGGGCGAACAAAGTCCCATTAGGTTTTAACACCCTATATATTTCTTTCATCGCCTCATCCGGTTTAGGCATAATATGAAGTGCATTAGCAATTAACACACAATCAAATTTTTCATGCGAATAGGATAATGCTACTGCATCGGCTGTTTCAAATGTAAGATTTTCGTATTCCCCACGCTTTTTAGCTTCCTTAATCATTTGTTCGGAAAAATCTGTGCCAATCCAACTTTTCGTATGCTTTGAAAGATTAAACGATAATTGTCCTGAGCCACAAGCAAGTTCAAGCACCTCCATGTCTTTATTCAAATGAGGACGAATGTATTCGCAAACTTTATCATATACTCCTTTGTCTTTTTTCATGAAAGGAGCATATAGCTTAGCAAATTTATCCCAAAATTTTTTATTGCTTTTATCAATCATTTCAACGCTCCTTTAAATATAAAAATGATCCTATCAATCTTTATATTGAGCCTATTTTCTCATTGATACCTTGCAAGAAAGGAATAATAGCTGTTCCTATACCAAGTAGGAATGTCATAAATGCAGAAAGTCATATGCTGTCATTCTTTTCTATTCAATCATTTTGAAGTGTCTCAAGGCATCCATGATAGCTTCTTCTTTTTCAGGTGTACACTGTGGAATAATTTGTTTCTCCTTTTTAGACTTGCTGTAATGTTCTCGTAATTCTATTCCACATTTCCTTTTTATCTGTGCAATATATAATGTCGGAACTTTTAATTCAAATTTATTCCAAACATATTCTTTGATTTGAGCATATGTTGCCTTACTTTCAGCACTGGTCAAATCAAGCTCATCCAGCTCAATTTCAACGTCTATATGCTTATCGACATCGAGTTTGGACAAAAGTGCTACCGCCTCAACATGATGCGTTTGTGGGAGTTCAAAGCTCCAGTGGAGCTTTGAAGCATCTCGCCTTGAAATGTAAAAGCGAGATGTTTAACTGCGTTTTACCAATAAACTCACACACTCGACATGATGCGTTTGCGGAAAAAGATCCACCGGCTGTACTTTTTTCAATTCATAGCCCAATTCTTGATAGAGTTTGATATCACGCGCCATAGTTGCTGGGTTACATGAGACGTAAGTAATCTTCTCAGGTTGCATGGCGACGCTGGCTTTGATGAAGCTTTCTGTCAAGCCCTTGCGTGGTGGATCCACAATGATGACGTCTGGTTTGATGCCATCCTTGCTCCACTTGGCCATGGCATTTTCAGCTGAGTCAGCCACATAGTGGGCATTTGTAATGCCGTTGCGTTCTGCATTTTTCTTGGCATCTTCGACAGCTGTTTCGATGACTTCAACGCCGTAGACTTCCTTGACCTGTTTTGCAAATGACAAACCGATTGTCCCGATTCCTGAATAGGCATCAATAACAATGCTGTCGCTGTTTAGATCTGAGAAGTCAATAGCTGTTTGATAGAGTTTTTCAGCCATCTCGGTGTTAACCTGATAGAAAGACTGGGCAGAGATCTCATAGTCATTGCCCAACATACTGTCTGTGATAGTGTCTTGGCCATAAAGGGTGCGGAACTCCTTACCAAAGATGGCGTTAGTGTTCTTATCGTTGATGTTTTGGATGATGGAAACGACACTTGGGAAGGCTTCTGTAATCTTGGCAATGACTTGGTCAATGCGGAAAACTTTTGGTCTGGTCGTTACAAAGACCAACATCATCTGACCTGAATAATGACCACGACGAACTACCAAATGACGAATCAAACCTGTCTGCTCCTTCTCATCATAAGGTTTGAGGTCATAGCGACGGAGAAGGTCACGGACAAAGACAATGAGTTTATCAATTTCCTTGTCTTGGATAAGGAAATCTTCAATTGGAATCAAGTCGTGCGAATTCTTGCGGTAGAAACCTGTTTCAAGCTGACCTTTAACACGGCGAACGGGCACCTGCGCCTTATTACGGTAGGCGTAAGGTGTTTCCATACCTAGTGTTTCAGCAACTTCTACGTCCGAGATACCGGCTGTCTTATAGAGGTTGTCCACAACTTGTTTACGCTTGAACTTAAGCTGCTCCTCGTAGGTCATATGGCCAAAATCAGCAATTCCTGAACGTAGATAGGTTGCATCAATGTCCTGATTGCGGTTTGGTGAAAGGGTCACATACTCCTCAACCTTACCAAAGCCGATATTTTTCTTGAGCTTAAGCACTCGCATCTTGATGATTTCGCCTGGAAGGGCATTATCCACGAAAAAGACAAAGCCATCCACCTTGGCAACGCCTGCTCCTTCATGTGTCAAATCGACAATTTCAACTTCTACAATAGCGTTTTTATTTAACATAATTCAACTTTCTTTACTCTTATAGGGCTTAAGCATATCTTCCAAAGCCTTTTACTACCCTCCATTATAGCACATATAAATCAAATTTATGGCTGGCCATAAATAATATAGATTTTTCAGAAAAGTCATACAGTGCTATCATAGGTCCATGACAAAAAATTAAACGACTCAGCCGCTTGGCTAGATATCGTTTCTATATAAAGGAGAATAATCATGCCAGATATTACCATTCATACAATCGAAACTGCACCGGAAGAAGTCAAAGACGTCCTTCAAACAGTCAAAGATGCCAATGGGGGATACATTCCAAACTTGATTGGTCTCCTTGCTAATGCGCCAACTGCGCTTGAAACTTACCGTACTGTCGGTGAAATCAACCGTCGCAATTCATTGACACCAACTGAACGTGAGGTTGTTCAAATTACAGCTGCTGTTACTAACGGATGTGCCTTCTGTGTGGCAGGTCACACAGCCTTTTCAATCAAGCAAATCCAAATGACACCTCAACTTTTGGAAGCCCTTCGTAACCGTACACCAATCGAAGATGATCCAAAACTTGATACCCTTGCTAAATTCACTATTGCTGTGATCAATACCAAAGGTGCTGTTGGTGACGAAGCCTACAATGACTTCTTGGAAGCTGGCTACACTGCACAAAATGCCCTTGACGTTATCTTGGGTGTCAGCCTTGCAAGCTTGTGTAACTACGCTAACAATCTCGCACAAACACCAATTAACCCTGAACTTCAAGAATTCGCTTAATGCAAAGATAAACTGATAAAGATAAACTAGAGGAGGACCTAAGCCTATGTCACATTTTTCAAAAGAATTCCTTACTTGGTTGGACACCAACGCTGACCATATTGACCAAGAGTCTGGACCAATTGCGGACCAACTTCTTGAAAAAATTGCTGAAAACGACGTCTTTAAGATCGGCGTACCTGCTGAGTTTGATGGCCTAGGTGGTGGTCCTACTCAAGTTGTTGATGTGCTTAATGAATTGGCACAACATTCTTTGACAGCTTCCTTTATTTCTTGGGGACACCGTACTTTCATCGAGTATATCCTAGCTAGCGACAATGCTTACCCTCGTGAAACATGGTTGAAAGAATTGTATACTGGTGAGCGTGCTGGTGGAACTGGCTTGTCTAATGCAGTCAAATTCTTGTCTGATATTGAAGAATTGAATGTTACTATCAGCCAAGAAGGTGATGACTACTATCTCAATGGTCGTTTGCCTTGGGTGACTAACCTTCGTTCTGATAAATTCGCTGCTCTCTTTGCTGCTGACTTTAAAGATGGTAGCCAACCTTGGATTATCACCATTCCATCTGAAGCTGAGGGCCTCAGCCGTTCTGAAGATTTGGAATTTGTTTCCCTTCAAGGTGCTAACACTGCCTCTCTTACTTTTGATCACGTTAAGTTAGATCCTAATTGGGTCCTTTCAAAAGAAGGTACAGACTATATTGCCAAAACACGTCCGAACTTCCTTGGCTTCCAGTTTGGTCTTGCCTTTGGTTTGGCACAACGTTCTCTTGATGAGGTTGAAGCTAGTCTAAACAGTAACCGTAGCGTTCTTCGTGAGGAATTTGAAGCAACACGTGGAAGTCTTCTTGCTATTCAAGACCAACTCTTTGCGGGTCTTAATGATGCTAATTATTTCATTGAAAAACCACGTGAACTTTTCCAATTGCGTATCGATATTGTCGACGTCGTAGCCAACAGCCTGCTCCTCGAACTTCAGGCTAGTGGTGGTCGTGGCTATTTGAAAGAATCAGAGTCAAGCTTTATCCGTCGTTGGAATGAAGGCGTCTTCCTTCCAATTGTATCTCCGAGTGCGGTACAGCTTCGTCACATTCTTGCAGCTAGCTAGAAAGGCCGGTAGACCAATGAAGGTATTTTTTAAGAAAATTCCCTTGGCCCTATCTAGTCTAGTTCTTGCCCTCTTTAGTTTATCCAATCAAATAAACCACTATGCCCTGATTGCTCAGGGCATTTGGTTTCTGGCAAGTATAGGTTTTATGCTTATACTAGGACGCTTGATTCTTGGCTTTGAACAAGTAAGGGAAGATTTGCACAATCCAGTCATTGCTTCGGCCTTTGCTAGCTACCTTATGGCTGCCTTTCTCTTTGCCAGCCGTCTTCCGCTGGATCAACTTGGCTTAAGTGTGACTTGGGTTGGGCTCCTTGGACTTTATATTGCCTATATTATTTTTTTCAGTCTGCGTTTTATGCGCCCACTATCTTTGAACCAAGTCTTTCCAAGCTGGTTCGTGATCTACGTTGGACCTGCTATCAGTCTTGTGACAGTACCAGCTAGTGTTCCAACTAGCATCAAGGTACTTATTCTGGGAGTAACGGCATTAGCGACTCTGGCCCTCTTTCCACTTGTTTTGTGGAGAATGAGACAGATAGCCATCCCTCACCTCTATCGACCTATACTTGCTATTTTAGCAGCACCTCTGGCCCTTCTCATTACCAGCTCAATCAAAAGTAATCAAAGACCTGCAACTATTATTTTACTTGCCCTACTCTTATTCTCACAAGCATTCTTTTTCTATGCTCTTGATCTCTTCGTAAAACTGGTTAGAAAAGGCTTTATGCCACTTTTTGCAGCTTTTAGCTTTCCCTTGGTCAATAGTGTCAATGCTTTTAAGGCAGCCACTACCAGTCTTGGACTAGTCTATCCAGCTACCCAATTGGTTTATAAGGTAGAGTTCGCCTTCGTTCTTGTCATCATGACCTATTTGCTCTATCATTTTCTAAAACTCTTATACAAGGCGCTTATACAAGCTCTTAATACCAAAAAACAAGCAGGTTCAGTGTGAACCTGCTTGTTTTCTTATCTAAATCCCAGTTCTTTTAATTTTGACTGATAATTATCAAAATCAATTTCAATCCCTTGACCACCATACAAATCATAACTGTCAATCCAATCACCATCCGAAGGAATGGTTTGCGAATTGATCCCTTTTTTGAAACTACCAGCATTTGAAAGTCCCAAATCCAACATATCCGTCATACTCATATTGGTTGAGGTCAGTGAGTAAACCTTCCCCAAAGCCTCAGGTCCATTGAAGAGATTAAGTGGATTCTTAAGCTGCTTCATAACAGCCTGCATCACTTGTTGCTGGCGCTTGGTACGGCCATAATCTCCCTCGTCATCCTTACGGAAACGAGCATAATTCAGTAGGGTGCGACCATCCATATCCTGCTTACCAATTTTAATGGTTTGATTTGGCACATGACCATTCTTGTCCATCTTCAAATCATCTGGGACTTGTACTGATGACACCTTTTTACCATCGATGGTCGCAAACTTCGCATTGATTTCCACACCATTCGGGAAGAGGGTATCGACCCCTGTCGCAAAGGTTTCAAAGTCAACCATGGCATAGTACTTAATATCAATGTCAAAGTTTCGTTTGAGGGTCTCACGCATGAGTTCTGCCCCTTGATGATTATTTTGCTCACCAATATTGAAAGCCGTATTAAGTTTCAAGTCCTGAGAATAGTCGGTTTCTGAAGCCCCCTTGATATTGACCAAGGTATCTCGCATAAAGCTAACCATCTTAATCTTACCTTCTTTATTGCCCACATTGACAACCATGATGGAGTCCGTTCTGGCATCGGTAGAGTCTTGGCTAACTCGCTGGTCAGAACCTAGAATAAGGATATTAACCCCATCCTTGGTATCCTTACCATTAAAGGTCTCAACTACAGCAGGCTGATAGGATTTACCATTATTACCTGCAGCAGAAAGGTCTGTTCCCTTGTAAAATTGATAGGCCATGACTATCACTAAGAACACAACTCCAAGACTCAAGCAACTAAGCACCAGCTTAACAACTTTCTTGAGCCTTCTCTTTTTCTTTGGTCGCTTCTTCTTGGCTACTTGCGACTTGGACCTTGGAGCCGACGTTGCTGAAGGAGTTGCTTGTCTTTGAACCTTTTTACGTTTAGGTTTACTTTGAGCGACTTCCTCCCGATAGACGGGCAAACCTTCCTCAGTTAGCTGATTGACAGACTCATAATCACGTTCTTGATAGTAGTCAGAACGATTGTCATAAGGCTGGCGCCATGCTGCTTGATAGTCCTCTATTTGCGCTTGATACCGCCGCTCAGCTTCATAGGCATCCAACTTTCCTTGAAGATAATTGAATTCTGAGGCCTGCTGTCCATTCAGGTGAGCAAGATTTTTTAAAAGATAGCTGTAACGTAACCGTTCATGATGCGTAAACGGCCCATTGTTAGATTTGGTCATAAGATTTCCCTTTAAATTTCATAGACTTGGTAAGCACCCAAGATTTTATATCCAATTCCAACTGCAGTCAGCTCTTCAAGAGCGAACTGAGCCAACTTTTCCTTTGTATAATCACAATCAATAATAAAGAAATACTCGCCAAGTACCGTCTTCAAAGGACGACTTTCTATCTTGGTCAAGTCAATGCCTCGCCAGGCAAAGGTCGATAAGGCCTTGTAAAGTGCCCCTGGCATATTGTCAGGCAGGGTCAAGGCCAGCGTTAATTTGCAATCAATCTGATTGAGCGGAATCTCAGGAACGGTGTTCCCCAACACCCAAAAGCGGGTATAATTCTTTTCAATCTCCTGAATATCCTTAGCCAAGATTTGAAGACCATATTCCTTAGCAGCTGCATGCGGAGCGATAGCCGCATATGGCTGATCTGGATTATCAGCGACAAAACGCGCCGCAAAGGCTGTACTGGCTGTTGTCTCAATCTTGGCATGTGGAAAATGCTGTTTAATATACTTTTTCCCTTGGGCAATGGCCTGTGGGTGTGAGAAGATTTTCTCAATTTTCTCATGATGTTTCGTCGCCATCAACTGCTGCTTGATGGGCTGAACAATCTCTGCCACAGCACGAATATCGGCCTGATGGAAGAGATAGTCTAAACTCTCATGAACAGAGCCCTCGATGGAATTTTCCACCGGAATGACCGCATAATCCACACGTCCCTCTTCATAAGACTTGATAACCTCGGTAATGGTACCTAGAGAAACCAATTCTGCCTCAGGAAAAGCCTTTAATGCTGCATTATGCGTAAACGACCCACTAGGGCCCAAATAACCTACATACATTTGATAAACCTTGCTACTTCTTCTGGCGTTCGGTTATCAACTGTGACAACCAAATCTGCTAAATCTTGATAGAGTGCCATTCGACCGTCATAAATAGCCTTAAAATCCTCTTTGGAATGATTGAGAAAGAGTGGGCGCTGATTCTTGGTATCCTTTTCAATGCGATCATAGACCACATCGAAAGAAGCATGGAGCCAAACGTTATGCTTACGATTTTTCGTCAAGAGCTGACGATTGCGCTCCGTCACAACGACACCACCTCCAGTAGAGATGATGACATCATCTCCCTCTTGAAGAAGTTCTTCCAAAGTCTCAGACTCAATCTGACGAAAGGCTGCCTCACCTTCTTTTGCAAAAAAATCAGCAATGGACATGCCGATTTTCTCCTCGATGACCTGATCCATATCCACGAAACGACCATCCAGGTATGGGGCGACGGAACTCTTACCAACTCCCATAAAGCCCAATAAAACTTTAGCCATTGAGCAATCCTTCCAAGTCACTAAAGAAGCTTGGGTAACTTGTATTGATAGCTTCCGCACGTTGCAAGTCAACCTCACCATCTTGAACCAAGAGGGCAGCAATAGCCGTCATCATACCAATACGGTGGTCACCAAAGGTATTGACCTCTGCTCCATGAAGAGCGGTCTTACCAGTGATAATCATACCATCCTCTGTTGGAACAATATCAGCCCCCATAGCATTCAAGGCATCTGCCACCACCTGAATACGGTCGGTCTCTTTGACCTTGAGTTCTTCAGCATCACGAATCACTGTCTTACCTTGGGCTTGCGTCGCCAAGAGTGTGATAATCGGAAGTTCATCAATCAAACGTGGAATGATATCGCCACCAATTTCAGTTCCTTTAAGTTCTGAAGTTTCAACCGTAATAGTCGCAGATTTGGCAACTTGGTCAATATCTGAAAGGGTAATCTTACCACCCATATCTTTGATCACATCAATGATACCCGTACGTGTCTCGTTGATGCCGACATTTTCCAAGACAATCTTAGAGTTAGGCACCACGAGTCCCGCTACCAACCAAAAGGCCGCTGAAGAAATGTCACCTGGAACCACGACTTCTTGAGCAGTAAAGCTTTGGCCACCAGAAATACGAATTTCCTTGCCATCTACTTGAAGCTGACCACCAAACTGCTGAATCATATCCTCTGTATGATTACGTGTTTTTTCCTTTTCAATGATGACAGATTCACCATCAGCTTGAAGCGCTGCAAAAATAAGGGCAGATTTTACCTGAGCAGAGGCAACTGGCAATTGGTAATGAATAGGCTTAAGGGACTTGCTACCGTGCATTTTCAATGGTGGCAAATCACGGTCTGTTTGACCTGAAACCTCTACACCCATCTGACGCAATGGAATGGTCACACGGTCCATCGGACGTTTTGAAAGGGAATCATCTCCAAACATTTCCACATCAAAATCCTGACCTGCAAGCACACCTGAAATCAAGCGAATAGATGTCCCAGAGTTACCCATATCCAATTTGTTTTGAGGAGCCTTGAGACCATCAAAACCAACACCGTGAATGCGAACCACATCACCATCATCCTCGATAGTCACACCCAAATCACGGAAGACCTGCATAGTTGAGAGGACATCCTCACCTCGTAAAATATCACGAACAGTTGTCACACCTTTGGCAAGACTTCCGAACATAATCGAACGGTGACTGATTGACTTGTCACCAGGGATACGCAAGCTGCCATGAAGACCTTGTGCCTTGGTTTCTAGTTTCATAGGTTACTCCTGAAAATTTTATAGTTACTCTCATTATACCATAATCGAAAGCCCAACCATAGACTGAATTGTCAAAATAATCACTCTCTAGTATTAGTATACTTTTCTCTTAGAAAGGCAACTGCCTCTTGAACACGGTTCCGAATTAAGTTAGCAGACTCCTCCAAAAGACGATCTTCCTCAGCCGACAAAGACAAGTGAACAGGAGCAACCACCCCTTGACGTCCTAAAATAACTGGATAGCCAAGGTAGGTCTGATAGGCTGCTTGATAGCTAGATACCGCCACTTCTTCTTGAGCATCCGAAAGGATAATAGATACCAAACGAAGAGCCGCACTGGCAATGCCGTATGAAGTATAGCCCTTACCATAAAAGACCTTGTGGCCACCTTTCATGGAAGCCATAAAAAGATTTTGACGCTCTTCTTCACTGGTCAATGCTGTAATATCTTGACCTTTGACCTTAACCTGACTCCAGGCTGTAAATTGGGAATTCCCATGTTCGCCAAGATTGTAGCCGGATACTGATTTTGGATTGACTGATAAATCATCTCCTACCGCTGCCTTCATTCTAGCTGTATCGAGTAGAGTCCCTGTCCCAATCACACGTTCTCTTGGCCAACCTGTGAACTCTTGATAGAGGGCTGATACGGCATCTACAGGGTTTGAGATAACCAAGAGTATGCCTTTAAAATCCAATTTTTTGAGTTCCTGAGAAACCTGATAAACAGCTTCTCGGGTAAATGGAAATTCAGCAAAACGGTCCTCACCGGCATTATGCTGTAACTGAATATTTCCAAGGGATGAAATAATCACATCAGCATCTTCAAGTGCTGCATAATCATTAACCACGATGTTTGCATAGCTAGGTAGATTTGCCATGGCATCCTTAAAATCCTGGGCATCTGCCTCGGCCTTCTTCTCATTGATATCTATAAAGACATAACTATCAGCCAAGCCTTGGGCAATTGCTCCATGAGCTACTGCAGCTCCAACGTTTCCCATACCAATAATTCCAATCTTACGACTCATCATTTTCCTCCTTAATGTCTCTAGTTTCTTCCTTAAACAATCTCTTTTGAATGCAGAAAAGGGCCTGTCAATTGACACACCCTCTCTGATTAACTATTCAATTCTTGCAAAGGTTTGAAGATGATACGTTCAATATCATTCAAATAAACAGACAAACCTTGTTGTGCAGCCAAGTATTCTTTCAAAAGGGCATTAGCTTCTACTTTTTGACCCAATTCTTGAACAGCTGCTTGTTCTTCTGCTGTTGGCATTGTTCCAGCTTGCATTTTAGCATAGAAATCCTCTTGGAAATCAGTAAACTCTTTGAAAAGAGCGCTAGCTTCAGCATCAGCTGCAATCGCTTCTTTTTTCTCTACCAAAGTTTTGTACTCAGGAAGGGCGCGAATGCCACGTTCCAACTCATTTGCTAAATCATAAATATTTGTCATTTTATTCTCCTAGGCGATCACCACATGATAATCCGTATTGGCTTCAATAACAGTCTTAGCATGTGTGCGATCTTTTTCATTTTTAAAAGTAATTTGGAGGATACCGTGAATATCCTCACGATTTTCCTCATTAATACGAAGGTTAACCAAAGACGTTCCTCGCAGCAATTCCATAATGCTAAGGATAACGTCTTCTCGGTCAGGCACATCCACGAAAATATCGAAGGCACTTTCCACGCCACCCTTTTTGTGAATTTCCATCTCTTTACGTTTCTTACGACCGTTGTCAAAGAACTCCCAAATGGCATTCTCATCTTCAGCCTTAATCAAATCGGCCACATGGTCTAAACGTTTTTTGAAATCTTCAATACGATCCAAAACAGCTGGCCCATTGGTCATGAGAATGGAGGCCCACATGCCAGGTTCACTTTCTGCAATACGGGTCATATCTCGGAAGCCCCCAGCCGCAAAGTGATTAGTCATCTCGTGAGCCTGAGCATAATCAGCAGCCTGCTCCATAAGACCAGAAGCCAAAAGATGTGGAAAATGACTGATTTGACTGGTTACACGGTCATGTTCAGCCGCATCAATCTCCACAAATCGTGACTTAAGCCCTGACAAGATGTCCTTAAGTTCAGGGATAGTTGTCTCTCTTGTTAGACTCGTCGGTGTGAAAATATAATAGGCATTTTCAAAAAGTGTCACGTCAGCCGCAATAGCCCCTGATTTATGGGAACCAGCCATAGGGTGAGAACCTACAAACTGAACATTTTTACCTGTTAGGTAACGTTCAGCTGCCTCAACGATATCCAACTTAGTAGACCCTGCGTCTGTGATGATGACATTATCTTTGAGCTCCAAGTCAGCCAACTCCTTCAAGTAGGCCACAGTTTGCTTAATCGGCACTGCAAGGATAATAACATCCGCGAGGGGAGCAAATTCTTTGAAATCACTTGTTGCACGGTCAACGATGCCACGCTCAAGTGCAATATTTCGAGAATAGTCAGAGCGATTATATCCAAGAATCTCATAATCAGGGTGGTCCCTTTTAATCCCTAAGGCCAAGGAGCCACCAATCAAGCCCAATCCTGCGATATAAATAGTTTTCTTACTCATTACTACTCCCATCTATTGTCTGATGCTGCTTAAAAGTTTTTCACATAGGCACGGTGACGTGCTACCGCTTCTTTCAATTCTTCCATGTTGTCAGAAGAGAATTTGTCCAAGATTTCATTGGCTACGACTGTAGCGACTACGGATTCCATAACGACACCCGCTGCAGGCAAGGCCGTTGGATCTGAACGCTCGACTGTCGCCTTGTATGGTTCATGTGTTTCGATATCTACTGACATCAATGGCTTGTATAGGGTTGGAATAGGTTTCATAACCCCACGGACCACAATCGGTTGCCCGTTGGTCATACCACCTTCAAAACCACCAAGGTTGTTAGTGCGACGCGTATAGCCATCCTCTTCATTCCAGAGAATTTCGTCCATTACTTGAGAGCCCTTGAGGTAGCCATCCTTGAAACCAAGGCCAAATTCTACACCCTTGAAGGCATTGATGGATACAACTGCTTGAGCAATCTTAGCATCAAGTTTGGTATCCCATTGGACATAAGAACCAAGGCCAACAGGGACGCCGCCAACAACAGTTTCAACGACACCACCGATTGTGTCTCCCTCTTTTTTAATTTGGTCAATGTAATCTTTAATTTCTTGTTCACGTTCTTGGTTAACAACTGAAATCTCTGATTGTTGAGCCAATTCCTTGATTTGAGCTACTGTCAAATTCTCAGGCACATCAATTTCCTTACCACCAAAGACAACAACATGGTTAGCAATTTCAATATCAAGCTCAGCCAAGATACGTTTAGCGACAGCACCTACTGCCACACGCATAGTTGTCTCACGCGCACTAGAACGTTCCAAAGAGTTACGCAAATCATCGAAACGGTATTTCATTCCACCAACTAAGTCAGCATGGCCTGGACGTGGGTGAGTGATTTTACGTTTGGTTTTCAAACGGTCCTCAATATCTTCCACAGCCATGATGTCCAACCATTTTTGATGGTCCTTATTGATAACATGAAGGGTGATTGGAGCTCCTGTTGTTTTCCCATGACGAACACCAGAAGTGATTTCAACCTTATCAGACTCAATTTTCATACGGCCACCACGACCATAGCCACCTTGACGACGTTTCAAATCGCCATTGATATCTTCAGCCGTCAAGGGAAGACCTGCTGGAACACCTTCGATAATTGCTGTTAAACGTGGGCCGTGAGACTCACCTGCTGTTAAATATCTCATTTATTTCTCCAAGTACTCTTTCATTTCAACTAAAGGAATTTGATTGATAGCTGCCTTACCAATCTCTGGAACGATAACTGTCTTAATGCTATTACCACGGGCTTTTTTGTCATGTGTGAGAGCTGTATAAAGCTCCTCAACACGCCATGGCTCATAGTCTACTGGCAAGCCAAACTTAACACACATCTCAGCAATTTGACGTGTGATTCCCTTAGGCATCAGACCTTTTTCCTCAGCAACACGTGAAATCTGAACCATTCCGATAGCCACCGCTTCACCGTGCATGACTTTACCGTAACCAGCTGTTTGTTCAACGGCATGCCCAATCGTATGACCAAAGTTTAGGTACATACGGACACCACCTTCAAACTCATCTTCAACCACAATTTTACGCTTCACATTACATGAACGGTAAATAATGGTTTCTGAGTTTTCTAGGATACTGTGAACCGAACCATCAATGCTTTCAAGGAGGTGCCAAAGTTCAGGATCGTCAATCAAACCGTATTTGACAACCTCACCCATACCTTCGATCAATTCACGTTTACCAAGTGACTCAAGGACATTAGGGTCAATCAAAACCCCATCAGGCTGAGCAAAAGTTCCCACGATATTTTTAGCAAATGGTGTGTTCACACCCGTCTTACCACCAATAGATGAATCCACTTGGGCAGTGAGACTAGTTGGAACCTGAACGAAGTGAATGCCACGCATATAAGTTGAAGCAACAAAGCCTGCCAAGTCACCAACAACACCGCCACCAAGAGCAAGAATACCATCACTACGAGTCATGCCATTCTTAATCAAAAACTCATAAGCCTTGTTAACAGTTTTTAGATTTTTACTCGCTTCACCTTCTAGAAAATCAAAAACGACAACCTCAAAACCTTCGTGCTCCAAGCTAAGCTTAACTCTTTCAGCGTATAAGCCACCCACATGGTTGTCTGTAATAAGGGCAATCTTTTGTGGTTCCCAAAGTGACTTCACCCATTGACCGACAGTCTTAAGGGCTCCTTTTTCAATAATAATGTCATAAGGGTTATGTGTTAAATTTACCTCTAGTTTCATAGTCGTCCCCTCCTAGCTATTGTAAATATTTTCTAATTCCTGCCAAATGGCATCTGTTGGCATGTCCTTGCCGGTCCACAATTTAAAGGCACCTGCTGCTTGATGAAGCAACATGCCAAGTCCATTCACAGCCTCTATCCCCTGTTTCCTAGCCAAGGCCAAGAAAGGTGTTTCAAAAGGCTGATAAATGATATCAGCAACCAAGAGTCCCTTAGGAAATTTTGTGTCTGTAGGAATAGGCAAGGATTCGCCATCCATCCCAACACTCGTCGCATTCACCAATAAATCAGCCTGGCCTAGTTCCTCTTGAAAATACTCAAGATCATTTAAAGCATGAAACTCCAAGTGGCAAGTTGCCTGTTCAAGTAAGGACTTAAAACTTTCTTTTGCCTTATCCAATGACTGAGGGCGAACGTAGACACTGACTTTTTTTGCACCATCAAGAACTGCCTGCGTCACAATAGCTTTAGCGGCACCACCAGCGCCCAAAATCATCAGATGAGCGTCTCTAGGGCTAAAGTCCTTTAGACTAGCAAAGAAGCCAAAACCGTCCGTATTATGACCAATCAAATGACCATCACGATTAACAACTGTATTGACGGCACCAATCAGTTGAGCTGCAGGACTAATTTCATCCAAAAAAGGAATGACTGCTTCCTTATATGGCATCGACAAGTTGATACCGAACATGTCGTAACGTCTAATATTTCCAACAGTCTCGGCTAGGTCTGACTCTGGAATCTCCCAGGCCACATAAACACCATTAACTTGTGTCTTTTCGAAGGCCGAATTATGAATAAATGGCGAAATAGAGTGCTTGATGGGATTGGCGACAACAGCTGCTAGGCGTGTGTGTCCATCAATCTGCATCTAAAATCTCCCTAATTCTACGCATATCTGATAGACTAATTTGTCCTGGAGCACTGGCATTATCAAGACTAGCAAAGGTCCATGATGAACCCATCAAGTCGCCAGCAAGACGTGACATACGACCTAGTTTACCCATTGACATGGTCACAAACTCTTGCTCAGGATTAAAGGCCTTAAAACCACGTGTGAAGTTCATAAGGTCAATAACATCCTGCTCATGCTTAGGCATAACCGCCACCTTTACCACTCTCGGCGTTAAGTTTGTCATCTCAGACAAAAGCTCCATAAGGTTTTCAGGGGTCTCCTCAAAGTTATGATAGGACAAAACCAAGTTTGAAAATTCGAGCATTTGGTCAAAGACAGCCTTACGTGTGAAATACTCAAAATCAATATAATCTGGCGAATAGATAGCAGCTACATCCTTAATTAGTGCGATGTATTCCGCATCCGTTAACTCAAGTTTGCCACCCTCACGCGTCGTACGGATGGTAAAGACAATCTCAAAGCCTGCGAATTTCTCGAAAATAGCTGGAGCAACTGTTAAGATACTATCCTTATCTAAAAAATCTGCACGCCATTCTATAATGTCTGCCCCCTCAAAACGAGACAGTTCAAGCTCTTGTGCCTCCTCTAAACTAGTTGGCATAATCGGAACTACAATTTTCATTTATTTACCTTTATTGTGTATACTTTCAAATAATTTGATGTTGGATCATTAGGATTGACGGTAAAATCCGCTGGTAATTGTTGCAGGTTAACGAAGTCCGCTGAAACATCTCCCAAGCCCTTACGCAGTTGTTTTTTAAACTGTTGCACTGTCATATTAGCAGCATTGGTACTTGCAATGATTGTCCCATTCTCTGATAAAATATCAAGACTCTGTGCGATTAACTTGTGGTAATCCTTATTTGCTGAGAAAGTGCGTTTCTTATTTCTGGCAAAGCTTGGCGGATCGATGACGATAAGGTCATAAGATAAGCCTTTTTTCTTTGCATATTTGAAATAATCAAAAACATCCATCACGACCAAGCGATGATTTTCCATACTGAAGCCATTAGCTTCAAAATGAGCCGTCGATAATTCACGTGAACGCTTAGCCAAATCAACCGATGTCGTTTCAACCGCTCCCCCCATAGCTGTAGCCACTGAAAAAGCTGCCGTATAGGAGAACATATTCAAAACTGATTTTCCCAAAGCTAAGCCATTAACTAAGCCATCACGCACTTCATGCTGATCAAGGAAAATCCCCGTCATTAGCCCATCATTGAGGAAAACTTCATAAGTTACCCCATTTTCTAAAATGGTGAAGGTATCAGCCGCCTCTTGCCCAAAAAGATGGTCTGATTCGAAATCAAGACCCTTGAAGCGGATTTTCTCATAGCCTCCCAAGACCTCAGGAAAGACCATTTGGAAAGCATCTACAATATCATTTTTCAAGGAATAAACAAAGGCATTGTACCATGAAAAGAGGGCATAATCCCCATATAAATCAATTGTGAGACCACCAAAATCGTCACCATCTTGGTTGAAAAGACGAAAAGCTGTCGTCAACTCATTATCATAATAGGATTGACGTTTGGCCTTAGCCCTTTCAAAAAGTCCTTGAAAATAAGTCACTGTCAATTGTTGTTTTTTAGGGGACAGAAACCATCCTATCCCCTTATTTTGACTTGACAAATAGCCCGTTCCTAAAAAGTCTTTGGATTGGCTATATAGATAAACCAACTGATTATTTTCAGTTATATTTGGAAAATCTTCGGCTAAAAGAAGCTGTTTTCCTTGTTTGATTTTTTTCTCCGCAAAGGGACTTACCGTCAATATACTCATGTTACTATTATACCAAAAAAATGCTATTATTTCTGTTTCGTGACTAGATTTTATCAATTATATGTCAAGGAATATCACACTCAATGGCAGTAAATTTTTGAGAGTCATTATCTTATTTGGTATAATGATTAAGATAATATAGAATCAAAGGAAGTATTACTTTGAAAAAAATTACTGAAGCCTTTTGGAAAGGAGTTTCATCAAGACTTGGATTTATCCTCTTGTTACTCTTCTTTTACTGGCTAAAAACCATATTCGCTTATTACGTCAACATTAATCTTGAGTTGGAAAGCAGATATCAGGTTATGCTTTCGCTGATTAACCCTATTCCACTAGGATTAATGCTTCTAGGTTTAGGACTATACTTCAAGAAACGACGTTTCTTTTATAGTATTACCATTGCTATCTATGTCATCCTTAACCTCTTACTTATCGCTAATGTGATTTACTTTGGGGAGTTTACAGACTTCATCACTGTAAATACCATCCTAGCAAGTTCTAGTTCGGCAGCAGGACTAGGAGACTCAGCCAAGAACCTTCTTGAGCCAAGCTATCTTTTCTACCTGATTGATGTTCCTTTCTTCATCTATGCTGGTTTCAGGAAAAAGCTTAAATTGGACAGCAAGCCATTTAATAAACGAGCTAGTTTCGCAGTTACTGCACTATCAACACTCCTGCTCTCAGTTAACCTCTTCTTAGCGGAAGTTAACCGTGGCGAGTTGTTGACACGTGGTTTCTCAAATAACTATATTGTTCGTGCTATGGGGCTTCCCTTCTTCACAGCCTATTCTGGTAACTTAACTTATCAAGCTTCACAGGCTCGGTCATCTGCAACAGCTGAGGATATGAAAAAGGTTGAGGCTTACGTTAAAGAGCACTATGCGGCACCTGACCCTAAGTATTACGGAATTGCTAAAGGAAGAAACGTCATCGTTATTCACCTGGAAAGCTTCCAACAGTTCCTCATTGACTACAAGCTCCAAGTAGACGGTCAATCCTATGAAGTTACACCATTCATCAATTCCATCTACCACTCAAACGAAACGCTAGCCTTTTCAAACTTCTTCCACCAAGTAAAATCAGGGAAAACTTCTGATGCTGAAACCTTGATGGAAACGTCTCTCTTTGGACTAAGCACAGGCTCATACATGGTAAACTATGGCGGTACCAATACCGCCTATGCGGCACCATCTATTCTAGCTCAAACAGGTGACTATACATCAGCTGTTTTCCACGGAAACACTGGATCCTTCTGGAATCGTAATAATACCTATAAACAATGGGGTTATAATTACTTCTTTGACTCATCAGCCTTCACTGAAAAAACTGATGAAAACTCCTTCCAGTATGGTCTAAATGACAAGTACATGTTCCCAGATTCCATCAAATATCTGGAACAAATGCAACAACCTTTCTACGTTAAATACCTTACAGTATCTAACCACTACCCATACACTTCACTCTCAGGCGATGAAAAGGAACAAGGTTTCCCACTTGCCGAAACAAAAGACGAAACAGTCAACGGATATTTTGCAACAGCTAACTATCTTGACTCAGCAATCAAAGACTTCTTTGATTACCTTAAGGAAACCGGTCTTTACGACAACTCTATTATTGTCATGTACGGTGACCACTATGGTATCTCTGATACACGAAGCAGCAATCTTGCTGAACTTCTCGGTAAGAACCCTGAAACTTGGTCAAACTATGATAAAGCCATGCTTCAACGCGTTCCTTACATGATTCATATTCCAGGCTATACTGGTGGTGGTATCTCTAACACCTTTGGTGGTGAGGTTGATGCCCTTCCAACTCTCCTTCACGTTCTTGGTGTTGACACTAGCTCTTATATCCAGATGGGACAAGACCTCCTATCTCCTGATAATAAGCAAACCGTCGCATTTAGAACCTCAGGACAATATGTTACTCCTCAATACACCAGCTACTCTGGTCGACTTTATAACACTCAAACAGGAGAAGAAATTACCAACCCTGATGAGACAACTAAAAAAGATAACGAAGCCATTCGTAAGGCAGTAGCAACTCAGCTTTCGATGAGTGACGCTGTTCAAACAGGTGACCTTCTTCGTTTCTATACGCCAAACGGTTTGAAGCATGTTGATTCTAGCAAGATTTCCTACACTAAACAGATGGATCAACTAAAAGAAATCAATAAAAAGCTGAAAGATAAATCAACCAGCCTCTACAAACAAAAAGGCAATAAATCAACAGCTGATCTATTCAAGACCCCATCTTACAAGGAACTACATCCTGCAGAATCTGAATCGAGCTCAAGTTCAAGTGAATCAGAACCAAATAGCTCTTCAACGGAACAACAATAAACCTTAAAAGCAGTCCTGTTTGCACTGCTTTTTTAGATTAAACAATTATCAATCCTACTTAACTGGAAAATCATAATCCTCATAGCACTCGCCTCAAACATATTTCTTGCTAGTTTACTATAAGCGTGATTAAATAGAGTTTGTAAGAAAACTTATAAAGGAGAACAGATATGAATCCAATGGACCTATTTAACCAAGTAAAAGAAATGATTGAAAAGAAAGATTTCGAAGCTGCTAAAAAGTTTGTCGATGACAATAAAGATGATTTGGGCGAATACTTTGACCAAGCTAAGTCACTTGTTTCAGGTAACGAAATGGTTAGTGGAGCTTTAGACAAGATTAAAGGTCTATTCTAAGACGAAGTCCTCTCAATCAATAGGATTGAGGGGACTTTTTATGTTTAGAGTTTCTATTTAGAGACAATGCATAACACAATCTAAGATTCTTTAGAAACACAAAAAAGAGATTCCTAAGGAACCTCTTTTTATTCTATATGACTATAGAATTATTTTTTCAAGTTGTAGAATGATTTCAAACCGCGGTATTCTGTTAGTACCATTTTAAATGCGTATATAATAGGAAGAAAACCTATTAAATAAGGATATATGCGTGCAATATATAGACGGTAAAACTCACATAAAGTTACTAAAGTTTACACTTATTGCCCCTTATTTGCCCCTTTTTAATACAAAAAACCCCGACTAAAAGCCGGGGGACAGTTCGAGGAATTTATCGAAAGACGCCAAAGTATTCCTAAGAATAGGTTATCGCTTATCGTGGAGATTAGCAAATATAAAAAAGAGCTATGAGATAACCTCGTAGCTCTTTGCCTATGATGGATATTCATTATAACACAAAAATAAAAAACGCACCAGACCCCGTAGAGTTACTGGCACTTTCCTAGATGTATTATACCAAATAAAAAAAAAGCCCCAGCAAATGCCAGGGCTTCGACCACTACCACCATGATGTCCGAACTGTGGTCTGTCGGGAGGTGATATACTCCTTTTCGTTTTTTAGTTTTCGTGGTTCTTTTATTTAATTATACACCAGTTTGACCTTGTGTTGCTTGTGCACGTTCTTCAATCGCTTTAACCACTGATGCGCTAGCTTCATCAATAGCCTTGGCTACTGCTGCTGCATCATTTGATTGACTATATAAGAAACGCTCGAAGTCTGCATCATCCAATTGCAAACGTTTAGCTCCGGTCGCTTCGAGGGCGTCCACTGTGCCCATTGAGCCGATACCAAACACACGACCATTAACGACTGCTACCCAACCTTCTTTACCGCTTTCACTACGTACTACAAAATTCATAATATCTTCTTCCTCTTTCTTATTTACTAGGCTATCACCATCATTGATGATAACAACATTCTTATCCAATCCACCAGCTAGACCAGTGCTTGTAAACTGCCACCAGCGTGTGTGTCCCATGTTTGGATATACGCCCCAGTATGGCTCTGGGCGTACCTCATAATCTGGATACGCTGCAATCCATAAGCTATTAGGATAGCGTGCAGTAATCTGATCTACATACACGTTCGCTAGTGTATATGGCTTATAACTGTAATAGATTGGCTCGAAACCATTCGCCTTACAGATATCCATAAATGCTAACACCGCATTAGTATTCGCTTGCTTATCACCACTAGCCCCGTCTTCATAATCACATACAAGGTAGCGTGGATGTGATGGTAAGTTACTGATAAAGTAATTCGCTTCAGCTTGTGCCGTTGCCACATCGCCACCGAAACGTGCAAAGTGGTAGTAACCAATACAATTACTTGTGTTGGTTTGCTGAGTAGCAACTGGGCTAACCCAACCCACACCCTCGGTTACTTTAATAACTGTATTGTTCGTGCCGCTAGCACTACAGATACTAGTCAAATCGCCTGGCTGATAGGCTGATACGTCGATGAAATAGGCATTTTCAGTCATGCCGTCAAATGGCAATTCAAACCACCCGACCATTTGCTGAGCTGGTGCGTTCCAATCGATATAACTGAAATTCCCTGCACTGTCTAGGTTTCGTGTGACCTTGCGTGTCCATCCACCGTTATAAAGAGCATCACCGTTACCGTCAATATTTTGCTCGATTGTGGTAACTGTCCCGTCTGGGTTTTCTGCGACCACAAAACCGATATGACCGAATTGATGATATGGCAAGCAGTTAGTTACCCAAACACTCCCCACCGGTGGATTGTTAGCACCGTTAAAACGTGTGACTTTAAGTCCTAGGTTTTCAGCACGATCTAATCCGTCAATCGCATTCATGTAGCTGAAATCAAGATTAAATAGACCTGCATACTGTAAAACGTAATCAATCAAAGCCGCACATTGCCCACCATAAGGATTAGTGGGAACAGTGACACGTTGATTCACTAAGTTCTCAAGCGTGTTTAATAACTGTGTTTTAGATGTCATAGGTCTCCTTTCTTATAATTATTTTTGAATGCTCTGTTTAATCTCCGAAAGCGTTCTTTCCAAATCAGCAACCTTCTGTTTTAACTCTTCAATTTCGCTTGTAGGTAATTGAGATTTGGTCACAAGTGGGTCTTCCGCAAATTTATTTTGTTCTAGAACCTGTAGGAAAAAGTTGTTATATGTTGGAAATAACCCATACGCTTGACTGATAGACAAGGATGAAGATTGTTTCCCTTTAATTTCACCAATATCGCGGCCAATGGCTTCAATGGCCTTGCTTAAATTGCTCATAATTCACCCCCTGTTAGAGAGTGTTCTTTGCAGTATTATAAACGCTCACAAGGTCCTCTTGTTCGATGGTGTCGAGACGAGTACCAAGCTCGGACATTTTCGAGATAATGCCGCTATCAGTATTGCCGCCCGCTGAATTGATTTTATCAGCGATTTCTTTGAGTGTGTCAAGTTCCCCCGGTGCTCCACCAATGATGTCGGTCTTAGCTTGTGCAATGGCAGTGTTAAGTTGGTCTTGAGTGATGCCGTTAGCGGTCACTTCACCTTTATCAGCCTTGCCTGCTAGGGTTGTTTTAATTTCTTTGATATCTGCACCAACGGCTTGGGCGAAATCATGTAATTTACTCATTTATGTTTCCTTTCAAATTTTAGCTAGATTATAGACATTAACAAGGTCTTCAGTGGTGTCACTGCCACCACTGATTAACCCAGAATCTCGCAATTCATTCGCTAGTAGTTTTAATTTAGGGCTCTTGTCCGATGGAATAGCACTATCTGCATTTAGTGAGTTTTTTACTTTCACCTTAAAATTGTTAGATGGGAAAATATGCCCATCCAGTTTAATTTCAAGGTAGTAAGTGCCAGTAGCTACTGCCTTACCCATTGAGAATGAGAAACGCCCATTTTCAACGGTAACGTCTTGATAGAGTGCCACGATTTCGTCATTTGACAGTGTGAGCTTACCAGTTCCGGAAAGTTCCATACGTTTTCCATCGTACCCTAGAATTTCAAAACCAAAGACTGAGGTAACATCCCCACTTTTGAGAATGTCACCTCCTTCGATTTGGTTGATAGAGGTCATGAGCTTAGCCATAGGCTAGTCCTCATAAGGTTTAGTATATGATAGTGCTCGTTCGCTATCACTAAGACCTTTCGTTGTTGGGTCTGGGAACATATTAAAGGCATTGACCACTGTCAAGCCTACCAAGTATGGATTAGACAAGAATTTTCCAAACAATCCAAACAACGCTCCCCAACTTGTGATATCTTCAAATTTGATACCAAAGTAAGCCAAAACTGGCAACACCAATGCGAGTGCAAAGCGTGTTACGAATGTACGGTTTTTAAAACGAATAGACCAGTTAATTTTCATGTTAGTTCCTCACTTCTAAATTAATGTATTTTTTATAAAGGGCATCGATGTACCCGTTGCCACCTAGTTTTTTGTAACTAGAGTGCATTTTATGGATAACATCCGAATTATGAACAGTGGTATATCCACGCTCTAATTCTTTGTTAATGTCACGCTCAAGGCGTAGATACATGGTTACAAGATGTGCTTCATCATGCACAGCTAGTTTGTCGTTTAATTCGTTGATTTTTTCGTTGTTTGATTCACCGATTTGTTGAACAACTTCAACCGAATCGTGGATATTGTCTAACTCGTTTTTTAAATCTCCGAATTGCGACTTGCTTAAATTAGCGGACTTGCTAGCTTTCATACCAAACCAGCCCGTTGCTATGACTCCGATAGTAGGGGCAAGGTGGTCAATCAAATCAGAAATATTCAATGTACTTTACCTCTTTTTATTTTTTTACCCCCATTTTTTAACGCATTACGCTTGTGTAGTATCCGCCAAGATTTCGTCCTCTACTTTATAACGCAAGTCACGTAGAGCACGTTCGTCTGTACGCATTTCTTGACGGTGTTTAGCGTAGAGTTCAGCGTTAAGAAGATTTTCTTGGACTGTAGAGACTGCATTGGAATCTACGCTGATAAACGTTTGTTTCACAAGGATTGTAGCTCCTTCTTCGTCGACGTTAAATTCTGCATTGATTGTGCGTTGTTTTGTAATTTTAAGTGACATAATTATTTTTCCTTTCTTAATTATCCTCTGTTAGATATGTGACTGTGCCGGAATAGATGGCACGGTCTTTAGATTGATTGGTAAGCCTAATCGAACCGTCTGAGGCAAGGTGCCAGACTGCCACACCAGCATGACCAGTACCGATGTTCTTGTTAGCGACAAGGTGCACTTCCGTAGCCGGTCTAAAACCCTCTGGAACGGTATCGTTATCCATTTTTCCGTATTCATAGACACCGACCTCGTTAGCATCACGGAAAAGACTAGCAGTTACTACCGAGCCTTTTTTGACGAAGAACGCTCTAACACCCCAACCCAAATCGACTGTTCGTTTAATAAACGGTGGCTCTGGTTTTTCCTCTTTCTCCGGCTTAGGCGTGTACTCAATCCACGAGCCGTTAGAATTATTGGTTACCGTTCGTTTAAACATGCGACCAGAAACAGTCGTTAGTGTTTGATGATATCCAGAAGCACTTTCAACGACTTCCAAGTAAGCACCCTCGCCCGATGCAGGATGGTTTTTGTAATTGCCTAAAATCGAATAGAAACCAGTGGTTCTATAGTCATTTAGGTTAGCTACTTTGTTATCGATCGCTGCGCCGTTTGGTTCGGTTAGCTTGTGGTGCTGTATCTGTTTTCGGTCCGAGTAAATCAAGCCGTTAACATCCAACGCTCCCATTTCACGATATTTCCCAATACCGACACCATCACGTTCGTAGCTCATTACCACCTTGTCTGTTGAAACCGTGATAACAAATTCTGTGTATGAGAATTTATCTTCAACACGTCCCAACACTTCCCACGAGGTATCGGCTGGATACTTGCCATTAAGATTAACATCCGAACCATTTAATTCAGAAATATTCTGCCACTCATTCGTGCTATCTGTCGTGTAAGTATCCGTACCGACCTTCCTTGTTTTAAAGGTCAGTTTAGTTGTGTTCTTTTGCGTGCCATTGACGGATAACGCTGCCACTTTTAAGAAGCGTTTCAGTGTGATCGTGTCTAATTTTTCGCCCGTTCGTTTAGCTTCGAAACGTAGTGTTGGGTTAAAATATGCAAGCACTGTGATGGATTGTTCTCGCCAATCCGACCACAACCCCCGACTGTCTTGGACTTTAGCCCTAACAGTCATTTGCTTGTCGGTCATCGTTGTCGGTACAGTTAAGATACCGCCGTTTGTTTGAGCGGAAGTGTTCCCGCTAACGATTTCTGCATAGTAGCCCGTGATGGAAGCCCCTGCCGTACCTCTAGCACCGTCAAACCCAACCTTAATGCGAGATAGCGTGCTGACAAAATGCGTAGGGCTTGGAATGAGGTTTTGTGTCACTGGGTTTGTGTCCGATAGATTGAAACTGGTGAAACCCGGTTTGAAAAGATTGGTCGGGATATTGACCGTGATTTTTCGGATATCCCTTCCTCTTTCGATTCCGTCGGCGTACGAAATGTAAGTAATCGTGCCTTGACCGCTTGTAGAATTAGGGAATTGGTTAGCGATTTCTACTGGTGGAACCCAGTTAAAACTTGTGTCAATATCGTCCCCAGCTATTTTTTGATCATAATCACCAACACGCACCCAAATAGAATGTCGCATCCATGCTTCACGTTTGGTAATATTGATGGTCACTGGTTTAGCGATTTCAGCCGTCACATCCGCACCATAGCTGGCACGGGAGATGGTAGTTAAGACAAGAGCTGCATTGTTAATAGGTATTACCTTATTATTGCTCTTATTCTTAAATTCTCCACGATAATACAATGTACGAGTACCGTCTCCGTCGTGAGCAATGGTAACCTCTTGGTCAATCAGCATAGCGGTTTGATTGGGTTCAACGGTTAGCGTGCCAGATTTGGCTAAACGCTTCCCGCCGTCATAGTCAATGTACGCTTCCCAAGGAACACCAGACACCTTAGTGTCTCCGTTTTCCCAATAGAGCTGTAAACGCACTTGTGATGTATTGCTATCAATATTCGAGCTAGCTTCATAAGCACGTAGGACTGCTTTTCCTCCAGCCATTAATAATTACCTCCTACCCATTTTATGACGTTTCGATTTGGGTCAATTAAGTCTTGTTCCTCACGATAATACCCAATTTGAATAGATTTCGAGAAGATACCGTTTTGTATGTGAATGACACCTTTATCGATATACATGACTTCAGTACCCGAACTGAACATAGAGATTCGATTGTCCGAAACCATAACCGAGTTAGAACCATCGTTTTTACCAATCGTCAAGCCCTCGTTGGATGCTCGCATGTAATTGTCAAGGAAGTTCCAACGCTGAGATGTTTCGCCTAAATCATTTTGCAGTTTCACAATCCGCTGACTAGCTTCAATCAAGGCTTTTTCGGTTTTATTCTTGTTCTCTTGATTGGTTGACAAAAAATCTTGATAAGCCTTCACCCACTGGTTGACCACCGATAGACTAGCCTTAGCTTTCAGCTCCGCTTGTACGATTGAGTTAAGCTCATTCAGTTTATTAATCTGGTCTTGCGTCAACGCACTATCAGCCTTACCGTCTAACTGACTAGCTAGGTCTTTCGGTGACGCTTGCCATGCTCGGTCAGTCGTACCCTCATAACAGTCCAATTCAGTAAAGAATAGTAACGACTCACTGCCGTTAGTAGTGCCGGTGTTATCAATACGAATGAAGCCTTCGTCACATTCACCAGAATTGAAAGTTAGATGCCACTTAGCTAGCCCGTTTGTCGATGGCGAGCCGTTATGGGATTTGAAGTTAACTACTTTAGTAAACGTTTTGTTCGTTTCGTTTGACTTACGTCCCAAAAAATAGATATCTACACCCTTGATGTTTCCAGTGGCAAACGTTTGAATGTTGAACGAATAATCGGTATTTCGTTTTACCGAAAAACGTAGCGTAGACGCTGGAACTAATGATGTTGATGCCTTAAGATAGAACATCGGTTTAGCACCGTTATAGTAAAACGCATGGTTGAAAAAGGATAGATTAGCGTTAGGTTGTGATGCCTCCCAGAATCCCCAACCGTCCAAATTATCCGGAAAAGCTGAGTTACGGATAAGGTTTTCACCGCCGACTGAAACGCTACCAACCATATCATTCCAAACATAATCAGCTGGGTTTGTGCTGTCTGCTTGGTTGAAGTTGGTACATACACCCAAATAGCGCTTGTTACCATTCTGGGTCAAACTGAAACCACTTCGACCATCGGCGCTATCGGCATAGGCAAAATGGACATAAGGTGTTCGTCCGTCTGCCCCAGCCTTACCAGGGATTCCATCCCGTCCATCGCTACCCTTCCACTTAGACCAACGATAGTCTTGCGGATTACGACTATCGGCAGTATTGAAATCTTGGTACATACCAATGAATGGTTTATTAGTATCCGTTTGACTAAATCCACCACCAGAAACGGTATCAGCATAGGCTATATGGGTGTACTGTGTTCTACCATCAGCACCTTTAACCCCAGGAATACCTTGGTCACCTTTAGGGCCTTGCAAGCCTTGGGGGCCGGCAGGACCAATTAAACCTTGTGGTCCTTGAGGACCAGTTAAACCACGTTCACCCTTGTCACCTTTAGCCCCATCGTTTCCTTTTGGACCTTGCTCACCGATTTTAGAAACTGAATAACCAGTTTCATTAGTGTTATCAGTGTAGCCCCAAACTGTTTTAGTCCAAAGGTATTGCCCCGCTGGCACATTAGGTACTTGACTAGCCCAACCAGTCGTTGGTGCTACCGTTCCGGACGTTCCTTGTGCATAAGTAATGGTTGTGCTTCGAATACCAACACCGTCCTTACCAGCGATACCGTTATTACCATCGTTACCATCTCTTGCTACGTAAGTTTTTTGATATCCCGTTTCACTGGTGTTATCTGTGTAAGCCCAAACCGTCTTGGTCCAAAACCATTGCCCTTTAACTAATGCTGGTGGATTTTGATACCATGCCGTAGGTGGTACGGTTTCAGCCATAGATAGACCATAAAGAACACTAGTATTTCTAATACCGATACCATTTTTACCGGGAAGACCATCGTTCCCACGGTCTCCCTTTGGTCCTTGTTCGCCCATCTTAGCGACTGAAAAACCTTGCTCACTCGTACCGTCTGAATAGAACCATGTCGTTCTTGTCCAAAGGTATTCGCCGGGGTTAGCTGTTGGAATATCTGGTGACCATGTACCGTCCTCGAATACGATGTTTTTAACCCATGTCGAATTATCGGTTTTATAACTATTGACACGGATATTGTATTCTCCAGTCGGGCGGTTATGCGTGTATCTCGTACCGTTAGCCGTGTTGCTATCAGAAATCACTGCCCATGTACTAAAACTTTGATTGACAAGCCAAATCGTAGCATTATCGCTTTGTTGGTTTGGATTATGCTGATTGGTAAACATTCCATTGGTTTCAGCAGATAGGATGTAGGTCTTACCTTGCTCCAGACGGACTTTAAAATCAGTAAGGACATTGTTATCAACGATTGACCGATTCGGCTTAATCTCGTTAGGGAAATTAGCTACTACAACCCCAGACGGCTTGTTGACACCGTCCGTAGATTTCGCATAACGTAGCGTAGTGTTTACTAGCCCGACACCGTCTTTACCCGGAAGCCCATCGTCACCCTTAGAACCATTCTGTGGGATGTATGTTTTTTGATATCCAGTCTCACTAGATAGGTCTGTATACATCCACTGGGTCTTAGTCCATAAGTATTTTCCTTTAACCAAGATAGGCGGATTGGAAGTCCAACTAGTCGGCATTACAGTGTCACTGTCACTCATTCCGTAAGTGATAGTGGTAGATTTTAAGCCTACCCCGTTCTTACCGGGTAAGCCGTCATTACCTCTATCGCCTTTCGGGCCTGCTGGTCCAGTCGGTCCTTGCGGTCCGGGGTCGCCTTTCACACCATTTCGACCGTCCAAGATATTTAAAAAAGTAACTTCTTCCGAAGCCACTTCCTTGTTGTCTACCCATGCCGAAACCGTCAAGGCAGTCGGTTGTGTAATCTGTGATGCTACCATGTCGTAGGTCATGCCCACGTATTTAATAATGCCGTCGATTACGAAACGCCATGTAGCGTACACTGTTCTATCGCCTTGTTTCAAGACTGGTCGAACAGTCGAGCGACCAACACCGTTTTTAAACGCTGTTCCGTTTGTAGTCGTGATCTCGACACGATATGGCAAGGCTCTAGCTGCGATTTCATCAATTCGTTGTTGCAAGTCAGACGATGGCTTGTTGACAATTTTACGATAATTCGAGAACACAACCGAGTTATTAAGTGGCATGTCGAAACTAACAACCATTTCAGTAACTCGAGCTTCGAGAGCTAGACCGCCTCTAAAATTATTATTAATAATCTTAACAGTATCGCCTAAATTAACATCCTTATAGTTTTCCATAAAACTAGAGTGTACATCGACGGTGTAGGTCAGCAACGGGTAAGCGTATTGCTTGATAGTACGTAATGCGTAGCCTTTTAATGAGTTTACATCCTTGTACTCGGTTTGGAAGTCCTTGCGTGTCCAGTTGTCAACGTTGTTTGGATTCATTGTAGACGGGTAACGCTCCCTAGATAGTGGAGCGAACACATAACTACTGCCTTTTCGTGAGTAAAACTCTACTTGTCCTAACTCGTTCTTTTCCTCAAACTCGACACTCTCAAGGTTAACACCATCCGCACCAGTGAACACTCCAGCATTAAATAACTGGGTCTTATCGCTAGAGACTTGAACGCCTTTGAGCTCATTCTGATAATGTAGTACCACATCTCCACGAGCCTTTCCGATACCGTGGTGGTTTTCGTCTGGGATTTGGTAGATATCAATCACGAAACGCTTGATTGTACCATCTCGATTCAATTCGGTACGAAATGCAAATTCAGCATCAAATTTAGACATGAGACTGTGTAATTGTGCCAGTTTTGTGTCTTGTGGCTCAAATTCAAGTTTTCGTGTCTTGTCTGATACCTCATTAACACCAATTTCAAGGTTTGTAAACCCTAGAATTTCAAGGTGTTCCAAATACCATGCGATGCTTTGGGCAGCGTCACTTTTAAGGGCAACCGACTGCTCTTGTGCCAGTTCCAAGTTTGTGTTATTACATGTCACTTGGAATGTTGTGTCGTTTTCGACTAATTGCGACACATAGAAAACATGGTAGGAATTATCGTAGTAGAACGAAACAAACATATCATCGTTGATATATTTAACATCTTCATGCAGTTTCCCATTGACAATCTTAGGAATTGTGAAATCGAATGTACTGGTTGAGTATTCAAGGTAAGGATGCCACTGGCTGTTAGAGTATGGCAACATGCCCGGAACGTTATTGTTCAAGGCACAAACCTTACGCATGTTTTTGTCATGAATCCAAATTTGCATTAAACAAAACGCTCCTTCCATGTTACTTCAATAGTTGGGTCGGTCCTTGTCCAACTCGATGTGTAGATGTCGATTTCTGTTTCACCAGTGCCGATACTGAACGGCTCGGATAAGTAAGTTAGCTCGTTAGATGCTGGCAAGTTATCAACTAGTGTTTTACCTTTAGCCATGTCGATTTCAAGGATAGAGCCCTTACGGAAACGGTTAGGGATATCTTCTTCCTTGTTCACATAATCTTTTCGATAGACAAAGCTATCCAGATACATGTGAGTTACAAGCGGTGCATCACCGATGCCGAAGAAACCGACACTAATTTTTGCCGATTTCTTCCCCTTGATCTCTGGAATCTTAAACTTAGGGTATCCGCCTTGATAATAAAACTGGATTTCATCATCGAAGCGTTGCATGTCTGCCCAGCCTTGCGGTTCATTGAATGGGTTTTGTGTCATAACATGCGTGCCCCAAAATGATTTTCTGTCTAGCGTACGGTAACTACCGTTTCCATCGCTAGCAAGAAAACGATACTCACAACCTAGACCGTTTACGTGTTTAAGGGTTTCCACACCATATAGAAATGTTCCGTTTGCATCCGTTACAGATATCTTGATATATCCGCACTCATTGGATGCACCCAACCAAAAAATCTGTCTCCACCACATATATTCATACAGCGAGCCTTTCTCACCGTTCGAATCCGCTGGGATATCCCATGTAATCGAGCTACCACGCAAGGAAGTTGAGCCACTACCTCGATTAGTCAAGGCAATGTGCGGTCTCCCCCATGCGTTATCAATCGCAAGCGTCCCGTTCAAACTTTGCAAATTGTCATTAAAACGCCCTTGGTTTTTGGCACCAACAGAAAAACCATTCGTGATCCAGTTGTTAGAAACGTAGTCAAACAGAATTTCAGATTGCTTGACTGTCCGAGTGTCTGCCTCGTTAGGATTGCCAATTTCGTAACTTTCGCTTGAAGACTTCACAATCCCAACCCAGCCATTATCTGAGTTGAATTTCAGTTTGATATCTGGGTATGTTTCAGCCGTACCAAAGTTCTTCAAAGTTGCCTTGTAGTGTCCCGTAGACACTTTCTTAATACTACCGTACTTGGTTTCACCATCGCTACTTACTAGGGCTTGTGCCTTGTTCTCACCGTAGCTTTTTGGAACATCGAACGTAACCGTTACCGTTGCGGTAATCGGTGCCGTGTTCTTATCCACGGTAAGCGACGCTTGACCGGACGGGATAGCTTCCCAAACCTTGTTAGGTTCGTCGCCAAAAATCAACGGTTTTGGTTTATCTACATTCAGATAACCACCCAATGTTTCGGCAATGGTATTAAAGTAGTCGTAGTTTCCGACTAGGGTAAACGACACTTGAATTTGTTTGACTGACAAGGTGCTATATAGGAATTGCTGACCGTAGCGTCTACGCCCTTGGTCTTGATAGTTGTTGTTAAAGTTAGATGCCACGTTTTTTGTGACATCGACTGGGACGGTACGCCCTTGTCCTTCATTAAATAATTCGGTTAAGTTTTTACCGTCATAAGTTACTGACATTCCTATCAAATAATGCTACCTCCTAGCAACGCTTGTCTGCGTTCGTAATCGTTTGTTGCTTTTGTCATGAACGGTGCGAGACCGTTTGACACACTTCTTCCATCGATAACGTTTCTGATCTCGATTGGGTTAGAGCCATTAGTTACTAATTGACTTAGCAATCCAATCATGACATCCAATTTATCTTCCAGAACAGAAACACGCTCACGGTCTGAAGTATTATCGTGATTGCCTTGTGGGGCATCACCAGCAAAGCGAGCCACTGCTTCAGTAAGTAGTTGCCACGCTCTGCCACGTTTAGCGATATCCGTTGGAATGACATATTCTGGCATATCACCTTCAGCTAGCTCATAAACACCGTTCTTGTGGACTAGACCACCGTTAGCGTAGCCATAGGCTGCAACACGGTTAAAAGCGGCGTCTGTTGTCCCGTAACGATGCTTGATGTAGTTGATCGCAGCAAGCAAGTTGTCATATCCGTTACGGATATTGTTATGTCCTGCGTGCTTGTAAGCGTCAAATGTTGGTTGAATGGTTTGCATCAAACCAATAGACGGTGTACCAGCTCTTGCGTTACTATCCCAGTTGTTTTGTACGTTAGGGTCACCACCAGATTCACGCTGAATGGTCGCCAAAATTTTAGACACACGGAAGTCATTTGGTTCAATACCGTTTGCCTTCAATGCACGTACAACTGAATCACGCCACCTTGCTACGCCAGTACCTTGAGGGCCATCTTCACCGCCACCCGCTGGACTGAGCAATGGACCAAGTGTTTTCTTAATCCATTCAAACATGCCACCGACTTGTCGTTTAATCAACGTTTGTAGTGGGCTGTTACGATCTTTCAACGGTTTGCTATTATCTTCACCACCGCCACCACTGTCACGCACCCCAAAGTCAAGGAACGTAGCAGCGTTAGAGATGTGACGGCCAGCGTATTGATGGTACTGACCGTTTCCACCGTAGTTATACTCTTCACCATCGTAAGTATCGCCATGAACGGCAGTTACAAAGTCAACGTGGTTGCTTGATACTGGACCACCAGTGTAGACCGCTACCGTTCCCGGTTTAGGTCTACTTAAGTGTGGCACGCTGGCAGATATCCATTGGTTACCATTACCGAGGTGACTAAACAGACTAGGTTTAACACCGAGATTAGCCAAACGGCTGGCAACGAATGATACACACTCACGATAGAAGTAACCCCACGGGTCAGCACCAGCGTCTTTCGCTTTATCTTTGAAGCGGTAGTCATCACCTTTAGCACCCATAGCAACCGTGCCTTCATCCATTGAGGCGTTAGCCATAGACCAAAGTTCTTTCCACCAGTTCTTAGCTTCTTCGACTGGTTTCTTATACAACGCATTACCAAGCGGGTTAAACATACCAGCCAATTTATCAGCATTAGGGCTGAATTTCTTAGCCAATGATCCCACCGGGTCTTTAACCACATCACCGACAAACTCAATCATTTTCATGAATTTATCGACACCATTCTTCATGGTATCCCAAACTGAGCCAGCCACATTAGTAGCCGTATCCCAGATTTTAGACCAGAATCCAGTACCCTTTGCAAAGGCTCCACGTTCAACACCCATGAGCATGGCTAACTCACTAGCGTTGATTACTTCCGAACCAGCTGGCAAGAGGTATTCAACGTTTCGACCTTGTGGCAAGAATGACTTACCATTAGGAAGAATCACCATCTCTTGATTGTTGGTCTCTGGGCTATCATAGCCATCATTAAGCGTAGCTAACGTAGGCTTGGTGATTGGGTTTCGGTATGAGCTAAACATACCAGTACCGCCGGCAAACTTAACTTTCGGGATTTTTGAGATAGCTTCTTTGCTACCACCAAAATCAGAAATCAGTTTGTTGATGCCATCGATACCAGCGTTTGGCAAGGCAATGACAGCATTGATACCATCTCCGGCAAGTTTCTTCATGCCATCCCACATCTCGCCGAAACCTTTTTTCACGTTATCCCATGTATCCTTGAAAAATTTAGCAATGTTGGTTAAGGCATCCGTGATTAGTTTGGTAATATTAACACCGAATTTCTCTTGTGTTAACGCTCCGATTTCATCCCATTTTTTCGATAGGAATTTCTTAGAGTTTTCCCAACCGTCAAACCAGTTCTTATTGATACCCTTGTGGTGTTTGTCGATATCTTTACCAAGAGCGGTCATGGCTTCTGTAGCATTACCCTTGATGCCTTCCCACGTCTTAGATGCGAATTTCTTGACGTTGTCCCACTTTTCGCCCCAATCTTTCTTAAGGTTACTCATGTGTTTTGCAACGCCTTTTGCCATATCCTTGACATGATCCACGGTGCTATCAACAAACTTCTTAAACGGTTTGTTGTGCTTGTACATCAATTCAAAGCCAGCGACTACCGGATTAGAGATTACAAGCAGTTTCTTGGCGGTGTTGGTAAAGGCTTTGATACCTTTTTCACCACCAGTGAAGTAAGTCTTGGTTTTTTCAAAACCTTTCTTGGTGCTCTTGGTCATTGAGTCCATCGCACCCGTCCAAGTTTTCTTCATGCCATCCCATGTCTTGCCAAGCCATTTACCAGCATTAGAGAAACCGTCTTTGATACTTTTTACGATACCATCAACGAATTTCTTGAATTTTTTATTGTGCTTGTAAATTAAAGCGAACGCTCCAGCAATAGGATTGGCAATAAATAAAAGGACTTGTTTCCAGTCCTTTTTAAAGAAATCAATAATCTTACCAAAGATTTCTTTGGTAACTTTGAAGATTTTATCAAAGGCTTTTTTAGCAGCAGAAAACATGCCATCTACAAAGGCTTTAAATTTCTTGTTGTGTTTATAAAGCAATACCAATGCAGCGACAGCCGCTGCTACCGCAACAGCGATTAACCCGATGGGATTTGCTGCCATTGCTGCGTTCAATGCTACTTGCACCCCCGTCGCAATTTTTTGAGCGGCAGCCATAGCTTTTTGGGCGACAGTCATAGCTATCGTTGAATTTTTCATCACGTTAATAGCTTTCGCAACTTTCATCACTCCTGAAGCTACTTTGGAACCCACAAAATAAGCAGCGAACAAAGAACCGACTGTTTTAATAGCCGTTTTATGTTCTGCAATACCGCCTAAAGCCTTTGATAGTGATGTTACTGGTGATTTAGCTTTCTTGCTGTTGCCAGTCATTAGGTTAAGCGCTTTGGCAACACCTTTAATCATGCCTACGGCAACTTCCCAAACACCACTAACAAAGTCTTTACCAATGCTAAATACTGCACCTAAACTATCTTTGACTTCCTTGAAGAAAGCTACAATCTTAGGGGCGTTGTTAGCGATGCTCTTACTAAGATTATCGACAAACTTATTGAGACCGTCCATTAAGCCATTAAGTTTATCTGTACCATCACCGAGGTTAAACACTTTAGAGAAGGCATCCATGATAGTGCCTAGACCTTTGGAAACGTGTTCCCCTAAATCTTTAAATTTAGTTTCAGTGTTAGGGTCGGCAACCCAATTCCCAATCTGTTGCAAGAATGGGTTTTTCATTTTATCGATTGGGTCACGGAACGCTGCAACCACTGCCGGCATACGAGATTGGATAGTTCTTTCAAGACCACCGATAGTGGTTGAGAAATTAGCCGTGGCATCCTTGTATTTGTCTTGCAACTCAAACAAGGCTTTTTGAGCCATCTCAGAGGTAATCTTACCATCTTTTTGTAGTTCGGCATATTTCTCTTGGGTCATGTCAGCAATCCCAAGCTCTTGTGCGGCAACTTCTTTTAACTGGTTTTTCATTTCCGGAAAGACATTGATGATCGACATCATGTCTTGCCCTTGGACTTTACCATTGGCAATCATTTGAGCCCACTGAGTAGCGAAATTCTCAACGGCTGCATCGGTCTGACCAAACGCATCTTGCAATGTCAAGATAGCTTGCGTTTGTTGTTTGGTCAACTCTGTGTTGTGAGTAACGGCATAGAATTTTTGGTTCATACCGTCAACCATTTCAGTCGAGTTGGCCGCTGCTTGTGCCATTTGGTTGGTCATGTCAACCATCTTCTTACCTTCTTCAGCGTTTCCGGTAAGTGTTAACCAAGTGGCGTTCATAGTTTGTTGATATTTAACGTATTCGGCACTTGATTGGGCGATTTCGTCAAATTTACCCTTGATAGCTCCCAATGCGTTTTGGAAACCGTTGCTGATCAAGTTAGCTGCAAACGTAGCCCCGAAGATACCCTTTAAGCGTGAGGTTTTCGTTTCAGTCTCACTGACTTCACTTCCTAAGCGTTTGAAACTATCCTTTAAGCGACCAATGAACGTGCTAGAACGTTGACTTTGTTCAATTTCATCGTTCAACCTATCGGCAGCATTACGAGCGTGAGCTAAACTAGTAGCCGTTTCATCCAAGCGTCTACGCTGAACGAGGTATTCTTCAGAGGTTTTACCAGACTGACGAGCGACACGCTCAAGCATATCTTTCTGTTTCTCATACTGCTTATTTAAGTTAGTAATCGAACTCTTGTATTGCTTAAGCTGTTCTTCCCTCGCTTCATCTTCTTTACCTTCTGCTTTTAAGCGTTTAACGTAGGCTTCAGACGATTCGTTTTGTAACTTGTACTGTTTCTGCAATTCAGCAAGCCCAGACCTATGATAATCTAGGCTATTTTTGGCTTGCCGTTGTTGGTTTTCCAACGATGCCAAACGGGTCGTAGCTTGGTCAATCTGTTGTTGGTACTTAAGGTACTGTTCAGCGGTTTCAGCGGTACTCCCTTTAAGTTGAGACTGCTCTTGTTTCAGTTTCTCAATCTTGTGTTGTTGGTTTTGGATAGCATTACCCAAACCATCATACTTAGCTTGTGCCGCTCCCAAATAGTCACCAGCACTACGCATTTGGCTTTCTTGTGCCTTCCATGCGTTAGTAGAACTATTGACCAACTGAGTTAACCGCTTAATCGAATTGGCAGCCTGTAGCGTGTCTAAGGCGATTTCCGTGGACATGGTAGCTTGTACTTTTGCCATGTATTATTTTCCTCCTTTCCTTAAAAATTAGAGTAAAGATGTTGGGTCAACCATTCTATCTTCTTCCTCTTTGGCATTTAAGATTTTCATTAGCTCGTAATAGTCAGTGTCGTAATACTGATCTAGTGTCCACCCAAAACCTTGGATTGATTTTTTAGCAATAATTTTTAAATCTTCAATGCGATTTTCTAAATCAAAAATCTGTTCGCCTTTAGATTTTACTCTTTTGGGTCAGTTTCACCAGCGGCATTTTCAAGTTGTTCGTCTGTCAATCCGTACATGTAGCCCACCAATTTTTCGGCAATCTCTTGTGTACGCTCATTGTCCAAATCAAGCAATTTGTCATAGGCTTCGTCATCCAACTTGAGGACAGCACGGATAAAACTAAGCATTTCTTTAAGAATTGTGAAGCTAGCTTGCGCTTGCTCTTGCGTGTCGCCTTCTTCGACGGTGTCGCTGATTTTAAGCACGGCAAGTTGATATTCGTGCATACGCAAGACATTACGGTTGCTTGTAGCTACTTCAAACGCCTTTTTACTGATTTCTGGGATTTTAATAGTTTTGATTTCCATTTATCTTTTACTCCTTTAACAAAAATAGAGGTCAGGCCATGAGCCCGACCTCTTGCGAATCATTAAATGCTGTTTGAAGCGGCAGGGAGGACATAGCCACCGAATACTTCTTTGAACATGTTAGCTTTATCGTAGTTAGATGCACCAGTGTAGTATTTTTTGTAAGGCTCACCGCCGAACGCATCCGCTGACAAGGCATTGAATGTCATGTTATCGTCTTGACGAGTTTGAGCCGTATCAGTATCAGTTGCAACGTTTTGAGTTGATTCTTGCATGATACCGTTAGCAAAACCAAAGAATACTGAGTGTTTGCGGTCAAGCGTTTCAGATTCAATCAATACCGCTGTGTGTGGTTTCTCACCATCCATCACGTAACCACCCTTGCCGTCTGGTTTAAAACCGAGCATTTTTTGTTTGATTTCGAAGTCAAGGTTATTGAAGTCGAATGCCACGGTTGGTGACCCCGGTGCAATCATAACGTCTTGTACTGAGTTGTTTCCGGGAACTTTAGTCGCTTGACCTTCCAAGTTAGAGATGTTAGCGGTACGAGTACCGAGCATTTTAGAATCAACTTCGATTACACCGTCTGTTGAAAGGCCATCAGCACCTTTAAGTAGTTTTTGGGTTTTTGGGTCAACCAAAGCAAGGCGGACCATTTTCAAACCTACAATTGCCATATAGTAATTTCTCCTTTGTTAAATTAATCTGTCGAGAGCAACAAAAAAGACCGCCGTAATCTGCAAAGTATCGGGGTCTATGCTATGTTCTCTCATATCTGTAATTGAGTAGTGCTCAGATTTTAAGAATTTTAGCAATTCCATTTCAAAGGCTTCGATATCAAAATCAATATCAGCCTTGTAAAAAATCTGTACCTCTACCCTGTCTGTTTTTCCGAAAAAGGTATTATTCCCACTCAAATCAAGGGACGGATTGCTTTCAGTGAGCAAAACGATTGTCTTATCGGTATTTTCTTCGAGTTCTTTAGGCAAGTTGTTTGCATATACTTCGCTTATTTCACCAAATTCTTTGCCGTCAATTAGCTCTTTTAGTTTTACGGTCGCTAACACTTAAATCACTTCCCTCCTTTTCTTCGAATGAGTTTCTCATATTCCTCTTTTTCTGCCAATAGCACTTTCTTTTGAACGCTGCTATCGTTTTGGACATTGGTAACAAAATGATCAGCACGGTATTTCTTGGTGCCGTCATTTAATCGTCTGGCATTTTGAGCGTGGTAGTTGTTTTTCCAGCCTACGGTTGCCACACCGTTCTTTCTTCCGTCCGCATTCGTGGATTGGACAGATAAACCGTCAGCCATGTGCCCATACTTCAAATGTTTTTTATTTGAGTAGTGTTTCTCTTTGGTAACTTCTTCTAGTTCCTTTTGAAACACTTTCGCACCAGCGGTGGTAATCTTAGCTTGTTCCGCTGGTGTTAAATCACCAATACTGGCTACCGTTTCAAGCCAGCCCTCTAGTGCTTCATCAAGCCCTACCATAAGCTATCACCCAACTTTCTTATGCTTTCTCAAAGTCAGAAAGTCGTAGCGGTTAAGTCCAAAGTTTTCATTCGGACTTACACGCACAATATCATACTGAGTGCCATTTAAAACGGCTACTTGACCTTCAATCACTTTAGCATTGTGGCGAATAACAATCACTCGTGTATCGCTTTCGCCATTCTGTTGGGCTAAATACTCTTGATTGAGTGTGCGAGTATGGGGTTTATAATGCAGCGTAAACTGTTTCACGAATTTCGGAACACTCACACCCGTAAATTTATTAGGGGTGCTTTGGTATGCACCAAAATCAGCCTTGAAACGAAAGTCTGAGGGTAAATATCTAACTTTAGGCATTAGTCACCTCTTTCTTCACTATACGTTGCGTATAAGCCCCTTAATTGCCCGATTATGCTATTCAAAGTTAAGTTAATCGGATAAGTCACTGTATCTGTTAGAGCCACTCGGTAGGTGAAATAAGAGCTTGTGAGGGCTATTACAGCCGTGTCATATAGAGATTCTACACTGTCAAGGTCGTAGAATTTTTGATCACTACCGACTGCATTGATAATGTACTGTTGAGCCGATTCAATGTAAGCTGGAATGAGTGCAGTGTCGTCTGTCTCATCCAGATTGAGGGTCTGCATGATAGTTTCCTTAGATACACTCATTACTTACCTCCTAATTAAGCTCCAGTAGTAAGATTAGCTTTTTGGTCAGCGATAGCTTTGAATGACGCTGGCACAAACGCTTCTTCATCCGTTTTAACAACATCGAAGCGGTCAATAACACGTACTTTAGTCGTATCAGTTTCGAATGCTCCACCACCGATGTTGGTAGAGAGCAATGACAAGTGTTGACGGTCAAACAATGTTACCGCTTGTTTCAAGTCACCAAAGTACAATGGCATAGCTCCACCAGTCCCGTTAGCAAGCCAGCGGTCAGAAACTTCTTTAACTGCAAAACCATCGATTGAGTAGCCAGTTGGTGATTTCACGTCACGTTCCATGAGGTAGTCACCCATAGCATTCTTAACTTTCTTAAGAGCAGTAAAGCCAGAAGTGTTAGTCAAGAAGAATGAGGTTTGTTTAATTGCTGGGTCAACTTTAGCTTCTAGGTCAATGATGTCATCCCATTTAGCCAATGTTGGTTTAGTTGGGAGTGTAGCAATAACTTCCAAGATAGCTTTGTTACGAGTAACAACAACTTTCTTAGCAATCCAACCAGACAACCAAGCAAGGATATTTTCAGCAGAATCAGCAAGCAAGCTGTTAGTTACTGTTGAGATACCAGCATAGCGTTTGATAGCGTAGCGGATAAGAGAGAGTTTTGGATCATCATTGGCACCGATTTGACCTGCTTCGTCATCGAGCTTAGAAAGGCCAGTAATTTCAGCCCATTTTTCGTAAACACGAGAACCAGTAAGAGTAGTTACGTTTTCAACATTTACATATTCTTGCAATGAATCGTATTGACGAACCAAAGTATTGATAGCTGTACGGATATCTTGAGGGATAGTCAAACCAGCGTCAGCACCAGTTCCGTCTGTCTTAGAATCAAGCAAGTTTTGGTAACGACCACGAACGAGGTTTTTAAAGTCTTTAACGAAGTTAGCTTTAACTTCTTCTTCGTTTTCAGTCAAAGGTTGTTTTTCTTCTTCTGACATATTCGCTACTTCACTAGCACGCGCTTCTGTGTATTGTTCTTTGAACATGTCACGCTTCATTTTAGCGGTGTCACGCTCATTTTTGATTGCTTGCAATTCTTCAGCGGTAACTGAATCATCAAGCATAGCTACGTTAAGTTTTTCATTAAGATTTTCGACCTTGTCGCCTTGAGCAACCCAAAGGTCATGCAATTCGTTTGATGTTTTCATCAATCATCTTCCTTTCATTTTTTAAGTAGAATAGCCAATTTCTGCTCACGCAATGAATTGGTTTTAGGTGTAGCAATCATATTCTTAAATTTAGTGATTGCTGATTTGCTTGGTAGTTGATGTACAGCATTCGTAACCATGATTTCTTCTTCATCGTTATCGAAGAACATGATTTCATCCGCAAAGCCTTTGTCAACGGCAGTTTTAGCATTAAGCCATGTCTCTTTAGCCATAAGATCTAAAAGCTCTGGTTGTTTAAGTCCAGTCTTCATTTCATAAGCCAAAGCAATGGATTCATCAATGCTATTAAGCACCGCTGATTGGTGCTCTAGGTCATCGCTATTACCGACGATACCAGTAGATGCCTTATGTATCATGATATGTGCCGTCGGACTGATACGCACGGTATCGCCAGCCATAGAAATGACACTCGCAGCACTAGCCGCAAGCCCTTGTACGTTGACCACAATACGCTTGCCACTAGCCTTAAGCATTGTATAGATTTCGCTAGCTGCAAACACATCACCACCATTAGACGCTATATTAAGCGTGATTTCTTCGTCTTCATCGTTAGCAATGGCATCCTGTACCAGTTTTGGATAGGTACTAGACATGCCAAAGTATTCGTAAAAAGCACCAGCATCATCGCTTACAATATCGCCTTTAATGTCAATCTTGCCCATTTATCTCACCTCCTTTCAATGTGGTACGGTTAGGGTTCTTACCCTCTGGCAACTCTTTAGGTAGAATTTCAGCTTGTTGCAAAATGTACAAGCCTTGGTTCTGTGCGAGTGTGCCACTTTTAACCATGCTATTGATACGGCTGATATAGTTAGCACCAGTCGGGTCAACCGCTGGGAAAATATCCGCATCCACATCGCATGAAAGTTTTTGAGACAACTCACTAAGAAACGGTCTTAAATAACGTGCAACTGCTTTAGAATACACATTAGAACTCATTTCTAGTGATGATTGTTGGTCACCTTGTCCACCGACAACGTTCTCTGGGATACCGTAGACTTTTGCAAATTGTCCGGTCGTCCAGTCCGCTTGCTTAAGTAGTTGGGCCACGTTGGACTTGATTTCAAGAGGTGTGAAATCCTCTAAATCATCCAGTACCAACGGACCGCCTTGCATTTGCTTCATCGCTTGTCGTGAGCGTGAGACCTTAGTTTTGAAATCGAGCAAACCACCGCCCTTGATTTTCAAAATACCGTTAGCATTTAGGGCATTTTTAAGGGAATTAAGTGTTAGCTTATCACTAGCTTTTTGAATATCCAGTTCTCTACCTAGAGCCATCAACGGACTTACGCTTGTCAAACCACCATCTACAGATAGCAGTCTGAAGTGTAAGATGTCGCTTTGTGGTACATGTTGTTTTGGCGGAATGCGTGGGTCATCGAATGTGATGTTGTAATAGAGACCGTTCTGATTGTCCAATCGGTTGAAAGTGACTTGAGATGGTCTTAAATACTCCCACTTCATATCTCGCCCGTTATCGTTTCGCCATCGATATGCAAAGGCTTCACCACCCAATAGCATTTGAGCAAAGATTGACTGGTAGAAATTGAAACGGTTAGCACTGTTTGACGGATTATCCACAATACCTTGCATTTGTTTTCGGCTAGTTGTTAGCTTAGCAGTCGCAAGGTCATTGGATAGCTGACTGATAATAGAGAATAGGTCCGAATTTTTAAGAGCGGTTTCGGCTGATACCCACTCACTACCATTCAAGGTAGCTAAAAACTCTGGATCAGTGATATCAAAAAAGCCCCCTTGATTGCTCGGTGGGCTTTCGGTTGCTAAATTAAATATCGGCAATTATTATCACCTCCTTTCTAGCCTTTTTTTGTGGCTAGCTCACTAATTAAACCTGCTAATACGAATGTAATGGTCATGCTGATACCAAACCATACGTAGCCGAGGTTATAAGTTGTTAAATTAAGCGAAATTGCAGCTAAAATAAACATCAAAATGTCAAAAATAGCCCAAATTACCTTAAAAAACTTCAAAATCATGTCTTAATATTCCTCCAATAGCCCACTATCTGGGTTTTTTAGCCAATTTAAAACGGCTTCTTGACTCATGTGCTCTACCTTCCACGTCGGATTGTTGGTAATAGCGTAGTCTTCGAACGCATACATGCCATCATAAAACGCATCGATAAGGGCATCCACAACGTCTATTTTGTAGGTCGATTTCATTTTATCGACTTGAATGCCGATGTTATCCTCTTTAATTACCGCATTTATCAAGGCTTTACGCATAATTTCATCATCAAGGCGAGTGATGTTCCCTTCGATAAAGAGCGTTTGAAGGAATTTTGTAGGGTCTTTCAGCTCGCTTGTACGCTGCCTAATCGGCATAAGTGGGAAACTAGTGTTAGATTCCAAGGCTTTGATAAGCTTTGAAACCCCCATAGCGTCATAGCCAAAGAAGACCACGTCAAGCTGATTATCTTCTACATACTCACAAAACCATCGGTAGACTTCCTCTGGATTGATTAGCCCTTGTGGATGGCTTGTAATCGTGCAAAAACCCTTGGTTTCCAAATCTCGATAGTTGACACCGTCTTGTTCCATCTTAGCTTCTAACGAGCCCGCTTGTTGCCAGGGGATGAAACTGTGTTGTTCGATGTGCCATTTCTGACTGCCATCTTCCGAAACGTACGGATAGACGAAACCAATAGCCGTGTTATCGCTGAACATTGAAGCGTCAAGCCCGACATAAACACGTTTCCCCTTGATGTCAAATTCATCAACAACGGCATTCTCAATATCAGTCAAATCAAGAAAGCTATTACTATCAGCAAGTAACCAACAATTCATGTTTTTAACTTGGAAGTCAGCAAGTTTTCCCATGAGTAGCTTCTTATCTCGTTCGGAAAGTAGCCCCTTCATCAAGCCATCCTTTAGTTTAGGGTGGTTAAGTAGTGGGTTGCTCTTTGACCATGTTTCCGGCTTAAAGACTTCTTCTAGATTGTCTTGAGACCAAATTAGACATAGCTGATCATCACCGGAACGGTCAAAGTCACGTTCCATAATCTCAATCAGTTTCTTTTGCTCTTGATGAAATGGAACATCGGGCGTTTGGTAAGAAGTCGAAATTTCAATAAAACGTGAGCCCTCGGTGTTAACTTGTCCGGATGTGATTTTAGAAATACCCTCATCCGTTCTAAGTTCACCGACCTCATCAGAAATGGCGGTTTTAAAGTGCTTACCGTCAAATTTACCAGATTCAAACGAGATAGTGTGAATGGTATTGGCGTCCACGAGCGATTTAATTTCTCGTGAATATAATTGAAGTTGCGTTTCCTCTGCTAATGACTTAAACGGCTCATTCTCAATGATTCTAGCCATCATAGATTTAACGTAGGTAAACAGTTTCATTGTTTGGTCGAAGTTTAGCGAACTAACAAGAAAATCTTGGTTACTTTGCCCGATAATCTCAATAAGATAAGAGAAATTAAGGCAGATACCAGCTATCATCGTCTTCCCTTGCGAACGAGCAATGGAAATGATGATGTTTGAAAACCTTGGTACATCATCCAAGTCAAACCACGCAAAGAGTTGGGCAAATATGAAATACTGCCAATCCATAGGCTCTAACTTTTGACTTAGATCATCAACGTTCGGAACTAATGATAGGAATTTCAAGAAACGATTAAACGCTTCGACTGAATAGATATAAGGAAAACCGCTATCTCCTTGTCTTTGCAAGTCTCGGAGGTGTCGGAAACATGCTAATTGAATGTTGTAACCAGCGACAATCTTGCCATCTAGCACGTTAAAACAGTATTGTGTGCCATAGTCGGTATATGTTTTTCGCTCATAAGAAAAATCGATGCTATTATAAGCACCGATTACATCTTTCGACTTGGTTAAATCAATCTCTTGCATGTTTCACCTCCTTTATTTGAAGAATGCTGCCATTTTATCTTTCATCGAAGAATTATCCGCTTGACTTCCGGCTATTTCAGCCAATTCCGCCCGTCCTTTAGGGGTCAAGCCTAGCTGAATGCCTATTTTATTAAGGGTTTCAGTGGCATCTTTCATCGTAGCAACGGCTGGGTTCTTTTTAAATCCCATTGACTGCTCACCTAGAATCTCGCCACTACCTTGTGCTTGGATAACTTTTTTAATCTCGGTTTGGATACCGTTCTCCTTGACATCCTCATAGGCTTTCTTATAAATCTCGTAGTTAGTACAGTAGGTTTCCACAAGAAACGTGTCAATGCGTTCGACCTTTTCTGTTGCTTTTAAATACGGAATGATTTTAGTCCAAACCGTCCTCGCTACTGTTCCTAAGTAGTTCGGTGGGTCAATGGGTAGAAAGCGGTCATTTTGCTCGTAAAACGGTTTTCGTTTGGCTGGTGACTTATTCGCCATTTTCTCACTTCCTATCTTTATTATGACACCGCTTAAAAACCCTCAAAATTGGCGTGCGGTGTAAGAAAACACCTTGTGGCGGCTCTCCTTGGCACGAGAAGGGGGCGGGGGTCAATTTTAAATCGTCTCGAGGGTTATTACACCACACTTATTATAAAATCGTGCTATGGGCTTATTAGAGGGGTTTAATGACGTCCTCTTTTTTTGCGGGCTATTAAATCTGCCCACGTTGCCACGGGAAGTCGTAGCTCGGTGTTCTGTTTCGTTCTATTTTGACCAGTACCATAGATTTCTTGTTCTAGGGTACGTTTAGTATTATCACAGCTTCTACACGTTGCTACTACGTTTGAAACTTCAGTCCTAAGTTCTGGAGCTATTTCAACGGGTGTAACGTGGTCGCCTATGCGTGCGTCTGGTGTGGTCACACCCAACGCTAGACAGTACTGACATAGATAGTTGTCACGTTCCAAAGCAATCTTACGAATAGAAGACCAAATCTTTGAACGATAGAACGCATACCGTTCCTTGCTCTCATCGTCTCGGTTCCTTACTCGTGTGTTGTATCTAGTGCGTGAGTATCTCTGTCTCTCTTGTGCGTATGCTGCTTCCATACTGTGATGTGTAGTACAGTAGTGTGCTGGTCTCTCTGTTAAGGCACGGCACCCCTCTGCCTTACATCGTCTGACCATTGGCATTGGCATACCTCCTTTCAGATAAAGTAAAAGAAGAACACTACTGTGTCCTTCTGATTCGATAATACTATATTACCACGTTGGTAGTATGATGGCGTATGAATTGGTATATACCACTACAGATTAATCCAAATACTTCTCAGCTTGTCTTAACTTAACGTAGTATGTAGCCTTACTAAAGCCCATGCGGTCGCATATCTGCCAGATATCCAGCTGGTCTATATAAACCATTTGCAGTAGGGACCTAGCATCTATATCCCCCACGTTTGCTATCTGCCGGCGAAACTCTAGTTTCTGTTTGATAGCCTCTGCCGTAAAACGTTCTACTTCTTCACGGGCAGTCATAAGCTCCACATAGATATCATCCTTGCCCTTACGTTTGCCACCTTGGACCATGTCTGTTTGCATTGCACCAGCCGTTACTTTTAGTGCTTGTGATTCCAGACGTTTAATCTGTTCTATCTGACTGTCAATGTATCTATCAAGCGCCTTGATTTTTTGCAGCCGTTCCACTGTTCTCATAAATTACATTCCTTTATGGTATAATATTATTATTAGCGTTTGAACAGTCCTAGGCATTAGTCTGGGTCTTTTTTATTTTTCCGGCTCAGTAATTAAGAGATATGAAAAGATTGAGTTTGTGAGCCTTGGTGTCACCTCCTTCCTAGCCATCGACACCAGCAAGGTCTTTGGCTTTTATTTTGTAATGCGATATCAATAAGAAAGAGGGTGTTTCACATCCTTTTTTCTTAAATTTGTTGGGTTTGTTTGGACAAGGTCTGTCAGATTGTCCGATGTTGAAAAAGTGTTCAAGCCACTAAAAGTTAGTGTTTGACAGACAATGACTGGCAAGAGGAATCGAACCTCTTATACAACCATTCCAGCCTGCGATATAGAAATCATCTTGGAGGTTTTCCTCCTTTTTTTGAAATAATACAAGAATAAAGTAAGTAGAATTATGGAGATTTCAGTTTCGCATTGCAGGCATAAGCCTTGAATAATCACGCCACCAGTAAGACGCTTTAGATTTGTGAATGAAATAAAAAAGGTTCCTCGTTTCTAATTTCTTATTTACTGGTAATAGCTAGCAAGGGAGTCGAACCCTCGTAAACCGTTCTAGCTACACGCCTAACATGTAGGCTGTATATAAGGCTTTTCTGACTGTGACTTTATTGCGACCTACCTTGCCTTTATTACGATATTCCAAGGTTATGCGATCAACTTCATCGTCCAACCTCTCGCTCCATTCATAGTTATTAAATACATAATCAATAATCTCACTGAACAGCTCTCTTGAAAGTAGCCCTTCCATTTGAATCGCCTTCAACGGTGTTAGAGCGGCTTTTTCCGCATAGCACAGATTGAGGGCGTTTTGGGTTCTGTTAGCATTTTTTTGGTCGCAGTCCTTAACGTCTCTAATGTAGTTATTTAGATTATTAGGATGTCCTTTGCGTAGTTCTTCCACTTCTTCTTGAAACCGTTTAAACAGTCCCTCTGGCAGTCCTGCGTTGGTTTTATCCAACAGTGGGCGCGTGGTTTTGCCTCTTGTGTAATTGGTAGATAGATAATCTTGAAGGTCGTTGAATAATTCATCAGAAATAATGCCTTCCAGTCTATCGACTGTCGCTGGTGATATCCTCGCACGCTCAACGACTGCGCTATTAAATGCTTGGTAAATGATGCGAGCTTGTAATTCGCTGCATTGTTTCACATCTTGAAAGAACTGTTTATAGGTGCCTTTTTTGTGTGTTTTTCTAAGTTCCGCATGCTCACTGACCAACCGTTGATATAATTCTGGTGTCAGTCCGGAATATTTGTAGGTTTTACTCATGAGTCTATCTCTGCCAACTTTGGATTCTCGTAGATGTTGCCGATGATTTCGACTGTGAAGATATCTGAATTAAGCAAGTCATATAGCGAAGTTTCTGGAAAAACGATTTCCTTAGAAACAAACATTGCTTTTTCTTCACTGAACGAAACAACTTCCAACCAATCGTTTACTTCAAGAATATCCCCCTCAAAGATTTCTTTGCCATTCTTATCTCTGAGTCCGGTTGATTGCATAAGGATAATATTTTCATCTCTCGGATGCAGTTCTATTTCTTGATTTCTATTTCTGTAAATCTCTGCCATGCCGTTCATGGATTTCGTTTCGTTATCCCACACTCTGAATCTTGGTATCATTGCCATCACCCTCTCAACGTTTTTTGTCCTATGCAATAACCATCAAAGCAAATTTCTGGCAACTCACCGTAACCAAATCTGTAATTCATGCTTTTGTTGAGCGTCAGAAACATCCTTGATGTTCCTCTTCTATCTTTGAATGTAGATATTGATATATTTCGTTCAAAACCGCCATGTTTCAAGCTTTTATCATAAAGCTTACTAAATGCTTTGACATACTGTTTCTTTCGCTGCCGCCTGTTCATTGCCCTCTCCCTTCCAGATAGCTAGGAATATCATCCCCGACGTTTACGCTGTCATACTGTTCCTTGCTGACAAGGAATTTCCCGTACGCCCCACAATCGAGCGTGTAGAGTTTCCCGACCATAGATTTCCCAGTAACCTTGCCGTGTAGTTCAACGGCATCGTCAGCCTTGTGGATAACCACTGTCTCGATAGGTCGGTTAACCACTCGCAGAACAGTAGTCACGTTAATAGCTAGCGACACCACTAACAGAATTGTGGCTATCGTTAGCTGGTTGTCTCGTTTTTGTTTCATTTTCTATCTCCTTGTACACTTTCTCGAATATTTCACAAACCAAACTTTGAGGGATGTTTGACCTCTCGTTGTATGATTTTGTCCAATCTCGAAATTTAACATCATTCGTTTTCTTTTCGTTTTTTAGATTTAATTCAATATTTCCAGAAAACCGTGTTGGTTTAGAAATTGGGTAATTGTCGTAATTGTTGTATCTTGTATGGTTTTCAAACGGGATTTCGAAACCCAACACCCTCTCGATGTATTCCCAGATTCTCCCAAACGCTGGGTTTTCTATGATCCAATATTTCGGTTTATATCGTTTAATGATTTCAACTGTGTTAAACACGCATAATTCACCATTAATGCGTTTCATGAGTTGCTTATTTGGGTAATATTGGTATCTATCAAAGTCCTTGTAATCTCTGACAGTAAAAATCGACAAGGGTTGTTGTGGTTGAAACAGTGCATCTCCTTGCTCTTGTTTCCAGCACGCATTACCTCTATCCATAGCACTCGCATTAGACCAACTCTCACATGGTGGGCTAGCAATGATTAAATCTGGTTTAGGCAATTTGTCCAACGTGTCGAAAAGAGTGTTATTCCCAAACAAACGACTGTAGTCAGCTAGGTTTAGATTGATGAAGTGGTTGTTCTTCTTTTCAATATCAATACCTATTGGGTAGATTTCAATATCTTTATCTAATTTCTTAACGCCCTTGGTATATGATCCATTCCCACTGTCAAATAGCGCCCAAACAATCATTCTCTGACCCTCTCTTTAACAAAGTTGTCATCAATCATTACTCCTTGTCTATCTTTAATATCGTTATAAGCTATTGTTAGGCACTCCTCGACGTCGTAACCAAGTTGTAAGCATAAAACTATTAGCGTCACGATAGAATCACCTATAGCGTCTTTTAATGACCATTCTGGGTCAGCGAAATCGTGAGGTTTTAGAAATACGTCTCTAATCTCGCCCACCTCTTCCGTAACCTTCATCCATTCGATTTTAGGGTTTCCTTGGTCTAGTCCGTGACTAATAGCCCACTCGTTAACCTTAGTGATTAATTCTGAAAATGTGTTATTGGTATCGTAATCTAGCAAGTAAGAAATCGACACATCGAAGCAATCAGCTAACTTTTGGAGCTTATCTGCGCTACTAAAGCCGTATTTTTCCCAGTGGATAATCGTTCTCTTTGTGACACCAATCAAATCAGCCAGCTCCACTCTCGTCATTTTTCGTGACTTTCTTAAGTCTTTAAGTCTGTTCACCTATTCCACCTCCTCGATTTGAATGCCCTCGCAGTCAAATACCCACCCGAAACCGTTCGCTTCTAGTTCTTTGCGGGTGTGGCGTGTATGGATTGCTTGGCTTTCTTCGTTACCCCACAGAAACCAGCTACCACGGCTACTGCCGCAGCTTAGATATCTGTTATCTGCAGTTATTCCAACAAACCTAACCGTATATCTAGGCTCTTTCTCGACCTCATAGCCAAACTGGTGCATGTTGACGAGGGTTGTGATAGCTCCGTTTTCATAAGCCCTGTACATCCAACGTTTGAAATCATCCTGGACTACATCATCCCAATTTACCAGATATTCCCAAATAGCTTCGTTTAAAATGTCCTTATGTGCCTCATACCAATCCGCCACATACTGCGACACTACTGGTTTAGGGAAGAACGAATCATATAAATCCTCGGCATAAGCTACCGAAATACGTGCTACCTTCGATAGTGTTTGTATTGCTTCATTTCTAGTCATCATCCTTCTACCTCTTCCATTTCCACTCTATACATCCTAGAATTACGATATTTAACACCTCTCAAACGATGTAGTTCGTTGATAGCGTCGTTCTTGTTGCTAAAAATATGCTCACTGTCTGGCATGTTGTCGTAATACACGATAACTTTGTATTTCATAGCTTTACCAATCTCCTTCCGTTGTCGCTGGTTCTACGAGCATACACTGGTGTCCCGTAGTAACCAACGGTGCTAGCTGACACACCCAATTGTTCAGCGATTTCACGCTTAGTACCCATTGCCAGTAATTCCTCGCCCTTGTATAGTGCGTACTCTTTTACTTGCATAATTCCATCATCCTCGTTAGTAATTCTTCGTCCGGCAACTGCTCTAGCGTCAGAATGCGGTTGAGTTTCTTTGTATCAATGCCCAACTTAGCACTGATATACTCTGCATCCTCATGGTTAGCCCAAAACCATCTTGCGAATTCTTGAGTCTGATCTAATACGCTGGTATGTCCATAGTTGCCTGGTGCATAGACCCCTACCAGCTTGTCTTTATATCTGCTATTCATCCCAACTCCTTGATTTCTAATTCAATGCGTGGGTTAGGGCTGTACTTCTTGCGAGCTCTTAAATCGCAAACAATACTGTCATCCGTCCAGACGATACCCTTCTTATCAACTTTGTTATAGCCAGCATCTGAAATGCTATCAAAGAGTGCTTTTACCAAGTTATCAATATCAGGGAGTTTAAAATGCCAAAGTTTTTCCGATATGAATTGCTTGAAGACATCCCACGTTTTGGCTCTAGCCTTTGGTGTGGGTTTTTTCGACACATTAAGCGGGGCTTTCATGTAAAATACGACATCGACTGAAATAGGACCGTCAAAGAATTGCCCATCATATTCTTGCTCTATTAATTGCGAGCATTGACGACGCCATGCCTTCATTTTAGGGTCTTCATACGTCCCGAATTTGCTAAATCGTGGCCTTGTTTGTGGTTTAGGCTCGATGTTTAAAATCATTTTCATAGCTTCACCTTAGAAGGGTAGGTCTGAATCTTGGATATCCATAGGGTTTGCGTTCCCGTATGGGCTGTTATCTCTTGCAAAGTTTGGCCCTTGCTGCTGCGGTGCTTGTTGCCCGTAAAGCCCAGCATAGCCGCCGTTATTGCCAAACGCTCCAGACGTGTCGCCTTGAGCAGCATTGCTACCTTCACGCGCTGCACGGCTCTCCAACATTTGGAAGTTCTCAGCGACTACCTCGGTTACATATACCCGTTGACCTTGCTGATTCTCGTAGCTACGTGTCTGGATGCGTCCAGTAATTCCAATCAAAGCGCCTTTTTTAGCCCAGTTAGCCAAATTCTCAGCTTGCTGACGCCAGATAACGCAATTGATAAAGTCTGCTTCACGCTCGCCGTTAGCGTCTTTGAAGGTACGGTTAACCGCAAGGCTGAAAGACGCTACTGCGATATTGTTGCCGGTGTATTTTAGTTCTGGGTCACGGGTTAGGCGCCCAACAAGACAAACTGAATTGATCATTGATTCTCTCCTAGAAATTCGTAGTTTACAAAGTTGTCATCAAGCAGCTTAGCAAATTGGTGCCATTGATTCTCGCCACCGTGGAATGTAAGAACAAGATTGACCTTGTAAGGTTCAACGGGTTTGCTAGGCATTTCCTCGACTGGTTTTGTGTCTTCGATAACCTCGCCAGTTTCAGCATTGACTGCCTTGATTTCCTCACTAGCTGACTGTTTAGCCATTGCTTCAATTTCTGCTAGGCGTGCCGCTTCTGCTTTCGCTTTGGCTTCTGCTTGCTGCTTACGCTCTACGGCTGCATCACGGTCTTTCTTCATTTGCTTCAAGATTTCAACTAGAGGTGTGTCATTCTGCAATGCTCTAGTGTATGGTTCAGCTGGTAACTCATAGTCAAGGGCTTGTTCCTCAATCATGCCCACGTTAGACTTGTATTCTTCCAGTCGGTCATACTCAGCCAAAACAAGAGCGTCGATTTCTTCGATGGTTTCTTTTTTGAGTTCCATCTTCTTGTCTTTGAAATACTTCTTCAAAGAATAGCCGTCATACTTGTCCTTAAACGTGTCTTTGTCCAGCCCGGCAAGTTCGCACTTTTCTTCAAAGACTGATCTAACGTGGTCAGCTCGTAGCATTGCTTGGTGATTGTCGATTTCATCACGTTTTGCACGCAACTTGTCAACCAGCTCTTGCAATGGCTTGCGTGATTTCTTCAAATTGCCCTCAAATTCTGTGAGTGGGTTCTTATAGATTTTTGAAATCTCTTTGCGTTTTGCGTCTAGCTTGTCGTCAAGCCCTTTATAGCGTGTGATTTCTTTCTTGATGTCACTATATTCAAGCTGGTCCAGTTGTTCGTCTGATAGCTCGCTAACTGCTGCTTGAATAGCTGCATCGAATTTTTCAAAATCGAATTTAATCGCTCCCGGCGTATAGACCGGCTCGATTGTTTCAAGAAAATTGTTCGTTACGTCCTTCATGTTTTATCCCTTTCTGTTGTTGATTTGTGTTTGAATGTCGTTAGATACTACGTTAAAACCTGCCACTAGCAATTCATGGAAATCATTGAGTTTGTACTTCTTCAAATAGTAATTCGCTACTGTTTCGGTTGCTTGCCCCGTAATTAGAGCTAGCTCATTGATTTGTTGCATGATTAGGTCATGTTGCTCGTTGCTGATGAAGTTAGGTTGTTGATCGTTCCTTGATTCGTAGTGTGCTTGTTGCAGTTGCTGATTTTGATGTGGTTGAGGGTTGTGAGGTTGGTTTTGTTGCAAAGTATCCTCTGACATTTCAAATTGGTCCACATCTTGGTCACCGATTGCAAACAATGACTGTAAGGCATATTTCCCAGCGTATGATTGCACCGCTCCTGTCCATTGCGGTTCAGTCATTTGTTTTAAGTCTCCGTTACGAGTTTTCAAAATCGGTACGGGAGACAATTCGGCAAACGCTACCGATTCCACGTTTTTCTCTTTGCTGAAAGCCGTAGCAGTGGCTTTGATATAGGTTTTGTCCATAACTACAACCAAGTCATAGTCAACAACAACACTCCAATTAGATTTCAAACTCTTGAATGTGTTGTAGATGTCCTCAGCACTTCTTGAAGCGTACTTGGCATTTCGTTCTTGCTTTTTTTCAAGCTGCATCCGTTGTTGCAGCTCTGTGAATGTCATTTCTTCCATGTCATATCCTTTTTAAATACCCCTAATTCTCAAATTTTGGGGGTTATTTGCCGTTTTACCGTTTATCTAGTGTAATTGTGCCACTAGATTACTTAGGACGACTACAAGAGATTTTAGAGCCATTTTCTGCCCTTTGACTTTTTTAGGTGCCAAAGCTCCCTTTTGAGCTTGTTATTCTCTTGAGCTAGTGACAAGATTCTGTCTTGCTGACTATTGATAATCTCGCCAAGCTCACGACCTAAATTCATGTACTTGTTCCGCCAACGGTTCTCGACCTCGTATGTTTCTTGTTCCATGTTTAATGCCTACCCTCCCACCACTCCAATTATTTATTTGTCGTCCAGTGCTTCGAGTGTTTTGACGAAATTAACGTAAGCCTCATAGTGTCTACCACTGTCTTCGCTATCTTGATACGCTTTTTTAATCAACTCTTCACTAGTTCCATAGAAACAGCCGACACGCCATTTTTGGTTTGACCGCGTGTAAGTAAAATATCTTCCGCTAGACCAGCTGTTTTTAAAAACGATGTGGTCGTTTAGTTTTGAGACCTCAGCGTCACCAGAGACCCTAGCGTTACCATAGACCTCAGCGTCACCAGAGACCTCAGCGTCACCATAGACCCTAGCGTCACCAGAGACCCATGCGTTACCATAGACCCTAGCGTTACTAGAGACCTCAGCGTTACCATAGACCTCAGCGTCACCAGAGACCTCAGCGTCACCATAGACCTCAGCGTTACCAGAGACCTCAACGTTACCATAGACCCTAGCGTTACCATAGACCCATGCGTTACCATAGACCCTAGCGTTACCATAGACCCTAGCGTTACCAGAGACCTCAACGTTACCAGAGACCCTAGCGTTACCAGAGACCTCAACGTTACCATAGACCCTAGCGTCACCAGAGACCTCAGCGTCACCAGAGACCTCAGCGTCACCATAGACCTCAGCGTTACCAGAGACCTCAACGTTACCAGAGACCCTAGCGTTACCAGAGACCCATGCGTTACCATAGACCCTAGCGTTACCATAGACCCTAGCGTCACCAGAGACCCATGCGTTACCAGAGTGGCTTAGATTACCCTCTTTCGCAATGTATCCACCCAGTTCGCCTTCTTTGACATTGCCAAACGAAATCAAGGCTTTAACTCGAAACAATTCGATCCCGAACACTGTGATTTTAGACGATAAATCTAATTCAAACTTCTTAATCATTTTCTTCCTCGCTGTATTTTTTAAATCCAAGAGTAAGTCCAGTGATACCGGCAGCAATCACTACCAATCCCAAAGTGCTAGCAATACCTTCTTTTTCACCAGTAACTGGAAGAGTACCACCGTAAACGGGTGTATTTACCCCCTCTCTTGGCTCAGAATTGAGTTTATAAGATACCGTGGTATATTGTGCCGCTTTATTATTAGGACGCTCTACGCTCGTTTTAGGGGCCTTTTCTGGCGTGCTAGGTTTTTCTGGTGTTGGTTTTTCTGGCTCTACTGGAATTTCCAATTCTGGCAAGTCCAAAACTGGTGCATCAAATGGTACGACACCTCCAGACCATTCTGGCTTATCAATGCTAGGTGCATCGAATGGAGTAGTTCCGCCATGCCATTCAGGAATCTCTACGACTGGTGCTGGTGGCATGAGTGGGATATCGTTGATATCAATTGAAGGCTTATCGTAAACCGGGGCATCGTTTGGTACTACGCCACCTTCAAATTCCGGTTTTTCATATTTAGGGGCGTCGTTAGGAACAGTTCCAATTGGCTCTGTATACTCCGGCAACTCACGGACTTCAGGAATGCCGGGAATTCCGCCTTTAAATTCTGGAATGTCTACTTTTGGAGCTTCACGGGGAATCTCAAACGTTGGCTCCGGCTTGTTTTCGCCACTAGCATCCCCTCGACCACCGACTAGTTGAATCTTCGTATATGAGACAGCACCGTCTGATTCAGCTTTTAGCTCAATCTTGTTAGTCGGGTTGGTGCTATCTTTTACAACATTTACAAGTTTGGTCTTGTAGTACAAGTAAATCATGTGGTCTAAACGGTCCATTTTGATTTCAAAGCCATGCTCTGATTTTGAGATAGACTTAACTAAGTCCATAGCTGAGCCTTTATCAACCCAAGGATCTAAACTTTCAATGTTCTTGATTTCAAAGTAGTTATCAACCAACTTTTGATTTTCTGACATTTCATCAATGATAGTCACATAGTTAAGTACCTTCTTTGCATAGTTAACACGAGCAGTCCAATTAATAACAGTAGGGTCTTCTTTGTCTTGGAATCCCCACTTTGTGATAAGTTCATCTTTACCGATGACTCCCTCATTACCAACATTAGCTGTTACCACAGTGCCGTTAAAGTTGACATTTACTGGCTTACCTGCCACAACTTTATCTGTCCAACTTGCATCAAGTTTTAGACTCATGCTCTTATTTAGAGGATGCGTCTTAAAGTAGTCATTGAATACAGTAGTCACCTTGTTAGAAGTTGCATCTGCTGTAGCTTTACCAACTACTGCTTTTTCTGGGTTATGCACGTCAAACTCATAAGAGGTTTGGAATTTCACTTCTTGAGGCAAGTCAAAAGTAACTTTGTCCCCCTCGTTAACCGGCACATTGTCTGGAATTTGAATATCTTTGTATTCAACTTCAAACGGGCTATATTTCCCGTTACCATTCGGGAAAGTGACCTCAACGTTAGGATTTTCGACTGTGATAGTGTCGCCCGTTTTAGTAACTGTAGTAGGTGCCGCTGGAGTTTCGGCTACTGGTTGAGCTACTTCTGTAGTTGTTGCTGGTGCTTCTGCCACTGGTGCAGTTTCGACTGTCGCTGGTGTTTCCACTACTGGTGCCACTGTTTCGCTAGGTGTCACCGTAATATTCCCAGCATTATCAGCTGTGTAGACATTAGACACTGCTGGTTGAGTATCTGCCACTGGTTGAGTTGTTTCGTCCGCTGATACCGCCCCAGCTCCAATCAATAGAGCTGTAGCAAGAGCAAGCGTTCCGCACAAGCCATAAGCTTTGCTCTTAGTGAAAGATGGTTTAGCGACTGTTTGAGTGTTAAAAGATTTCATGGTATAATCTCCTTGTAAATGTTTTTTTCTTGCATGGGCCCTAACCCATGCTTTTTTAGTGCCTTCAATCCGCACCCATAGCCCACCGTTTCATGTTTTTTCAATGTTTTTTAGAAAGGTATGTGTGGGTAAAGTTTATATTTTTTGGGGAAAGGTATAAGTTACACTCCACGGTGAGCCGTGGCTACGGATTGAAGATTAAATTAGTTGTATTTCCGCTTGAGTCGTTCTTGTTTTTCCTCTGGGGTTTCAACCCATTCAAAGAACGGCTCCGGTTGTTTCGGTTTCTTCTTAGGAAAAAGTTTTCTTAGTAGCTTCATGCAATTACCCCACTAATTGATCCAATGGCAATCCGTGGTCAGCGTTGAATTCTCTGACCTTTTCGTCAATCATGCGATATGGACGAATTTCAAATACTTCTACCTCTTCATTTTGCTTTTTGCTCCAAATCCATCCAAATAGTTTTTTCATGTTTTTTACCTCTCTTATTCTTCTAACTATGATTACTGTATAGTTATCTATTAGTTATTATTGCTGGTTAGTGCCGGTAGGCTCTAGATTGTTGTTGGTTAGTGTGCGTAGCACCATATTGTTATATATTAGTTATTGTTTATATATTAGTTATTGTTAGTGTCCGATTTTCTAACCTATGAATTATCATCGTTTGATTTTTTCGTAATATGAATTTTCTAACTTACGAATTATCATCGTTTGATTAAATGGAAATTCCAATTATCGAACTATGAATTTTCAAGGCTACCTGTGGATAACTCTGTGGATAACTTTTTATCAAGGTATTCTACAAATTCGTCCGTCATGGGTATGTCTGATGCACAGACAACCATTTCAAAACCTTTTTTATAGCCCTTACTTTTACGAAATACCACGACATAACGTTTGCGTTTCAATTCTTCAAACGCTGTACGATGCGAGCTCTTCCCGTTAGTTGACCTCTTTTCAAGTTCTGACAGATAAACCCGCCAATCGCTTTTATTTATCAGAATTTCAGCAAGTAAGCCTTTCGCTTGTAAGCTCAAGCTAGTATCTTGTAAGAACTTGTTATTCATTTTTGTGTAGTTTTCTTCCGTATTAGTGAAAGATGTACTTCATTCGGTTATGCTCCTTTCTGTTGGTTTCCATTTCTTCCCCTAACCGCACTAGAGAACTAGTGAGGGCTTTTTTAGGAGGCCTATTATAACTAATGGTATTGCTTGTATTGTTCTTAACAGGTATATGCCTCACTAGCTCACTGCTGCGGCTAGGGGTGTTAATGTTATTTGAATCTGTTTCTAGTTTTCCATTCGATGAAGGATTTGAAACCCTCATAGTTGATGAAAACCAGTTTGTGTGTTGGGTTAAATACGTAGTCTCGAAAGTCTTTGTTGTCCCTCATTTCTCGAATGAGGTTCTTTGCCATTGACTTTCCTAGACCTTCCCACCGTTGCATTAGGTGGTCGTAGTCTCCCCACTCAGCCGTTTCATTGATCCCGACCGGTCTATAGGTAATTTCCATAAGCGTCACCCGATTTCTTTCAATCCGTTTTCAAGAGCGATAAGCTCTTTTTGTTTTGGTGTCTCACGAATTTCAAACGGCGTGAAGTCGTCGTAAGATAAATCTCTTAGGAATTGCGCTGCTTTCTCAGCTTCAACGTGCTTGATATTTGTGTACTTAGTCACGTTAAATGCTTTCTTCAAACGTGAGTACATCAAGCGGATAAACTGACCTTTCTTGGAAGCGAACAAGTTGTCGCTAGGGTGTGTTTCCTGCTCATTGAAGTACATGTCTGCAAAAACACCAGCTTTACTAAAGACAATGCTCTTGATTTTAGTAGCTTCACCATCGTCGATATGGACTTTCTTATTGACTTCTTCAACCAGCAACTCAATGTCCGTGAGTTTTTGATTCGTCTTCTTAACATTTCTGTCCATTTCTTCTTTGATCCCGATAACTTCTTCCAAAAGCTGTTGGTTAACTGTGCTTTGGGCAACTAGATTCATAGCCTGTCTTTTCTGCATTTCGACTGTTTCAGCGAGCAGATTTTCTTTTTTCTTGTTTTTCTTCTTACTCATTGATAATTTCTCCTTCTATGATTGTTCTTCCACTTTCTGGAATGATTTTGTTCATTTCATCAATCCAGTTTTCTGTGAGCGTCAAGATGTCTCTTAATTTCTCGATCTGAGCGTCCTTGCCAATCCCTTGGATAAGGGTTTTGAATCTGAGCGGTGCCATTTTGCTATCAAAGAAATCTTCGAACTCTGATACTAGGTTGCTGAGCGTGAAGATGTTAGAAACACTGTTTTCTAGCTTCTCTTTATCAGCTCGTAAGTGTTCGATAGATTCTTTCAAGGCGATTGCCTCGGATGTCTCTTTTTCAAGCATTTCATAAGAGGCGGTTTTGAGTCTTAGACTTCTTTTGACTGAATCAAGTTCATCCGCTAGGTCTTTATTTTTGTCTAGTAGTTGCTTATTAAGGTCTTGCGTAGCCTTGTAATCGTCTGGGGTAATTTCCTTTTCGATTACCTTTTCAATCGGTTTGACTGCTTTAGCACGTTCCAACTCACCCTTGACCGCTTCGAGTGCTTGGTCTTTGAGTTTTAGGCGACGCTCAAGTTCTTTGTATTCTTTGTGAGTTGTGACATCACCATCGAAAACTGCTTGATTGACCTCTGGGTTAGCTGACGGCTTGGACATTTCATTTTTAATCCGTTGTGGTTGTTTTAAAAAAATTTCTCTTTCTTTGGGGTTGTCCAACTGTTGGACAAGTCTATAAGTGTTTATATAGTTATAAGCATTACTTTTAGAGATTCCCTTGCTTGCAACCCACTTTTGAAATGTTCCGTTGTCGTAACTAGCCAGCTCTTGCTGTGCCTTATAAAGCACTTCTCCGACCACGACTGAATAATTTTGATAAATACCATCAAGCTGATTACTTAATGCTTTCAACTTTTGTGCTGTTTCAGTCCCGACTAGTGAATAGTCAAAATCAGATAAAGTTAATTCGTTCATGTATTATCCTTTCTGTATTTGATATAATGTAATCAAAAAAACGAGGTTGCTTATGCTATCTTTTAGTGCACGAGAATTTTTAAAACGATTGATTAAATTTGCAGAAATAGATGATGTCAATGGTCGTATTGTCAGATACTCCCAACATTCAGACTATATTGACAAACATTTTTATGTCTTGTTAGAGCTTATTAAAGCTGATGAATTTATCATCAGGCAAAACAATAAAGACATCGTTCTGCTCGATAACGCTCTAATATATCCAAGGCAATCAAGGACAAGGTTCGCTCTGCTCTGCTTAAAAAGCCTGTGGCTACCTCTAATAGTGTCTGTTGTATCGTCTTTGATTGTTTACTATGTTACTAATTCATTTTGATAACCAAATGAACAATCCTGTGATTACAGCGCCGATTACAGCGCCGATTATCGATAGTGCAAGATCTTCGTTATCCAGCATAGCGAAGGCTTTTTTTAGTTTTCTCATGTTGCTCCTTTCTACTCCTTTTAATTTTTAAGTTATATACGAATTTTCGTATATTTAAGTTAAAAAAATTTAGTCTTCGACACGTTCGCTAAATAGGTATTCTAATTCATATTCTGGGAAGAACGCCTTTTTGATAGCCACTGTTTCGCCAAATTTGAAATCTGAAACACCATCGATTTTGTCACGGACTGTGCGATAGCCTACTCCGAGCAAATCTGCGATATCCACTAATGTAACGCCTTTGTTCTTACGAACTTCTTCGATGTTTTTCATTTATTTCCTCCTTCCTTAAGCTTGATTTAAGTATATACTAATTTTCGTACACTGTCAACAAGAAAGTACGATTTTTTTTACTTTTTTTATTTACCTATACGATTTTCTGTGTTAATATATAGAAAGAAAGAGAAATGAGGGTTACAAAAAATGCAGGCTGAGGAAAGAATTAAGGAACTGATTATAGCTAAATACGGGAATGTAAGAGCTTTTGCAACAGAAAGCGGCATCTCTTATACTACTGTTCGCTCTATTTTAGAACGTGGTATCATGAACGCAAAAGCTGAAAACGTCTTTAAAATCTGTCATTTGTTGGGAATTTCACCGGACACGCTCGCTGAATGGGGTGTTACGGACGAACCACAACAACCCAACGCCCACGATATCGACGAAATCATAGCTAACGCCATGATGTTCGACGGTAAACCACTTACCGAGGATGATAAGCGGGCAATCCGTGGCATAATCGCTGGTTATATGAGTAGTAAGGAAAAGTGAGGTTTATGACTGAAAAAGAATTGCTTGAGCAGTTCAACGTGTCTCTTTGTGAGTTTGATTCTAGCCAGTGGCCACGAGATGGGTTTCTAGACCCTGTTAACCGTGTGGTTTACATCAATAGGGATTTACCCGCCGAAATACGTTTAAAGGTAATCCTGCATGAGTTAGGGCACTTAGAGCACGATCCTAAACACTATGAGCGTCTACGGGAGAAGTTTGAAGCTCAAGCAAATAGGACTATGATCCATGAGTTGTTGAAAAATGAAAATCTTGATGATTTTAATTACTTACACTTCATGGAAAGATATAATCTCACCACGATTTGTGATGAGACTTTTGTAAAAAATGAATACCTAAAAATGATGAGGAATTGATATGAAACTTTTGAAAAAATACAAATGGTATATCTTAACAATTATTGTTTTATTCTGCCTTGGCTTAATGTTTGTGCCACGGTCTGGGAAGGAATCAAAGGAAACAAAACAGCCTAAAGCTGTCAAAGTAACAAAACACACCACAAAGTCAAGTAAACATAGTTCTTCTTCGACTTCAAAAGTTTCTAGCAGTTCAAGTTCAGAGCAACCGCAACAACCACAAGAACAGACGCAAACTGAATCTTCTCAAGCTCAGCAAGAACAGCCTATTGACGGCGTAGGACCAACGCAATCACAAGTAGACCAAGCAACTGAACAATATGGCTATACGCCTGGATATGGCGGGGTCCCTTCCGATTCTCCTGAGGTAGCAAGAGAACAAGCAGACCAACAAGCACGCCAAAACTGGCACGATAGTCAAGTTGAGTGGGCTAGACAACAAGGACTCATGGATTAATAAAAACCAGCAAATCTTAAACGATAAACTGGATAAAATAATTAAACATCTTGAAAACAAAAAAAGCCCTACACTCACCGTCGCCAAACTTAGAGTGTAGAGCAAGCATCACAGAAAATAAAAACACTATCACGGTAAAACAACCTAACAAGATTGTGTTCTTTTTTCTGTACCCATTTTACCAAAAATAAGGAGATGTGACAATGTGGGTAGAACAATTACCGAATGGAAAATATAAATATTTCGAAAGATACAAGGACACTTACACTGAGAAATGGAAACGAGTATCTGTCACTCTATCCAGCGGCTCGAACCGAGCAAAGAAAGAAGCTCAACGCTTACTGGATGATAAGATAGCCCAGAAAATAGAATCATCAAACACTACCAATGTATCATTCCATAATGCTTTCAATGAGTGGTGGGAGTTCCACCAAAAGCAGATTAAGTTAAGCTCAATCAAGAGCCTTGCAGCATCCGTTAAGCGAATATCTGATACTATCGAACAAGGTACTATCTTATCAAACATCAATGTACGACTTATCCAATCCTTGCTAGACACCGAAGACTGGACAGATTCACAGAAATATCGTGCTAAGACCATACTAAATACATTCTTCGATTATGCCATGGATCAACAACTTATTAGCGATAACCCATCGAGGAAGGCACGATTACCAAAGAAGACCAATAAACTTGAGAAACAGCAAGCTGCCAAGAATAAATACTTAGAACCAGACGAATACAGTCGCTTATTGAAAGAACTCTATCGGAAAGATATAACGCTGAGATATGCTCTAGCGTGTGAGTTTATGCTTCTAAACGGTTGTCGGATTGGTGAATTAGCTGGCTTGACTGTTTCAGATTACCACAAGGAAACACGCTCCCTGGATATCCACACCTCTTTCAACAGATACATCCCAGAGAACGAGGGAACAAAAACAGTCGCTAGTTACCGAACTACCTACCTCACTAATCGTGAAATGGAAATCATTAACCAGATACTGGAGTTGAAAGAGTTAAGCGAAACAACCAATCCAGATTGGTATCATAGCGATAAAATCTTCACGACCAATACTGGTAAGCCTATCCACAGCACAATCCTAAGTGCATCGCTCCAACGGGCTAACACCAGACTAGAAACACCTATCGACAAGCATCTATCCCCTCACATCTTCAGACATACCACAATAAGCATACTGGCTGAAAACAACGTGCCACTTAAAACCATCATGGATAGGGTTGGGCATGCAGATTCGGAAGTTACCACTAGCATCTATACCCACGTCACAAGGAACATGAAGGACCAAGCGGTCAATGTTTTAGATAATATCATTACGAATAATCTTGCCCCCTCTTTGCCCCTCGGATAGAAAAAAAGAACCCTAGGAGTAACCTAGAGTCCTCAGAAACGTTGTTAAATCAACGTTTTATTTTTTCAAGTTGTAGAATGATTTCAAACCGCGGTATTCTGCAACTTCACCAAGTTGGTCTTCGATACGAAGCAATTGGTTGTATTTAGCGATACGGTCAGTACGTGACAATGAACCTGTCTTGATTTGACCAGCGTTAGTTGCAACTGCAATATCAGCGATTGTTGAATCTTCAGTTTCACCTGAACGGTGTGATACTACTGCTGTGTATCCAGCTTCTTTCGCCATTTCGATAGCGTCGAAAGTTTCAGTCAAAGTACCGATTTGGTTAACTTTGATAAGGATTGAGTTAGCAGCGTGTTCTGCAATACCTTTTTCAAGGTAAGCTGTGTTAGTTACGAAGAAGTCGTCACCAACCAATTGAACTTTACCACCAAGACGTTCAGTAAGAGCTTTCCAACCGTCCCAGTCGTTTTCGTCCATACCATCTTCGATAGTGATGATTGGGTATTTGTTAACCAATTCTTCAAGGTAGTCGATTTGTTCTGCAGCAGTACGAACAGCAGCGCCTTCACCTTCAAATTTAGTGTAGTCGTAAACTTTACGTTCTGCATCGTAGAATTCAGATGATGCACAGTCAAATCCGATAAATACGTCTTTACCTGGTACATATCCAGCAGCTTCGATAGCTTTGATGATAGTTTCAACACCATCTTCAGTTCCGTCGAAACGAGGTGCAAAACCACCTTCGTCACCTACGGCTGTTTCAAGACCACGTTCTTTAAGGATTTTCTTAAGTGCGTGGAAGATTTCAGCACCCCAACGAAGAGCTTCTTTGAATGTTGGTGCACCAGCAGGTACAATCATGAATTCTTGGAAAGCGATTGGAGCGTCTGAGTGAGAACCACCGTTGATGATGTTCATCATTGGAGTTGGAAGAACTTTAGTGTTGAATCCGCCAAGGTAGCTGTAAAGTGGAACTTCAAGGTAGTCAGCAGCTGCGCGTGCTACAGCGATAGACACACCAAGAATAGCGTTGGCACCAAGTTTACCTTTGTTTGGAGTACCGTCAAGAGCGATCATTGCGCGGTCAATACCTTGTTGATCACGTACGTCGAATCCGATGATGTGTTCAGCAATAACGTTGTTTACGTTATCAACTGCTTTTTGAGTACCAAGACCACCGTAACGAGCTTTGTCACCATCACGAAGTTCTACTGCTTCGTGTTCACCAGTTGAAGCTCCTGAAGGAACCATACCGCGACCGAATGCACCAGATTCAGTGTAAACTTCTACTTCAAGTGTTGGGTTACCGCGTGAGTCAAGGACTTCGCGTGCGTAAACATCAGTAATAATTGACATTACAATACTCTCCTTATGAGTTAAAATTTTTTACACCTATATATTACCATAATATCAAGGCTTAAGCAAATTAAAACCAGAATTTTCTAGCGATTTTCTATTTTTTAATATTTTCAATTGTTTTTGAAAATCTCAGAAAGCAACTCAAATGAAAAGGAATTCAAAATATTGTATAATACAAGTAGAAAACTAAGAGGAGATTCCTATGACTTCACTTGAAAACAAAGTGCTCCAATGCGCTAGTGGCGAAAAACGCCTAAATCCCGATGAACTTCGTCAGTATTTTGGAACCTATGCGGAACGTGTAGTCCTAGCTGTTCTATTGGAAAATGCCGAAAAGAAAACTGTAATTGACAATTTTCCGCAAATATTAAAAGACTTATTAGCCGTTCACCCTAATCTTAGTCTCAAACTTTCTCCAAAATTAGCTGACCAGACACAATTTAACTATATCAAGACTGCTCAAGCACTAAATATTTCTGCAACTATCGTTGACGAGGCCAAGGCCCATTCACCATACGGTCTTATCGTACATAGTAATCAAGCAGAGAATCTTGATAAAGTGTTATTTTCAGAACTCTATCCTGATATCCTTGCTCCTAGTGAAACTGAACCTATCCTTGAAAAAAAGGGATTTTTTGCTAAACTATTTGGAAAATAAAAGCTGATGCAAAGTCAGCTTTTTCTTATATCACAATGTTTTACTGAGCTTGATGACATTCCCAATATTGAGTCCTGTGCGATAGAGATTCTCCTTAGCGGTAGCTAAAACTTGGTCTAACTCTAATACTTGTCCAATGATAGGGAAAGCAGCTGAGATACCTGCAACTGGAAAATCAGGCAAGTCATCCTTCAAACTACCACAGATAGCAATGACGGGAATAGTTGATGGTGTCCGCCTAGCCACCCCGACCGGTGCTTTACCAGACAAGGACTGGCTATCCATACGTCCTTCACCAACTATGACCAAATCAACTTCCTTCACACGTTGATCAAAATCAACGCAATCAAGTACAAAGTCAATCCCGGATTTAATTTCTGCGCCTGCAAAAGCTACTAAACCCGCTGCCATGCCTCCTCCGGCTCCTGAACCAGCCAGTTTTAAAACCTCAGGAGCAAAGTTTTCGTAGAATTGTGTCATGTCTTGGTCAACCTTTTTAAATTGTGAAGGAGCTAGACCTTTTTGTCCACCAAAAATATAGGTCGCTCCATCTTGACCACACAAGGGATTATCTACGTCAGTAATCAGATGAATAGTAATACCAGACAAATCAACCTTATTTTTAGAGGATACCTTTTTAATAAGACCAAGATTAGCACCTATTGGCTCAAGCTCCTGTCCCTGAGAGTCATAAAAACGATAACCCAATCCATATGCCATACCAATACCACCATCATTGGTAGCAGACCCACCTACGCCTATGATAAAATCTCGGATGCCAGATTGAACCAAATGAACAATTACTTCACCCACGCCTTGTGTCGTTAGAGCTAGAGGATTTCGTTTATCCTTAGGAATCTGTTCCAAGCCACAAATCGCAGCCATTTCAAAAACGGCAGTCTGGCCATTGCTGGCAAAAGAAACACTTCCGTCACTTGTATAGGCATGAGGAATCTTGATACTTTTCTTCTCAAGATTTAGATTTTCAGCAAGAGCATCTAAGGTGCCCTCGCCACCATCACCTATTGGCATGAGGTCAAACTCAGTGTCGGGTAAGGCCTTTTCAAAGCCCAATTTAAGAGCTAAGGCGACCTCTTTTGCAGACAAACTTTCCTTAAACGAATCAGGTGCAATCAAAATTCGCATGATGTCCTCCTTCTATTTTTCTTTTAGGTAAGGGGATAAGGACTGAACTAACTCATCCGTCATATGTCTTGGACCTCGCACAGTTTTGATACCTAAACTCTTTAGCCTATCACTGTCAAATTCGGTGTCATTAAAGGTGTATAAGGGTTTAATCCGCATCAACTCCTTAATACTCGCCTCTTCACGATAACCTTGATTAGGGATATTCGCTTCTAAAACCTGACAGAGGTAACGTATGGTCTTGGTAGGTGCCGTAATATAGATAGCCACCAAATCTCCCTTTTGCATACTAGCTTTCTGTGTCCAAAGGATCTCCTCATTTGCGGAGAACTCCTCTCCAATATCGTAGTATTTCAAATTTACCGGGATAATCCAATAATGAGGCTCAAAAGCCTTTCTAAGATGTTTTGGGGCCACTAGGGAGCGACTGTCACTAAGAAACTCAATAATGGTTTGGTCCGACAATGTCTCGTCTAAAACAAGACTAATCCAGGTCTTCTTGGACATATGGTAGCTAGGAAAAACCCCATCCATTTCCAAGAGCTTATCCATTTGCTTTGGATTAACCTTCAGGTTAACCACATCATAAATTAAATCCGCCTTTTCTCCATCAAGCCCTAGTTTTTCTCCCTTAAGAGGAAAAAACAAGGCATACCATTTACCATCAACCCTAAAGGACAAATAGCTTGGTTCCTTTTCGAAAGGATGGTCTGCTTGGTCTGAAAATTCTTGAACTAAAAACTGAACTAGGCGATTAGCTTGTGGAGATGAGAACAATTGATTTTCATAACAAGAATCAGCTAGCTGTGAGAGAAGTTCTCCATAAGCTTCTCTGACTTGACCAACGTAAGTTCCAGTGGCCTGAGGACTCCTGAAGATATCATAAGGCTCATCAAGATCGATATCAACAACCTGTCCCGTCAACTTACCTTCTAAATCAATAAGCAATCGAGCTTCAAGTTCATCCGCCATCAGTGTTTTTCTGAACTCGTAACCTTGCTCAGTAGTTGTAAAACCAAAAGGCTCTAGGCTATCCTGTTTTAGGATCTTCTGTTTAAAATAAGCATCCTCAAAAGTCATTGGTTCTCCCTTTTTCTAAAAAAGAGAAGTTGAGACAAACTTATGTCCCAACTCCTTTTTTATTTTGTTGACTGACGTAAGGTAAGACCGTGATTAAGAATAACATCTTTTTCTTCGAGCTCTTCCTTATTCATGATTTTAGTCAACATACGCATGCTAACTGCCCCTAAATCATAGAGAGGATGATTAATACTAGAAAGGTTTGGACGTGTGTAGCTTGTAATTGGTGAGTCATTGCTTGTGATGATTTCGAAGTCTTCTGGAACTGATTTACCTGCAGCAAAGAGGCCATTCAAGAGACCTGCAGCCAATTCATCTTCTCCAACATAGGCAGCAGTGGCACCAGAGTTCAAAACACGTTGTGCTAAATCAAAGCCATCTCTATAGCTATATTTGGCTTCAAAGACAAGACCTTCATTGTAACGCAAATTATTCTTTTCAAGTCCAGCCTTATAACCAGCTAGACGGAGTTTGCCATTAATATCATCAATTAGTGGTCCTGATACAAAGGCAACCTTTTCATTATTCTTGGCAAGTTGCGTTACAGAATCCTCAACGGCAACTTTATAGTCGATATTAACGCTCGGTAATTGGTGCTCGAGGTCCACTGTTCCTGCTAGGACAATCGGAGTACGGGTACGAGAAAATTCTGCACGAATTTTTTCCGTCAAGTGGTAACCCATGAAGATGATACCATCTACTTGTTTGGCAAATAGAGAGTTAATCACGGTAACTTCGTGATCGTCATTTTCATCACTAGAAGCAAGGACAATATTGTACTTGTACATCGTTGCAATATCATCAATCCCCCTTGCTAAAGTAGCAAAATAGCTATTTGCAATATTTGGGATGACAACTCCTACAGTAGTGGTTTTCTTACTCGCCAAGCCACGCGCAACCGCATTTGGACGATAATCCAAACGATCAATGACCTCAAGCACTTTTTTTCGGGTGTTTTCTTTTACATTTTTATTTCCATTTACCACACGAGACACAGTCGCCATCGAAACGCCTGCCTCACGCGCAACGTCATAAATAGTGATTGTTTCATCAGTATTCATAAAAACACTTCCTTTCTCATTTTACGCTCACTCTTTCACGCTAATTGTATCAGATTCTGAAAACACTTTCAATTATTTTGACTGATTTTTTACAAAAAAATGAAAGGGATTCCTTCTTTGTGGTTATGAGGAAGAAAGCCATTTCAGAAAAAGGCCTCTCATTTCGTGTTTCCAAGACTATCCATCGCTTACAAAACTAGCCTAAAAAAGTCTCAATGAAAGTAAATGATTTAATGAAAAGCCAAAAAAACAGCTTGCATTTTCCTTATAAAAGTGACAGAATGAGTGTAAGAAATACAAAGGAGTTTTTTTCTATGTCTAAACTTGATCGCATTCGTCATTTTTTGAATGAAAATAAAGCAGGGCTAGCTATTGTTTCAGATCCTGTAACTGTCAATTATCTTACTGGTTTTGATTGTGACCCACATGAACGCCAAATGTTCCTCTTCGTCTACGAAAATCGTGAGCCTGCCCTCTTTGTACCTGCTCTTGAGGTTGCACGTGCCTCTGCTGTACTCGACTTCCCAGTCTTTGGTTATGTAGACTCTGAAAATCCATGGCAAAAAATCAAAGCTGGCCTAGCAAGCACAGACAGCCCTATTATTTATGCAGAGTTTGACAATCTCAATGTGACCAAGTTCCAAGGATTGCAATCGGTCTTTGAAGGTCGCTTTGAAAACCTGACACCATTCATTCAAAAAATGCGCGTTATCAAGTCAGCTGATGAAATTCAAAAAATGATTGTTGCCGGTGATTATGCTGATAAAGCTGTTAATATTGGTTTCGACAATATTTCTCTCGACGTTACTGAAACAGACATCATTGCTCAAATCGAATTTGGCATCAAACGCTTGGGCTATGAAATGAGCTTTGAAACTATGGTCTTGACTGGTAACAATGCAGCCAACCCACACGGCATTCCTGGAAGCAACAAAATTGAAAAAGATGCTCTTCTTCTCTTCGACTTGGGCTGTATGGTGAATGGCTATGCTTCAGATATGACGCGAACAGTCGCTGTTGGAAAACCCGATGATTTCAAAAAAGAAATCTACCACTTGACTTTAGAAGCTCAACAGGCTGCCCTAGATATGATTAAACCAGGTGTAACTGCCAGCGAAGTCGATGCTGCAGCACGTAATGTTATTGAAAAAGCTGGTTACGGCGAATACTTCAACCACCGCCTCGGACACGGTATCGGAATGGATGTGCATGAATTCCCTTCTATCATGGAAGGAAATGACATGGTCATTGAAGAAGGAATGTGCTTCTCAGTTGAACCAGGTATCTACATTCCTGAAAAAGTTGGTGTTCGTATCGAGGACTGTGGTTATGTTACAAAAGACGGCTTTGAAGTCTTCACACACACACCAAAAGAATTGCTCTATTTTGATGTTTAATTAATCCAGAAGGGTCTTCAATTAAGTTGAGGACCTTTTCGTTTGCACTCAAATTCAATAGCCATATAAAAAGCTGACTCATCGTGAGTCAGCTTTTGCTATTTCTCCTCATGCTCTTGTCTAAGATAGTCAAGTCCTTCTTCAATCCATCCTGGCATTGCTTCTGCCAAAGGTTTAAAGCCATAGTTCAAACGACTATCAGAAAAACGATGACGATGAGGGATTTTATTTTTTTCTTCCTCAAGGGTTCTCAAAGAAAGACTGGCCTTTTGTGTAAATTCATCAAAATCAACAACTTGAACTAAGACCTCCTGGTCTACCTTTAAGGTATTGTAGATATTGTCGATATAACCTGTCTTAATCTCTGAGATGTGAATCAAGCCTGTGGTACCATTTTCCAATGAAACAAAGGCACCGTAAGGCTTGATGCCTGTGATAACACCCCTAAGCTTGTCTCCAATCTTCATCTTAGTCTGCTACCTCAACTGTTTCAATTACAACATCCTCAAGTGGCTTATCTTGAGCCCCAACCTCAACATTGGCAATTTCATCAAGCACCTTGTAAGAGTCTTCATCCACCAATTGACCGAAGACTGTGTGACGACGGTCTAGATGAGGTGTTCCCCCATTTTCAGCATAAGCTTCTGCGATTGGTGCTGGCCATCCACCACGTTCGAGTTCCTTTTTAGCATAAGGAATTTCAGACGTTTGAACGATGAAGAATTGGCTACCATTTGTATCTGGTCCAGCATTAGCCATAGAAAGCGCACCACGGAGGTTATAGAGCTCTTCAGAAAATTCGTCCTGGAAGCTACCACCAAAGCTTGACTCACCACCCATACCAGTACCAGTTGGGTCACCACCTTGAATCATAAAGTCCTTGATAATTCTGTGGAAAATCACACCATCATAGTAGCCACTCTTGGCCAAATTGACAAAGTTAGTAACTGTTAATGGTGCATGATCAGGGAAGAGTTTGATGACCAAATTACCATGATTTGTTTTAATTGTTGCGACTGGACCTTCTACTGTATCCAAGTCAAGTTGTGGGAAATGAAGTTCTTTTTCTACCAATCCGAGTTCCTCCAAGGCATTGAAAATGCCATCTTCTTCTATTGTTCCTGTAACGTAATCTGCTTTTTCTTTCAATTCTGGTGTGGCATTACCCATCGCAATCTTAAGTCCAACATAGTCAAAGATTTCCATATCGTTTGGACCATCACCAAACATCATGGCATTGACTGGTTTAAGATTTTCATGCTCCAAGACATGCTCGACACCAGAGGCCTTTGAGATACCATTTGCTACGACGTCAGAGGAGTGTTCGTGCCAGGGTACCATACGGACATGGGATGCGAGTTCTTCTGGTAATTCAAGGTCACCATCATTTTCCGCAAAAGTCCACATATGGTAAACATCATTCGACAAGTGAAAGTCTGGCTCCACATCACAAAGACCATAGACTGGTTTCATAGCATTATCAATCAAATCTGAACGCTCTGAGACAACTGGCTTATCCTTACCAGCAAAGCCCCAAGCAATTTCAATCTCTTTGCACCAAGCAACAAAAGCTTCTGTAACCTCACGAGCGAGGGGTTGGTTATAAATTTCTTCCCCTTTTCGATTAATCACATAAGTTCCATTGATGGTTACAAAATAATCGGGCTCTAGGTCTCGAATGTCCTCAACGACACCATAGTAGCCACGTCCTGTGGCAATCCCCGTCAAAATTCCTTTTTCTTTAAGTCCTTTGAAAACAGCCTTAATAGATTCAGGAATGTAGCCTGTCTTTTTAACACGAAGGGTGTCGTCAATGTCAAAGAAAACAATCTTAGTCTTCTTGGCCTTGTATTTTGTTTTAGCATCTACTGGCATCGCTAATCTCCTTTACAGTATCACAGCTAGAGTCAGGTATAGCTAGTATCCTAACTAAAGACCGCATGGTACTCTCATTATATCATGTCTTAAAGCCAAAAACAAAAAATCATCTAAGACTATAGTAGTCTTAGATGATAGGCAGTTTAACGGTTAACACTCTTGATAATACGTTTAATATCACGCTCTTGTTCACGACGCTTGATAGACTCACGTTTATCGTAATCGTGTTTCCCTTTGGCAATACCGAGCAATACCTTGGCAAAACCGTTTTTTAGGTAGACCTTAAGAGGAACTAGGGTCATTCCTGTACCCTTAAGATCATTTTGAAGTTTGGTGATCTGTTTTTTCTTAAGCAACAACTTTCTCGTACGGTCTGGATCTTGATTCCAAATATTTCCTTGCTCAAAAGGAGCAATATGGACATTGATTAACCAGGCCTCACCATTCTTGATTTGGGCATAGCCATCTTTTAGTTGGATGCGGGCCGCACGAACAGATTTAATCTCTGTTCCTGTCAGCACGATACCTGCTTCAATAGTATCAACGATACTATAGTCATGTCTAGCCTTTTTATTCTGAGCAACAACATTGCCTTCACCCTTTGGCATAGCAGTCCCTCCATTCTCATCCTATTTTCGTTTTTTAGCAACGTCCTTGTAAAAAGGTTTGTTCCCTTTTTTCTTACGACGACCACTCTCACGTCCCTTGTTATCATTATGAGGACGGTTTTGATTTTTACGTTTGTCTGGTTTCTTAGATGACTTACGTTTTTCGTCATAAGAGCCTTTACGACCATTACCATCTTGACGGTTACGGTTATCCCCACGTTTACCACGATGTTCGAAGTCTCCATTTTGACGGTCACGACGTGGACCTCTATTGCGGAAGGTTTTCGCCTTCTCTTCACGTTCCTGACGTGCCTTGTGGTCTACTTTTTCAGTGATGTCATACTCACTTGGAAGGTATTGGAAGTCAATGTCTCCTGTTTCCTTATCCGCACGTGTTAATTTAACACGGATAGGCTGACCAACTCGGAAAGTCTTACCAGTTTTTTCACCCTGAAGTGTCATGGTACGTTCATTGTAATTGTAAAATTCTGGAAGGGTGGTGATGTGAACCAAACCTTCGATGGTGTTTGGCAATTCCACAAACATACCGAATTTAACCACACTTCCAACAATACCGTCGAATTCTTGACCAACAAACTCTTCCATGTATTCCGCTTTTTTCATAGCTTCAACGACACGTTCGGCATCAATGGCACGACGTTCAAGAGTTGAAGATGATGTCGCTAACTCAGGAATAACCTCTTCAAAATGTTCACGTGTTTCTTGAGACATATTGTTAGTGTACTCACGAATCATTCGGTGAACCAAGAGGTCTGGGTAACGACGGATTGGACTAGTAAAGTGGGTATAATACTGAGCCGCAAGTCCATAGTGTCCGTGGTTGTGTTCTGAATAGCGGGCTTGTTGCATTGAACGAAGCAGCATCATGTTCATGACCTCTGCTCCAGGTTTTCCCTGAACTTTGGCCATAAACTCTTGCAAGTCTAGCTGATCCATCTTATTGGCAGTTCCTTTGATTTGAACACCAAAAATAGAGGCATAATCCATGAAGCGTTGCAATTTCTCAGCTTTTGGCTCTTCGTGGATACGGTAGATAAATGGCAACTTAGCCTTAGCGAAATGCTCTGCCACACATTCATTGGCAGCCAACATGAAGGATTCAATCATTCGCTCGGCTGTTCCACGTTCACGCACCACGATATCCACTGGCATCCCCTTCTCATTTACCAAGATACGAGCTTCAGATGTATCAAAGTTAAGGGCACCACGACGCTCACGCATGTCTTCTAAAATCTTATGCAGTTCTGCCATGGCTGATACAGACTCCATGATTGGCTTAAACTGCTCAATCTTTTCTGGATTTCCAGCCAACATCTCATTGACATCACTGTAGGTCATACGGAAAGTTGTATTAATCACAGATTGGCAAATCTTATGATTAACCACCTTACCTTTAGGAGTAATCTCCATAATAGCTGACTGCGTCAAGCGATCAACATTGGGATTTAGTGAACAAATACCATTTGAAAGACGCTCAGGCAACATTGGCACCACGCGGTCTGTCACATAAACAGAGGTCCCACGTGCTACAGCCTCACGGTTAAGAGCAGACCCTTCAGTGACATAGTAGGACACATCGGCAATATGAACACCAAGTTCAAAGTTACCATTTGGCAAACGTTTGATATGGACCGCATCGTCCAAGTCCTTAGCATCTGCTCCGTCAATAGTAAAGGTTACTTCTTGACGAAGGTCAACACGACCAACGAGGTCTTCCTGACTCGGTGCATCCGGGACAGCTTCTGCTTCCGCCATGACATCCTCTGGGAATTCTGAAACAATATCCATTGATTCCAAGACTTCCAAGACATCAATACCAGCATCCCCCTGATGACCAATAATGTCACGAACACTTCCTACGAAATAATCATAGTGACGGTTAGGGTATTTTTCGATATCAACCTTAATAATTTCAGTACCATCTAGGGCAACTGGTTCTTTCTTGATATAAATTGGCTGCTGAATTTTTTGGTTTTTAGACTTAATGTAACCCGCATAGGGTTCTTTCTCGTCGCTAAGGATAAATTTCCCTACAACAGTCTTAAGCGAACGTTCTACAATTTCAACAACACGTGCTTCTGCTGCTGTCCCTCGTAAACGATCTGCTGGCTTCTTGATGACAACGGCAACAGTATCACCATCAATAGCATGGCCAACATCATTACGACCGATGAACATATCATCTTCACTGTCATCGACATGCAAAAAACCAAAGCCGTTCTTATTGGCACGGAAGACACCTTCAACAGTCACCTGATTAGGATTTTCTTTCTTAGGACGCAAGGATACAGAGCCATCTCGGTTAAAACGCAACTGCCCCTTACTTTCCATGGCTGATATGGCCTTGATGAGCTGAGGGAACTTTTCACCCCCAGCATGATTAAGAGCCTGGGCAATGTCGTTTACACTGGATTTCCCATGCTCCTTCAAATAATTTATAATAGTTTCTTTCATGATTTCCTTTTCTTTTATTTATTGACTATAACGCAAAAAATGAGCCAACCTCAGTCAGCTCATTACTTACTTGAGAGAATGGAAAGGACGATTGCATCTACAATCCATAGAAAAACCATGATTCCTGTAAAGCGTTGCATAAAGGCTTCAAAACCACGTGGTTTACTACGTTCAAATAGTGCTTCTGACCCACCACCATCAAAGACATTGCTACTTGGATTTTTTTGTGGTTGCATGAATACCGCAATCACAATAATAGCTGACATCACCAAGAGCAGCGTTAATAATAAGTCGTACATAGTTATTCCTCCGAAAAAGTCCTTTTTATTCTACCATAGAACCCTTTAAGATTCAACATGTAAGGTTACTTTTCTATCCTTAGGGCAGAATTTGGGTACCTGAATTTTCTCAGGATGATTCTGTTTATTTTTACTTGTGAGATAGTTGATGCTCCCACATTCACTACACTTTAAATTGATTTTAACTCTCACCTATATTCTTGACTCCTAGCGATTTTCTAAAGATGATTAAGGACCAGACAAAATTTCCAAAGACGATCATTGCAGTCACAAAGAAGACCTGTCGCAACTGCTGACCCAACAAAGGGACCTAAAACCTGTCCAATATATGAAAAGCTTTGATTAAAGCTAAATATTCTTGAGATTCCTTCTTTGGGTGTCATTTTGGTCAATAAAGAATTGACACTAGGCATAAGGGCACCCACACCAAAGCCATAGGCAAAACGTAAGATACCCAGTTGCAAGGCTGAACCGGCAAAACCACAGAGGAAATACAAGAGAAAGCTATAAAATAGCCCCATTAAAAGCAAGCGATGATTCCCAATACGGTCTCCCAATTTTCCCAGAAAAGGGGTACTTAAGAGACTAGAAAAGCCCATAGCAGAAACAATTAACCCTGAGTAAAAAAGGATATTTTCCCTCTGACCTAAATAACGAATGTAAAGGGCTAACATAGGCGCAATCGATTGGGCAGAAATCTGGATAATCATACTGGTCACAAAAAGTCCAATCAACATAGATTTGCTGGGAATTCTTGCAAAAACCTGAGAAAGGGTCATCATTTCTCCCTTTTCGACAGGCTGGAAATTCTCTCTCAAACCAAAGATAGTTAAGAGGCAGCAGATAAATAGAATGAGTCCAACCAATAAAAAGGTGCCCCTCATGCCAAACGCCTCAGACAAGGTACCACCTAACAAAGGACCAATCAGAACACCTGCCGTTAGACCCGTAGACAAGGTTCCCAAGACATAGCCAGAACGGTTCTGAGGAACCTGGCTAGCAATTAAAGCTGTGGCATTTGGGACATAGCCAGCAAACAAACCATTCAGCGTTCTCAAGAAGAGCAGCCAGAAAACATTTGGGACTAAGGCAAGACCTCCCATTGTAAAAGTCATCACCATGCTAGCCCTAATCATCATAGGCTTTCGACCATAACGGTCAGCCAAGCGTCCCCAAACAGGGGAAACCAAGGCTGAGGCTAGGGCAGAGATAGCAACAGACAAGCCAGTATACCATTCTACCATATCTCCTTTAACACCCAGTTCCTCAATATAGAGGGCCATGAAAGGCATAACAATAGAGAAACTAGCTCCAGTAAAAAAGGTTCCTATCCATGCAATTTTAAGGTTACGTTGCCAATCAGTACTTTTAAGCTCTTTTTGGCGCAAATAATCATCTTCTTTCTAAAATTCACTATCCATTATATCACAATGGCTAGCTATGAGGAGCTCGTTAAATCGTTTATTGCACTCTTAGCCTTCTCCTTCAAATCATCGAGACTACCGTTATTATCAAGAACCAAGCTGGCATAAGGCTTTTTCTCAGCTAAAGACATCTGACTATCAATACGCATCTTAGCTTCCTCAACACTTAAGTGATTACGTTTCATCAAGCGTTGGCACTGAATCTCCGGTGACACTGCCACCAACCAAATCTGATCAAACCAGTCCTGATACCCATTTTCAATAAGCAAGGGAATATCCATGAAAAAAACATCTTCTTCCTTGGCCAAACGATCCCTCTGAGCTGCTAGTTCCTGTCGAATAATTGTCCCTTGAATCTCAGCAGACCGCTGTCTCATCTCCTCATTGGAAAAAATCAGTTGCCCTAGTTTAGGACGATTCAATTCCCCATTAGGAAGAAGAATTTCCTCTCCCAACCAATCAAGTAAGGCACGGTACAAACGGCCCCCTTGGGCCTGCATGTCGTGTACAAGCTGATCAGCGTCAATGACCTTGTAACCTTCCTCTTTAATCATTTCAACAACAGTTGATTTTCCTGAAGCAATACCACCTGTTAACCCAATAATCATCGTTTCTGACAATGAGGACACAAATGTGTTCCTCTCCCTCCTAACTTGATTTTCTCAATTGTGCTTGCGCAGCGTGGACAAGGCTGTCCCGTCTTTCCGTAAACCTGTAAATAGTTCTGCATGGTCCCATCCTCACCAAGGGCATTACGATAAGTCCTTATAGTTGAGCCACCTTTTTCAATGCCTAGCTGTAAAATAACAATCGTTTGATCATGGACTCGCTTCATGGCTGCCTTGCTGAGTTTCTTTGCTGGCGTCTCAGGATGAACCTTGGCTGCCCAAAGAACCTCATCAACATAGATGTTGCCTAGACCAGCCACTAATTTCTGCTCCAAAAGGAGACTTTTAATAGGCTTGGCAGAGGTCATCAAGGCTCTCTCAAACGGAGCATATTTAAAAGCCTTCTTAGTAGGCTCAGGACCAAGCTTTTTCTTTGTAAAATATGTCTCCTCTTGATTTTTAGCCAATAAATCAAAGGTTCCAAACTTGCGGACATCCTGATAAACAAGAGTCGAGCCATCATCTAAGGTAAAGAAAAGATGGAAATGCTTATTAGCAGGAACCTGATCTGTAAACAAGAGGTATTTTCCTTCCATTCGCAAGTGGGAAATCATAATCAACTGTCCAAAGTCAAAAATCAAGTACTTGCCTCTACGTCGCATAGCTTGAATAGTTTGGCCAGGTAAGTCATTCAAAAAACTATCATAGGAGGTCTTTATCATTTTCGGGACCTTAACTTCAACAGACGAAATGGTCCGACCTACTACCAATCTTTCTAACCCTCGTCTAACAGTTTCTACCTCAGGTAACTCAGGCATCTGCTCCTCCTTCTAACAAGAAAGCCGAGCAAGTGCCCAGCTTTTTAATATTCTTTTTCATTGTAACCAAAATCGGCCAAATCAAGTTTTTTATCACGCCAATTTTTCTTAACCTTAACCCAGGTTTCAAGGAAGACCTTGTCCCCAAGCATGATTTCAATATCTTTACGGGCAAGGGTACCAATTTTCTTGAGCATGGAACCTTGCTTACCAATGACAATACCTTTTTGGCTGTCACGCTCAACCATGATTGTCGCACGAATATGAATCTTATCTGTGTCTTCATCACGCTTCATCTCATCAATGACAACCGCAACAGAGTGTGGAATTTCTTCACGTGTCAACTGAAGGACTTTTTCACGAATCATCTCCGATACCAAGAAACGCTCTGGGTGGTCGGTGATTTGGTCCGCTGGGAAATATTGGAACCCTTCCTCAAGGTTATCACTCAAGACATCCACAAGATGAGAAACATTGTTCCCTTGGAGGGCAGATATCGGAATAATCTCCTTGAAATCCATTTGTGTACGGAAATCGTCAATCTGCTCTAGGAGCTGATCTGGATGAACCTTGTCAATCTTATTGATTACCAAGATAACTGGAACCTTAGCTTGTTTAAGACGTTCGATAATCATATTATCACCCTTACCACGGGGTTCATCCGCTGGTACCATAAAGAGGACGGTATCTACTTCACGAAGGGTTGAATAAGCAGATTCCACCATGAAATCTCCCAAAGCCGTCTTAGGCTTGTGAATCCCTGGTGTATCGATAAAGACAATCTGTTCCTTATCGGTTGTGTAAATCCCCATAATTTTATTACGGGTTGTTTGAGCCTTATCACTCATGATAGCAATTTTTTGCCCCATAACATGGTTCAAAAACGTTGATTTTCCTACATTAGGACGGCCAAGAATAGCCACAAATCCTGATTTAAATGTCATATAACTTCTTTCCTATTTCCTTTTAATTGAAAATTAATTGCCAAATTTTAGGTATGAAAACAATCATACCCGTAATGAGTGCATAACAAGAAACCACTAGAACAGCTCCTGCAGCCATATCCTTGGCATTTTTGGCTAGCATCGAAAAGTGATAATTACTGGCCAAATCGACAACATTTTCAATGGCAGAATTAACAATCTCTAGGGCAATTACGAGAAAAACTGCCATCAAAAGAAAGAGCCATTCTGTCGCAGACACACGAAAAATCAAGCCAGCCAATACCACCAAGATAGCTGAAACCAAGTGCTTGCGCATGTTGCGTTCTTCTTTAAAAGCTGTAATAATCCCTGTTAGAGCAAACTCAAAACTAGCTGTAAATTCTCTGTTTTTCCACTTTTTTTGTGGGTTATTGTCGCGTAAGTCCATAAGCAGTCAAAATTTCTTCCTGTAATCCAAACATTTCCGCTTCTTCTTCTGGGGTGTAATGGTCGTAGCCATTGATGTGAAGAAAACCGTGAACAGCCAAGAAGCCCATCTCACGCTCGAAACTATGACCATAATCCTCAGCTTGCTCGTGAGCCTTATCAACAGAAATAAAGAGTTCACCGATATAACTATCAAACTCTCCCATCATTTCAGCTAATTCAGGATTTTCAGCCAACTCTTCCTCATCAAAGCTAATATCTAATTCAGGCTTATACTCCAAACTAATGACATCTGTTGGACGGTCTGTATCACGATATTCCAAGTTTAGTTCGTGGCTGCGTTCGTTGGTTACAAATGTAACAGCCATTTCCTTGTCTTCCTTGCCAAGTTTTTCTGCTGCAAAATCTAGCAACTCCAAGGTTTGTTCTTTTAATTTCTCAGAGACTTGTCCAGTCTCGTCAATCATTTCAATATACATAAGATTCTTTAGGAACGGCTATGCTCACTTCAAGCACAGAACCGCTCGCTTCCTTTCACTAACTCATTAGCTTTTTATAGAAATACTCAAATACATAGAATCCTAACTTTGAGTATTTTTAGTTTAATATTAATCACCTCATTATACCATAAGGACACAGAAAAAGCAGACTTAAGTCTAATTGTCTGCTTTTTGTATGGCCTCTCCGTGAATCGCTTACTTATCCAAACTATCCTTAAGACGTTGAATATGAATGGTTAAATAGACCTGTTCGTCCAAACTCAATTCAAAAGTGTAACCTGTCTTAATATAGTTAGCAATCTTTTGGGTACAGATAAAGGATTCTGGATAATTTACCCTAACCTGCTCGTAAAGAAAAGCATCATTTTTACCACCACTAACCCCACTCACAATCCGTTGCGCTAGATAGCGAAGATGTGTAATAAATCGGTTATAAGAGAAACTATCCTCCTCCAAATCACAACCAAAATGAAGACGGACAATGTCACTAATTCCAACTACAATTTGAGTCATCTGTCGGTCTTTTTCATGGAGACCCGCATCCTTTTGTGCATTGACAAAATGTAAAGCGACAGAGGCAGCCTCATCATCTGCCAATTTAACTTCTAAATCCTTGGCAATCAAACGAAGAGATTGTTTTCCAATCTCATACTCCCGAGGGTAAAATTTTCGAACCTCCCAAGCCAAGGGATTCTGCAGAGGAATACCACTGTTATTTATTAGAATAAGTAAACCCCTTGAAAATAAAGGGTTTGTGACTGCTAATTCATATTCTAATTTTAATTTGCTTACCTTTTTGCTTACTTTTAGATAGATTTTAGTGCTTGCTCATAAAATGACGTCGCTTTTTTAGCGTTCTCTTTTGATAAGTGACTATATGTGTCCATAGTCATTGAGAGAGTGGAATGGCCTAGACGATGCTGCAGCTCTTTATAAGGTATACCCGAATTAAGAAGCAAACTGGCATGAGTATGTCGAAAGCCGTGGAAACCTATGTTATTGACACCCGCTTTTTTAAAATGCGTTTTAAGTCGTCCCGCTACTGCTTTATAACTTGGATAGGCTTTGATGAAATCAGAAAATACCATTGTTTCAGTCCTACCTAGTTTCCAAGCCTCTTGGGTTTGCTTGCGTTGGTATCTTTTCAGCGTGGTTGTGGTTTGCTGATCTATGTCGATATCTCGGTAACCTGCTTTTGATTTTGGACTGTTTAACTCCATTTCACAGTTTAAAGTCTTTGTTATATGGACAACCGAATTATCAAGGTCAATATCAGACCATGAGAGAGCTAAAGCCTCGTTAATACGGCAACCAGTGGCAAGTAAGAACTTATATAGCGTGATATCATAATAAGTTTTATATTTAGAGTTGTCTAAACTATCAAGGTAGGTAAGAAATTGTTTTAGCTCGTCATTATTGAAATGCTTAACTTTGGCTTTCTTATCCCTTTGAGTGTTTCGAGGTAAAACAACATTATTGGCTGGGTTAGTGGGAATAACTTGTAAAATCACTCCATACTGTAATATACGTTTGTTAAGGGTGTGAATTTTGCCGTAATGAAGATAAGCGCCAACTTCACCAGTATTTGTACTGTTTGCCAGCTTATTCATAGTGGACTGAATGAGTGGGGTTGTCAGCTTATCTAATTTAAATCCACCAAACAACGGTAAAACATGGGTGTTTAAGAGCCCTTTTTGTGTCTTTCTTGTATTAGCTTTAACTGTATTCTTATAGTTATCCCACCATGAAATAGCTAACTCCTCGTATGTTTCTATTGCTACTTCTTTGTAACGTGTTGATCCATTAGCTTTAAAATCAAATTGCGCTTGTTGGGCTTTGGTTTTGAGTTCTTTCTTTGTCCTAGCAGTGACTTTAGTTGTTACTTTCTTGCCAGTAACTGCATCAACACCAAGATATACATTAGCACGATAGACGGTTGACCCGTCTTTTTTCTTTATCTCGTTAATTTCCATGATAAACCTTTCTAAACATCAGCAGGCAAGCCATATTATGTCGGGTTTAGATTGGTTTATGTACTTTATGTATATGATCAATAGATTAGTCTTTTTGTCTATATAGGCTTACGACTTTGATGATGGTAACCTTACTAATCTAGGTAGTCGCGTTCTCCATACGCTGATTGTAAGACTTTCAAGAGTTTTTCAGTTTTTTCTTTAGAGTTTGTTTCATCATAGATATAACCGTGGATTTGCTCCTCTAAATCGTTTCTAGCAAACTCATTACCAAAAACTAATGAGTAATCATCAATTATTTGTTTTGATTCGTCATTATCAGAAAAAATCAAATCGGTAAACTGTCTGCCTCTTGGGGTGGCATTATTGAGATTGGCAGCCTGCACCATAGAATATAGAGACAAAATTTCATCATCGCTGATGAAGATACTGTTATCACGGAAAAATGTAATGAAGTCTTTAAACATCTTTTTCTGGAGCGTTTTGTTAGAACGTTCCAAAGAGTAAGTTAAAATCGTCCCCTTTTCAGGTTCTATTACAACTTCATCGTCATATATTTCAGAATCATCAATATATCCCAACAGATATCCAACGCTTACCCCGAAGAGGTCAGCCAACTCTTTTGCTTTATTGGCTTTCATCAATGTTTTATCTTTTTCCCAACGTGAGATAGTTTTTTCAGATACTTTTATCTCTTTTGCTAACTCGCTTTGAGTCATATTTTTTGCTTTTCGTAATTTTCTTAATTTACTCATACTTATCACCTTTCTTATTGATTGTAACATAAAAAAAGACAAAAATGTCCTAACAAATAACAATTTTTTATTTGACATCGTACAAAAAAGTCTGTTATACTATTCTCGAATCGGACATAAATGTCTGATATCAAAAATAAGAAAGGAATAAATAGCATGACGAAATTAAAAGGTTATCGAGTAATGTTAGGTAAGACTCAGCGTGATATGGCAAAAGAACTAAATATTTCTGTTCAGTCATATAACAACAAAGAGACTGGTAAAACTGCATTTAGCGACAGAGAAAAGCTAGCTATAAAAACGATGGTTTCTGAGGTAAAGTCAGATATCACTATTGATGAATTGTTTTATTAGGAGTAAGAGCAACAAAAAAAGCCTATGAGAGCTACCAACTACCAAGGCTTTTAACATTACAACTAAAACGCAACACACTGGCAGGCAAGCCATATTATGTCGGGTTTTAGAACATTTTTAAAGATACCTCAATTATATCATGAATTGCTGGTATCGTGTACCCCTACTTAGAGGCCACCTCTTAAAAATGGATAAAGCATCACAGAAAACAAAAAAACGCTAGATAACCAGTAAGAAAACGAATTGAGGTAATAACATGACAAAGAAAAAAGAAAACAAGAACACTATCACAGTGAAACAGTCTAACAATCTAGGTTTTAAATTGACAGACGTTAAAACTGGTTTACAAGCACTACGCCAACACTCTAACACTCTTATGTTAGCTAAACACGCTGGGGCAGATAATGGGTTACTACGCCTTGAAACAGATAACTTTCTTGAAACAGTCTTTGATTTGGTAGAAATATATTCTAACGAGCTAGATAGGGTTGCTTTTTACCTACTCGAGTGTGACAACCCAGAGGAATTAAGAGCATACGAGGCAAAGGAAAGAGGGGAGTAAATCATGGTCACAGAATTAAACTTATCTGCTAGCCAGTTTATTATCCTAGCTATTATTTTAACGCTTGCCCTAACTGTTTTATGGCTTAAAAAAAGCTATTTTCAGCTTGATATAGAGCCTAAAACTGATACCGTGACAGATAGCACCACGCGCAACGTAGGCACACGCTACGGGGCTTATATTCAATCTCAAGGCAAGTATTACAACTAGAAAGAGGAACATCATGACCGAAAAATTTAACTTATCAGCAGAAAGAGCAAAAAACTTTGGCTTAGATCTTGAAGAGGCTTATAACACTATGTTAGCTTTTTCCCTTGAAAATAAATTAGATTGTTACCCACCACAAGACCGCAAAAAGTTAGAAAGTGTGCTTGAATTCTTAATGGACGCCACTGATATGTGGATGAATGGGCAAATTATGGTAAGTAGTCAAGAAAGAGGTGTAAATGAGAAGAAATAGACTACAAGAGGCAGAAATGGCAGTCTTAGCAATCCTAAAGAAAGGACGTGCTAACGCTACGACTGGCGGAGAGATAGCCACTATCACGGGTTACAACTCCCGCCTAATTTCTAGTGCAATCAGTAACTTAGTTATTCGCTATGGTGTTCCTATCATTGGTGCTAGGGTTGGTACTCGTAATGGTTACTATATAGCTGAAACCAGAGAGGAACTATTAGAGGGGCTTGTATCTCTAAAAAATCAAGTCAAGAACGAGCAGAAAAGGTTAGACGTTCTAATGTCTATCGAGGACGTGACTAACTACGAGAAAATACTAGAAAGGGGATAATATGCACATTCTAAGTGATGAATTTGAAGACAAACTACTCCGAATCATTGACAATCGTTTTGAAGACTTTCTTAAAGCTATTCCCAAGCAAGATAACAAACAGTTAGATCTAATATCTTCCCAGCAAGTAATGGACGAATTAGGGGTAGGTTATAACACCTTAAAACGTTGGGAAGAGGCTGGGCTTAAACGCTATCAGCCACCAGTAGAGGGAACTCGCAAAGTGTACTTTCTTAAAAGTCACATTTATGCATTTTTGGGGGGTGGAAAATAATGGGAAACCGTAGAATGATAAGCAAAACCGTTACCCAAACACATCGCTTCTTGCGCTTGCCTTTGGAAGCCCAAGCCCTTTACTTTCACCTTATACAAAATTGTGACGATGACGGGGTGGTGGAAGCATTCCCTATTATCAGAATGATAGGAGCTAGCGAGGATAATTTGGGTCTCCTAGTTGTTAAAAGGTTTGTGAAACCTCTTAACGAAGAAATGGTTTATTTTGTTGTTGACTTCCACGAACAAAACACCGTTAGAAAAGACAGATACACGCCTAGCATTTATAAAGACCTGCTAGAGCAAAACGCTGAAAACCTTATAACAGATAGTGATGACACGACTGGTAAACCACTGGTAAACCAAACGGAAACCACTGGTAAACCCAATATAAGTAAAGATAATATAAGTAAAGGTAAGGTAAGTAAGGGTAGTAGTAAGGAAACTCAAGAAGAAAAAACCACCACTACCACCACCCCTATTTTTAGCCAAGAGTTTATCAATCTCTATAATAGCTTTGAACAAGAGAGCGGGCGACCTTTATCAGCTATCCAACAACAAGAACTAGGCTATATGCTAGACGAGTTTAACGCTGACTTGATTTATGAGGCGTTAAAAGAAGCCGTCAATCAAGGAAAGGTGAACTTTGCATATATCAAGGCCATTCTTACACGCTGGAAGCAAGATAACTTGCTAACCGTTGAATTGGTTAGCAACTCGAAAGCTAACCGCAACAAAAAGGCAGAGGAAGATACGATTACAAGTAGCCTCCCACCGCTGCCATTTTAGAAAGGGGTATCTATGACTAAAGAAACAGAAACGGCTATTGAAAAGCCTAATTATCTTAAAATGGCTAAAAGAGTAGTGACACTGGATGAGGTTTGTCCCGTCCACAACGTCCATTATCAGCAGCTTAATAAAGCGGTTTTAATTGCAGGCGAGAATAAACCTCGACATCCAAAGCCTTATTGTCCCGTTTGCGTCAAAGAGGGCATTTCTCAAAAGGAACTGTCCGAGATTGAGAAAAGCCAAAACCAAGGCTTATATCTTAAAACTTATAATATTCTCGAAAGTAAAAGCACTGTTCCAAAGGAGTTGAAATCAGCAACCTTTGATAACTTTATTGCTGAGACCCCAGAGGAAAAGCAACTCTTAACCTTTGCTAAGGGACAAGCTCAAAAATATCTTGACGGCATGGTAGGAAATACGCTTATAACGGGCAATACTGGGGTAGGGAAAAGCCACCTATCTTATGCCATGGCCAAAGCGATTAACGAGGGCTATCGGGCTAAGAATGAGCCTAAGAGTGTCTTGTTTATCAGCCTTACCGAAATCATCAAGGAAATCAAAAACGGTTGGAATTATGGCCGCCATGCTAGCTTAACCGAGCATGAGGCGTTAAACCTTATGACAAGCGTTGATTATCTGATACTGGATGATCTAGGCGCAAAGAACGCTGAAATTAAGCCAAAAGGCGACTGGGAGCAAGATTTTCTGTTTGATATTCTCAATAACCGAGATACTACGATCATCAACACTAATTTAAGCGGTGATGAACTACGAAAGGTATATAACGAGAGGAACACAAGCCGTATTTTAAAAGGGCTTGACGGTAACTCTTTCAAGGTCTTTGGCATCAAAGATAAACGCTATAATATTAGCGCCTTGAAACAAAAGAACTAGAAAGAGAGGTGCTTAAATGGCCTTTACTTTCTCGAAAGAGCTCACTGACTACTATCAAGCAGATACTGCTGCTACTGCTATCCATGGCTTTATATCGGGCTTGTATGAGCAACCAATGATTAGTATCACTTTAAAAAACAGTACCCCAAGATCTAAAAAGTATATGCTAAGCGTTGAATATGAGGCAAAACAAAGCCTTGACAACGCTTTTGAGCGTATATGTAATGGCGTTAAAGATTTTAATAAGGCCAGAGCATTAAGCGCTGAGCTTGATAAACGACAAACTATAAACAATGCTAAAAGTATGCTTAATGTTTATAGACGTATGGAAAGGATAGCAGGCAGCCCCTACGATCCTAACGCAAATAGAACAAGTAATAACGCCTTAAACCTCGATATTTCAGCTCTTGAAAATACTCGACAAAACAGAAAATTCATTGCTGAGCTAGAAAGAGACTGCATGAGAGAGGCAATCGAAAAAATTCAACCCCAGAAACTAAAGACAATCTTAGTTGAAAAATACTGCATACCAGTCAAGAAAAGTAACATAGAACTCTATTACGACTTAGGGCGTTCTGAAAGTGCCTTTTATCGTGATCTTGATGATGCACTACTGAAGTTTGCAGCAATCTACAAAAACGGAAAACTATTAGCTTTTCTATAAACAAGAAAGAGAGACTAAAAATGACTGAAAACCACTACCTAGAACAAGCGGAAAAAGACAGACTGGAACTTGAACAGCACCGCTTAAATTATATGGCTGATGATACACCTATTGATCCTAGCGCTATTCCTAAACTAATGGAAATAGCTAAAAAGTTACAAGCAGAGGATACCAGTCTGAACATTTATGAACTGTATAAGCACCCAGAAGCGCGTGCTAAACTATTCTCACAGATAACTGAAGCTTGTTATATGGCTTTGAATGCTACACCGACACAAGCCCAAAGATTGGCATTTTACGACTATCTAGAACAGCAATACGAAAACACCTTAAAGAAAATGATTGCCAGCACAGACAAACAGGCACTAGGTGAGTTACTAGATTTGTTAGAGCTACCAGCAGAGAGAGAAAGCCAGTTTATCCGAGATATGGCAGTCAGTGGGATACTAGCCAAAGATTGAACAGAGAGGTGATAGCCTCTTTTTGATACTTTATCCAATAGTTTTGGTTTTTTCCATATAGGGGGAGATAATGAAGCGGTTAGCGATAGAAACAATCACTAAACCAATGAAGCTGAGAGGAATATCTAAGGGTTGCAGTGAAGCATAGCTAATGAAGCGCTTGGGTTATCTGAGCGCTTTTGACTAGAAGAAAACGGAGGATAGATCATGGAACTTATGGCAATCAATGAAAAGCAGACAATTAAGAACGCTAAAAAGAAACTAGGTGAATACCCACGCTGGCGAGAGATTGCACACGATAGCGCTGAACAGCGTATAACGGCAAATTATACCTTTGAGCCACGTTCTAAGAACAATAACCGCAGTAACATTGTTGAAACACTAACCCTAAGACGAATGAATGCCATAAATGAGCTGGAAGCTATTGAGGAAGCACACAGAAGTATCATTGATGAACGATATAGGGTTATTATCTATCGCCGTTTCTTACAATCTCCACCAGCACCAAACTGGGCTATCGGTCAAGAATTGGGTTACGCTAGAACAAGATTCCAAGAGCTAGTTAACCTTGCTTGTTTATCTTTTGCTGAAAACTATCGAAACGGTGAACTAGTTGATTTGCTTGAATAGTTGGGTTGTCCATATATAAGGCGAGGTGTCAAAGTGATAGAAATTGAATTAAAGGCGTTTATAGACGTTCTCAAAGCTAATAACCTAACCAAAGCAAAGATAGCACACGGCGAAGCTAGGGTATGGCTAGACTTGGATAAGTTGACCATAGTTTATAACGGTCAAGAAACGCCACTAAAACGGCAGTCATTAAACTATGGAGGCTATCGCTATTATTTATATTGCCCTAACTGTGGAGAGGCTAGAACGAGCTTATATTGGTATTGCGAAGCCTTATCATGTCGAAAGTGTCTAGGGTTTCATAATAGAACATTAAACCGAAGTAAGACCGACTGTGTTTATTACTGGGAGCAGGCAGTTAAGGAAGCCCAAAAGGTAGTGACTGGATATGAAGCAAAGGATTACTTAACTCCCGATTTTCCCGATAAGCCAAAAGGAATGAACTGGAAAACTTATTACAAGCATAGAGCTAAGTATTATCAATATTGGCGCAAAGGTGAAGACTTATGGTTAAGTGGGATTAAACTATGATATGATCTTGATTTCTCTAGTTAATCTTTACATGGAGCGGGGAACGTTCTTAACACCCTAATTATGGGAGTTGTTGGAAAATGTTGGTTGGAAAATGTCGGAATAAAATGCCATAGATACTAGAAAATACTAGAATATAAAAATATATAGTGGCGCGTGGTATAAGAATGTTGAGAAATGTTGATATAAAACCCCTCTATAACGTCCATAGCACGCCCTAGACAAAGAATAGTCCGATAACACTCGGGCTATTTTTAAATGCACCCCCGCCCCTATATTGCCGTCTGGAGAGCCACTACAAGGTGTTGTCTTACATCACGCGCAATTTTTTCCAGTTTTTTATAGGGTGTCTATACCAATTTATGCTAATGTTTGCTAACATTTTTCGCTATAATAGAATTACTTAAAAAAGCATGTATTTTTCTGTATCAATTACGAATAGTATAGGAAAGGAGAATAATATAATGCTAACCTATGATGAATTTAAAGAGGCAATGGACAAGGATTTTATTAAAGGTGATACTGTCCAGATTGTCCGAAAGAATGGTAAGATCCATGACTACGTTTTAGACGGTGAAAGAGTTGAGCCACACGAAACATTGAGTTTAGAAAAGGTATCGGATATAATAAAAGAATTAGGCGAGGACAACTAAAAAAGCACCTTGCTGGTGCTAGTTTCTTGAGTGTTAAAGTCATAAAATAATATCTTTTATAATGGATATATTATCCCTATTATTTAGTGAAACAAGTACAAAAAAAACACTGTTTGAATAATTCCTTATATGATTACTCTTCTTCAACACTTTAAACTAGAAAATCCTCAATACTCAGAATTTCCTAGTTACTTGCTTTTTGCAATGGTTAGCTGTAGAATATTGTTGAAGATAAAAGAAGGAGGTTAAATAATGTTATCATTTATAAAATCTGTTATAGATACACAACAAAAAATGGATGAAGAATTTGAAAAGACTCACCTAGCCAATTCAGAGAAGCGAAAACTTCATGCAGCTAAAATGACAGAAACTGAAAAACATTTTAACCTCCAGAGTGAGAGGATTAGAAATCGACTGTCTCTTGTTGCTAATCGAAGTAAATAGCTATGGGTCTGACCAATTTATCCCCTTGATTAGTGATACCAAAAGAACTAGTTGCTATATTAATTAACATACTAACACCGTGTGATAAAAATTTATTTTATTTTCGATTTCCGACTCCACTATCCCTATGATGGTGGCTTTTCTTTTTGAACCGTTTAATAAAGATAAGGAACTCTTTGGAATTCTAATGTTCTTGAAATCGCAAATTGATAGTATATTACCCAATTTCATCAATGTGCAATCAGATAGTAAGGACTCCATATAGTTAGATAATGCATAGAGAGTCTCAAGCTGCTTAAACATTGAATCGTCTAATTGTGTGGTCAGCTCTTTGATTCTATTTTCATTCTTACTTTTATTACCTTTCTTAAGTTGTTTCAATTCTTTGTTTACTTTGTTATATTGTTCAAATAGATCAGGAATAAGTGGAGCAAACAATTCCAAATCGAATCCTTTTTTTAGGAGAGAAAAGTCGTAGATATCTAAGTTTTCTATTTGTCTAACAAAATTTCCGTCAGAACTTTCTTGAACCGTTTTTATTTTCTTAGATATTTTATCCAGTAAAATATCTAAAGAGTAATCGTCTATCGCTGTTTCGACTAACTCACGATTCCCTCTCGAGTACACTAAGGCAGATTTGGTCTGCTCTGTGATTGTACTAGAGATATCGGAACCTGCAACTCCTGCACTTATTTTCAATGACGTAGATTTTGTTTGTTGATTAGAGCTCTCATCTTGATTCACTTCAGAAGAATTTTCTTCGGAGATTTGTTTTAAAATCAACCCTTGGTCTAACTGAGCTAATAATGAATTGACCAACTTTATATCCAAAAAAATAATTTCCTTCATATCTCCTCCTCGATTAACTAAATCATCATATCACCGCTGCCTTCTCTATAAAAGGCATAGTATGAGTAAATGATAAATAATCATTTTAAATTAAATCATTAGTCATTTTATCACTTTTGATAGTGTTATTCAACAGAGTTGAAATGTCAAACACAGTCTATAGAAATAGTAATAATACAGCTTATTATTAAAAAAGCACCTAACTGGTGCTACTTCCTTGCCTGCTAAACTCGTAAATTGATTGATACCCTAACGGGTATTTTTTTTGCTTTCCTTTTTGCTAACTTTCGAGGTAAGCAAACGGCAACTTATGGGGTGTGAATTGATAAAATAGCTCACAAAATCGCTTTGCTATCATTCTAATAAAACCTATCGAAAAGGTTTAGGGATTCTGCAGAGAAATACCTTCTCCACTTCTTTCAATGGCGTAATGTAGGTGGTCAGCTAGGGCGATGAAAAAAGAGGGGTCAAACTTGGTTTGTAAGACAGCTTCAGCAAAAGTAAGGATATTCAAAAAGACCTGCATTTCACCTTCAGGCAAATTGACATAAACACGAGACCATTCATCTACTGCCTCTATATTTTCTAAAACAAAAGTCTTTTCAATCTTTTCCTTATCAACAAAGTCTCCGACCTTCTTTTGAAAGCCCAGTCCCTTGCCCATGACAATGTATTCCACATTATTATCCAAAGCCTGAACAACATTGTTGTTTAAAATCTTTTCAATCTGCATCATGATCCCTCGTCATTAAAGCGTTTGCTTTATTTTACCAAATTTTTAATGAGAAACCTACTTACTGCAAACAAAAAGCGCTGGACTTACCAACACTTTTCCTAAAGTTCTGTTCGATTTTCGATAGCTCTTAGCAAGGTCACTTCATCAGCATACTCGATGTCAGAACCAACAGCCAAACCACGCGCTAAACGAGTCACCTTGATTCCCGCAGGTTTGAGGACACGTGAAATATACATAGATGTTGCCTCACCATCTGCTGTTGCATTAGTAGCAATGATAACTTCGTCAACCTCGCTATCCATAAGACGAGTAATCAAACTTTTCAAGTTAATATCATCTGGTCCAACACCATTCATAGGGGAAATAAGCCCTTGAAGCACATGGTAGAGACCACGGTATTCCTGAATCTTTTCCATAGCTGAAACATCTTTGGAGTCTTCAACAACCAAAATCTTAGTACGATCTCTCGTTTCATCTGTACAAATGTTACAGGGATCATCATCTGTCAAACGACCACAGACCGAACAATAAGTCAATTCACGTTTGGCTGCCAAGAGGTTTTTGGCGAAATCATTGACATCTTCATCAGACATGCTAATGGTATAAAAAGCTAGGCGTGTCGCTGTTTTAGCCCCAATTCCAGGGAGTTTTGAAAAACTATCAATCAGCTTCGCAATTGGAGTAGGATAAAGCATGAAGGCCTCCTGTTCTTTATATGATTTTATTCATCTCTTATCTTTTGTCACTGTCATGGATATGTCTTTACCCAAGAACAAATACTCAAACACTATATCACAGAAAAATCCCTCGTGCAAGGCACAAGAGATTTTCATATTTAGTGAGTATTTTGATAAAGTTCCATGATAGCTTTGACCGCATTTTGATGAGCCTTACTCTTCCAGTCTAGAGCATGTGGATACATGATTCCAACAGCCAACTTCGTACCATCTTTGGCAGTCGCATAGGCCACGGCATTAAGGTTAACCGTTGTTACAGAGTTACCGGAAGCATCCGTTGCATAAGTTTCGGCTGTCCCTGTTTTACCACTAATTGGAATGATAGAACTTGCCATAGCTTTACCAGTCGCAAGGCTAGAACCGGAATTAACGACATCATTAAAGCCTTGTTGGATAATCCCCATCTGCTCAGAATCAAGAGGTAAGGTATTTAATACACGTGTATCTACCGTTGAAGCTAGAGTTCCTAAGCTACCATTTGTGCCAGCATCATAGATACCTCCCACAATATGAGGTGCTACACGTTTACCACCATTTGCAATTGAAGCAACATACTGAGCCAATTGAATAGTTGTATAAGAGTCGTACTGACCAAAAGCTTCTGTCAAGACGTTGGCTACATTGTAATTCTTAGAAATATAACCTTCTGATTCTCCAGGCAAATCAAGTCCTGTAGATACCCCCATACCAAAATCAGCGTAGGTATCACGAAGTGTCGTCATGGCCTTATCCATATTGTCAGTCGACAAGGCCATGCCTGGAACATATTGTTGGCCAAGTAGTTTGATTGCAATCTGCACCATATAGGTATTTGATGAATATTCTAGAGCCTGTGTCGCGGTAATAGGACGGCTACCTTGATCTGTAAACCAAGACGTAATCGAGGCTGAACCAGCAATGTTGATTGGTTGGTCAGTCAAGACCTGATTTCCATAGATGGCACCTGAACGCCAACCAGCAGTTAGGGTCGCTCCCTTAACAACAGATCCTGGAATAAAGACATCAGTGATTGTTCCTAAGGCATTTGCTTTAAAATCTTGTGCTCCTTGTTCATGTTTTTGCCCCGCCATGGCAAGTACAGCACCAGTGTCAGCATTCATAACAACGGCATACATTCCTTCAGAATAGGTAGCTTTGTTCTCTGAAATCTCTGAAGAAAGCTGTTGACCTAAGATATCTTCAACTCCCTTTTGGAAATCAAGGTCGATGGTCAACTGCAGATTGTTACCCTTACTTCCCTTTTGAGTGATTTTATCACTAGCAACTTCGCCTTCCTTGTCTACTGTAATCTCACGAACAGTATGTTTTCCTTGTAATTTCTCCTCGTATTCTTTTTCTAGATAAGACGTTCCTACACGGTCATTAAGGGCATACCCTTTTTTGAGGTATTCCTTAGCATCTTCTTGTGGCAAACCTGCTTCTGAACTTGAGACTTTCCCGATGAGAGGTGACAAGGCTGAATCAACCGTATGACGTTCCCAATCCTTAGCAACCGTAATACCATTGAGTTCCTTCTGTTTAGCTGCTACAATCGCAATTTGTTCAGGTGTCAAGTCTCCTGTTTTCAATGTGACTGTTGAGAAATTAGAAACAGCATTCATCTGTGAGTAAATGTAGACAATCTTAAGTTCACCCTCAGAGTAATCCACTGCTTCATCAGGAACTGCATCAACAGCATTGTTGTAAATAGTAGCTTCAGCTAATTTATTACCAAATTTATCTGTTTTCTTGTCGTTTGGAAGATCATTAACAACACGCTTATAAGTGGCAGAATCCGCTAGATAGAAATCTCGTTTTTGACGTGCTGTTACCTTCGTTTCCGTCAGAGTCACCATGGTCGCCAACTTTTCAGCGACCTTCTTCATCGTATCTGATGACACCAAATTGCTACGTGTAAAGGTGATAACATCCTTACTTTGGTTGGTCGTGAGGGCAACCCCTTTAGCATCAAAAATTTGCCCACGTTCGCTTGCAATCCTAACTGTATACTTAGAATTATCCTCTAATTTCTTCGTATAAAACGATTTGTTATAAACCTGCATATAGGTCAGACGTGCAAAAAGCAACAAAAAAAGGACAAAGACTACACCAAAAAGCAAGTAAACACGACGGGAGATGTTTACTGGCTTTCTAGGTTTATTCGCTCGTTTTTCTTTCCGTTTTTGGCGCCGTTTTTCCCATTTTTGACTGAGTTTTTTCGAAAATGATGTCACTTTTTTTCCTCTATGTTCTCATAAAAATTCTCTTTTATTTTATCACAAATAAGCTTTAGCAAACTTAAAAAAATGTCGAAATCTAAAAAAACTTGCCTCAATACAAGACACGTTTTTTAGATTATAATGACAACTTTTTCATCCAGCTAGGAATGGCTTTACTGATAAGAGTCGGCAAAACCACATAGGCATTTTTAGCCAGATCATCAGCGATAGCTGAGTGAAGCCAGGTAGCTACTGTAACAGCCTTATAGCGATCAATTGAAGCGAACTGGGCCAGAAAACCAGTAATCATACCAGCTAAGGTATCTCCCATTCCTCCTGTGGCTTGATAAGGCCCACCAACTTCTAAATGAGCTACTTTTTCACCCTGATAGACAGCCGTCTTATGACTCTTGGCAACCAGGATTGTCCCAGCTCGGAACTCTCCCAAGGCTTTTTGAGTGTTGGAAACTGTCTGCTCTGGAATCCTTAAACCAGATAAGCGTTCCCATTCTTTTTGATGTGGGGTGAGAGTAAGATGACAATCTGGTAGGTTCTTCTTATTTTTCTTAGCCAAAAGATTGAGAGCTGAACCATCAACAACCAAATTTTGATCTGCCCTAATATTTGCCAGAACCAAGCCCATAGCCTGACTAGCTGCACCATCTTCACCTAGGCCAGAACCGATTAATACCACATCAGCTGCCCTAAGATTCTCAAGAAATCTTTCAGTCTCTCTAAGGTCAAAAGCCATGGCTTCAGGGAGATGAGCATGAAGGGCTGTGATATTTTCACGATCCGTAGCCACTGTGACCAAGCCTGCCCCACTATTGACACAAGCTATGGCAGCCATAATGATGGCACCACCATAAGGATAAAGCCCACCAACTAAAAGCACTCGACCGTAAGAACCCTTGTGAGACTCTCTCAAGCGAGGTGTTATCACTTGCCTAGCTAAATCGTCATCAACTTTCATAAACTATCCTTTCGCACTACGAAGAGCAGCTTGATAGGTCTGTTCCATCAACATAGTAATAGTCATAGGGCCTACACCACCTGGAACAGGCGTGATCATGCCAACCTTATCTTTCACTTGATCAAAATCAACGTCACCACAAAGTTTGCCTTCTTCATCACGGTTGATTCCTACATCAATGACAACAGCACCCTCTTTGACATATTCTTCCGTTACAAATTTTGCACGTCCAATAGCTACAATCAAGACATCTGCCTTGCTACAAACCTTAGCCAAATGCGGTGTTCGTGAGTGGGTCAAGGTAACTGTAGCATTCTTTTCTAGAAGAAGCTGAGCCATAGGTTTACCAACAATATTACTACGTCCGATAATAACTGCTGTCTTACCTTCCAATTCAACATTGTACTCACGAAGGATTTCCATAATCCCAGCCGGTGTACAAGGCACCATTTGACGGCGACCATTCCAGAGATTACCAGTATTCATAGGATGAAAACCATCAACATCTTTTTTAGGATCAATAGCCAAAAGAATACGCATTTCATTAATATGATTAGGCAGTGGCAATTGAACCAAGATACCATGGAAAAGCGGATCCTGATTATAGCGCTCAATAACTTCAATCAACTCTTCCTCACTAATACTCTCAGAAAGATTGACCGTCTGACTATGGAAGCCAGCCTTTTTAGCAGCACGTTCCTTATTACGCACATAAACCTGACTGGCAGGGTTATCACCGACCATGATTACCACGAGTCCTGGCACAATCCATTCCTTTTCTTTTAGACGTGCTACCTTATCATGCAATTGATCCTGCATTTTAGCAGCTAGGGCCTTACCATCCATTATTATCGCCATGGGTGTTCTCCAATACATACTTTTTTTCAATTATACCATAGTGAGGACTCTTTGTGACTAAATTTTCTAAAATTTCAAAAAGACGTCTCAAATGAAAGCTAAAAAAGCTGGAATTGCCTTCCAACTTCTTTTGATTATGTTTCGTGACTAATCCACAAAACCATTTTGCTGACTCCAACCCTTAATAACCTTCAAGGTCTTCTGCTGGTATTTGCCACTTTCATACATGTGATCTGCACCTGTTAAGGAAACGAGAACAGAATCACGGTAGTTCTTAGCTGTTCTTCTAGCAATATTAGGATGAGTCATCTTATCCTTGGTTCCTGAAATGACGAGAACAGGACATAAAATGTTACTAAAGTCCACATAAGCTGCCTTTGTCTTATCAAACCAATGAAGAGCCATCTGAGTATAAACTTTTCCTGATTCAGGAACCAGATTAGCAAAAACTTCCTCTTTCAAAGCTTCCTCTTGTTCATTCATGCAATACTTGAAAAACTCCTTTTTATAAGGGGGCATGGCTTTTTTCCAAAAACCCCAGCGTAAAAAGTGTTTGCCAAAACAAGCTAACATGGTTGGATAAAAGGCATAAATATCTGCTGTCGGAGCAGGTCCCATGAGAATCATACCAGCAACTTCTGTCTTTTCAGCAACCATTTGAGCCACCAGACAGCCTAAAGAGTGCCCTAAAATAAGTGGTGGTTGGTCTAGACTTTCAATCAAAGCCACTAAATCATCTCGATAGTCCTGCAAAGTAACAGTCCCAACTTTAGCTAGGCACTCTTGATAAGGTAGGTCATGGTAACGAAAGCTAGGTGTATGCACCTTGTATCCCATTTGACGTAGACCTGTCGCAAATTCTCCCCAAACATTGCCATCACACCAGGTCCCATGAATTAGGACAATCTCTCTGTTCAAAACCATTCCTTATACATCTCCCTTTTTTGTTAAAAAATTAGATTATTTATCTATCTTATAGTATCACACTTCCAACCTACATACCTTTATACATTTCTTACAATCGTAAGAAAATGGTCCCTTATTCATTTAAGAGACCATTTTTCTATATATTATTAGCGATTAGCCTTATGCATTTCTTCCTTAACCGGACAAGAACACTCACAATCGCCACAAGAACCTTTTCCTTTGATATAGTGACGGATGCCAAGACCAGCCAAAGCAAAAATAATGAAGGCAATGATAAATGTTGACATAACAATTCCTCCTAAACCTAAATATGGGCTTCTTGAAGATTATCCAAGCTAATGATTTGATCCTTAATCTGACATGGTTTACGAACCACAAAATAAATCATGGTCACTAACAGCAAGAAGGCAACAAAAGTCCAAATTGTCATTGACTTGCCGTATAGGATAACTTGGCCAAACTGATAAAGAATTAAACTCACACAATAAGCTAGGCCTGTTTGAAAACCGATAGCACCAACCGTCCATTTAAGATTGGCCATTTCACGCTTAATAGCTCCAATAGCCGCAAAACATGGGGCACAAAGTAAATTAAAGACTAAGAAGGAATAAGCTGCTAGGGAAGAATAATCTCCTCGCAGAGCCTCAGCTAAACCAGCTTCACTGCTATTATGATAGAGAATACCAAAGGTGGCAACAACAGTCTCCTTGGCAGCTAAGCCTGTAAGAGCCGCAACTGTTGCCTTCCAATTTCCAAATCCAAGCGGATCAAAAATCCAAGACAAACTCCTACCGAGAGTCGCCAAAATGCTGGCTTCCGTATCTACCGTATGTAGCGTAAAGTTGTAGTTAGACATAAACCAGATAAGAACTGTCAAACTGAAAATGATGGTTCCCGCACGTTTGACAAAACTCATAGCCTTACCAAAGGCATAGCGCAAAACTGACATGGCTTTAGGCCAATGGTAAGCAGGCAATTCCATTATAAACGGACTGGTTAGGCCACCCAAAAAACTCGTCTTTTTGAGGGCAATACCTGATAAGATAATGGCAGCCATCCCAATAAAATAAGTACTTGGTGCTACTAATGAGTTACTAGGGAAGAAAGCTCCAGCAATCAAGGCAATTATTTCCAACTTGGCCGAACAAGGCATGAAGGTTGCCGTCATAATGGTAATGCGACGGTCCCTTTCATTTTCAATCGTTCGACTAGACATAACCGCTGGAACCCCGCAGCCTGTCGAAATCAACATGGGAATAAAGGATTTTCCAGAAAGCCCAAAACGTCGGAAAATACGGTCCATAACAAAGGCAATACGACTCATATACCCAATGTCCTCAAGCACACCCAAACAGATAAAGAGCACAAAAATTTGAGGAAGGAATCCTAGTACCGTCCCAATCCCAGCGACGATACCATCAATAATCAAAGACTTAAGCCAGTCTTGAACTTGAAGAAAGTCAAGACCAGAAGTTACCAAATCTGGCACATACTTACCAAAAAGCACATCGTTAGCCCAGTCTGTCCACATGGTTCCAACAGTTTGGATAGATAAGAAATAAACCAAATACATAACTGCTGCGAAAATTGGTAAAGCCAAAATACGGTTGGTAACAATCCTATCAATCTTATCTGACAAGGTCAGGGCAAAATCTTCCGTATGACTTTGAGCCATCTGACAAACACGTTCAATAAGGGCATAACGCTCATTAATGACAATTGACTCCGCATCTTCTGTGAAAATTTCCTCAGTGATACGAATGATATCTTTGATTTCTTTTCGTTGGAATGGGGACAAGTCTAGCTCATCCTCAACTAAAGCATCGTGTTCAAAGAGTTTAATGGCATAAAAACGCGCAGACCTTTGTGGCACCGAATTTCCCAAGACTTCTAAAATTTGTGAGATGGCAGCTTCTAACTTATCGTCATAAATTGGAAAAGCAATGTCGGCAACTGTAGAGGTTGTCGTATGAGCCGCCTTCTTCACTACCTGATCAACACCAGTTTGCTTGAGAGCGCTAGTGGCTACTACTGGTACACCTAGATGATAAGATAATTTATCAACATTAATCTGCTTTCCCTGAGCCTCTAAAACATCACTCATGTTAAGCGCTAAAGTGACTGGAATACCTGTCTCAATCAACTGCGTTGTCAGATAAAGGTTACGCTCCAAATTTGTTGCATCGACTACATTTAAAATGCTGTCTGCCCTTTGGCTCAACAAATAGTCACGCGCCACCTTTTCTTCAGGGCTATAGGGTGACATTGAGTAAATCCCTGGTAAATCCTGGATTTCTAAATCCTTATTCTTTTTGACCAGACCACTTTTTCGTTCTACAGTAACACCCGGCCAGTTACCAACACGCTGATTGTTCCCTGTTATCAGGTTGAATAAACTGGTTTTACCACTATTAGGATTACCTATTAACGCAATTTCTGTCATTTTTCCACTCCCTCATCCAGCATGACCACACTAATCATTTGCGCTTCCGACTTGCGTAAGGTTAATTCATACCCTCTCAAGCTAATTTCTAGAGGATCTCCCAAAGGGGCTACCTTACGCAACAACACTCGAGTACGCTTTGTAATTCCCATATCCATAAGACGTCGTTTGGTTTCATTTGCTGAAAAAATATCAGTAACAATAGCCGAACGTCCAACTGGTAATTCAGAAAGAGGTATCTTTTCCTGATCTTCCTCGGCAGGTGCCAAATCAATCTTATCCAGAATCGACGCATCAAAGGCTAAGCGACTCCCTTTAACGATAATAATAGCACTGTTTTTGGTCTTAGTTACCACCTCAATCGTTTCACCGGCAGCCAACCCTAGGTTAGATAAGTGTAAAAGACTATCCTTAGGGAGGTTAATGCCAAGAATCCGGTAAGGCGTTTTTAAGGCCGCATCATATATGAGCATATTTCTTGACCTACTTTATTATTTTTGATACGGCATCATTATAGCATATTTATCCATCTTTTCCGCAATATTATCCTAAACAAGAATGATTCTAGAAAAGCAGAACACAAAAAGAAAAGGCCGGAAAAGTTCCAGCCTTCACAAACAACGTATACATACTTAATGAATATCTTACAAAACCTTACTCAAGAAATCCTTGGTACGATCTTCCTTAGTATTGTCGAAGATCTCTTGTGGTGTGCCTTCTTCAACAATGACACCGCCATCCATAAAGATGACACGATCTGCCACTTCATAAGCAAAGCCCATTTCGTGGGTAACAATTGCCATTGTCATCCCTGATTTAGCAAGGTCCTGCATAACTGCAAGAACTTCACCAACCATTTCTGGGTCAAGGGCTGATGTTGGTTCGTCAAACAAGAGAACATCTGGATCCATAGCCAAACCACGTGCGATAGCAATACGTTGTTGTTGACCACCTGATAGACTTGTTGGGTAGGCATCTGCCTTATCTTTCAAGCCAACCTTTTCTAAAAGTTCCATGGCTTTTGCTTCTGCATCAGCTTTAGAAACACCTTTAGTCTTAATTGGTGACAAGGTGATATTTTCTTTAACTGTCATATTAGGGAAGAGGTTAAACTGTTGGAAAACCATTCCCATCTTCTCACGCATTTTGAAAATGTCGTTATTTTTATCTGTAATATCCACACCTTCAAAGGAGATAACACCTTTTGTAGGTTTCTCAAGCAAGTTCATTGAGCGTAGGAAGGTTGATTTCCCTGATCCTGAAGGACCGATGATAACCACTACTTCACCCTTTTTAATATCTAGATCAATCCCTTTGAGAACTTCGTTCTTACCAAAATACTTGTGAAGATTTTTAATCTCAATAATTGTTTCTGCCATTATTTACGTCCCTCCCCAAGTCGTTTTTCCATTTGTTTCAAGAGTGCCGTCATAGCTGTTGTCACAATCAAATAATAGAAGGCTGCGAACAAGAGCGGCGTCAAGGTCAAGTAGGTTGTTGTTGCAACAGTTTGTGCACCATTCCACAATTCCATAACCCCGATGGTTTGCAAGAGCGAACTATCCTTGATAATAGTAACAAACTCGTTACCCAAGGCAGGCAAGATATTTTTAATGGCTTGAGGCAAGACCACATAACGCATGGTATTCCATGGACGGATACCAAGTGAGTAGGCAGCTTCAACCTGACCTTTAGGAATAGACTCGATACCTGCACGCACACTCTCAGAAATATAAGCACCACTGTTCAAAGAAAGGACGATAATACCTGGAACGATACGTGACAAATCAAGATTCAAAATACCAAACTGCACAGTTGGAAGGTTCATGTGGATAAGGTTAAAAGCAATCATAATCTGCACAACCATAGGAGTCCCACGGAAAACCCAAACATAAAGGCTTACCAACCACTCCAAAGGTTTGATTCCAGAACGTTTGGCCAAGGATACCAAAACCCCAAGAATGGTTCCGAAGAAGACCACGCAGACCGAAATCATAATTGTTACTAAGACACCATAGTTAAAGTAAGACCAAAACTGTGGTAGAAATGAAAAATTCATCTAGATACTCCTTACTAATATTCTTCAATATTATATCAGAAGACTGTATAATAATAAAGTATTTTCTTATAAATGCGATATTTCAGTATAAAAACTAAGTTATAGACCTAGCTAGCAAAACTCTTAAGCAATACACCTCATGTATTTCCAAGATGACACCACGCCAAAAGCTTTGCCAAGAATTTGAAGTACTGCCTGTTTTGACAAGTCATACAAGCATCACCCCATGCTTTCATCCTGATAAAAATGCCTGAAACTATCGAGTTTCAGGCATTCTGATTTTTGAAACCTTGTAAAGTTCCAAAATAATTTATTAGTAAAGCAAATCGTAGATTTCCATTGCAATCAAGTCAATGCTATCAAATGAATAAGATTCACGTGCTTCAACGTCACGCAATGTGAAAACTGGACCATTTTCAGGATCGTTGCTAAATGATACCTCGGCAACAACCACTCCTTCACGTTCGAAATTACGTTTCAAATTACCACCATCAGCCGCCATCATTTCAAGACGGTTAATGATTCTCACCAAATGTGATTCCATGTTATTTCTCCTATTAATTGTGTATTTCTTACTTATTTTATCACACTTATGGGAAAAATGGGGGAATTTTAAATATTTTTCAAGGAATTGTACATAATAGCCTTGATAGAATGCATACGATTCTCAGCTTCTTGGAAGATGATATCACTGTATTTTTGGAAGACTTGATCAGTGATTTCTAACTCTGCCAAACCATATTTGTCATAGATTTCTTGCCCAATTTGGGTATTAAGATCATGAAAGGCTGGGAGACAATGCATAACGATGACATCTGGATTTTCCGTCTTGGCAAGTAGGTCTTCATTAATTTGATAAGGCAGGAGTAAATCAATACGAGATTTAAAGTCTACTTCTTCACCCATAGATACCCAGACATCTGTATAAAGCATATCCACTCCCTTAACCTCTGAAATATCATCTGTAATGGTTAAATCGGCACCATTATTATGTTTCTGAGCTAGAGCTACAATTTCATCTTCGGGTTGCAGCACCTCTGGGGCAATAATCTTAACATTAACCCCTAAAATAGCCGAAGTGACCAAAAGTGAGTTGGCCATATTATTTCTACCATCTCCAATATAGGCAATAGTCAAGCCTTCCAAACTACCAAAACGCTCCTTCAAAGTCATGAAATCCGCAATCATTTGCGTTGGATGCCAGGTATCCGTCAAACCATTCCAGACCGGAACTCCTGAGTACTTAGCCAAATCCTCGACATCTTCTTGCTTAAACCCACGGTATTCGATTCCATCAAACATAGAACCAAGCACCTTGGCTGTATCAACTACAGATTCCTTTTTACCTAACTGAATGTCTCCAACACCAAGGTAGGTCACATTCATACCTAGGTCCTGACCAGCCACTGTAAAAGCTGAGCGAGTTCTTGTGGATGTTTTTTCAAAAATCAAGGCAATATTTAAGCCATCTAAATATTTATGCGGAATTCTCTCCTTCTTTAACTGTTTAAATTTTATAGATAAATCGATCAACTCCTCAAGTTCCTGCTTGGTAAAGTCGATTTCTTTCAAAAATGATTTAGCTTGTGTCATAGGTATCTCTCTTTCGTTCTGAATAATATAAAAACATTATATAATATTTATACATTTTAGACAAGCGTTTTTGAATTAAAATTCAACGTTAGCACTCTTGTTAAGAGAGTGCCAAACCTAGATGCTTTTTACTTGCAATCTACCTTCCGCATGCTATAATGGAGTCATAGATTTGACCTTTTTTGACCAAGATTGTTTTCAATAAAGGTCTTTCCCAATTCAGATAGAAAAGAGGTACTGATATGCTCTGTCAAAACTGTAACCTTAATGAAGCTAGTATTCATTTGTATACCAATGTAAACGGTAATCAGCAACAAGTTGACCTCTGTCAAAATTGTTATAAAATCATGAAATCTGACCCAGAGAACCCCCTCAATCAATTCAATCAAACAGGAGGTTCCAACTTCTTCGATGATTTCTTCAGCGACCTAAATAACTTCCGTTCTTCTAACGGCGATCTTCCCAATACACCTCCAACACAAGAAGGTGGTAACCGAGGAAACGGTGGCAATACACAAGGGCCAGGCCGTCCAGGAGGACCACGCCAACAAGCTCCTCAACAGCCACAAGGTCTTCTTGAAGAGTTCGGCATTAACATCACTGACATCGCTCGTCGTGGAGACATTGATCCTGTTATTGGTCGTGACGAGGAAATCATTCGTGTCATCGAAATTCTTAACCGCCGTACCAAGAACAACCCCGTCCTCATCGGTGAACCCGGTGTCGGTAAGACTGCTGTTGTTGAAGGCCTAGCTCAAAAAATCGTTGACGGTAGCGTGCCACAAAAACTCCAAGGCAAACAAGTCATCCGTCTTGATGTGGTCAGCCTGGTTCAAGGGACTGGTATTCGTGGCCAATTTGAAGAACGCATGCAAAAACTCATGGAAGAAATTCGTCAACGTCAGGATGTTATCCTATTTATTGATGAAATCCATGAAATCGTAGGAGCTGGTAATGCTGGTGATGGCAATATGGATGCTGGAAACATCCTAAAACCTGCTCTTGCTCGTGGAGAACTTCAACTGGTCGGAGCAACAACACTCAACGAATACCGCATCATCGAAAAAGATGCCGCCCTAGAGCGTCGTATGCAACCAGTTAAGGTTGACGAACCAACGGTTGAGGAAACTATCACTATTTTGCGTGGTATTCAACCTAAATATCAGGACTACCACCACGTCAAATATACAGACGAAGCTATTACTGCAGCTGCAGAATTGTCCAACCGCTACATTCAAGACCGTTTCTTGCCAGACAAGGCCATCGACCTTCTCGATGAAGCAGGTTCTAAGATGAACTTGACCCTCAACTTTGTTGATCCTAAAGATATCGACAAACGTTTGATTGAGGCTGAAAACCTCAAGGCTCAAGCTACTCGTGACGAAGACTTTGAAAAAGCTGCCTATTTCCGTGATCAAATTGCCAAATACAAGGAAATGCAAAAACAAACCATCAAAGACCAAGATATGCCTGTCATCACAGAAAAACATATCGAAGCCATTGTGGAACAAAAAACCAATATTCCTGTCGGTGATTTGAAAGAAAAAGAACAATCACAACTTCTTAGTCTTGCTGATGATCTTAAATCACATGTTATCGGACAAGATGCCGCAGTTGATAAGATTGCCAAAGCCATCCGTCGTAATCGTGTTGGATTGGGTGCACCAAATCGCCCAATTGGTAGCTTCCTCTTCGTAGGTCCTACAGGAGTCGGTAAAACTGAACTCTCTAAACAATTAGCTATTGAACTCTTTGGTTCAGCTGACAGTATGATTCGTTTCGACATGTCAGAATACATGGAAAAACACGCCGTTGCCAAATTAGTCGGTGCCCCTCCAGGATATGTCGGTTACGACGAAGCTGGTCAGTTAACTGAAAAAGTCCGCCGTAATCCTTATTCACTCATTCTTCTAGATGAGGTTGAAAAAGCTCACCCAGACGTTCTTCACATGTTCCTCCAAGTTCTTGACGACGGTCGCTTGACTGATGGTCAAGGGCGAACTGTAAGTTTCAAGGATACCATCATCATCATGACTTCAAATGCTGGTACAGGTAAAGTAGAAGCTAGCGTTGGCTTTGGAGCTGCCCGTGAAAATCGTACCAATTCTGTGCTTAACCAGCTTGGAGATTTCTTCAGCCCTGAATTCATGAACCGTTTTGACGGTATTATCGAATTCTCTGCCCTTAGCAAGGAAAATCTCCTCACTATCGTGGACCTCATGCTTGATAATGTCAACCAACGCTTGGCTAATAACGGTATCCACCTCAGTGTAACTGAGAAAGTTAAGGAAAAATTGGTTGACCTTGGTTACGATCCTAAGATGGGTGCTCGACCACTACGTCGTACCATCCAAGATCATATTGAAGACGCTATTACTGACTTCTACCTTGAAAATCCAAACGAAAAAGATCTCAAGGCAGTCATGACTTCAAAAGGCCACATCACCATTAAGTCTGCTAAAAAAGCCGAAAAAACTGCTCAGAAAGCTGAGACAGCAAAAGAAACTGATTAAATAAAGAAACCAAGTCGCAATGGCTTGGTTTCTTTATCTTTTCATTTCCTATTTTCAAATTTATCCCTAATTCTGCCTAAATCAATAGGAAAATGAGCAAAATTTTAGTATAATATAGGCAAATAAACGTAAGGAGCAACTCATGAATCCAACATTTGGTGACAAGGTTGAGGGAGCTCATTATCAAACACGTTACGGTGTTTATGCTGTGATTCCTAACCAAGAAAAGACAAAGATTATTTTAGTTCAGGCTCCTAACGGAGCTTGGTTTCTCCCAGGTGGAGAGATCGAAGCAGGCGAGGATCACTATAGCGCATTAGAACGCGAGTTAATTGAAGAACTTGGGTTTACAGCCACTTTAGGCCAGTACTATGGCCAGGCTGATGAATACTTCTATTCAAGCCACCGTGACACTTACTATTACAATCCAGCCTATATTTATGAAGTTGTAGATTTTTCAAAAATTGGCAAACCTCTCGAAGATTTCAATAACCTGGCCTGGTTTCCAATTGATGAAGCCACTGCTAAACTTAAACGTGGCAGTCATAAATGGGGAATCGAACAATGGAAAGCAAACAACACAATAACTGGCAAATCCTAGGAGGAAACTATGAAACTCATTAATACGACCCGTACACACCAAGAACTTGTTCAAAACCAACTAGACAATACGGATGCCTTTCTCGTAGAGACCTACTCTGCTGGGAATACTGATGTTGTCTTTACACAAGCACCTAAGCATTATGAACTCTTGATTTCAAATAAACACCGTGCTGTCAAAGACAATGAATTAGAAGTTATCCGTGAATTCTTCCTCAAACGAAAAATCGACAAGGATATCGTTTTGATGGACAAACTTAGAACAGTACACACTGACAAATTGATTGAGATTTCATTCCCAACAACTGTATAAGACAAAACAAGCAATGGCTAATACCACTGCTTGTTTTTTTGTATGTTACAAAGCTTTCGAAGCTTGATCCAGAACTTCCATAACCTGACGACTATGTTCCAACTGCTTGGCAACACTGTCAAAATCCTTGGTCGCCACCATCTTTTCAAAAGCCACAAATTCATCATGCATACGATGTTGTAGACTATTGAGATTGACGACTCTCTCTTTCTGACCATTGAGGGTGACGCCAATCTCAGGGAGAGTGTTGGTTGCACCAAAAATGGTAATAGCTCCCTTATCTCCTTGAATAGTTGAACGAATCTCGGCACTACAGTCTTTAGCTCCAATGGCAACAGCCTTAAAGTGACCATAGTCCAAAACTAGAATTCCTGACGTATCCACTCCTCGCTCCACATTAGGTAGATATTCCACACGATTAGGCTTACCAAAGAGACCAACCAGGAGATGGATATTATAGATATTAAGATCTCTAAGTGCTCCCCCACCCATTTCAGGGTTGAAGGCAGGAGCAATCTCTCCTCGCTTAAAGGCATCGTAACGTGAAGAATATTGAGAATAATTGATATTCACAATCTTAATATCTCCAATATCAGACAAGGCTTCCTTAATCGCTGTAAAATTAGCCAAATATTGATTGGTAATAGCCTCCATCAAGAGAAGCTCTTTTTCTTGCGCAAGCTTAGCCAGCTCTTCAAACTCTTCCAAATGTAAGGTGAAAGGTTTCTCACAAATAACATGCTTGCCGGCCAAAAGTGCTTTCTTAGCATAATCATAGTGGGTATGGTTGGGCGTTCCCACATAAATCGTATCAACTTCTGGATTGGACAAAATCTCCTCATAATCACTAGTCGCCTGAGCCAAACCATATTGCTTAGCTAAAGCTTTAGCTTTGTCAAGTGATCGTGGTGTCGACATGATAGCTTTAAGCTCAATTCCTTCAATAGTAGTTAACACAGGAAGAACCTCTGTCACAATCATTCCTGTACCCAATAGTGCAAGTTTCATCAACTTACCTCCTTAATTTCTAATCTCTCTTTACAATGGTCCAAGCCCATATAGAGACTTATAATGAAAGAGGACTCAAATCGAAGTCCTCTAAAATTTAAGAACGTCCAAGCAGTTTCTTAACTCCTTGAATCGCTTTGTATTTAAGCGGTTGTGGATAATAGCGGAAGGTTCCCATCTTGCGAACAATGTAACCATTAAAGTTTTGTTTAAATCGCAAAACTCCATCTGAACCATCAAAAATCCCCATAATCCCAAGGAAATTATAGAAAGTAATACCACGTTTGATAGCTTGTGTCATCACATACTCTTGCAAGAGCGCTGGCGCATAAAACTTATTAAACTCAGGATAAGATCCACTAAAGAGATAAACAGCTTCTTGAGGGGTATAGACGAAAAGACTTCCAGCCAGAACAATGTCTTCCTGACCATACTTATCGATAAAGGCAGTTGCCTCTCCCTTACGAACATCAAAAGTCTCAAACTGACTTGATAGTTCTCTCAATTGGTTTTGCTTTTTCTCAGACTTTGGATTAGCCTCTAAATCAGCCTGGAGTTTAACAATTCTAGCCCCCAATTTAGCTTGATCACTTTCCAAATGGTCATAGTAATCTTGAAAATTCAGGGTAGCAACCATAAAATCAGCATTGTCACCAAAAGCATCATAAAAGTCTTGATAATAATCCAACGATTTATCACTATACTCACGACGATCAGAGGTCGCTGAAGTGATTTCTTTAAAAATGGATAACTCATCACGTTTCAGTTTTTTTAATTTAATCCCGAACGTTTTGGCTTTTTTAACCAGAGGTTTTCCCTTTTTACTAAAAGATTTGATGAGATCTTTTTCTTCAATCCCTGATAAATCCTTCACATAGTGCCAGTCAGGTTCACCACCAGGATAGCCTGTCTGTAAACCATCAAAGCTATAGCCTAAATCAGTCAATTGACTAATCAATTGCTTCTGCTCATCACTAGTTGGTTCACCATTACTATCAAAAGTTTGATAAGTATCATAAGGTTTGATTAATAGTTCAAGAGAACCATTTTCCTTAGCATAATCCTTCAAACCTTGGTAAAAGTCGCTTAGATGAGCTGTATTTGAGTGAATCGGTCCACAATTCACCTCCATACGAAGCCCACCAGTCATAGGCATGCTGTAGACAATTGCTGAGACTTCTAGCTGGTCTCCTTCTTTCCAAGCGACATAGCTAATGCTAAATCCACGTTTTTCAAGAAGCTTAGCCATTTCCTCAGTTTGCATAAAAGAACGCTCAGACACTTGTTGAGCATGTGTGTTAAATTCTTCTTTAGTTACTTGAATGAAGCTCATTTTTTTCCTTCCTAAAATGGATAAAGTAAATGACGAGTGAGATAAAAAGCAAGATGGCAAGTACTGCCACTAATGGCATTCGGATTGGACGGATATTAAGCAACAAATCTCCACTAACTGCATAAACAATCGATACTGGCGTCACTCCAATAAGTATCGCCAAAATCCTCGTCCTTGTGGGTAAATTCATTTGAACACAAGCATAATTGACCAGAGCTGATGGTATAAATGGAATAGAGAAGGCCAGTGAAATCCCAATAAAGCGATGCTTAAAGTTCTCAATATAGTTTAGAAGTTTCTCCATGCGTTTGGACTTCTCTGGCTTTTCAAGTCTTCTCAGAATTTCAAAACTAGTCAAATTCCCAAAAGTATTACCAATAATATTCATCGGAATCGCAAGCAAAGGGCCATAGAGTAGCCCAACAAAAATACAAAAAATAGAACTTGAAACTCCAGGAATAGCCGATGACAGAATCATGAGACTAAGAAGGATCAGTGCATTTTGGAAATTAGCCTGCTTAAAAACTTCTCTTAAAAAGGCTTGATCATGCTTAGCGTTGGTCCATTCCTTGATTAAGGGGATGAAGTTATTTAAAAGAGGCCATAAGAATACCAGTATTAAACCGGCTATCCCTATAAAAAATAGTCTTTTTTTGGTCATTACATCTCCATAATTTTAATCGCTCCTTTTATTATAACAAAAAAATGCCTTCATTGATTTAGAAAGGCATCTTTTACTGCGATTACTTATTAATCAAATTTGCTTGTGACTTGTTTTCCAAGGCACCATTTTTAAAGTTAAGGGTAAGGCTACCTGTTTCACCCTTCTTAGCAACAAGGTTCGAAGACCAAAGCGCTTGTGTCATTGTTGCATCTGAAGAGACTGCAATCGAATAAACATCAGGTGTACCAAGCGTTTTGACAGCATCGTCATAGCTAGTTCCATTTTTGAGATTTTCGTACATCTTCAGTGTGATTTTAGGATCACGGACGTAAGAAAAGTTTGAAATTGACTTAACCACAGTGCTATTGTTAAAGAGTTTCGCTGTAACAACAACATTGTCATACTGCCAATTATAAACATCAAGCTTAGCATCTCCTGCCTGCTCCTGACTCGTTGATGAAGGTTCACCAAACCAACCCTTCAAGCTATCAAGATTTGAGCCTCCTGAAAATTCCTGAGAAGCATTTGCCATGGTAATCTTATCAAAGTTCTGGCGAACATTCCCATGCTTAACGGTTAAAATCTTAGAGGCTTCATTATCCAAAGATCCCTTCGTCTCTGTCTTAGACGAAGATTTTCCACAAGCAGCTAGAGTAAAAAGTGAGAGACCTAAAACGGTCAAAGACAAAAGTTTTTTCATAATAAATTCCTATATATACAAATAAAAGGCTGACGCCTCTGGTTTTTATGGAGCCGGTGGGAGTCGAACCCACGTCCAAACACCTGCCAACATATTCGTCTACAACCATAGGTTATGTCTTTCATTTAACAGATAGACGACACATAACTCAAGCCTTCTATCTGCGAGCCTATAAATCTCTTTTCAACCAGCTAGGCAATGGTCAAACGTAGCTTATAAATCAATAAAACCTCTAAACAAACATAAGCAATCTGCTAGAAGTCACGCGAGCAGGTGTTTAGGCTGCTACAGCGTAAGAATTAGTATTTTTTGCAGTTATATTTAACTGAGCGTTTACGTCGCCACACGAGTCGCAGAATATGCCTCATAATGCCTGTCGAATCCGTAACGACCCCAATATGAGATACTGAGTATTATAGCAAATTTTTTAATAAATTGCAAAAGATTAGCCAAACTCTCTCCCCAATAAATCAACTATGGAGAGGTTAATACGTTAGTTTTCTTTGATTTTAGGACAAGCTAAAAGCTTTTTTCTGTATGCTTGTCTTTTCCCTTTCAATGATAAAAGATTTTATGAAATACTTTCACTAAAACTTACCGACTAAAAAACGTTGAGAGAACTAATCTTTCAACGTTTTTCTTTTTGCACCCTAAGGGAATCGAACCCCTATCTCAAGAACCGGAATCTTACGTGATATCCATTACACTAAGGGTGCTAACAGTATACTATTATAGCATACTCTAAAATAGAAAAAAAGACATGTTTCCATGCCTCTTTTTTTATCTTACAATTCGATATCTCCGAAAAGATCCGCCATTGAGAATCCAGATTGAGTTTCTGGAAGTTCGTAATCACGTTTTTCTTGACGTTTTGGACGACGTGGACGTGATTGACGTTTTTCGTTGTTTTCACCTTCAGCGTTAGCTGGACGTTCTTCAAGAGCTTTGATAGAAAGTGATACACGTTCTGCATCAGCGTTTACTTCAAGAACTTTAACAGTAACGTCTTGACCTACTGAAAGAACATCTTTTGGATTTTCAACACGTTTGTGTGAAATTTGTGAGATGTGAACAAGTCCATCGATACCTGGCAATACTTCAACGAAAGCAC
>OLQY01000082.1_pt1 | contig 115818 bp, 113 predicted proteins | sample 1672851 | NCBI WGS metagenome assembly OLQY01 (sample SAMEA3136730, study PRJEB25190) | human gut metagenome
ATTTTGTCATGTCTTTTAAGAAAAAGAAGAAATGTCTGAGTGATTTTATATTTTCCGGAACGGTAGGATGTGAATGTACAGAAGAGACATATGCACTGGTGAAAAGCTGGCTGCCGGAGAGTGTAAGGATGCCAAAGGTTAAGTTTTAGTTGCATTGGTTCCAGATGCCCCGCTTTCCGGGCGGGGTATCTATTGAGACAGAGTACGAGGAGAGAATACATATGATTGCCATTAGAATGATTATTGAAATCATCATTTTTATTGTGATGATGGGAATGAGTATAAAAATACGGCAGAACAAGATTAAGAGAACCAGAAAAATTACGTTAATAAGAATTTTTGGAACCATTATGTTTTTGGTAATCGTACCCTATGTAGGTGCTTTTCCTGTGGAAAATTTATTTATCACATTTAAAAGTCCGGAACAGGCATTAGCGTATGAAGTATGGCCAATGTCTAAAATAAAAGTAGATAAGATTATAGAGGGAGAGGAGTCGTGTTTGGTAATAGAAAAAAAGGAGAAGCACGGCAATATCCGTTATGAGACAGAATACTTCAAGAAAGTACCAGGTGGATACAAATTCCCTGGCAATCATGATGTAAAGGCAAAAAATATAACAGGTACAAGTCTTATAGTAGAATATGTTAAAGGAACAAAAGATTATTATTTGTCAGGCGTGAAAATGACTGAATGCGCAGATGATATTGTTGATATTAAAGATAATCTTGGAACAAGTTTTGTTCAAACGAGCGAGAAAGTCGGGCATTATAAGGACATAGAGGCGTATGATCAGGCGTATTATGGATATATGTATGATATTACGAATGATTATAAAATATATCTTGAGGGTCAGACATATAAATTACCGTTTGATGTTGATTCATTTTCTAATTGATTTTGTGTTCACTTTAGGAGGAAATGTGGATGGATTGGTCTGCTCTGGGCAGAATATTAATCATGAGCAAACAGGGCTGTGTGGCGAAATTTTTAAAATTCCAGAGGTTCTACACGTGGGATGAACTGGCGATAAAAAGATATGAAAACTATCGTTATATGCTTGGTAATGGATCGAAATATTGTCCTGCACCGTATAAGAAAGGTGTGTTCTTTTCTCGTAGGAAGGTAAGAAAATGGAAAAAATAACGCCGCGTACATACTGTAGCTTTTGTCGACCATGGAGTACCTTTTTTGTGAATTTTTAATGCTGACAATCTGTGCGGCCTGCCGGTGCCGAAGAAGGTCGAAAGCTGGCTGAGAGATTTTCTTGCCAATATGACATCAGAGCTGCCAATGGACAATGGTATAAGTGATAAGATATATGAAGCAGGCGAGGCGAACACCAATGAAGCGAATACTAATAATAGTGTGCTGAATAAAATGAAGGCAGGAGGTGGAGAAAATGTCAGAAAATAAAAAGCTGTTAGTCGTCATTGACCCGGGACATACGGGGAATACCTATAATGCCGGAGCCGTGAAAGGTTATTATGAAAGCAAGGCTGTTTATGATTTGAGTCTTTATGAAAAGACAGCCCTGGAAAAGAGAGGGATTGATGTTATCCTGACAAGAGAACGGAATCAGGACCCGGGGCTTTATGAACGCGGACATATGGCAGTGAAAAAGGGGAACGGATATGCCAATGTTTTGTTTGAGAGCAACCATACGGATGCATTCAATGGAAAAGCCTGCGGTGTGACGGTGGTTCGTTCGGCACATCTTCCGGGATCAGAAAAACTGGCAGAGAAAATGATCGATGCCATTGTCAAAGTCATGAAGCCATCCACAGGCATTACTTATAACAGGGGAGTCGTGAAAAAGACCCAGAGCAACGGCGCAGACTGGTATGGGGTTATCCGCGGGGCAGTATCTGGAGCAGCTTCACAGGGACAGGCGAAAAATGGCCCGGTCCGTTATGATTATATAGTTGAGCATGGTTTTCATGATAATCCCAAGGAATGTCTTTTCCTGTCGAAACAGGAGAATTTAAAAGCTATAGCGGAGGCCAAGGCGGCTGCAATAGCTGAGTATTTTGGTATCGGGAATAAAAAACAGTCAACAAATCAAAGTGGGCAGAGCAGTCAGAATGACCGGAATAATAACAGTCATCAGATGAATCAAAATACTTCGACAGATAGTACGACATTAAATAAAAAGACAGCATATCTGGTAAGAGTTTCCATTGGCAATCTGAACATCCGGCAGGCACCTACAATTTATTCAAAGGCTGTGGGATTTACAGGCAAGGGGGTATTTACCATTACAGAAGAAGCAACGGGAATTGTCAATGCAGCCGGAGAGAAAAGCCGATGGGGAAAACTGAAATCAGGGCAGGGATGGATATGCCTTGATTATGCAGAGAAAGTGACTTGAAAAGTTTGAAAAGAGTTTTAACCGGTTCAAGGTCAGGGAATGAGATGCTATAATGAAAGAGACTGGGAGGTATATTTGACAAATGGAGGTGAAAAAAATAAGAATTTGAAATATTTTCAGGGTGCAATAGAAAAAGATATACTTATGGAAAAATTAAAGGAATGGCATGTAGAATTATCAGAGGACGAACTGTGAAAGGATACATAAATGCTTGCAATTAGAATTATTATTGAAGTTATAATTTTTATCTATATGATGAGCCTGAGTATTAGGATAAGAAAACAGAAGATAAAAAAGACTCGACGGATTAAGATAATAAGAATTTTTTGGATGATTATGTTTGTGATAGTTGTTCCCTATTTATCATATGTTCCCATAGAGAATTATTTTATTACGTTTAAATCGCCAGAAAAAGCAATGGCATATGAAGAATGGTTGATGCCAAAAAGAGAGATAGACGATATTATAGATGGTAAGGATTCATGTATGGTAATAGAAAAAAGAAAGAAGAATGGGATGATAAGCTATGAAACGGAATATTTGAGGAAAGTACAAGGTGGGTATAAGTTTTTGGGAACATTGGATGTGGAGACAGAAAATATAACAGGCACAGCGATTATAGTATGGCATATTAAAGGAACAGAAGATTATTATTTATCAGGAGTGAAAATGTCGGAAAATGCAGCGGACCGTGTGAATATCAGAGATAGTCTGGGAACGAAATTTATTCAAAAAGCATCAGATGGAGGACATTATAAGGAGACAGTGATATATAATTATGAATATTATGGGTATGTGTATGACATTACGGAAGATTATGAAATATATCTTGATGGGCAGACATATATATTCCCATTTGACAGTAAAGATTCTGTTCGGTGATTTGAATATTGTCTATGAAAGCTGTTAATAATTCAGTGCGTGTATTGGGAAGGTAGGACAAGATTTTAATTTAAGTATACGCAGTTCCGTTAGTTTTTTAAAGACAATTTTGAGGGTAATAAATGCACAAATTTGAACAAAAGGGGCGTCCGCTTTACGATTTTTTAATCGTTAAAGCGACGCCTTATTTACGCGAGCAACGAGCCAAGGTTCGTGCTTGCACGAGACCTTGGCGACTGCCGCGATAACTTGAGAAACTCGGGGAACGTGTTTCTCATAGTTTGATATACATGGGCCGCACGCTTTGGGGTTATTGGTGCAGCCCTTTTTTTAGTTTAGCGGGCTGCAAAAGATTCACAGTCGGTGCCCTCTTTTGTCTTAGGGGAACATTCGCAGGCGCCGATGCTGACACAGTTTAAGGTACAGTATTCCACATTACCTGCATGATGTTTACAATCATGAACGCCACATTTAATTGAATTGTTTACTTCCATTTTGATAATCTCCTTTCAATTGTGAAAAACTGAGTCCGTTCAACATGTAATCGTGAGAAATATTTTTCACTTGATGCTGTGAACGGAAAAGCTAACATATTGACGGGTGACAGCATTAGTTTGCACCGAAATTTATGAAATATGTATAAAAGACTATTTTTTTTCAAAAAATTTGTTATACTGATAATATACGTTCAAAATAAGAGAAGACAGGAGGAATCTTTATGCAGCATGAGGTAACGGATGTTCAGAAGTTGTTGGATAAGCAGGGATACGTTGTAACGCCTGGATGGGCGAGACGACCGGTCTGGCAGTATAATCGCGAGAATATTGCAGCCCCTTCTTTTCGCATTAAGGAATGGGATTATTATCTTGCGGGCAATGAACATTATGCCGTTGCATTTACCCTGTCGGATCTGGGATATGCGGGATTAATTAGTGTTTCTTTGATTGATCTTGTGGAACGAAAGGAACATACTGAGACCATATTGACGGCAATGCCTATGGGACGATTGGGACTGGGGAGGACATCGGACGATGGCAATGCGGATTTCAGAAATGGTCGGATTCATCTTCGTTATACGGTGAAGCCGCATAGAAGAAGAATTCAGTGTGTTTTCCGTGATTTTCAGGATGGTAAGACATTGACGGCGGATCTTCTGATGAAGCAGCCGGAGATGGACAGCATCTGTATTGCAACACCGTGGAAGGAGAATCAGAAGGCTTTTTATTACAATCAGAAGGTGAATTGTATGCCGGTCAAGGGCAAAGTGAACTTTGACGGGCGCGATTATATTTTTGATGGGAGAAAAGATATGGCTGTCCTTGACTGGGGACGCGGTGTGTGGACTTATGACAATATCTGGCGTTGGGGAACCTGCAGTACAAGGCTGAACGGTGTACCTTTCGGTTTCAATCTCGGCTATGGATTCAGTGATCGGAGCAGTGCCACTGAGAATGTGATTTTCTATGATGGCCGTGCCCATAAGCTTCAGGAAGTTGTTTTTATGATCGGACAGGATGATAAGGGCAATTTTAATTACATGGATCCGTGGACGATTTCATCCAGTGATGGTCGGTTTGAGGGGATTTTTGAGCCGATCCTGGACAGAAAAGCAAAGATTGATATGAAAGTAATTGCCAGCGATCAGCATCAGGTGTTTGGGCATCTGACGGGGACGGCAGTTCTGGATGACGGAACCGAACTCAAGATGCGGGATGTCATTGCAGCCATAGAAGTTGTTCATAATCGCTATTAAGACTTGTGGGAGAAGTGTTGGCTGATGGAAGAGAGGAACATTAGTCATGTGACAGAAGCAGCTGTTGGCGGAGCTGCAGTAATTAGGAGGGGTTTACATGAGAGGAGCAGTTGAACTTAGGACAGACGGATGTACAGATTTACAGATGGACAGCAATAAGCAATATATTGTGACCAAGTGGTATGGCAGCAGTCTGGCTATTTTTGAAGAAGCCGCTTTTCAGAAATATCTCAGGAGACTGGATACGGATTTCAAGGATAATGGTCATGGACAGAGTGTGATCCGCTATTTTCTGTCAGCGGCCGTTACCATGATGACAGAAGAATCAGATGGATGGCGTATTCCGCCGGAGCTTCTGACGTGCATTGAGAAAGACGGGGAAAGGCTGGAATACTGGGAATGTGAGATCAACAGCAGTTATCAGGACAGTTTGCCTGTTTTTGTAGTGGCAGCATCCGGGAATATGGACAGTGCCATTGAGATGACGAAGGAGCGGCATGCCGCATAAACGGCTTATCCGGTGAATATTATTATGTAACTGTTCAGAGTCAAGTAAAATTTCAAAAACTTCATAAATAAGCACGAATACATAATGAATATACAGGCAGGGCTGACAGGCAATAGAAGGAGGTGCGGTGCATGGGTGGTTATCTGAATCCTGGGAATGAGAAGTTTGGAGAAGCTTTGAATTCTCAGATTTATGTGGATAAAACGGGGTTAATTGAATATACCAATAGGGTCATGTACAGCAATCAGAAATATGTGTGTGTCAGCCGGCCTCGACGCTTTGGCAAGTCGATGGCGGCCAATATGTTGGCGGCCTATTACAGCCGGGGGTGTGATTCGCGGGAATTATTTCAGGGATTGAAGATTTCCAAAGCGGATGCCTGCGAGAAGAAATTAAATCAATATAATACAATATTTCTGAATATGCAGGAATTCCTCAGTCAGACATCAAGCATGGATGAGATGCTGCGTTTAGTAAAAAAATCAGTTTTATGGGATTTGTTTTTTGAATATCCGGATATTAATTATTTTGATAAAGAAAATTTTAGCAGGGCAATGCAGGATGTTTACCAGCAGACGAAATGTCCGTTTGTGATTATTATTGATGAATGGGACTGCATTTTCAGGGAATATCGCGAGAACCATGAAGCGCAGGAACAGTATCTTGATTTCCTGAGGGATTTCCTGAAGGACAAGGCGTATATTCATCTTGCCTACATGACCGGAATCTTGCCGATTAAGAAATATGGCACACATTCAGCACTTAATATGTTTGATGAGTTTTCTATGACGAATCCGGGACCCTTGGCAGAATTTGTCGGTTTTACGGAAGAGGAAGTTGCCGCTTTATGTAAGCAATATGGAAGAAATTTGTCTGAACTGAAAGAATGGTATGACGGTTATCATTTTGAGAAGGCCAGATCCATCTACAGTCCGCGCTCCGTGGTGACGGCTATTTTAACCGGTATTTGCGATTCTTACTGGAATCGGACGGAGACATTTGAAGCTCTTCGGTTCTATATTGATATGAACTTTGAAGGACTGAAGGATGATGTTTTGAGTATGTTGGCGGGAGAGAGAATTCCGGTTAATACAGGAACATTTTCCAATGATATGACGACATTCTACAGTGAGGATGATGTTTTGACGTTGTTGATCCATCTTGGCTATTTGGGATATGATTTTTCATACAAGGAAGTTTTCATTCCAAACAGTGAAGTGCGGGGCGAATACATCAATGCCGTTGCTGCATCCCAGTGGGGTGAGGTTTCCAAGGCATTAAAGAATTCTTCAGATACGCTTCAGGCTATCTGGCAGAAATATCCTGAGAAAGTCGCTGAAGGGATTGAACAGGCGCACTTTGAAACGGCACATATTCAGTACAACGATGAAAATGCATTGAGTTATACCATTTCACTTGCTTTATATGCAGCAAGAAATTTTTACACTGTATATCGTGAATTGCCCACAGGAAAAGGGTTGGCTGACATGGTTTTCCTGCCTCGTAGACAGTTCCCGGATAAACCGGCATTGGTGGTTGAACTGAAATGGAATCACAGTGCCGAGGGTGCCCTTGCTCAGATTAAAGAAAAACAATACTGTAAGAGCCTCGAAGATTATAGGGGAAATATTCTGCTGGTGGGTGTCAACTATGATAAAGTGACGCGAGAACATACCTGTGTGATAGAGGAAGCGGAGAAATAAATAATAAATTCTATGTAAGAGGATGTCTTAGGGCATCCTTTTTTTGTCTATAGTTATACTAAATTTTCTTTCAGAATTCTTTCACTCCATATAACTTTCTTACAATACCCCGACTTTTCCTGTTTTCGGATTTTTTTGTGCTATGATAGGGGCACCAAAGAGAACAGGGGGCGATAGCTTGAAAAATATATTGGAATATCTTGAACATTCAGTCGGTCGGCGGCCTGAGAAAAAAGCCTGTGCCGATACAGATACATCGATGACCTGGCGTCAGCTTCGAGAGGCATCAGCGCGGATCGGCAGTTTACTGCTGAAGCACCGGTTGACACACCGTCCGGTGGCTGTTTATATGGAAAAAACACCGGCCTGTCTGGCGGCAATGCTGGGAACGGTTTACGGCGGTGATTTCTATACAGTGATTGATACCAAAATGCCCTGGGACAGAATCCGCAAGATTTTCAGTGTGCTGAAACCGGCGGCGGTTATTACCGACAGGGACCATGAAGAGACAGTCAGGGAAGCCCTTGCCTCCGAAAGAAAAGACAGTCCGAAGATCCTTCTTTATGAGAAGGCCATGTATGTGCCTGAGGATCGGGAAGGGCTGGCAAAGATTCGGAGAAAAGCAGTGGATACGGATCTGGTGTATACCCTTTTTACATCCGGCTCCACAGGCATGCCGAAGGGTGTTGCCGTTTCCCATCGAAATGTGATGGCTTATGCGGAATGGGTGAAAACGACATTTGATATCAATGAAGCGACGGTTTTCGGCAGCCAGACACCTTTTTATTTCAGTATGTCGGTGCTGGATATTTATACAACTCTGGCAGCAGGCGCAGAACTTCAGATTCTGCCGAAGCAATTATTTGCTTTTCCGGTGCGTCTGTTGGAGTATATGAACAGTCGAAAAGTGAATACCATTTACTGGGTGCCGACGGCTTTGTCCATAGTGGCTAATTGGAAAGTGCTGGATTATGTGTCCCTTCCGTATATGGAGAAGGTTCTTTTCGCCGGTGAGGTGATGCCGGTGAAACAGCTGAATTACTGGCGGAGAAAAATGCCGGAGCTGCTGTATGCCAATCTGTATGGGCCGACAGAAGTAACAGATATCTGTGCCTATTACATTGTGGACCGGGATTTTGCGGATAGTGAAACACTGCCTATTGGACGTGCCTGCGACAACTGTGACCTGATCATCTTTCGTGAGGATGGTACGGAAGCGGCACCGGGAGAAATCGGCGAACTGTGCGTCAGAGGCTCTTTTGTAGCCGACGGATATTATGGAGATCCGGACAAAACGGATGCTGCTTTTATCCAGAACCCGCTGAACCCATGGTATCCGGAGAAGATATATAAAACCGGTGATCTGGTCCGTTATAATGACCGCGGCGAGCTGCTGTATCTGGGACGCAGAGATTTTCAGATTAAGCATATGGGATACCGTATTGAGTTAGGTGAAGTTGAAGCCGCCGCAGGTGCGGCCTCCGATGTCAAGAGCTGTGTCAGTATTTACGATGAAGTGCATGACAGAATCGTCCTGTTCTATGAGGGCGGTCCTCAAAATGAAAATCAGATGCGGGTTCTTCTGGAAGGGAAATTGCCGCCGTATATGCGGCCGGGAGAATGCATCAGAGTGAAGAGGATGCCGGAAAATGCCAACGGCAAAATCGACAGGAAATACTTGAAGAGCTACTATACAGATTTAATGGATGGGCAGGCCATCGGTTAGTTTATCAGGTTTGCAAAATCGGGGCTTTGAAAGTGCGTGTCTGACGGACGTTTCAAAGCAGGCACGTTTGCACTGCCTGGCACTAGCAGCAGTACATAAGGCACTAAAAGACAGTGCCTAAGTACTGGCTGTGCCGGGAGCACCTGCTTATGAAGCGTCCGTCAGACATGCACTTATCAGAAGTTTATTGGGTTTTGCAAACAAGATAGCTATTGCAGGAACCCGATGGCTTGCCCATAGGAATCCGAGAGGATACGAAGTAGTGATATCACGTATTAATTAAGTAAGAATCAAAGGAGATATAGTAGTCATGAGCGAGTTATTAGATATTTTAAATAAAGTGAAACCGGGTATTGATTATGTGAATGAGAAGCATCTGGTGTCGGATGAACTGATTGATTCTCTGGATGTGATGACGATTGTGACGGAGATCTGTGACGAGTTTGATGTGGAGATTCTGCCGACGGATGTGGTGCCGGAGAATTTTGAGTCTGTGGAGGCGATGTGGCAGCTGATCATGCGGCTTCAGGAGGATTAGTCCGGGATGAGTTATACCTCTTATTTTTATCTGCTGTTTTTTCTGGGGGTGCTGGTGGCTTTATATTACCTGATGCCCTTGAAAAAACGGTGGTTGGTGCTGCTGGGCGGCAGTTATTTCTTCTACTGGCTGGCCTCCGGAAAACTGATCGTTTTTCTGCTGATCACAACCGTTTCGGTTTATCTGGGAGCTCTGGCTATGGAGCGGGAGCAGCAGGCCTTTGACAGTGTGCGCAAAAGTCTGGAAAAAGAAGAAAGAAAAGCCAGAAAGGCAGTTATGATGCGCCGAAAGCGCCATATTGTGTTGGCCATGGTGCTGATCAATGTGGGGCTTCTGGCCTTTTTGAAATATTATCACTTTTTCAGTGCCAATATCAATGCGCTGGGAAGCCATCTGGAGCCTGGTTTTCAGCTGCCGGCGCTGAAACTGTTGATGCCTCTGGGCATTTCTTTTTATACGCTGTCAGCGGTGGGCTATGTGATCGATGTTTACCGGGGGCAGACAGCGGCGGATCATCACTTCGGCAGACTGGCACTTTTCCTCAGCCTTTTCACCAATATTACGGAAGGCCCTATCAGCCGTTACGGCCAGCTTGCAGGGCAGGCCTTTGAAGGACACAGGGCTGATTACCGGCAGTTTACCTTTGGCGCGCAGCTGATCCTCTGGGGACTTTTCCAGAAAATGGTGCTGGCTGACCGGGCGGCGTTGCTTGTCAGTACCGTTTTCGGCAGTCCGTCGGATTACAGCGGCGGCATTGTGATCCTGGCGATGTTCGTCTATACATTGCAGATTTATGCGGATTTTGCCGGATGCATGGACATCGTGCGGGGCAGCGGGGCACTGTTTGGCATTGAGATTGCCCGGAACTTCAATCAGCCTTTTTTCTCGAAGTCCATCGGTGAATTCTGGCGAAGATGGCATATGACGCTGGGGGCCTGGTTCAAAGATTATATTTTCTATCCGGTGACATTGTCGAAAACAAATATGAAGCTGGGAAGATGGGCCAAGAAACATCTGAGTGTCCATCTGGGGCAGGCAATGCCAACGGCGTTTGCGCTGTTTTTCGTCTGGCTGGCCAATGGACTCTGGCATGGAGCTGCATGGAAATATGTGGCTTACGGCATGTACTACTATGTATTGACATTATTCGGCCTTTTTGGCAAACCGGTGATACATTGTTTTTATGAAAAAACCGGGATTCGGAAGGAGAGCCGGCCATGGCAGCTGCTGCTGATCATCAGAACTTTTATACTGGTGAATATCGGTATGCTGTTGTTTCGGGCAAACAGTCTGCGTATTTTTGCGGAGATGTTTGAATCCATGTTCAGAAAAACAACAGGAAACTGGCTTGAGCTGGGGTTAGACAGACATGATTTGGCTGTGCTGGCGCTGGGCGCTTTACTGATGCTGATGGTGGGTATTGTCAGAGAAAGAGGTATTTGTATACGTGAGCGAATTGCATCATGGCCGATGGTGCTCAGGTGGACCGTTTATGCAGGGGTATTTTGTGCCATTGTACTGCTTGGAGCCTATGGCAGCGGATATGGCGTGGTGGATCCATTGTATGCTAACTTCTAAATCCAAATGCATAATGGGCAGGAGTTTCAGACAGCGACGGAAGCAGAAGTGGGCAATATGTCTAATACGCAGAAATAACTTCGTGAATGAGGAGTCAGTGAAATGCATATATCTAATAGAAAACAGTTTGCCGGACGGGCATTGAAAATGATTGCTTTTGTGCTGTTGACGGTTTTGCTGTTGGTGGGAATGTCGAAGACGTTGGTGCCAAGGTCGAATTCCGCCAGCGGCGGCATGCACAATTACAGAGCCAGAGGGTTTTATGGGGAAGAAAAGGATTCTCTGGATGTGGTGGCTATCGGCAACAGTGATCTGGCCAGTGGATTTTCACCTATGGAATTGTGGAAAACGCATGGCATTTCAGGCTTTGCCTGTGGAGAACCCAATCAGACCATCGATCAGTCCGTGAGATTGCTTCAGGAAGTGCTGACATGCCAGAGGCCAAAAGTTGTTATCCTGGAGACGGACGCCCTTTTCCAGGAAAACATGGACGGTCATCTGACCTCATTGGTCAAGACCGCAGCCAATTATCTTTTTCCGGTATTGGAATATCATGATCGCTGGAAAAGTGTGACGATCTCAGAGCTGATGGGCAAACCGCAGAAACCATGGCATGATGCGGCCAAGGGGTACCGCTATTCGGATGACCGGGTGGATTACAAAGGATCCGATTATATGGCGAAGACGGATGATCGGGAAGAAATAGATGCCATAGCGCTGCAGAGTCTCAATCAGTTTGTTGAAATCTGCCGGAATGCGGACATTCAGGTGCTATTTGTGGAGATGCCGTCAGCCAACTCATGGAATATGGCCAGACATCAGGCAGTGGCGGACTACGCATCTGATCGAAATATTCCTTTTATTGATTTTAATATGAAGGATATGATGACAAAGACGGGCTTTGACTGGCTGACGGACAGTCGTGACGGCGGCAATCATCTGAATTACAGCGGTGCAAAGAAGATCAGTACATGGCTGGGAAATTATCTGGGATCGCAGTACCAGCTGGAAGACCATAGAAAAGACAGCCGTTATCAGCGATGGCAGCAGGACAGTACTGATTATAACCGCATTGTCTCCGGTGCGGACAAGCAGGCTGCCGATGAAAATTGATCATAAAAATTAAATGGATATACAGAAGAAAATGACCGTTTGTGACCGTTCACAGAATGGTCATTTTTTCGTCACAAAATCCCCACCAAAGCATCACAAATATTGGTTATGCTATACCTTGAGAGAAAATAGCATGCTATAAAGCATGAAACAGACAATTACGAAACCCATTAGATATGGAAAATGCTAAAATTCTTGGGTTTCGTAATTGTCTGTTCAAATAGTGAGAAGGAGGAGAGAGGCTTTGATAGAAGTCAAAAATCTTGTGAAGAAATACGGCGATCATATTGCTGTAGATCATCTGAGTTTTACAGTGGAAGAAGGCCATATTTACGGTTTTCTGGGACCGAACGGTGCCGGCAAATCCACAACGATGAATATGATTACCGGTTATATCGGACCGACAGAAGGCAGCATTATGATCAATGGGCATGATATGCTGGAGAATCCGGAGGAGGCCAAGAAATGTATTGGTTATCTGCCGGAGATCCCGCCTTTGTATACAGATATGACACCCCTTGAATATCTGCGTTTTGCGGCCGAATTAAAAGGAATTGCCAGGAATAAAAGGGAAGAAGAGGTTCAGAAAGTGATCGCAGATGCCAAATTGGAGGCGGTGTCAGACCGTCTGATCCGGAATCTGTCCAAAGGTTACAAACAGCGTGTAGGTCTGGCCCAGGCACTGCTTGGATATCCGGAGGTGATTATTCTGGATGAGCCGACAGTCGGCCTGGATCCGGCGCAGATCATTGAGATGCGCGGATTGATCCGAAGCCTTGGCAAGAAACATACCGTCATTCTGAGTTCCCATATTTTGTCTGAAATCAGTGCAGTCTGTGATGATGTGCTGATTTTGTCCCACGGCAAACTGGTGGCCAGTGACACAACGGATAATCTTGGCAAGCTCATGGAAGATAAGGTAACACTGCATCTGACAGTCAAAGGGGATGAGGCGGCTATCAAAGGCGTACTGGATGCGGTTGATGGTGTTGAAAATATTGAATATACGGATTCTGAGGAAAAAGGTTGTGTCGATGTGATGATCCAGAGCGATCCGAAGACAGAAGTCCGTGAGATGATCTTCTACAGACTGGCAGCTGTCCAGTGCCCGATTTATGCCATGAATCAGATGAAGAAGTCATTGGAGGATGTCTTTATTGAATTGACAGCCGATGGTACTGAAACATCTGCAAAGGCACAAAACAATGAAGATCCTCATGAAGAAGATTCTCATGAAGATGAGTTACATGAGGAAGATCATGAAGAACATGAAGAGCACCCGGGAGAAACTGACGAGACAGATGAAGAAGACGGAAAGGAGGCAGCAGAACATGACAGCGATTTATAAAAAGGAATTACGTTCGTATTTTACATCCATGACGGGCTATATCTGCATGGCCTTTATGCTGGTTGTAATCGGTATCTATTTTGCGGTGATCAATCTGTCTTCAGGCTATCCGTATTTCGGCTACACATTGTCCTGCGTCATTGTCTTATTCCTTTTGATGACACCGGTCCTGACAATGCGTATCCTTGCGGAAGAGAAAAACCGGAAGACGGATCAGCTGCTTTTGACGGCGCCTGTTTCACTCTGGAAAATTGTCATTGGTAAATATCTGGCGATGGTGACAGTATTCGGCCTGGCCCTGTTGATCACCTGCTTTTATCCGTTGATTCTCAGCCGGTTCGGTACCGTTTCCCTGCCGATGGCTTATACAGCCATTTTGGGTTATTTCCTGTATGGTGCAGCCTGCATTGCCATTGGCCTGTTTATCTCATCAGTAACGGAGAGTCAGGTTATTGCAGCACTGCTGACATTCTTTGTGCTGCTTGTATTTTATATTACAGGTGTGATCACCAACGCATTGCCGTCAACGGCGGTGGCATCTTTTGTTATCTGGATTTTCGTTATTCTTTTTGCAGCATGGTTGGTGTATAACCTGACATCCAATATAAAGATCGCAGTTGCGGCGGCTATCATTGCGGAAGCTGTCAATGTTATCATTTTCTTTGTAAAATCAGAATGGATGGCCGGTTCTGTGGCAAAAGTGCTGGGTGCCTTTAATATGACATCCTTCTTTTCTAACTTCGGTTCCGGTGTCTTTGATATAACGGGTATTGTCTATTACCTGTCTATTATCGGATTCGGCATCTTTTTGACGATACAGTCCATTCAGCGCAAACGCTGGGGCGGCGATGCCTTGATGACAGCCGTTGTGCTGGCCATCGTTGTGGTGATCAATCTGGTAGTGGGTCAGATTCCGGTGAAATATACACAGTTTGACCTGACGGATAATCAGCTTTATACGATTACTGATCAGACGAAGACGTTTGTCAAGGGATTGGATTCGGATGTGGATGTTTATCTGGTTGCCCAGAGCGGACAGGAGGATGAACAGATCCAGAAAGTGCTGGAACGTTATGAGTCTCTGTCCAGTCATATCAAAGTGCATACAAAGGATCCGGTGGTCAATCCGTCCTTTACAAAGCAGTATACAGACAGTTCTCTGTCAGACAACAGTCTGATCGTTGTGTGTGGAGACAAATATAAAGTTATCAACTACAGTGATATTTATCAGTCGGAGTTTAATTATTCCACATACAGCAGTCAGACAACCGGATTCGATGCAGAAGGTCAGCTGACCAGTGCCATTGATTATGTGACATCAGATACTCTGCCGAAACTGTATACACTGACAGGTCATGATGAAGCATCCCTTTCTGATACACTGACCAGCCAGATTGAAAAGGAAAATATTGATATAGAAGAACTGAATCTTGTAACAAGTGAATCTGTACCGGATGATGCAGACTGTCTGATGATCAACGGACCGCAGAAGGATATTACAGCGGACGAAAAGGATCGAATCCTGTCTTATATGGAAAATGGCGGCCATGTGCTGATATTCACGGATTATACAGAAACGGATATGCCGAATCTGGCAGAACTTTTGAATAATTATGGTCTCTCCACAAGTGCGGGATTGATTTTTGAAGGCAACAGCCAGTATTATTATCCGGGGTATCCATCCTATCTGATTCCGAGAATCCAGAGTGCCGATGCAGTGGGCAGCATGACATCCAAGGATCTGGTGCTGATGCCGTATGCACAGAATATCAATATTTCTGATGATGTGCGAAGCACTGTGACAACAGAAGCTCTTTTGCAGACAAGCAGCAAGTCGTATATTAAAACGGATCTGAAGAATCTGACAACAACGGAAAAAGCTTCAGGTGATGAAGAGGGAACGTTTACAGTGGGTGCTGCAGTCACTGAAAATTATAATGATGTGGAGACAAAACTGGTTTATTTCTCATCCTCAGCAATCCTGGATGAAAATATGAATCAGGCTGTGTCCGGCGGTAATTATGAACTCATCAGCAACGTGATGAGCTGGATGATCGATAAAGAAGAAAGTATTTCCATACCGACCAAGAGCCTTTCCACAACCTATCTGACAGTGACAGCTGCAGATGCGGGATTCTGGGGTGCCGTTGTCATCCTGATTCCGGCGGCCCTTGTGATCGGCGGCGGTGTCGTATGGTTTAGAAGGAGGCGTAAATAGCATATGAAGAACAGGAAAAAAGCGCTTATAATTGCTATCATCTGCCTGGCGGCGGCAGCTGTTCTTTATTTACTCGTTGTGAAGCTGAGTCAGAGGTCGGAGGATGCGAACAGCTCTGATGACTCTCTGGTGATCAGCAGTGTGGACAGTGGTCAGATTACAGCCATTTCTTATGAAAAAGACGGCAAAAGTTTCTCCTTTAGGAAGGAGGACGGCACCTGGTATAATGCGGAGGACAAGAGTTTTCCGGTTGACCAGGACAGCCTGACGACCATGACCAATGCCCTGGGTGCGGTTTCAGCTACCCGAAAACTGGATTCACCGGAAGATTTGTCGGAATATGGTCTGGATTCGCCGGTATTGACTGTACGATATACGGCCAGTGACGACAAAGAGGCAGAATTTACCGTGGGTGATACCAATGATGCGGCCGGTGGGTCCTATCTGAAAATCAGCGGAGATGACGCAGTTTACCTGGTGGCGTCCGATTTTGCCGATACGTTCAATTCGGATATCTATCAACTGGCGGATATGGAGAGCTTCCCAACCATCACATCGGACAGCATTACGGATATCAATGTCAAATCCGGCAGCCATACACTGGAAATTAAGAATGACAGCGATGGCGGCGGGATAGTTCTTGAAAACGGTGAGGAAAAAGAGAATTGTGCATCATCATCTGTAACACAGTTTATCAACACTGTGACAGGCATCACATTTAAGAGCCATGTAGAGTATAATTGCAAAGATTTGTCGAAATATGGCCTGGACAAACCGACAGCGGACATTTCTGTGGATTATACCACAGCAGAGACAGTGACAGAAACATCAGCAGAAAGTGTACAGGAAACTGCAGATACAGAAGAAACAGAGTCTGAAACGGAAACTGTTGAGGTGGCCAAACAGCTGATACTGCATATCGGCAGTCAGAATGAAGACGGCGATTACTATGCAGCCTTAGATGGTTCAAAAGAAGTCCATGTTGTCAGCGGTGATACGATCAAAGAACTGATTGAAAAGAAAGCAGCGGATTTTACGGATAATACGATTTTGTCCGGTTCTCTGAATAATGCAAAGGGTATCGATGTTACCATCGGCAGTGACAGTTGGCATCTGGTAAAGCAAGAAGTTGCCAAAGCGGATGATCTGGCGGACAGTGCAGAAACTGAGGGTACAGATTCGGAAAAGGCAACAGAAACTACAGATGCGACAGCCGATGAAACGACTGAAGATGCAGAGAAAGTGGATGAATCTGAGACAGAGACAGAAGAAAAATGGTATGCCGGAGATACAGAAATTGCTTTGACAGATTTATCTTCTGCCTACAGTGATCTTTCAGGCATGTCGGCGGAGAAGATTCTGGATACAGCGGCAAAATCAACCGGTGATGCGGCCATCAGTGTTACTGTCAAGTGGGAAGATGATACCGAGACAACCGTATCATTTACAGTCTATGACAGCAGCTTCCATCTGGCAGAAATCAACGGTGAGGCCATAAAACTGGTGAATAAGCGGGACGTCGAAAAACTTGTTGAAGATATGACGGCGCTTCTCAAAAAATAAAAAAGTGTGCAGCTTCAAGCAACAGCAAAGGGCTTTCAATGGAACAAAATCGTTTTCGTTGAAAGTCCCTTTTTTTACTCCAGGATTGATTGCGACCGGGGAGAGAAAATGGTATGATTAAGGTAATGTTTGGGTGAAGAGATATAGGGTCAGGAAAAAATAAATTTATGATACAGGGAGAATAACAATGATTGTGAATTTCAGCTGTCCGAACTGTGGGGCAGATATGTCATATGATATCAAGCTTGGAAAGCTTCACTGTGCGCATTGTGATCACAGTGAGGATATCCGACCGGATGAGGAGAATTATAAGAATGCGGCCGAAGAACCGGCAGATAAACCGCGCTATTGTGTGAATTGCGGCGGCCTTTTGTCAGCGGGAGCCAAAACCTGTGCCACGCACTGTGAATACTGTGGGGCACCGTTGGTGATGGCGGACCACCTGAGCGGAGACTGGCGGCCGGCCTATGTGCTGCCTTTTGAACTGGACAGGGAGAAAGCGGAGGCAGCCTTCAGAAAATGGTGTCATAACGGTCGATTTTCGCCGAAGGGCTTTATGGCGGCAAAGAATATCCAGCGTCTGCAGCCTTTGTACATTCCATATTGGCTGTATGATATGAATGCCAGTGTGGATGTCCGGGGAACGGCAACCCGGGTGAATATTTATGTGCGTGGCGAAACAGAATACACGGAGACGGATTTCTTTGATGTGAGGAGAAAAATGCGTCTGGAATATACAAAAGTACCCCATGACGCATCAGAGAAAATGGACGATACCCTGATGGCAAAGCTGGAGCCCTATCGTTTTGACACATTGAAAACTTTCCAGATTCCGTATCTGGCAGGATTTGAGGCGGATCAGGGAGATTATCGTTCAGAGGATTTACTGCCCCAGGTGAAGCAGCAGGTGGCCGGATATGCTGCAGAATACGCCCGTTCAACGATTTCCGGTTACACAAGTGTACATATTGACCATCAACAGATGGATTATGACCATATCAGTAGCGATTATGTGTATCTGCCAATCTGGTTTATTTCCTATCGCTACAGGGACAAAGATTATATATTTGCCATGAATGGTCAGACAGGTAAGGTCATTGGTGAACCGCCTGTGAGCAGAGGAAAAGTGGCAGGCTGGTTTGCAGGCATTTCGGCAGCGGCCTTTGCGATTCTGATGGTGATTGGAGGGCTGTTGTAATGAAAAAAATATTGAATTTTCTGATGGTGATGCTGTTGGTCATGGGCCTTGGAATGGCGTCAGTGATGACAGCCTTTCAGGCAGAAGCCGCGGAGACTGCAGAAACGGCCGGTGAAACAGTATCAGCCGCAGAGACTGTATTGACAGCGAATCAGGATGGAGAGACAGCGGCTGATGCGAGTATGTCAGCCAGCGGTATTTATGATGCGGCGGATCTTTTGTCGGCGGATGAGGAAGCGTCACTTTTGACTAAACTGGAAAAATATTCTGAGAGATACAGTGCAGATATCGCTATTGTGACAACGGATGATGCAGGAGGATTGAGTGCTCAGGCTTATGCAGATGCCTATGCGGAAAAAATCGGTCAATCCATGTCGAGAGATGAATATCCGGGTATTTTGTTTCTGATTGATATGGATAATCGGCAGATTTATATGGCGACCCAGGGGCAGGCCATGAATTATTATGATGATTATAGAATCAATAAAGTGCTGGATAATTGCTATAATCACATCACAGATGGCGATTATAAGGGCACCTGCGATGCTTTCCTGAAAGGTGTCCGTGATTATATGGGGCGCTCCACAGATAGAAGTGCCCGCATGGATGCCTTTGGTGTGCTGCTTCGACTGATTATCGCTATTGTCATCGGCGCAGTTGTGACTTTTGCCATGGTATTCAGACGCGGCGGCCGTGTGACAACCAACAGCCGGACGTACTTTGACGCATCCGGTTCACATCTGGATGCCAAAGAGGATCGCTTTATGAACCGGACGGTAACAAGACGTCATATTGAGAAACCGAAGGGCGGAGGCGGTTCCGGCGGCTCAGGCGGAGGCGGCGTGCATATGAGCAGCGGCGGAGGTACTCACGGGGGCGGCGGCCGGAGCTTTTAAATTGCTAATCGTCCACCACGTTTTTCTTAAATCCTACGGTATAATTTCGAGGAAAACCAATACGATAATAAAATTCATGTGCGTCGGTGCGATGGATGGAAGATGTCAGATTGACATAGCGTCCGTTGTGTCGGCGCACATAGTCTTCTACATACTGCATCAGGGCCTGACCATAGCCCTGCTGGCGGTAATTTTCATCAATCACCAGATTCTCAAGGGAATAATAAAAGCGGGCTTTGGCCGTCAGATCAAGACATTTGCTGAGGGTAATGGTTCCCACCAGCTTGTCTGCATCGTCAAAAATACCCACCAGATGATAATGCGGGTCATCTTTCACTTCTTCCAGAACGCGAATCATGTCTTGGATGTCTGAGGTCCAGTCATCCTCCAGCTGGCAGTAGAGACGGTGCAGGTCTGTGTAATCTTTGGGGGTAATCTCATGTATCTTCATAATTATATTGTCTTTCCACATCAAAATAGGGCAAAAATTTTGGATTTTTGCATTGTTAGGTACCTTACTATCGTATTTTTCTAAAACCGTCTCGCAACAGCTATATTGGGAATAAAGTAAATCGCATAGTTATCAACAACGGTATAAACGCCGTATTTGCTTCGGTAACAGGCCAGGGCTTCTTCGAGATAATCTTCCGTAACATCCAGATATTCTGCCATCTCATAGCGGTTCTGGCAGTGATGTTCAAAAGCACGGATAATACCGCGCAGCCCGATCAGACGGTTATATCCCCACAGGCGGGCATCCAATTCCTGCTGTCGGTTGTTCACATTCTTCAAATCGGTAATATCACCGACGCTTGTAAAGTGATGGCCCATTTCTTCGGCAAGAATAGAGGTCTTCTCTGCGGTGGCCTTCAGCTGTGAATCCAGCGCAATATGGCCATCTACATAGAGACCGTTCAGACGTTTCTCTCCGGTGCTGTCTCCGTTCAGGTCAACAGATTCATGAACGTGTACCTGTTCATCATCGGCATCCTGCAATAATTCTTCATAAGTATTCAGGTGAATCACTTCCTTTGATCATCGAACTTGATAAAGGCGGCAAAAGCCTTAATCTTCTCTATCTGTTCAGGTGTAAATTCATTACCGTCAAAATGAGCAGCAATGGTGGTTGGTTTCTCAGGTGCGTAGCCAAATGTGCCGAGGACATCTTCGACACCGTAGGCACGGCACATGACTAAAAGGGCGTCAGGGGTGGGCTGGCTGTTGCCGTTCTCCCAGCTGTAAATTGTCTTCTCGGATGCTTTAAAACCATTGGCAGTTAGTAATTCAGACATTTCCCGCACGGACTTCCCCGCTGCAACTCTGCATTTTCTTAAGGTTTCACCTACAGTGCTTTTCATTGAAAAAATCTCCTTCTATCATCAGTTGTCTTGTGAAATATCAGTACCCTTATAAAGAACAGTCATAACAGAAACATAGATAATGTTTCGGCTGATCGAAATGAAGCATCTGGGATACTGAGAGTTTCATGCCTTTTCGTTTTCTGAGATTATTATACCATTCTCCCAGAAACTCGTCAACAATTTCTGAAAATATGAGAAATTGCTATTGACAATCTATGAAAATGGGAATATAATAACCTCAACATCACGAAAACTAAGAAAGCTAGATAAGATATTCTTTAAATGTAAGAACACATGTGAGGAAGAATGTCTGAGAAAAGCAGAACTCAATGCGGAAAACCTGTTTCTGAAAATTCGAGAATACAGTTGGAATTCCGGGCTGGGGCTGTCGTGATGATGGCATGGCAACATTACCTGTATGACGGCAGCGGCCAGCTGACAGCCATCCGTTATAAGGGTGCGGATTACTATTATATCCGTGACGGCCTGATGACGATCACAGGACTGATTGACGCCAATGGTATAGCTGTAGTAAACTACAGATATGACAGTTGGGGAAGACTATTGGGAATCACAGGCAGCCTGGCAGAGACACTTGGTAAGGACAACCCGTACAGATTTAAGGGGTACTATTATGATGAAGAGACGGGGATGTACTATCTGAAGAGCCGATACTATCAGCCAGAGATCTGCAGGTTTATCAGTGCGGATACCATAGAGGTACTGGATTGTCAGGGAGATTTAAATGATAAAAATCTTTATGCTTATTGTGATAACAATCCGGTTATGCGAGTGGATACAGGCGGACAAATCTGGATTGCTCTAGGAATAATGGCAGCAGGCGGCGGAATAGGCATGGTAATTGGTGCGGTCAGCTCTGCGATAACACAGTATATGTTCAATGGAGAAATCAATTGAAAATCTGTGGGGGTTGCAGCAGTAGGCGGTTTCGTCAGTGGCGCAGTGGCAGCAAGCCCGTTAGGTTTGACGGGGCAGATTGGAGTTGGAGCAGTATCGTATGTTGCAGATTGTAAGGTGAATGGCAGTGCTTTAAAAGTGGACGAACTGGCAGTTTCAGCGGCGGCTGGTGCAGTTTCAGGAGGGATTGGCGGATCAGGAGCAAATCAGTACAAAGCATTGTCTAACACGATAAAGACTGCTTCAAAGACGACAGCGCGATTTACAAGACTGATAAGCACGAAAGGAAGTGCTAGTCTTGCAGCTAAAAGAATTGCGGAAGCAAAAATGTGGAGAGATACCGTGTTGAAAGGAACAACCTGGATTAGCAGTATAAAATTTGCTGCTGGAACGGGAACTTCCAATGTGATTGCTCAGCTATGGACAAAAGCAAAGAATAAAGTAAGAAGCTGGTTCAAATAAGGTATGTTTTTTGGACATATGAAAAAGTAGAAAATGTCACCTATGTTGAAATGAAATAAAAGAGACATAGGTGACGTAGAGTAGATGTATTGGGTAGATAAAGTAGAGACAATAAGGAGTAGAAATGATAAAAGCAATGGCACGAGTTATTCTTTGGTTTGCAATATTATCTTTTATGGGATGGTATGCAAATTCATTATCCATTAGGCGGATAATAAAAAAAGTAGGCATTCGGATAAAATTTTATCCGGCTCATTATATCATGCCAAGCAGAAAGATGAGGAAGATATTTAAGCTGGATAAAAAAGAAATACCGAAGTGGATGTATTTTTTACTTTATCTATCATTTGTTTATATTATATTGTTTCTCATTTTTGTGTTATATGTTCTGATAGATGATGAATTAACAATATTACAAGTATTTCTGTATGGATATGGAATCTTAATAGTTGCAAATATCATATATTTGACGATTTTTGCTTTCCTGTATAAAATCTGATTCTTGTAATTATATTTATAGATGGACCGTAGGGGCTGTTAGAGGTTGGATAATGTTAGAATAGCATGGCAGGGACAACCTGTACAGATTTAAGGGAGTAAGAAGCTGGGAGAGATATTTGACATTGAGTGAGGAAGATTTATTGGTAATTCAGGCAGCGGATGATGGGGCTTCTGTACTATTTGGAGTGATTCTAACAAATTTACTTGTGATAATTTTAAAATGGGAGAATGATATATGGTGGTGGACGATTCTATTAATTATCATTTCATTATTATCGTTAAGACCAGTGTTTGTTGGAAATGAAACCCTTATTTTAAGTGAAGCAGGTATAGTAATAAAAGATGGTAAATATAAGAGACAGTATTTATGGGATGAGCTGCCTGTGAAACGAATAAATGCTAATTGTGTTAATTTAGGCAGAGGAATAAATAAGTATCATGAATGTATTGTTTTTTCCAAGAGTCGATTTTTAAGACCTCGATTTTTAAATCCAGTATATATCAAAATGTTGTTTAATCGGTCTGTTTTTTGTATATATCTGAAAAATGGAGACGAAAAAAGCAAGAATATAGAGTGTTTTCAAGGTGCTATAGAAAAAGACATTATTGTGGAAAAATTAAAGGAATGGCATGTAGAATTGGAGGATAATAAACCTGAGGAAAGACCTCCTTGGAAAGAACAAATTTAGTGTGTAGACATGGATGGTTGACTTTGGGGCAGCGACAGTTGTAGGAGGAATTGCTGGAAAAATAGGTGGTTCAGGTGTAAATGGGAGAAAATTACGAGGTATATATAGACGAGCTAATGATGTTATAAAAACGGTAAAGTCTGCCAGAAGGATTGCAAAATATGTAGCTAAAAAGACTGCTATTAAGGTAACGGTAAAAAGTGGAGTAAAGCAAACTGTTAAAGCGGGATTTTTTTCAAATATTACGAATTTTGTTAGAAAATTGTTTACAAAGAGCAGAGTATAGGAGGAGAGTGTGAAGAAATATTACGATTATTATGTGAATAGGAAAAACACGCCTCATCTGGATTTGTATACGAAGTTAATTGGCATGTTTTATTTCTGGAATGGCATGAACTTTATATTGGGCAGTGTATATGCTTTGTCCATAGGACAAAAAAAATTAGTTGTTAGTGGATTGTTTCTTGGTATATTGATGTGTAGTTTGATTAAGGACAAGACTACAGATAAGAGAAAAAATCAAAGAGACTTGAAAGCTGTTATTGGGGATGGAATAATATATACTATATGTGCTTTGGAAATCTCCTATGTGTTGTCATTTTGGTTATTGCTTCTTGTGTATATTCTAGAAATGATTTATGTAGCTTGGGTTATCTTCAAATATTTCAAACAGCAAAATGGACAAAGATCCAGAAAGCAGAGAAGAAAAAAAAGAGTATTAGTGCTTGGAAAAAAGGAGCACAATAGAGATACGTTTTATATTCTGTACGAAATTTGTAATGTGTATTACATTGTCTGACACAAAAGCAGTATTTATGTGGGTACAAGGGACAGAAAGGTTTATATAATTAAGAGTCAGCAGAATTGGCTGCTGCCTCAAAAAGATTTGGTCATGCCAGGGGGAAGAAAGTCGTGAAAGAAATAAGAGGCGGTTTGCCGGAGCAATATTCAAATAAGGGATTTTGTTGGTCTTTTATTGGGTTATTTATAGTTTGTGTTTTTTTTGGCATTCTGTTATGCAGGGAAGGAACAGGAATTTGCGAGACTGTTATAGGAATCGGGTTTATGTATTTGGTTGTGTTGTATATTTATTTGAGATTTTCAGTATCATATGTTATAGATGAAACGGGGGTTACAATCACTTATATTAATTTTAAAATATGGACAGTTCATTTCAACTGGGATGAGTACTATGAAGTGGAATTTGGAACAACGAGAAAAAATGAGGCCGGTGTAGATTTTGTCATGTCTTTTAAGAAAAAGAAGAAATGTCTGAGTGATTTTATATTTTCAGGAACGGTAGGATGTGAATGTACAGAAGAGACGTATGCATTGGTGAAAAGCTGGCTGCCGGAGAGTGTGAGGATGCCAAAGGTGAAATTCTGAAGGAGCATTTGTTACTGAGAGTGAAGGGGATGCATATTTTATGGAATATGTAGTTGAAACAGAAAAAGAAATTGTTCAAAACTATATCATAAAAAGTAAGCAGGAAAGAATTGAGTGGGAATTAAGTCATTCAAAGAAGCGAAAAGATATTATATGGCATTTCCATAAACCAGATATTTTTAAAGAAGCTAGTCTGCATGCGGTTGATTATATGGATAAAGAAGCGATGAAAAATTATCTTCATAAGCTAAGTGGTGCGGAAAATGTTTATTTTATTGGTGAAGATTATATAGGGGAAATGCTGTTGGAGCAAGCAGCAGAGAGGGCCAACGAAGGAGAAATTTGTATTATATATTGTGGAAACGGAATCGGATATTATCAAGGAGAACAGGAAAAAGGAGCTCCGCCAAGGTTTATGCTTCTGAAAGAAAAATGTTGCAAAACACCCTCTAAAATCTAAGAAAAATGTTACAAACATCGCTGAATAAAGCAGGAAAAATGTTACAATACTTGTATTAGGGGTGATTTGATGCTTAAAAGAGAGATATCAGAGCGTTTATATTCGTGGAAAAATGAGAATAAAAAGAAAGCGTTATGTGTGATTGGTGCGAGACAGATTGGCAAAACGACGATTATCCGAGAATTTGCCCGGAAAGAATACGAGTATTTTGTTGAGGTAAATTTTATATTGGATAAGGGGGCCGGTCAGATATTTGATGGCAAATTGGATGCAGATACAATTATCGAGAATCTGACAGCTTTTAAGATGCAGAAACTGGAACCCGGAAAGACTTTGATTTTTCTGGATGAAATACAGGAGTGTCCGAATGCCCGGTGTGCCATTAAGTTCCTTGTGGAGGATGGAAGGTTCGATTATATAGAATCAGACTCTTTGCTGGGCGTCAAGTATAAAGAAGTTCCGTCTTATGCAGTGGGGTTTGAAGAAATTGTTTATATGTATCCTATGAATTTCAGGGAGTTCCTTGGAGCGAATGGCGTACAGGAGACGACATTTGCAGCTTTACAGTCCTGTTATGAAAAGCACGAGAAAGTTCCGCAGGTAATGCACGAAACACTATTAAAACTATTTGCGGCCTATATTGTAGTTGGCGGTATGCCGGATGTTGTCCAGACTTATGTTAATACCCATGATATTGGAAAAGTTATTCAGGTTCAGAGAAACATTCTGGAATTATACAGGCAGGACATAGCCAAATATGCAGAGGGTTCGGATAAGAAAAAAATAAAAGCGATTTTCGACAGCATTGCCTCTCAGTTGGATGATAAAAACAGACGATTTGTTCTGAATCATATTGATGAAAATGGAAGAATGAACCGTTATGAATCAAAAAACAATCGTAAAAATTTACGATTGTTTTTTGACGTTTTTGAACGCGTAATTGTATGTGCGTATTTTTATATATGCATCCTTCTCCGGACTTCCTCCCTCAACCGGCTTCGCAGCAGGATAGTCACCAGTGTCACGTCGATGATAATAGCGCAGGTGAGGACAATGGCGGACCAGGAAAGAGCCATTGGCACGGCGTAATAACGGCGCGTCAGCAGTTCTACACAGACAGAGTAAATGCCGATTTCTGCCACGAGGATGACAGCCTGGGAAAGTATAGAGCTTCTCGGATGGCCCATACTGATGGCGAAGAAGAAAACTGCCAGTGTGCCCAAAATAATCAGGGGCAGGGCGATAGCTGTGTACCAGCCGTTGCCGGGATGGAGCCAGGCAATGATGCCGAAGTACATGGCGATGCCCAGACCGTCCAGAAGCAACGTGATTCGAAAGACGGCCTTGGTCGGAAAGAAAATCGGCAGGCAGAAAATCCACAGGACGATACAGGTGCCGATGACATAGAAGGACCAGTGGGAAAATGTGATAAAAAAAAGGTTCAAAAGTCCGCAGACAACTGCTGTTGCGGCCAGACAGACGGCCATGAGAATGGCGGTTTCCTTGCGGATGCCTGAATCCACATAGCCTTTGTCCACAGGATAGGGCTTTGGTGAAACGGTATCCACCGGTTGGTTGGGATTGATAACCTTGGTATTACACAGCGGGCAGACGGAGCAGGTTTTGTCCAGTTCCACACCGCAGTTGACACAATATGACATTAAAATTCACTCCTGTTCATATCACGGTTGGTTTCAATTTTGACATGCAGGCCTTCTTGGACTAATTTCCTAAAGAAAAAGCGTTCCACGTCGGTTTCGATAATAGTACTTGTAAAGTTGATGCTCAGGGTATCGCCGAAACTTCCTACAGCGCAATTGGTTCTCAGGGAGAAAGGCTGCCCCATCAATACGTCAAAATAATCGACAAATTCACGCATTTCTTTCGGCACATCAATGATACCCAGATTCGTCAGACCGGCGGTGGACTGTTTGTCCTGCACACGGATATAAAACTGTTTCACAACGATATCTTTGACAAAAAGCGGCACAATACGGATCAGCGGGCTCTGCTGGGTAGAGGCGTTGGTGGTAATGTCGGCATTTAGAAACTTGTCATTAATGTAAAAACGCATGTAGTTGTGGACATGGGTGATGATTTCCTCAAAGGTATAGTCCCCCATGCGCGGGTCCACAGAAGGGTAAACCATGGCAATAAAATTCCGCAATGTGTCTGATGGAAAAATATTGCGCAGATTCACGGGAAGCGCCATTGCCACTGTATGTTCCCTGAAAACATGGTCCGCTTTCTGTTTTTCTAATAAAGCATACAGAAGTACCGCATTCAAATATTCCGTCAGGGTCACATGATAACTGCGGGCTTTCTGCAGGACTTCCTGTACAGACAGCAGGCCATGGATGATATTCAGTGTGTAAAAGGGCTCCCTGTGGCCGCGGATGCGGTAGGCTTTGCCCTGACTGCGGGGGCGTTTGACTCTGGAGGAAGCATATTTGATATAGGCATCCTCCATTTCCTCCGGCCGAGGTGGTTCGTTGATATCCAGAACGCCGCAGGTGTTGGAAATCTCATGCCCTTTCAGACGGAGATAAACGGCTGTGATGGTTTTCAGCAGTTTCAGGGCACCGCTGCCGTCGGAAAGAGAGTGAAAGACTTCCAGCGAAATCCGGCATCTGTAATAGTAAATTCGGATTAAATATCTGTTGTTAGATTTAAACAACATTGGCATGCAGGGATTAATGATATCCGGCCTCACAAAGGGACCGGGATGGTCATTGGGTTCCAGATACCGCCAGAAAATACCCTTATGAAGGGCAACTTTGAAGGCCGGAAATCTCGGCAATGTCAGATCCACAGCCCTCTGCAGTGTGTCAGGGTCTATTTCCTCCTTTAAAACAACCGACAGACGGAACACATTGGAGAAGTTCCGGCGCTGAAGGGTCGGGTAGACATTGGCGGATAAATCCAGTTTATACCATGTTTTATGCTGCTTTTTTTCGGAATGATTCTCAGATTTATTGATTGTTTTCATAATTTTTATTATAATGTTACTCATCATCAATAGCAAGAGCAAATACGTATAGATGTACAGGAATTAAATGTTTCGCATATAGAGCGGGAAGGAGAAAGTGAATGGCGATAAGTGAAAAATCCAATCAGGGGCTGATGAAAGCCATTAGAAGAATGCATACCCTTGTGGAGAGTGATGACCTTGAGAGAGTCCGGGCGTCCCAGGAGAATATCAGCGCCCTGTTGAAGCATAGAGAGTTGAATTATGAGCCTTTTCAGGTGGGGGAGATTCCGTCGGAATGGGTCAGTGTGAAGCGCAGCCATATGCGGAAGTTTGTGATTTTCTATTGTCATGGCGGCGGTTACAATACAGGCAGTTTTCATTATGCCAGAAGCATTACCAACAAATTGTCGAGTACCACTTCCATGGATGTGCTGAGCTTTGACTATCGGCTGGCGCCGGAACATCCTTATCCCTCAGCCACGGAGGATGCCATGGCAGTGTGGGATTATCTGATGCATCTGGGTTATGGTGCCAGGGATGTCATTGTAGCCGGGGATTCTGCCGGAGGCAATCTGGCCCTGTCCCTTGTCCTGAAGCTGAAAGAGCAGAAACGAATTTTGCCAAGGGGACTGATTCTTTTTTCACCGTGGACAGACCTGACAGGCAGCGGCAAGTCTTATGAGACAAAGGTGGACGTGGACCCGATCCTGAACCGGGAATATCTGGACAATGCCATTGCGGCCTATGCTTCAGGACAGGATTTGAAGAATCCGTTGATTTCCCCGCTTTTCGGCAATTTCACGGGTTTCCCGCCAACTTATATCCAGGTGGGGAGCAACGAACTGCTTTTGTCAGATTCATTATTGCTCAAAAAAAATCTGGAAAAATACCATGTCCCAGTACGTCTTGAAGAGTACAAGGGAATGTGGCATGTTTTCCAGATGTCACCTTTTAAAACTGCTTATGATGCTATGGACCAGGTTGCGGAATTTATCTTCGATATCTGTCGTTAGTACCATCGGACAAGAGCTATCTCCTGTCCGATACAGGCGGTTTGGCAAAAGTGTATGCGCAAACAAATTCTGCGGCTAATCTTTGATAGTGTGAGCGTCGTCTAACAACCGGTTCTTCAGGTCGTACAGCTTGCGGGAAAGGTCCACATAGACTTCCTGGGGATTGATGAGTCGTTTGGATTCATCCCAGAGAGTGGCCTTTTCCTGTGTGCAGTAAGCCTGAATGTCCATAACAGACGGAGATTCATAGACACACTGACCGTTTTTGAATATCGGAACAAGCAGTTCACGAATCGTATAAGTGCCGGCTTCCAGTCGGGTACGCTTCCATGTGGCCAGCGGATCGAACAGAGTCAGCGGCTGATCTTCTGTGAAGACCTCATCTTCCAGGGTGATCAGATCGGCTTTGATCTTTCCGCTGGCTTTGTCATAGATACGAAGAATTTTCTTGTTGCCCGGATTTGTGACTTTCTCAACATTCTCGGAGACTTTGATCTTCGGTATTTCTGTGCCGTTTTCATCGATAATGCAGGCCAGTTTGTAAACACCGCCGAAGGATGGGCAGTCTTTGGAGGTGATCAGGTTTGTGCCGACACCCCATGAAGTGATCTTGGCCCCCTGATTCATCAGACTATTGATCAGGTATTCGTCCAGATCGCTGGATGCGGAGATGATAGCATCCGGGAATCCGGCTTCATCCAGCATGATACGGGCTTTTTTGGTGAGATAAGCCAGGTCACCGCTGTCCAGACGGATACCGAAGAGCTTGGAGTGGATACCCTTTTCACGCATTTCCCTAAAGACCTGGATGGCGTGTTTGACACCGGAGTTCAGTGTGTCATAGGTGTCCACCAGCAACAGGCAGTTGTCCGGGAAGAGTTCTGCATACGTCCGGAATGCTTCCAGTTCGGATGGAAAGCTCATGATCCAGCTGTGGGCATGGGTACCTTTGACCGGAATATCAAACATCTGTCCGGCCAGGACGTTGCTGGTGCCGATGCATCCGGCGATCACGGCGGCTCTTGCACCGTAGATACCGGCATCCGGACCCTGGGCACGGCGAAGACCGAACTCCATGACTCCGCCGCCAGCTTCCTGAACGACACGGGCGGCCTTGGTGGCGATCAGGCTCTGGTGATTGATGATGTTCAGCAGAGCGGTCTCAACAAGCTGGGCTTCCATGATTGGCGCGATGACTTTGACCAGCGGTTCCTTCGGGAAAATGATTGTTCCTTCGGGAATGGCATAGATATCACCTGTAAACCGAAAGCTTTTCAGATAATCAAGGAAATCTTCCTGGAAAAAGCCGGTGCTTCTCAGATAGTCAATATCTTCCTGTTCAAAATGCAGGTCTTTGATGTAATCAATAGCCTGGTCAAGACCGCAGGCAATGGCATAGGCACCGCCGCACGGATTCTGGCGATAAAAAACATCAAAGACAACATGTTCTTTGGAGTGAGTTTTAAAGTAGCCCTGCATCATGGTCAATTCATATAAATCTGTCAATAAAGTCAAATTTCTGCTATTCGTATTCATATCTCTTCCTCTATTTATTCACATGCTGCATGCCAAACCGCTTTCCGGGATCAAAGAGAGTGTGGTGCAGCAGGATGCTTATTTATTCCAGTAACCTTCGTGAACTTTGGCAGCGGCAGGTGCCAGTTCAGGGAAAGGCCCTGTGACTTCAATGGCCTTCTGACCTTTGGCGAAGACGTCGCGGCAAGGCAGATCGAAGGTCGGGTTCTGAGGATCGGCACCTGTCAGGGAGAGCAGATCCTTCTCTGTCATAGCATACACAACATGGCCGATGTTGCCCCAGTAAATGGCACCGGAACACATGGCACAAGGCTCTGCCGTTGTGTAAAGTGTGCAGTCCCAGAGAAATTCTTTGCTGTAAGCGTGGGATGCACGTTCTACCAGCTGTGTCTCTGCATGACCGGTACATTTATGCTCTGTTATCTCATTATTCATCTGTTCCATAATAATATTCCCGTCTTTATCAACAAGGAGAGCCGCAAAAGGTGTATTGCCGGATTCTCTTGATTTGACGGATAATTCAATTGCGCGTTTTAAGTAAGCTTCATGTGACTGCATGAGGTACCTCCCGTATTTTATTAATTGAAACTAGTATACTGCAATTTCAGGAAAAACGCAAATTTTGTACTTTTTCTAGTCCATTTTTGGAAAAAGATGGCAGATAATTAAACGAATATAAATGGAAAAAGAAAGGATATTTGGTTATAACTGGAATATTATTGAATAATTGCGGAAATATTTATGAATTTTTTTGAAAATTCATTTGATTTTCCTTTGGAACCGTGCTATCATGGCGACATAATAGATTGCTGTTTGGAACAGGACCTTATGGATGTCAATACCGGATATTTTGTCAGGCGGATCCGAACAGCTGCCAGACAATCAGGAAAGGGCAGGGTGAATCTACAGGAAGAAACGGGTGAAGTAAATGAAAGGGTTAGAGGTGATAGGTTCCTATCTGGATGAATGGAACATCGTGACGATTACCGTCAGATTGATTTTGGCGGTCGTATGTGGAGGTGCCATCGGTCTGACCAGAAGTGTCAAGCGTCGGGGAGCGGGTTTCAAGACTCATGCTCTTGTCTGCCTTGGCTCGGCACTGGTCATGATGACGGGTCAGTATATCTATGTGGACTTCGGTGCCATATCAGATATTGCAAGACTGGCGGCTCAGGTTATCAGCGGTGTTGGTTTTCTTGGGGTTGGAACGATCATGGTCACAAGAGATAACCATGTCAAAGGATTAACAACTGCAGCAGGGTTGTGGACTTGTGCAGGCATCGGGCTTAGTATCGGCATCGGCTTTTATAGTGGTGCAGCGATCACGACGATCCTGGTACTGGTGATCTATCGGTTTATGGGAAGGGTCGATGAGATTGCCTATGAGCATTCAAGGGTTCTTGATATTTATATTGAATTTGAATCAAGACGTTCAATCGCGCCATTTATCAGTGTTCTGAAACAGAATAACTACAAGATCGTGCAGATGGAACTGAACAAATCCAAGAAGAATAAGGAAGAGCTTGTGAATGCGACACTGGTATTGGAAGTACCGGAGAAGACGAAACACGGGATTGTGATCGATCTTCTCAGGGAAATTCCGGGAATAGAATATGTAGAGGAGATTTAATTTTACTGAAGCCGGTTTGAATTGACAAGCTGGTCAAAGTTTTATCAATTTTTTGAAATTATCTTGAATTTTACACATTCTTTACAGGAAATTTACTAGTTTGATGTTTACAGAATGACAAACTCATGGTATCATTTTGTTAAAACATAATGCTTTTAACGATGCTATTTGTTAAAAGTGCACAATTTATTCTTTATATTCATCCGCGGGGGAGAACGCAGGTGGATATATCTCAAAAAGGAGGAGTTAAAGAATGAAAAGATCTAAAAAGCTTATGGGCCTGACAGCAGTCATTATGGGCGTTGTGATGGCAACAGCAGCCTGCGGCAGTTCAGGCGGCGCAGCTGAGACAAAGGCAGCTGATTCAGCAGCTTCAACGGAAGCAGCAACAGAAGCAGCCGGCGGCGATACTTCTGCAGCAGGTGATCTCAACAGCAAGACCGTTGATGAACTGACAGAAGCAGCCAAGTCAGAAGGTGAAGTCGTATCTGTTGGTATGCCTGATGAATGGGCAGACTGGGCATCCCTGTGGAAGACAATGTCTGATACATACGGCATTTCCCATAACGATACAGATATGAGTTCTTCTGAGGAACTTCAGATGTTTGCGACAGAAGGCGAAAAGGGAACCAAGGATATCGGTGATGTTGGTTACGGATTCGCAGGACAGGCTGTATCTGAAGATCTTGTTCAGGGTTACAAGACCTCCTATTGGGATAGTGTTCCTGATTGGGCAAAGGGCGAAGATGGTAAGTGGATGGTTGCTTACACAGGTGTAACAACATTCCTTGTTAACACAGATCAGGTTGATAAAGTGCCGACATCATGGCAGGATATCAAAGACGGCGACTACAAAGTTGCCCTTGGACCTCTGACAGGTGGTAATGCTCAGGCTGCTTTCATCGCTTCCGCATATGCATTCGGCGGCGATATGAACAATCTGGATCCTGCTTTCGAGTTCTGGACAGAACTGGCGAAGGAAGGCAGAATCAATACACTTGATATCACTCAGGCGAACTTCGAATCCGGTGAAATTTCTGTTGGTGTTGTATGGAGCTTCACAGGTATTCCTTACAGCAAGAATATCAGCCAGTACAAGATGCAGGCCGTTGTTCCTTCTGATGGATGCTTACAGAATGGTTACGCTTCCGTTATCAACAAATATGCACCTCATCCAAATGCAGCAGCTCTGACAAGAGAGACAATGTTTAGTGATGAAGGTCAGACATACCTTGCTCTGGCAGGTGCAATCCCTACAAGAGAAGACTTCACAATCGCAGACGAATACAAGGATCAGGTTATCTCCAAGGATGATATTGCCAATGCAGTTCTGATCAGCGATGCAGATGCTTATTCAGCAGCATGTGAAACAGCTAAGACACGTTGGGAAGAAGAGGTTGCGCCATTACTGGTACAGTAATGCAGAACAGATAATTTCAGTCGAAGATGACATATGGATATTCGGCTTGAACTGAATGAATTTCAGGGGGTGCAAAGCCTGCACCCCCGTTTTTCGATTCTATTTAAGTCTCGCGCGCGCCCGACTTGAATTGAATAACAGGGTCTGATGCACCCGATGAATCAGAAGAACAGCATCAGACAGGGGTTGAATTTAATGAAGAAAAAGACATACATTTATTTACTTGCCCTGGTTCCATTCCTGATTGTGGCTATGCTCTATGAAATTGTACCTTTGATCACAGTGATCGTGAAGAGTTTTCAGCCGGATGGTGGAACAGGTTTCACACTTGAGAATTATCAGTCTGTTTTCTCGAAGCTGCTTTACCAGAAGGCGATCATCAACAGTATCAAGATTTCTCTGACATCTGCTGTTGCCGGTATTATCATTGCTTTCCTGGGTGCCCGTGCGGCACATCAGCATCAGGGCAAACTGAATCATGTTTTTATGACAGTTCTGAATATGGTATCCAACTTTGCAGGTATTCCGCTGGCTTTCGCTTATATGATTCTTTTGGGCAATGCCGGACTGGTGGTCAATATCGGAAAGGAATTGGGCATCAATGCTTTATCCACATACAATCTGTACACGATGAACGGCATGAGCCTGATCTATATTTATTTCCAGATTCCGCTTTCCACACTTCTTCTGATCCCGGCCTTTGACGGTGTGCAGAAACAATGGAAGGAGGCCTGTACACTGCTGGGAGGTACACCGGGAATCTTCTGGAGAAAAGTCGGTATCCCGGTACTGATGCCGAGTATCCTCGGTACGTTCAGCGTTTTGTTTGCTAATGCTCTGGCAGCATACGCAACGATTTACGCATTGATGATGGACAATATCGCACTTCTGCCAGTTCAGATTGCGGGATGCTTCACAGGTGAAGTCAAGATCCGTGCAGGTTTGGGCGGTGCCTTATCTGTTGTGATGATGGCAATCATGGTTATCATGATTCTGATCACCAACGGCCTGAGCAGAAGATTCCAGAAGGGAGGCAATAGAAAATGAAAAAGAAAAGCGCAGGATCTGTAGCGATTATGCTGCTTGTCATGATCTATCTGCTGATACCTCTTGTAATCTCTATTATTTATTCTGTATTCCATAAGTGGACAGGGGTTATTCCTGAAGGATTTACCCTTCACAACTATGTGGATCTGTTTACGGACAGCAATTTCCTTGCATCTGTTGGACGATCTATCGCAATGAGTATTATTCCGATTATTGTGACGATCGTGATCGTCCTTCTGGCATTATTTGTAACGGCGATTTATTTTCCGAAACTTGAGAAATATGTACAGATCATCTGTATGATCCCTTATACGATTCAGGGTGTTATCCTTTCAGTCAGTATCCTGTCTCTGTATGTCGGTTCCAGTTCGATTCTGAGCAACCGTCTGGTCATGCTGATGGGTGCGTATTGTATCGTGATTCTGCCATATATCTATCAGGGTATCCGAAACGGTATGCGTGCGGTGAATATGCCGACACTGATCGAGGCAGCGGAGATGCTTGGTGCATCCAAGATCTATGCATTTTTCAGAGTTGTCGTACCGAATATTCTTTCAGCGATTATTGTATCGTCACTTCTGGCAGTCGGCATTATCTTCGGTGATTATGTACTGATTCGAAATCTTGCCGGAACATCTGCGCCGAACATGCAGATTTTCCTGTATCAGACAATGAAGAGCGACAGTACAAAGGCCAGTGCCGTATTCGTTGTTATCATGTTTGTTACATTTGTGATCACAGCCATCGTTCTGTTTATGAAGAGCCGTGAAGCAAAGGGAAAAACACACAGAAAATAAAGGAGTGAGGAAACATGTCATATATTCGTTTTGAAAATATTGTCAAGAGTTTTGGCAGTAATACCGTATTAAAAGATATCAATCTTGAGGTTGAAAAGGGACAGCTGGTGACGCTGCTTGGCCCGTCCGGATGTGGTAAGAGTACATTGCTTCGATGTCTGTCCGGTCTTGAGACAGTGACATCCGGTAAGGTTTATCTGGATGACAGGGATATCACCGATGTTAATCCGAAGGACAGAGATATCGGTATGGTTTTCCAGCAGTACAGCTTATTCCCGAATATGGATGTCGCACAGAATGTGGCATTTGGTCTGAAGATGAAGAAAGTGCCGAATGCAGAGATTGATAAACGTGTCAAAGAGATGGTAGATATCGTGGGCTTATCGGATCATCTGCATCATTATCCATCAGAGCTGTCCGGCGGTCAGCAGCAGAGAGCAGCCCTTGCAAGAGCTATGGTGACGAACCCGAAGGTACTCCTTCTGGATGAACCGTTATCAGCCATTGATGCCCTTTTGAGGCATTCCCTGCAGGTTGAGATCAGACGTATTCAGCAGGAACTGAATATGACAGCTATCTTTGTTACCCATGACCAGGATGAAGCCATGGTTATGTCCGATGTGATCCATCTGATGTACAACGGCAAGATTGAACAGTCCGCTACACCGACAGAGATGTATACAGAACCTGTTTCCAAGTTTGCAGCAACATTCATCGGTCATTACAACATGGTGCCGGTTGATGCATTCAAGAAGATGACAGGCGTTGACGGTGAAGGTACAGACGTAGCATTCCGTCCGGAAGTCATTGATATCAGCACAAAACCTGTTGAGAGAGAAGGCTGCGTGACAATCAAGGGACATGTTGTTGTCAGTCTGCCTCATGGCAATGTTCTGCGTTATGCCGTTATGTGCGGTGACCATCAGATTGATGTGGATGTTCTGTTTAAGAAAGCAACTATCATTCCGAATGGTACAGATGTTTATCTGACATTGAGGCAGGATGACTGTATTTTCCTTTAGAATTGAATTTGAAATCCTTATTGCAAAGCACTCAAAACAGATTTTGGCATTGCAGCTGTGAGAATACCAGACGGTTGCAGATGGAGGAGAAGAATGCAGCAATACAATTACATAGACAGCGCGTGGGAGAAGAAGAGCAGCGGGATAGACGGCCGATAGGGGCTGCCTGTTTCGCTGCGCTTTTTATGTTGGACTGTGGAGAATGTTTTCACGGCAGCCGTATTTATGTAAGTGTAAGCAATTTATCGCGCAGATAACTGCATTCAGTGCTGAAATATGGTAAAATGGAAAGCAGGAGATGATAAATATGACTAAGAATTTTGCGCACCGCGGTTTTAGCGGTAAGTACCCTGAGAATACACTTCTGGCTTTCAGCAAAGCCATTGAAGAAGGAGTGGACGGTATTGAGAATGATGTCCATTTGACTAAGGACGGCGTTCTGGTTGTCATGCATGATGAACTGGTAGATCGTACAACGAATGGCAAGGGCTATATTAAGGATAAGACTTATGAAGAGTTGGCCCAGTTGGATGCTTCTTATATTTTCAAGGAGTATGGACCTCAGAAAGTGCCGACACTGAGAGAGTATCTGGAGCTGGTGAAGGATACGGATATTATCACGAATATTGAGTTGAAAACCGGTGTCTTTGAGTATACGGGTATTGAGCAGAAAGTCTATGACATGCTCAGAGAATTCGATATGGTGGACCGCATTATTATTTCTTCCTTCAATCATTATTCAGTCCTTCGTATGAAAGCCATTGACCCGGCTATCAAATGCGGTATGCTGGAGGAATCCTGGCTGATCAATGCGGGAGCTTACGTGGCTTCAACAGGTGTGGAATGCTTCCATCCGTTCTTCAAGAACATGACGCCGGAGAATGTGGCTGAGGTGAAATCTCACGGACTGGAGATCAATACATGGACAGTGAATGAAGAAGAAGATATCAGGGAGATGTTCAGAGTCGGTGTAGATTCCGTCATTGGCAACTATCCGGACCTTGTGAACAAGATCAGAAACAATGGCTGATAAAACAGCAATTCTGAGTGTTGGTATCGATGTAGGTACTTCCACTACCCAGGTGGTTTTCAGCAAACTGCAGATGGACAATGCGGGGGGATATTTTTCAGTTCCCAGAGTGGCTATTGTGGACAAAGAAGTGGTCTATAAGAGTGAAGTCTATATGACCCCTTTGAAGACAGATGTGCTGATCGATACGGATGCCCTTCGGGACATTGTGGCTGCCGAATTCCGTAAGGCCGGTTACAGGCCGGAGGATACGGACAGCGGTGCAGTGATTATCACCGGCGAGTCTGCAAGGAAGGAGAATTCCGATGCGGTGCTGAAAAGTCTGTCGGATTTTGCCGGAGATTTTGTTGTTTCGGCAGCAGGGCCGGATATGGAATCCCTGATTGCAGGAAAAGGCAGCGGAGCCTGGCAGTACAGTATGGACCATCATTGCCGGGTAGCCAATCTGGATATCGGCGGCGGCACCACCAACGTGGTTCTCTTCGAGGACGGAGAGACCCTGGCCAGAGGCTGTCTGGATATCGGTGGCCGGTTAATCTGTATGAACCCACAGGGCATCATTACGAAAGTCAGTCCGGCGGCAGCGGTGATGGCGCAGGCGGCAGGCGTGTCCGTTTCTGTAGGAGACAGATGCGATGAGTTGAAATTGACGGCAGTGACGCGGCAGATGGCAGCGGCGCTGAATGCGTATCTGGGAGTTGGCACCAAAGATATTGATGCAATTTTAAGGCAAATTAAAACCCCGGGAAGCAGTGATTTTCCGGTTCCGGAGAAAGTACAGGCGGTATTTTTTTCCGGCGGTGTAGCGGATCTGATTTACCATGAGTCTGCGGATACATGGGCTTATGGTGATATCGGCGTTCTGCTGGGCAGAGCCATTCGGGAAAGTCGTTTATTTACGGATTTTCAAAAAATGGAGCCAGGAGAGACCATTCGTGCCACGGTTGTGGGTGCCGGGACATATACAACGACGATTTCAGGAAGTACCATTACTTATTCCGATGATATTTTTCCATTGAAAAATATTCCGGTGATCAAGCTGGATGAAGAATTGCAGGAAGCCTGCTTTGCCGGTGAGACAGAACCTGTTATCCGGCGGATTCAGTGGGTATTGGGACAGAATGATGAGGAACACTTTATTTTGGCGATGCCCGGCAAGAGAAACCCGGGATATATGGAAATGAAGCGGGCCGCAGCATCGATTCGGCAGATTATGGACAGGGTGCAGCCGCCCGGGGAACCGATTCTTCTGGTGATAGAGAGTGATATTGCCAAGGCCATGGGGCAGATGATCCGGCAGCAGCCGGATTTGAAGCGTCAGGTGGTGGCCATTGACAGTATTCATGTGGAAGACGGTGAATATGTGGATATGGGAAAGCCGATGATGAACGGCATGGTCATTCCTGTGGTAGTGAAAACATTAATTTTTGGATAAAAGAAAGAGGGTGATGGAGTGAAATTGGCAACAGTGCTTTCGGGGCAGGCATTTATTTTTCGTTCCCTGAAAGAGGTTCTGGCAAAGGCCAATGAGCTGAAATCCGGCGATGTGCTGGCCGGTGTAGCGGCATCCTCGGATTTGGAGAGAATTGCGGCGAAGGAAGTGCTCAGTCAGCTGCTTTTATCAGATTTGCGCAATCATCCGGTTGTTCCCTATGAAGAGGACGAAGTAACCAGGATTAATCAGGATGGAATTGATGAGACAGTTTATCAGCGCATCAAAAACTGGACGGTGGCTGAGCTGAGAGAATATATCCTCAGCCATGAGACTACGGAAGACGACATTCATCTGTTGAGCAAAGGTCTTACCAGTGAGATGGTGGCGGCGGTCTGCAAGCTGATGACCAATATGGATCTGGTGTATGGGGCCAGTAAGGTGCGTGTGCCGGCTCACTGCAATACCACTATCGGTCTTCGGGGTACATTGGCGACACGACTTCAGCCAAATCATTCCACGGACAATGTGGAGGGTATCACGGCATCATTATTTGAAGGCCTCAGTTACGGCTGCGGGGATGCACTGATTGGTCTGAATCCGGTCAATGATACGGTTTCCAGTCTTTCAGAGGTGCTGAAGCGTTTTGATGAAGTGAAGAACCGTTTTGAGATTCCGACACAGATCTGTGTGTTGGGACATATTACAACTCAGATTGAAGCCGTCAAAAACGGTGCTCCGGCGGATATGATCTTCCAGTCTATTGCCGGAAGTGAAAAAGGCAACAGAGCTTTTGGTTTTAGTGCTGAGACGGTGGAAGAAGCCATGGCACTTCTGAAGGAAAAAGGTACCGGAGAAGGGCCGGATGTAATGTATTTTGAGACAGGACAGGGCTCAGAATTGTCATCAGATGCCCATTATGGCGCCGATCAGGTAACGATGGAGGCCAGATGCTATGGCTTTGCCAGAGCGTATCATCCCTTTATGGTTAATACTGTCGTTGGTTTTATCGGGCCGGAATATCTTTATGACAGCCGTCAGGTGATCCGTGCCGGACTGGAAGACCATTTTATGGGAAAACTGACAGGTATTCCGATGGGATGTGACTGCTGTTACACCAATCATATGCAGGCTGACCAGAATGATATTGAGAATTTGTCCATGTTGCTGGCATCGGCCGGGGTTAATTATATTCTCGGTGTGCCTACCAGCGATGATGTCATGCTGAATTATCAGACGAATGCCTACCACGATGTGTCTACTATTCGTGAGATTCTAGGGCTTCGTCCGATTAAAGAATTTGACCAGTGGCTGGAAAAGATGGGTATTAGTGAAAATGGCAAGCTGACAAAATATGCCGGCGACCCGACTTTATTTACAAAGAGGGGAGGCGGTATCTGATGAATATAGATGAAGCGTTGATTGAACGGATTATCCGTGAAGTTGTTTCACAGGTTGTGGCTGAGAAAGCGGCCGGGAGCGGACAGAATCGCTCTGCTTCAGGAAATAATCAGAACAGCATGCAATCAGTGAATTTGGGACAGATTGAACAGCTGGTGAAAAATGTTGCTTCCGGTGATAGACAAACATCATCTGGTGGACAAACATCGAATGCCGGTGGATATCATCCAGAAGAGCCAGTTCATGATGTGGATATCGAGGAAGATATTACTTCCCGTGAAGTGAAGAAACGTCCACTGATCGATCAGCCTCAGGACCCGGAGGCGTTGGAAAGGATGATGCGTCTGACAACAGCTCGCATCGGTGTTGGCTGTGCTGGACCAAGGCTGAAGACCCAGACGCTGCTGACTCTCAGGGCGGATCATGCCAGAGCAAGGGATGCGGTTATGCTGGATGTGCATCAGGATGTTATTGACAATCTGAAACTTTTCAGTGTCCAGACCCGCTGTCAGGACAAGAATGAATTCCTGACCCGGCCGGATCTGGGACGAAGACTCAGTGAAGATGGGGTTCAGAAAGTCAAAGACCAGTGTATCGAAGGACCGGATGTGCAGCTGATTGTGGCAGATGGCCTAAGTTCCACCGCTATTAATGCCAACATTGAAAATGTGCTGCCGGTGCTAATGGATGGTCTTTCTGCTGCAGGATTGAGAGTTGGAACACCATTTTTTGTCCGTTATGGTCGTGTGGCTGTGGAGGATGAGATTGCAGAGCTTGTGGGGGCAAAGGTAGTCTGCATTTTCGTGGGTGAGCGTCCGGGACTTGGAACGGCGGAGAGTATGAGTGCGTATCTGGCCTACAATGCGAAGATCGGTATGCCGGAGGCACGCAGAACCGTTGTTTCCAATATCCATAAAGACGGTATCACGGCTGTAGAGGCCGGTGCTTATCTGACGGATCTTATTCAGAAGATTCTGGATAAGAAGGCCAGCGGTGTTGAGTTACAGAATTAGGCAGGGGGAATACATATGAAAAATGATCCGATCAGGACAAAGGTGCTGAGTATCAGGCTGATTCCCAATGCTGACAGATTTCTGCTGAAGGCGATGCAGGTGCAGGAAGGGCATAGAAGTCTTGGCCTGATCACAACGGACTGTGATGATGTTTCCTATGCGGCTCTTGATGAAGCGACCAAGAAGGCAGACGTGTCGGTGGCCTATGCAAGGAGCATGTACGCCGGTTCATCCAATGCCAGTACGGCTCTTGCCGGTGAGTTTATCGGTATTCTGTCCGGTGAGAATCCGGAGGATGTGAAAAGCGGGCTGGCGGCAGCCGTCAGTTACATAGAAAATGATGCCTGTTTTTACAGTGCCAATGATGATGACAGTATTGTTTATTTTGCCCAGTGCATATCAAGGACCGGCAGTTATCTGTCGGAGATGGCCGGTGTGCCGGAAGGAACGGCGATGGCTTATCTGATCGCACCGCCGTTGGAAGCGGTGACGGGACTGGATGCGGCGTTGAAAGCGGCAGATGTGGAAATGAACCTGTTCTATGGGCCGCCTACAGAGACCAACTTTGCCGGAGGACTGCTGACAGGTGATCAGGCAGCGTGTCGGGCGGCCTGTGAAGCATTTCGTGAAACCATATGCAGGATTGCAGAGCATCCTGTTGAAAACATAGATTAAGAGACTTTTGGAAAAGAAGGTGAAACAGAGTGGATTTTGATAAGGACCTCCAATCGATTCAGGAAGTGAGATGGCTTGTTGCGAAGGCAGTTGTAGCTCAGAAAGAGCTGGCAAAGATGTCACAGCAGCAGGTGGATGGGATTGCAAAGGCAATTGCTGATGCCTGTGCGGCTCAGTCGGAGCGTCTGGCGAAGATGGCCGTGGAGGAAACCGGATTTGGTATATGGCAGGATAAGGTATTGAAAAATCTGCTTGGTTCGGCGATTACATGGGATAGTGTCAAGGACATGAAAACTGTGGGTATCATCAAAGATGACAGGCAGAATGGGCTGATGGAAGTCGGCGTACCGATGGGAGTTGTGGCAGCATTGATCCCATCCACGAATCCGACATCCACAACGATGTACAAGTCGATTATTTCAATCAAAGCGGGCAATGCCATTGTTATCAGTCCGCATCCGAATGCCAAGAATTGTATTATTGAGACTGCAAAGGTCATTTGTGAAGCAGCCAGAAAAGCCGGTGCGCCGGAGGGTATTGTGCAGTGCATCACATTGCCGACCATGGAAGCCACAGATGCACTCCTGAAGAACAGAAATATCGGTATTATTCTGGCAACAGGCGGCGAAGCCATGGTGCGTGCAGCTTACAGTTCAGGTAATCCGGCCCTTGGCGTTGGCCCGGGCAACGGTCCTGCTTTTATTGAAAAGTCAGCGAATATCCCTGTGGCTGTCAAGCGTATTATGGACAGCAAGACATTTGATAATGGTACAATCTGTGCATCAGAGCAGAGTATTATTACGGAGCGTGGCATTGAGCAGAAGGTGGTGGATGAAGTCAGCCGTCAGGGCGGTTACTTTATGACACCGGAAGAATCTGAGAAATTGTCCAAATTTATCCTCAGAGCTAATGGCACCATGAATCCGAAGATTGTCGGAAAGAGTGCGCAGACACTGGCAGATATGGCGGGCATCCGTATTCCTGCCGGTACAAGAGTACTGGTTTCAAGACAGAGAACCGTGGGTAAGGACAATCCTTATTCCAGAGAAAAACTTTGTCCGATTCTGGCGTTTTATGTGGAGGACGGATGGGAAGAAGCCTGCCGTCGTTCCATTGAAATTTTAAATAACGAAGGTGCCGGTCATACAATGACCATTCACAGTGAAGATGCAGATGTTATCCGTGAATTTGCCCTTCAGAAACCGGTGTCCAGACTGCTTGTGAATACACCGGGAGCTCTTGGCGGTGTCGGTGCAACAACCGGTCTTCAGCCGGCATTAACGCTGGGCTGCGGTTCTGTCGGCGGCAGTGCCACCTCAGATAATGTCAGCCCGCTGAATCTGATCAACAGACGCCGGGTGGCATGGGGACTTTGTGAACTGGAAGATCTGAGAAAACAGCAGGAGCAGATGACAGGCGTATCTGCTGCACCACAGAGTACTTTTGGTTCAGGCAGTCATGCAGGAGGCAGCTGTGGACAAAGTTCTGTATTTGGCAGTGGTTCTAATGCCGGAGCAGCCTGCGGTAATTCCAATAATGGAGCGGCTTGCGGCAGTCCGGAGATTACGGAAGACGATATCGCCAGAATTACAAAGGCAGTACTTCAGAAACTGGGCGCATTAAATTAAAACGGCACCAAAGGTGCGAATCATGATATAATGAGCGTTAGTGAGCGGGAGCAAGCAATGCTTGCTCATCGCGAACGGCGAATGGCGATCATGATATAATGAAAACAATTAAATTCGGGATTTTCCCGCAGAATTACGGAGGTAAATATTATGGCAGACAGATTATTAGCATTAGGTATGATTGAAACAAAAGGTCTTGTAGGTTCTATTGAAGCAGCAGATGCAATGGTTAAAGCAGCGAATGTCAACTTAATCGGCAAGGTACATGTTGGCGGCGGTCTTGTAACTGTTATGGTAAGAGGCGATGTAGGTGCTGTTAAGGCAGCAACAGACGCAGGTGCAGCAGCAGCTTCCCGTGTCGGTGAACTTGTTTCTGTACATGTCATCCCAAGACCACACGAAGAGATCGAATACATTCTGCCGACACTGACAACTTCTGACAGATAGGACAGGCTTTTGGCCTGACAGCAGGTGAGCATAGATGGAGATTTTAACAGATATTGCGCTGCGGGCCCACTGGTTCCGCAGCCATGAGAAAGCGTACCATGTATCAAAGGATACGATGCTGACGCCTGCAGCGAGAGATTTTATCAGAGAACACGGAATCACGCTTATATATGAAGATTCAGCGTTGGAAGGACAGCCGGAAGTTGAAGTTTCCTCTGTACCGGAATCAGTTAAGGCAGTGAATCAGCTGCCGGATGCGGCGGAATCTGTTGGTGAGCCGTATAAGGCCATGCCCATGGCGGCTGTTCCGCAGGGAGCCGACCATAAGCCGCAGTATGTCAATGGAGAGACAGGAGAAGTTCTCAGCGTGAAGCCTGAGAATATGACCCATCTTCATGGCAATGTTCTTGTACCGAAGACCCATCCGCAAATTGCTTTTCGCGGGATGCTGGACAGCCTGGAAGCGAAGATTATGTCTTTGCAGGTGGTGGCTTCTGAGAATGGATTGCATCGACTGACAGATGCACTGGATGAAGTGCTGGCATATGTACGCCAGATTCTCAGCGCAGAAGTTTTGGACAAGGAACTCGGAGAGATCCATCTGCTTGGTTTGGACAGTGCGGGACTGCGTTATGAGTCCCATCATATCAAGGAGATTTATGGCATTCCGCATCCGATGCCGGAATACAGAATGGGTCGGATATGTATCGGTCTGAATGAGCTTAGAACTTTTGTCAGAGAGACAGAATTGGCGGCGGCCAGAGCTTTCCAGTCTGGGGATACATGTACACGGCCGGATATTGTGGAAGCCATGAATCGGCTCAGCAGTGTCATTTATATTCTGTTCTGCAGGCAGCTGACGGGCAGGTGGCCCGGTCAGCAGGAGCCGTCAGAGATGAAAGATCTTCCGGGATTTCTTGTGGAGGCATCCGGGCGTCATGTGCATCTGACGCAGCAGGCGATTGATGTGCTTTTCGGGGAGAATCTGCATGAGAAGAGTCCCCTCAGCCAGCCGGGACAGTATGCATCCGAAGAACGTGTCCGTCTGGTGACAGCCAAGGGTGAGATTGACAATGTGGTTGTTCTGGGACCGCCGAGAGGTGCTGTTCAGGTGGAGATGTCTCTGACAGATGCCAGAATCCTCGGTATTACGATACCTGTGAATCTTTCCGGTGATCTAAAGGGGGCCGCAGACGTGATACTTGTGGGACCGAAGGGTATTTACAATGCTGTGGGTTCCGTCATTGCATCCAAGGCACATATTCATATGACACCGGAGGATGCCAGATTATACGGTGTTGAAGATGGGGACAGTGTGGCTGTACGATTGGAGACAGAGCGTCCGGTGACGATTGATGATGTGATTATCCGTGTCAGTGAGAAATTCTCGTTGGCGATGCATATGGATTATGATGAAGCCAATGCCTGCTCCTACAAGAAGGGTGACATGGGCTATATTATCAAGAAGAATTAGGAAAATTCAGAGGCGTTGTTTCAGGAGAATGTCTTTGGATATCTATAGATGAAACACCCGCTTTAGGGGAGGTTTTTGAGAAAATGGATGAAAAGTTAATGAAGCAGATTGTGGAGGCTGTCATGCAGGAATTGATGGCACAGCGGTCGAATGCTTCGGCATGCACGGAAGGGCTGGACAAGCTTCTAGTGATCGGTGATCTGCAGGCAGTGCCTGCGGATATAGCTGAGAAGTACCAGATTTTCCTGATTGACGACTATATTCAGAACAAGAATATTCATCGTTATCAGAAGATCCTGATCACCAGCCTGACATTGGTGCAGATGTCCGATATTGCTCAGGGGAGAGACGGTTCGCCGGAGGCTTGTGCAGTGATCTGTGGACTTCTGAATGGTTTAGATGTGTGCATGGCAGAAGCGGCTTTTCCACATAGGAAATATGCAGGAAAGAGCAGCAGCCGTCTGTATGAAGTCATTGAGAATAATGCGCGGATGTTGCAGTCCTTTGGCATTAAGCTGTTGAAAGAATGCAAAGTTGGAGTACCTCCAATACCGGCGAAGCCTCCGAAGTATCAGGCACCGCCGATCGAAGTACCAAAGGGCACCGGCCATACGACAACAGATCGTCTGATTACAGAGGATGTTGCCCGTTCTTTAATTGACGGCGGGAATACGGCAATCTGTCTGGCAGCCAATGCCATCGTTACACCGTCTGCCTGGGATTTGTTTAAGCAGAAAGGTATTGAAGTTATTAGAAAGTAGTCTGAACAGGATTGTTTTAGAAGTATTGATTTTTAGACAGGGTGCAGCCTGAGCAGCTGCACCGTTTGAAAAGGGGAGCACGGAATGCTGATATGTAAAGTTGTCGGTCATGTATGGGCGACGAAGAAGGAAGAGGGCTTAGAGGGCCTGAAACTGATGGTCGTACAGGAAATCGACGGTATCGGAAGAAAGAAAGGCAATACTTTTGTGGCTGCAGATGTAGTCGGTGCCGGTATCGGAGAACAGGTGCTGACTGTCAGCGGCAGTACGGCACGAAAGGCTTTTGGAAGAGATACAGTGCCGGTGGATGCTGCGATTGTGGCCATTATCGATACTGTTGAAGTGAATCGGGAAGCTGCCAGGGGCAGTGAATAGAGGTGCATGCATAAGTGGATCTGATAAAACAAATATTTGACAGCGGCGTTGTGGGATGCGGCGGTGCAGGTTTTCCAACCCATGTGAAACTGAAGGCATCACCGGAAATCCTGATTATCAATGGAGCGGAATGTGAACCGCTGCTGAGAACAGACCGATATCTGATGATTCATGAGGCTGAGAAGCTGGTGTCAGGAGTGGACCTGATCTGTCATGAATTGTCGATACCTGAAGGCAGGATTGCCTTGAAAAAGACATATACCAAAGAAATCGAAGCACTGACAGCAGCTATTGAGAAGCTGCATTCGAAGGTGCAGCTGCATCTGATGGATAGTTTTTATCCGGCGGGTGATGAGCAGGTGGTTGTTTATGAAGTAACTGGCAAGGTGGTTCCTCCTGCAGGAATTCCGCTGGATGTGGGTGCTATTGTTGATAACGTGGCAACTATTATTGCCGTAGCTGATGCAGTGAGTGGTATACCTTTTACGGAGAAATATCTTACTGTGACAGGAGAGGTCAGGGAGCCGTCGGTTCTGAAAGTGCCGGTGGGAACTTCCTTTGCCCAGTGTATTGAGATGGCAGGCGGAACGACATCGGACAAAGTGATGGTTGTTTCCGGCGGTCCGATGATGGGGGCACCGATGTCCTGGGAAGCAGCCATGAATGCGTCTGTGACAAAGACAACTTCCGGCATTCTGGTTCTTCCGGAGGATGGCGCTATTGACCGACGCAGGAAAACACAGCTGAATCATATGCTGAACCGGGCGAAAGCTGCCTGCATTCAGTGCACATTCTGTACGCAGCTTTGTCCGAGACATATGTTGGGACATCCGCTGCAGCCGCACCGCATTATGCGGAAAATGGCTATGAACATGCCGCATCAGGATAATAATGAGACGACAAAAGACCACTGGATTTTGCCGGAACTTCTGGAGGACAAGGATATCCGGCAGGCAGCCATCTGCAGTGAGTGTGGTGTCTGTGAAGTTTATGCCTGTCCGATGGGGCTTCAGCCGAGAGTGGTCAACAGTCTGATCAAAGGTGAGCTGGCGCAGGCAGGGATCCGCTACAGCAGAGAGGGCGATACCTGGGAGGCAGATGCTAACCGGCCATACCGTAAGGTGCCGACGAAGCGGATTGCGGCCAGAGCCGGTGTTGGTGATTATTATCATATTGATGGACATACATATAAGGAAGAAACGGCTTCAAAAGTTGTACTTCCGTTGAAGATGAACATCGGTGTACCGGCTGAACCTGTGATTTCAGATGGTGCACATGTTGAAAAAGGGCAGCTCATTGCAGCCTGTCCGGAGGGCAAATTAGGTGCAAATCTCCATGCCAGTATTTCAGGAACTGCGCATTTGACGGGAAATGCCATTACAATAACAGAGGTGTAGGCAGATGTTAGAAACAATAGGATTTTTGGAATTGAATAGTATCGCTAAAGGCGTAGAAGCTGCCGACCTCATTTTGAAAACAGCTGAGGTAGATTTGATTTTTGCCAAAGCCGGATGCCCGGGTAAATACTACATTCTTTTTACCGGGGAAGTGGCAGCAGTCAAAGCATCACTGGATGCAGGTGTGGCTATCGGCGGTAATCATACTGTAGACAGCTGTGTCATTCCGAGGGTACATCCCCAGGTCATCAAAGCCATTAATCTGGCAGCAGAACCGGGAACGCCGGGAGCTATCGGCGTTATGGAATTTTTCAGCGTGACAGCTTCTGTTTATGCGGCAGATGCGGCAGTCAAAGCAGCTGATGTGGACTTAATCGATGTCCGGTTGGGAACAGGTATCGGCGGGAAATCCTTCGTCGTACTGACGGGAGAAGTCGCGGCAGTTCGAGAAGCCATCGAATGCGGTATTCATACGGAGAACGCAGAAGGAATGGAAGTATCACACGTGGTGATTCCAAACCCACGCAAAGAAATTTTCGATTCGCTTTTATAGGGGACCATGGCCGCTCAGGAGGCTGAGAACACAGCTTATGGCATCATATACTTTTTGTACATCACTGCACAAGGACGTTCCGATGAGCCCCGAACAAAATCGTGTTCAGCAAAGGCTTCCACGATTTGGGTCTCATCTCCACAGTGCAGAATATGTACAGAAAGTATATGTGCCATAAGCCGTGTATCCAGGTGTATTGAGCGGCGAATACACCCTTATAAAAGAGAATCTGTTGGTAGAATGAGTTGTGGTCTGCGGATAGCAGTTTTGGATGTTACAATTTGTAATACATACGAGATTCATTGCTCACAACGTCCGAAAGAGGTATAAAATGGAACAGGAAAAACAAAGAATTATTCAGGAGTTTGTGCCTGGTAAACAGGTGACTTTGGCGCATGTGATTGCGAATCCTGACAGCAGTTTATATAAGAAGCTGGGTGTTATCGGTGATTATACCGGAGCGCTTGGCATTATGACGATCACACCCAGTGAAGGTGCGATTATCGGTGCCGATGTGGCGATGAAGGCTGCCAATGTGGAGGTTGTATTTGTGGACCGTTTCAACGGTTCTCTGATTATCAACGGAACGGTGGCTGATGTGGAGGCAGCGGTGAAAGATGTATTAAATGTTCTTGAGAATACACTGCATTTTGCGCCGACAGTGATTACGAAGTCGTAAATCAGGTGAGGATATGAAGAAAATTATTTTAATCGGCAATGTGGCCTGCGGCAAAACGACGATTTGCCAGTATCTGAACCACATGGAAATCAAATACAAAAAGACACAGGCGCTGGAGGTCTATAACACGACCATTGATACGCCGGGGGAATATCTTGAGAATCGCGGTTATCTGCGGTCGCTGATGGTAACAGCTACAGAGACAGATCAAGTTGTTTTTGTGCAGGACGCCAGCAGAGATCAGTTCTTTTTTTCACCGGGACAATCCAGCGCTTTTACATTGCCTGTAGCCGGGGTTGTGACAAAAATCGACATCGCGACACCAAAACAAATTGCGGATGCAGTTGAATTGCTTCAGTTGGCTGGTGCGGATCCGATTTTCAAAGTCAGCCCGATGACGGGTGAAGGTATGGAAGAACTGGTGGCTTTTCTGGAGGAGAAAGAGGCTGTAGCGGAAGCATGATAAAAAAGAAAATCATGCATTAAATGGAAAATAATGTAAAAAAGAAAAAATATATTACAAAACCGATGTATAGCAGAACACTTCTGTATAGCATTGTAAACGTAACTGTCGAAATTTGTTATGATGAATGCAGAGGTGATTCGAATGAAGAATGAGAATGAACGATTTGTAGAAATGGGAAAAAGAATCAAGGCGAGAAGGGTAAGCCTGGGAATGAAACAGATGGAGTTGGCGGAACGGATAGATATATCCAACAATCATATTTCATCCATCGAGAGAGGAATTGAACGTCCCGGTCTTGAATCTTTTATCAGGATATGTGATGTATTGGATGTGACACCGGATTATTTATTGCTTGGTTCAATGAAAGCCAATGATATACCAAAGAACATTACAGATAATCTGAAGTTGTGTACAGATGAAGAAGTTCGTTTTGTGGAAGCGATGACGCAGTATATGATTGAGCAGCATAAAAAATAAGTAAGCCATGAACATTTTATTGGCGTAATGTAGAAATAATTGAACAACACAGATGAAAAGACTGCTACTTTATTGAAAAACAGGATTCATTTATATATGTATCATGAGAATTTGATAAAGTAGCAGTCTTTTGTGTTTTTAAATGCTGGAAGTGGAATTTGTAAAGGAAGTAATAATGCGCCTTTGCCAATTATTTCTATTGTTTCGTGTCGGCGTGGAGAGTATAATAGAGTTACAGGATTCCTCTTGCTTGTTTGTGTGGGAGGAAATAGATGAGAAAGAGACTACAAGACTTAACGATCAAAGATGCTTTTATGTTTGCGGCAGTGATGTCGGATGCAGAGCAGTGCCGCCACCTGCTAGAATTGGTATTGGAAATGCGGATTCTGGAAGTAAATGTTGTGGCTGAGAAGACCATCAGTTATCATCCGGAGTATCATGGTGTGAGATTAGATGTCATGGCAGAAGAAGCTGGAACAAAACGCCGATTTAATGTTGAGATGCAGGTGAAGACAGAGAGTGCCCTGGCAAAACGGAGCAGATACTATCATGCTCAGATGGACATGGATGCCCTGTTGGCTGGTGAAAGTTACGATAAATTGCCGGATACATATGTTATCTTTATCTGCGATTTTGCACCATTTGATAGTCGTTTGTATCGGTACAATATCCGCAATGTAGTTCGTGAGACAAACGAATTATTGAAGGATGGTAATCAGACAATTATCTTGAGTACACAAGGAACGAATCCATCGGAAGTACCGGTGGAATTGGTGAATTTTCTGAAATATGTTGGTCAGGATACGGATGAAGCAGAAACGAATGATGATTATGTAAGATTATTGCAGGAACAGATAAAACGCATAAAACAAAACCGTGACTGGGAGGGAAAGTATATGCTGTTAGAAGAGATGATGCGCGATGAGCGAGAAGAAGGCAGACAGGAAGGTCAGGAGCGAATGAGCCAGTTGATTTTGTTGTTGTTAAAACAAAATAGAAATGAAGATATCGCAAAAGCAGCTGCAGACAGAGATTATCAGGAGCAACTGTTCAAGGAGTTTAACTTGTAAAGGGATACTGTGCGAGTATCTGATGGATGAAGAAGAATTACTTGAGGACATAAGATAAAATACAGAATGAGAGTGAAATAAAATGTATAAAAAAGTAGTAAATAGTTTACTTGAAGTATGGGGCAAGAGAAATCCTGTTTACGAAAGATAAAAGCACTATAATTAAAGAGGGAGGATATGACTCATTTGGAATCATATCCTCCCTGTGTTTTGTCCTGAAGAAGCAGCAAATCTGAGACATTTGTACCTAATCAGGATGTTTTCATTTTGCTAATGATACATGGTATCTGCAGCGCAGCAGATAAAATAAGTCCCAGTGCAAGGCATACCGCCCAATGACTGAATCCTGTACAGCTAAGAAGCAGAATGATACTGTTATACAATATCATTGCAGCAATGACAACATGCCGAAAATGTTTCTGCTCATCAAGTGTTGCCGGACGCTGAGGTGACACGATGGGACTGTTGATCATTAGACTAATTGATGCCAGTGCCAGTACAATATACAGTGCCAGACAAGTTGAAATATGAATTGCCAGATACATAAAGCCAGACAGCAGTGTACAGGAAATGATAAGGCATGTCCGTGCTGTTTTAGCATGGAAGCCACCGCTGAATTTTCGGATAGTCATAAAGGGAAGAATGAGAAGCAGAGCTTCCGGCAGCCTTCCGATACATGCACTAATGATAAATAAAAGAAATAGCGGTGTCCATGCAAATAGAAAACAATATGCAGCATAGACATAAAGCTCACGATCGGCTGGTTGAAGAGTATCTTCGCGAATCAGCCAGTCGATTAAGTGATTTGAAATAGTGGTAATCATTTTTTATTATGAGAAAGATTTTTCTTAAATTGAGTTAAACTTTCAGGAGCTGAAGGTTCATGACAGAGCAGTGTAGAGTTGGAATGCGCTTCTGTATGAATGACTATTTTAAGAAAATTAGAGGTTACATTGGCAAGTGAATAATTGCTATCTTTTTTCATAAAATTAGATCTCCTTTGCTAAATGAATTAAGATTTATTATATTGTAATATCTTATTTACTATATTACAGTGAGTGGTGACAAGATGTCTAGAGAACATGACAGATGGTTAAGATAAAAACTGTGTAGAAAGTAGAATCTTAGTCGTTAAAGAGAATATAAAAGAAGATTTCTGTAACACATGATTTTAAATAGCGCCTTCGCAGTTGACATATATACTTTGAATGAATATAATTTGAGAATAGCAGGGGTGAAAGGAAACATAAGATGATTGATATTATAAATATAGGGGTAAATTATATCATTGAGATGGTTGCTGCATGGCAATATTTTCGTAGTTTTTACAGTTCGAAATGTTCAAAACAGACAGAGTGTATGTTTATGGTAAGCGCATATGTAATGATGTTTTGCTTGTTTTGGCTTCAGATATTCTGGTTTAATGCCGTTGACTTTTTGATTATTAATTGCTTTTTATGTTTTTATTTATTTTCCAGAAGGATGTCATCTTCTGTTTTTCATGCATTGATTTTAACTGTAGCAATGGTAGTCACGGAAGTAATTATAGAGTTGGTATGTATGCGATTATTAGATGGATTTCTTGTTTTTACGCAGAATTCAATTTCCTATGCTACTGTATCTATTGGCAGTCGTATATTTTATTATTTGGTTATACGAATTATTATTGCGGTTTTTACTCCGAAGGAAGAGAGATTGGAAGCCAAAAGCGGTTTTACAGTTTTATTGAGTGTCACTCCATTGATGTCTGTTTGGCTTACTCTTGTAATTGTAGTAATTTGTATGAATGGCCATATAGATTTCATAATGGGTGGAATGCTATTGGCGAGTATGGCGCTTCTTCTTGTTATGAATTTTGTTGTATTTTGGGCCTATGATTCCAATCAGAAATTTATGAGGAACTATTTGATGATGCAGGCTGATCTGAAAGAGCAGCAGGCAGAAACGGAGTATTATCGCAGATTGGCGGAGCAGACAGAGAATCAGAAGATTTTAATTCATGATATCAAGAATCATCTGCAGACGATTGCAGGTTTGAGTGAAGATGGTGGAGAATCGAAGATTCATGAATATGTGCAGCAATTAATGGAGATGCCGGAGATGAAATCTTCGGTGACTTATTGTAGTCAGCCGGTGCTGAATGTGATTCTGGGACAATATCAGGAGATTTGTAAGAAGAAGAGCATTCAGTTTGGGGTTGACATCCGAAAGGATAGTGTAGATTATATAACCGTGGATGATTTAACAGCTCTGTTTGGCAATCTTCTGAAAAATGCTGTAGAAGCTGCAGCAGGTGTGTCAGAAGCTTATATAGATGTGACGGTGAATTATAATTATAAGTCAAAGCAGACATTTATATCTGTAGAAAATTCGGTACTGTATCCACCGGTGTTTGATGGAGATGGCGGACTTATTTCACGGAAGAATGATGGCAAGTTGCATGGGGTAGGAATAAAGAGTATTCAGCGTGCGGCCGAACATTATCAGGGAGAAGTAAGTTATCATTATGATAAAGAAGCGAAATGTTTTCATATGATGGTTTTGCTGACGAATAACAAGTGATGGGGTGGAGAATAGAAATGAGAATTGCTGTATGTGATGATGATCAGAACTTTTGTAAAGAAATGCTGAAGTATCTTCAAGGTTATTTTAAAGAGAAGAAATTGAGGCAGCCGGAATATGTTTGCTTTTCCAGTGGAGAAGCAATGATGAAAGCCGGAGGAATATTTGATATGGCTTTCCTGGATGTGGAAATGGATGGCATCAGTGGGATTCATGCCGGTGAGTATTTGAAAAAGAAGAATGATAAAATTTTCATTTTTATTGTAACTTCTTTTCCAGAGTATCTGGATGAAGCCATGTCGTTCAGGGTTTTCAGATATTTGTCTAAGCCACTGGATAAGGCCAGACTATATCGGAATCTGGAAGCAGCGCTGAAGATTTATATGGCATCCGACCGAAAAGTAGTCGTAGAGACAAAAGCAGGTGTGTATAGTGTTGTAGCAGAAAAAATCGTGATGGTGGAGGCTGTCAATCGGAAGGTAATCTTGTATACATTAAAACGTGAATTTGAATGTGTTCATCCAATTAAATATTGGGCGGAACAACTAACAGATAAATGCTTTTGTCGGCCACATCGGAGTTTTATTGTGAATCTGAAATATGTACAGAAATTTGATAACCATCTTATTTCTCTGGCTGGTGACAGAGTGGCTTATTTGACAAGACGAAAATACAAAGAATTTAAAGATGCGTATTTGTTTTACTTAGAGAGTGAAAAATAATAATCTAATAGAAGCGGATTAAAGTACTGCTGTTTTATTGGAAGACAGAATGGGTTTTATATAATCCATTAGATTTCAAGAAGACAGTAGTTCTTTTAAAATTGACCAAAAATAGCTGAAAAATGTCGTTTGATTCATATAGTATTGCTAAAAATGTTGCTTTGAAGTATATTGATGGAAAGAAAATCTTATTTGGATTATGCTGGATGGTTAAGCGGACAGGGAAAAGCAGGAACAACATATACCTTATGTGCACGTTTGGATAATCTTTTCCGTAGTGGTTATGGCTATACACAGGGTGCGTGGAATTCTAACTAGTTTCTATTCAAATCAAATAATTAGAGGTCGGCAACCAGGTCGTTTTTCGACCTGGTTGTTTTTTTAATGATGAGGATAAATATTATGAACAGAAAAATCATAGGAATTTTGGGATTAGTAGGTTTAGTGCTGACAGGCTGTGCGGCACCAGAAGTTGAAACAGAGCAAACAATGATGGGTTCTTACAGCTCAGATGAAATTATGCAAGATAATGGCCGAAAAATAGAAAAGCATTTTCAAAATGAAGGAGAAGATGGTGTGCTTGATATAAATGCTGTTGTGGATATTCCGGATATATCGTTGAAAGAAGGCGTTATACAAAGTAAAGAATGGGATATTTCCATGTTGGAAAATGTGCTGTGTCCAGGGACAGATATGATTTTAGAGCAGAACAGTCAAAGCGACTATACACGTTATATTGGTGGATCTGCTTATAATGATTTGGATTATGATATATATTTTGAAATTTCAAAATTAGATAATTCATTGACGTATTGTAATTATAAGTTAGATGATTATTTTGTTAATGAGGAGTTTGAATTAGTAAAGGAGACTGAATGGACAGAATCAGAGCAAAATTTTGTAAAGAAAATGGAAGAAAATAGTTTAGACTTGTATTCGAAATTGGGTATAGAAGCGGAAGTTGCCAATACAGATTTAACAGTTTCAAATGAAAAACAGTATTGCAGTGTAAAAATGTTAAGAACTTTAGATGGGTGTTCCTGGCTGGATGCAGGCGGAGAGCCTGTTTGTGATACGATACAAATAGCAGAACCGGGGATTAATGTTTTGTCAGTAGCAGAACAATATACGACAAAGGATGTTAAAGAGGCAAGCGTATTATCTATTGATGAAATCATGCAGATTATTGATGATGGGGTAAAGAACGGAAATATTCACACATATATAATGGAAGAAAAAGGCTTTGATTATACAATACAATCCATACGGATGGGATATATGACACAAATAGAAGATGGAGCAATGCACTTTTTCCCAGTATGGTATTTTCAATGTAAATTGGGTGAAAAAGGTATTACATTACTGGCTCTGGATGCAAGAAATGGTGCTGTTATTTATATGGGATAAAGAAGGATATAATAAACGATGAAAAGAATAATGTTAAAAAGATCAATATTAAATATCCGAATGCTGTTTGTTATTGTTACCAATTTTATTATCTTGTTTGTAAGTCTATTTGAATATGGAATTATAACAGTGGATGGGAAGACTCCGGGCACTACATATGATATTTTGACTATGTATACAATTCCCTTTGCAATTTCTTCATTTATTATATTTGCAGGGATATTTCCGGGGCTGCCATATGCGTTTAGTTATTTAGAAGAACGTAATAGTGGATATTTGAAGTATATTCGGACAAGAATTAATATAGGAAAGTATGCAAAATATAAAGTGCTTTTTAGTGGATTGTCAGGTGGATTATCTGTTATGATTCCTGGGGTTATGATTTTTGCAGTTATTTGTTTGATTGGGCGAAAAGTCATTCCTGGTGATAATGGACATATATTTAAACAATTGATGTGGGCACCGTACATGTATATTTGGGGTGGTCGTTTTGTGTTGTTGTTAAAAGCAATATTATTGTTTTTATTTGGTGCAATGTGGGCCGAATTAGCTTTATTATTTTCAAATATTTTTAAAAATCGATATGTGGCCTATGTTTTACCCTTTTTAGCCTATGAATTAATGTGGTTAGTATTTCCAGTTGGAATATGGAATCCGGTATACCTTGTCAGAAGTGATTTTGGTCGTGATATTCCGGTATTTATACCATATTTAGTAGATATGGGGTATATTGTAATATTATGTTTAATCAATATGGTGTTAATGAAGCGGAGGGGGCGGCAATGAATATAAATTTCCGTCAAATAATACTTGTTTTATCAGGGCAGCTACGAGCTGCTTTGATGTCGAAAAGAGTTTTGATTGGATATTTGATTGGAGTAATGGCGGCATTAAAGGCGGCGTATTTGTATGGAGAGTATGCGTCGAATCATCCAATCCAAATATTTGAACCATGGCTGATGAATTTTAGAAGTCTTGCTGATATTACAATTATGTTAGTTGGATTTATTCTTGTTGTGGCAGATGCTCCTTTTGTAGATTCAAGGTCACTTTTGACAATATACCGTACTTCGAGAGGAAATTGGTATGATGGGCTGTGTTTGTATGTTTTAGTGCAGGGAATTATCTATTTTGCACTATCATTGACGGCAAGTTGTATTTATACGATTCCTCATGGTTATATTCAAAATCAATGGAGTGTGGCAATGAAGCAATTAGTTTTGTGGCCGTCGGACAAAGCAATCATAACATGGCATCTTGTTGCACCGGATAAAACTTTGATTGAAGGGGTTCTTCCGTGGGAATCGGTTTTTCATACATTTTTGTTGATGCTTTTGTACAGTCTGGTGCTTGGAATGCTATTATATGTACTCAATGCTGGAATAAACAAGGCAATAGGAACCATCGCGGCAGCAGCTGTTCATGTAAGCGGCATAATTTTAATGAATCTAAATGTTTCATATAAGATTACAAGGTGGTCATTGCTGAAAAACAGTAGCTATCTTTGGCATTTTGAGGCAAAACTTGATTTAGTGTTTTCATATGCTCTCTTTTTATTGTGTTATGTCTGCATTTTGTTTATTGGTCCGATAATATTAAAACATGCGGATTTCAGGTATTCAGTAGGTGAAGAAAATGACTAAGAAATATCGATGGATTTTCGGCATACTAATCACAATATGTATGAGTATAATTTTAATTTTGATTTCAAGTATTGCTTTAGATTATCATAGAAATGTCTGGCGTTATCTTGGAGGACCTGTGAGTGATGGTATTGTTCCTCAGAAGGTGATTGAGTGGCTGTTGATAGTGACGCCGGTTTGGACAATATGTGGTTGGTGGCTAAATAATCAATTCGCACTTGTTCAAATGACAGTGTTTCGATATGGGAATATAGGTGTATGGTGGAAACAGCAGATAAAGGAAGTGTACTTATTACATAGCTGGTATTATATTTTAATGTTTGTGGTTTTGAAATTGAGAATACAGAAATATTGGACGGCTAATTTGTATTTAGAGATTTTAATGATTTTGATACATTCACTTTTTATGTTAACAATAATGATTTTAATAAGAATTGTCGTTAATAATATGCTGGCTTCTTTTACTTGCATTTTGATGTTAGAAATTTTGAGTATTTATGCTTCGGCACAAAAATGGTTTAGTCCAAAATACTGTCCATTTGTCTGGGGGATGTATAATGTATGTAATCAGACATATCCAAATAAAGGGTATGATATAGAAAAAGCTATTGTGTTGTCAGTTGTTTTTATTATAGTATTAAATGCTGCGATTTTTGTGGATAAGAAGTTGCTGAAAAGGAGTTTGAGCCATGGAAAAAATAGAACTGATAGGAGTGAATAAGTCTTTTAAAGAGGAAAAAGTATTAAAAGATATTTGTTTAACATTAACTGACAATAAAATTTACGGTTTTGTTGGCAGAAATGGTTCTGGGAAATCGGTCTTATTTAAGATTATTTGTGGGTACGTGATAGCGGACAGTGGAAAAATTATGATAGATGGTAAAGAACTTGGAAAGGATATGGATTTTCCAGAAGGATTAGGAGCTTTAATTGAAACGCCTGGATTTATCTGGTATCAAAGTGGGTTCGAAAACTTACGTTATCTGGCTCGTATTAGAAATAAAATTAATGATGCACAGGTAAAGGATGCAATACGTCAGGTTGGGTTGAATCCAGACAGTAAGAAATGGGTAGGGAAATATTCCATGGGGATGAAGCAGAGACTGGGAATTGCTCAAGCGATTATGGAAAATCCAGATATTTTAGTTTTGGATGAGCCGATGAATGCATTAGATGAGGAAGGCGTTGAGGAAATTAGGCAGCTTTTGTTGAAATATCGACAGCTGGGGAGATGTATTCTCATTACAAGCCATAATAGGGAGGATATTGAAATATTATGTGATGAGGTATTTGAAATAAAAAGCGGTGTATTGCAATAATGTTTTTTGTTGCATAGGAAATTGCGTCCTATGCAACAAAAATGCTCCGAGAGGGCGCGCATTGTCCGATGGACAATAGCTATGCGTTGACAAAAACGGAGTGAAGATGCACTTATGATGCGCCCTTCTGATATCATATTCATACAAACACTTTCGAATATATTATGAGAAGAAAGGGGCAATGGGTATGAGAAAATCAGGGAATTTATGGTTGGCTATGATCGCAGCATTGATACTGGTATGTGTTATGGCGATAGCAGGATGCGGTAAGCAGCAGGCGGGCGCAGGATCAGGTTCAGAGCAAAGTGCACAAAGTGCCCTGGAACATGTGCTGAGCTGTACAGTTCAGGAGGCTGCTGATTTTGAGACGGCATCGGAAGGAATTAAACAGGCAGCAGAGGAAACCGGGGATGAGACAGGGATTGTTTCTGTAGATGGACTGGAAACTTATTTTCAGGGGAGATTCGGGGATGATCTGACTGAAGATTGTCTGAACAAGATGATGGCGGATCGTACCATTGCAGTGAGTATCAAACTGGCAGAGCAGTATCAGTCAGATATTCTGGCAGAGGACATTCAATTGACGAAGAGGTCAGGCAACGAAGATATGTATGATTTCGAAGCAAAGTTGGTGACAGCAGCTGACAGTAAGCAGATTGCGTCAGTGACAGGCGTTGTCACGATGGAGGAGAGTCAGTCATCCTGGAAGATTTCTAATTTGACGCTAAAAGTAAGTGAGTCATAAATGGTTCATAAAAGTAATTGAGGCATAAATATTTCTATTGAGTGTAGAAACATCCTCTGGTATACTAATTGTATAGAAACGAAAACAATGGCAGCTCTTATAAGGAGGCGATGCGGATGAAGTCTTTCAAAACTTTACGAATAGTGATAACGATTGTGGATGTGGTGTGTTTATTGGCCGTGTTATTTGTTCCGGCTCTTGAGGCAGCGAAGCATAACTTCTTTGTCTGGCTGATTCTTGGACTTCTGACGTTGTATGTTCTCTTTATGTGGATGGTGTTAGGCAGAAGAAACACCAACGGTTATGATGCAGAGAGTGACCGTGAGGCGGATATTTCGAAGGAATTACTTTCTCAGAGGAATAAGTGGTACTGGTAATAAGATAAGCGTGTAAGAAATCTAAGATAAGAAATAGTACAATAAAAAATAATAAATCAAATAAAACAGGCGTATGAATAATGTGATGTGAGAAGGTTCATACGCCTGTTCTTTAATAAGGTAGGAATTTACTAAGCAAAATATGCTTTGTTAATGAAGTATTTTGTTTTACAGATGGAATCTTGTTCCTGTTTTGCCCTGGATACCGTCTTTGGATTTCTCCAGAAGTGTGATCAGAGCTGTGCGGCCTTCCTTGGAGGAAGCGAAGTCAACGGCTGCCTGTACTTTTGGCAGCATGGAGCCAGGTGCGAAATGACCTTCTTCCATGTATTTCTTTGCTTCTTCAACTGTCAGATCTTCAAGCCACTGTTCGTTTGGTTTGCCGAAGTTGATGGCAACCTTTTCAACAGTTGTGAGAATGATGAGGAAGTCTGCATCTAGTTCCTGAGCCAGAAGACAGCTTGCGAAGTCTTTGTCGATAACTGCGCTGGCGCCCTTTAAGTGGTTGCCCTGACGGGTAACAGGAATACCGCCGCCGCCGCAGGCGATAACCAGGTCTCCGGATTCAACCATTGTACGGATAGTACCGATTTCAATGATTTCTGCAGGTTTTGGAGAAGCAACAACACGGCGATAGCCTCTGCCGGCATCTTCCTTCATGATGTAGCCGTATTTTTCTTCCATCATCTTCGCCTGTTCTTCGTTGAAGAACTTGCCGATCGGTTTGGATGGATTGTTGAAAGCAGGATCATCTTCATTGACACGAACCTGTGTGATCATGGTTGCAACAGGGATATCTGTGATACCGCGGTTGAACAGCTCTTCGCGCAGGGCGTTCTGAAGGTCGTATCCGATGTAAGCCTGGCTCATGGCAACACAGACAGATAATGGTGTGTTTGGCTGCTGTGCATCTTCATGTGTCAGTGCGATCATCGCATTGTTGATCATACCAACCTGTGGGCCATTGCCGTGTGTAACAACAACTTCACAGCCTTCTTCGATTAAATCTACAATAGCTTTGGAAGTTACTTTTACAGCTGCCATCTGCTCCGGCAGTGTATTCCCCAGTGCATTGCCGCCAAGTGCGATAACGATTCTTCTCTTCTTATTCATTCTAAATATTTCCCCCAAAATAAACAAAATAACGGTTTTTGCGATTTATATAAGGCGGAGGTGAATCCCCGCCTTATATGTTAAGTTGTTAAGTTAAATTTAATCTTATTTGAAGATTCTAGGCATAGATCTTTCTTCGAGTTTCTTCAGGATTTCCTGTGGATTTTCGAATTTAGCAAGGAAGATCATAGCTGCGATGATGTATGGTTTGTAGCTTGCTTCTTTGTAAAGAGGATCTCTGTAACGATCGAATACGGAAGCATCAACTTCACCTTCTTCACAGCTTACGCCTGTGATGTCAGCTGGCAGGCAGTGCAGGTAAAGTGCTTTGCCGTTCTTTGTTGTAGCCATAAGTTCTTCTGTACAAGCCCAGTCTTTGTGTTCTGCGTTCTGAGCAAGGAGTTCTTTTTCAAGAGCTTTGATACCTTCTGTATCGCCGTTGCCGTAGAGTTCTGTACGTTTTTCCATAGCAGCGAAAGGAGCCCAGCTCTTTGGATATACGATATCAGCATCTTTGAATGCTTCTGCCATGTTGTTTGTCTTTGTGAAGGAACCGCCGGATTTCTTAGCGTTTTCAGCTGCAACAGCTTCAACTTCTGGGAATACTTCATAGCCTTCCGGATGAGCAAGTACAACGTCCATACCGAAACGAGTCATCAGACCGATGATACCCTGAGGAACGGAGAGAGGTTTGCCATAAGATGGAGAGTAAGCCCAGGACATAGCGATCTTTTTGCCTTTAAGGTTTTCAACACCGCCGAATTCATGGATGATGTGAAGCATATCAGCCATAGCCTGTGTAGGATGGTCGATATCGCACTGAAGGTTAACCAGAGTAGGTTTCTGCTCAAGGATACCGTCTTTGTTGCCCTGTGTTACAGCGTCAACAACTTCATGCATGTATTTGTTGCCTTTGCCGATGTACATATCATCACGGATACCGATAACGTCAGCCATGAAGGAGATCATGTTAGCTGTTTCACGAACTGTTTCGCCGTGAGCAACCTGAGATTTGCCTTCATCCAGATCCTGAACTTCAAGACCAAGAAGGTTACATGCGGAAGCAAAGGAGAAACGTGTACGTGTAGAGTTATCACGGAATAAAGAAATACCAAGACCACTTTCGAATACCTTTGTGGAGATGTTGTTCTCTCTCATGTAACGAAGCGCATCAGCAACTGTGAAAACAGCTTCAAGTTCGTCGTCTGATTTTTCCCATGTCAGGAAGAAGTCACCGTTGTACATTTCTTTGAAGTTAAGTGCGTTTAATTTGTCGATATAAGCCTGTAATTTAGCATCCATTATAATAATCCTCCGTTTGATTAAGTGCCGTGCACCGGTTAAAAATTGTCCGATGCACGGAAGTTTTATTGTTTTATAATACGTTAACTTTTATAGTATAGTCTTTTTTGAAATTATTCGCAATAGGACATTGGCAGAGCAGCGTAAACAGCAGCACATGTAACCAGATCCTGCTTCCATGTCATTTCGTTAGGAGCGTGAGCCTGAGCTTCTGCACCTGGTCCAAAACCGATACATGGGATACCGTTTCTACCCATGATAGAAACACCGTTTGTGGAGAATGTCCACTTATCTGTCAGTGGGCGAGCCTGACGCATTTCAAGTGTGTCAGCAGCACCGATTCTCTTATCACCGTAAAGACCATGGTAAGCAGCTTCCAGTGCTTTTGTAACCTTGTGATCCTTTGGAATCGCCCATGTTGGGAAGTAGCATTCGATTTCATATACACAGCCTGTGTAGGATGGACGGTCATAGTTGTACATGGAAACAACAACGTCATCACCGTATTTCTTTACGCTAGGCAGGTTGCGGATTTCATCCAGACAGCTTTCCCATGTTTCGCCGAATGTCATACGACGGTCAAGAGATACTGCACAGGAGTCAGCAACTGCACAACGGCTTGGGGATGTGTAGAAGATCTGAGATGTTGTAACTGTACCGCGGCCAAGGAAGCGAGCTTCTTCCCAGTCAGGGTTGTATTTAGGATTCAGCATCTTAACAAGACCTTTGATCTCTGTTTCGTCTGCATCATCATTTTCATTCAGCGCACGAACATCCTGAAGGATATCAGCCATCTTGTAGATTGCGTTGTCACCACGTTCTGGAGCAGAACCATGGCAGGAAACACCCTTAACGTCGATACGGATTTCCATACGTCCGCGCTGACCTCTGTAGATACCGCCGTCTGTAGGCTCTGTAGATACTACGAATTCAGGACGAACTTTGTCTTCGTTGATGATGTACTGCCAGCAAAGGCCATCACAGTCTTCTTCCTGAACAGAACCAACAACCATGATCTTGTAACCTTCCGGAATCAGGTTGTAATCTTTCATGATCTTAGCGCCGTAAACAGCAGATACAACACCGCCGCACTGGTCAGATACACCACGGCCACCGATTTCTGTTTCGTTCTCATAACCATCATATGGATCGAATGTCCAGTTGTTGATATTGCCGATACCTACTGTATCAATATGGCCATCGAAAGCAATGATCTTGTCGCCTGTACCCATGTAACCGATGACGTTGCCCTGTGGATCGATGACAACTTCGTCGAAGTCCAGTTTCTTCATCTCAGCAGCAATTGTCTCTACATGCGCCTTTTCATCACAGCTTTCGCCAGGATTCTTAACGATGGCACGTAAGAAAGCTGTCATATCAGCCTGATAGCCCTGTGCTACTTCTTTGATTTTGTTAAAGTCTAACATTTTTTTACCCTCCATAATGTTCATATATTGTAACGTTGCAAAATGGTTTCTCTATTTATATGTAATAACTGTCAAAGGCAGTTAAAACGAATGCTTAGTTTTCCTGAAGATCAGCAAATGGTTCTTTGTCTGTGCCGCATAAGCCTTCCCATACGATTTCACGATAACGGTCAGGATCTGTATCGCCTTCAGAAGAAACAAGAAGTACCTGAGAATTCTCATCCAGTTTCAGTGCTTCCTTGAGTTCCTTTAATTCAGGTTTTGTCATGATCGCTGCAACCAGACCCATTGTAACGGAACCGGATTCACCGGAGATAACTCTTTCGTCACCTTTCATTGGTGAGCTGTAAATACGTGTACCGTTGGCACTTACCCAATCAGGACAAGATACGAATGCATCTGCATGATTGCGAAGAATATCCCATGATACAGTGTTTGGTTCGCCGCAGGCAAGACCAGCCATGATTGTGAGCATATCGCCTGTAACATCTACGCGGCTGCCGTCACCCTTGGAAGCAGAGCGGAAGAGGCAGTCTGCAGCCTTGGCTTCAACAACTGTCATGATCGGCGGATTCTCTTTGAATCTGTTGGCGAAGTAACCAACAACTGCACCGGCCAGTGAGCCAACGCCTGCCTGAATGAAGATATGTGTTGGACGACATTCGTCAGCTTCTAACTGATGATCAGCTTCAAGTGCGAGTGTGCCGTAACCCTGCATGATCCATGTAGGAATCTCTTCGTAACCTTCCCAGGCTGTATCCTGAACCATGATGCCGTGTTCTGTTTCAGCAGCTTCCTTCGCAGCCATACGAACACATTCGTCATAGTTAAGATTCTCAATAGTAACTGTTGCATTTTCCTTTGCAATATTATTTAAACGAGTCTGTGTTGTGCCCTTCGGCATTCTGACTACGCATTTCTGTCCAAGCTTATTCGCTGCCCATGCAACGCCGCGGCCGTGATTACCGTCTGTTGCTGTGAAGAATGTTGCCTGACCGAAGTCTTCCTTGAGTTTCTCAGAAGTTAATACATCATAAGGAACTTCGCTGACATCCTTGCCGAGCTGCTGTGCCATGTATCGTGCGATTGCATAAGAACCGCCGAGAACCTTGAAAGCATTCAGACCGAATCGATAGGATTCATCCTTTACATAAAGTTTCTTAAGTCCGAGATATTCGGCCAGATGCGGAAGTCCTGTAAGAGGTGTAACTGAATACTGAGGAAAGCTCTTGTGGAAATTGTTTGCTTTCGACATCTCCTCCAGAGACATGTTAGCGACCTGTTTGTCATCGCTCTTCGGCATCTTGTTTAATACCCATTTGATTTGATTATCTGCTTTGTTAGCCATTGCTGAACCTCCATAAAACCATGCTTGATAAGTCTCATTTTGTCTCCCTGTAATCATCATAACAGATAATTTGAAAATTGCAAGAGGAAAATCAAAAAATTTTTAGGAATCAAAAAAATTTTTAGAAAGTGCTTGTGTTTTGTCTAATATAATGTTAAAATGACAATCAGAGAATATTTCTTTTGGTGAACTTGAATAAACGCGCATCCATGAGGGAGGGAAATATTTTTGTTATTGTGTAGCAAATGAGTGGAAGTCTCCCTATTTGTTAATCAAATGTCAAAACAACCCGACATAGTCTGGAAGCTGTTCGGGGGTTATGCATGATGTCCTTATCATATGCACACGATAAGAAGGAAAATACATAAAAGTATAGACTTTTAGGGAGGTAGGTGTCACAAGATGAATAGCAAAGAAGATCTTGGACGGAAGAAAGGCAGAAGGCTTTCAGCTGATGACTTATTTAACATGGAGGGTAAGCCCTCATTTTTACAGGCATTTCCATTGTCATTGCAGCATGTAGCTGCTATGATAGTAGGATGTGTTACACCGGCGATCATTGTAGCCAATGCGGCAGGTCTTTCCGATTCTGATTCAGTTATTTTGATCCAGGCAGCGTTGTTTGTTTCAGCATTGACCACATTGCTTCAGCTTTATCCGCTGTTCCATGGCAGTGCGTATGCAATCGGTTCGGGTTTACCAATGATTATGGGTATCAGTTTTGCGTATGTTCCGACGATGCAGGCTATAGCGACTCAGTATGATGTGGCGACCATACTGGGGGCACAGATAGTCGGCGGTATTGTTGCTTTATTGGTTGGTCTGTTTATTAAACAGATCAGGAAGTTTTTCCCACCGTTGATCACAGGTACGGTTGTATTTGCCATTGGTCTTTCGTTGTATCCGACAGCCATCAACTATATGGCCGGTGGTACATCCAATGAGCATTACGGTGCATGGCAGAACTGGCTGGTAGCAATTATTGTATTATGTATCGTTACATACCTGAACCATTACGGCAAAGGTATTTTCAAGCTTGCTTCTATATTAATAGGTATTATCATTGGTTACATTATCTCCATTTTCTTCGGAATGGTGGATTTCTCATCTGTAACCGGTGCATCACTGATTAGTATTCCTCAGCCGCTGCATTTTGGCATTAAGTTTGATCCGTCTGCATGTGTTGCCATCGGTTTACTGTTTGCGATTAATGCGATCCAGGCGATCGGTGACTTCTCGGCTACTACAACAGGCGGTCTGGACAGAATGCCGACGGACGAAGAGTTAAAGGGCGGTATTGTGGCTTATGGTATCAGCAATGTTGTGGGTGCGGTTTTTGGCGGTCTGCCGACGGCAACCTACAGTCAGAATGTAGGCATTGTTGCCTCTACAAAGGTTGTAGCAAGAAAGGTATTCCGTATTGCGGCAATGATTCTGCTTGTTGCAGGTCTGGTGCCTGTATTCTCAGCAGTTTTGACAACGATTCCTTATTGTGTATTGGGCGGTGCAACAATTTCTGTATTCGCATCCATCACAATGACAGGTATCAAGCTGATCACAACTCAGCCATTGGATTTCCGCAATACAACAATTGTCGGTCTGGCAATTGCCCTTGGTATGGGTGTGACACAGGCGAATGCAGCATTAGCAACATTCCCAGCTTGGGTAACAACTATTTTTGGTAAATCACCGGTTGTATTGGCGATGGTTACAGCTGTTGTGCTGAATCTGCTTCTTCCAAAGCCGAAGGGCAGTGCCGTTGAACCTGTGGAAGAAAAAGCCGAGTAAGATTTAGGTATATAAGGTAAATAAACATTTTATTTAAGTTTTAAAGAAGGAGGCAGGAATGATGCTGGTTATTGGTAATGGTAAGTTATTTACAAGAAATGATGAGATGCCCTTTGTTGAAAATGGTGCTGTTGCGATTGAGGGGACAAAGATCGCTGCTGTGGGGGAAACAGAGGCTATAAAGAAACAGTATGGGGATGCAGAATTCATTGATGCAAAGGGCGGCGTGATCATGCCGGCATTTATCAATACGCATGAGCACATTTACAGTGCGATGGCCAGAGGATTAAGTATTAAGGGGTATAATCCGAAGGGATTTCTGGATATTCTGGATGGTCAGTGGTGGACGATCGACCGCCATCTGACACTGGAACAGACGAAATACAGTGCGGTTGAAACATTGATTTCCTGTATTCGCAATGGTGTGACGACGGTTTTTGACCACCATGCAAGTTTTGGACAGATTGGCGGCAGCTTATTTACAATCGCTGATGTGGCTAAGGAATTAGGTGTTCGTGCCTGCCTCTGTTATGAGATTTCTGATCGTGATGGTATGGATAAAGCCAGAGAATCTGTTATGGAGAATGCGGAATTTATCCGTTATGCACTGAAAGATGACACAGATATGATCGCCGGTATGATGGGTATGCATGCACAGTTTACAATTTCCGATGCAACCATGGAACTGGCAGCTGCGAACAAACCGGATGAAGTCGGCTATCATATCCATGTGGCAGAAGGCATTGAAGATCTGCATGACTGTCTAAAGAAATATGGCAAGCGTATCGTGGACAGACTGATGGATTTCAACATTCTCGGTGAGAAGACGCTGCTGGGTCACTGTATTTACATTAACCCTCATGAAATGGATCTGATCAAAGATACCAACACAATGGTGGTACATAATCCGGAATCCAACATGGGCAATGCCTGCGGATGCCCGCCAACCATGGAGCTGGTTCACAGAGGTATCCTGACAGGTCTTGGTACAGACGGTTATACACATGATATGATCGAATCTTATAAGGTGGCCAATGTACTGCACAAACATCATCTTTGCGACGCCAATGCGGCATGGGGAGAAGTTCCGAAGATGCTGTTTGAGAACAATGCAGCCATTGCAAATCGTTACTTTAAGACACCCCTTGGTGTTCTGAAAGAGGGCGCAGCCGGGGATGTCATCGTTGTGGATTACAATCCACCAACACAGCTGGATGCATCCAATATCAACGGTCATATTCTGTTTGGCATGACAGGCAGAGACGTTGTGACAACGGTTGCCAACGGCCGTGTATTGATGAAAGACCGTGAGATTAAAGTAATTGACGTTGAAGAAGCAATGGCAAAATGCAGAGAAGAATCTGCAAAGCTGTGGCACAGCATCAACGGTTAATCAGATTGGGGACAGGTGCAGCATCTGTTCAAGCAGATGCTGTGGATTTAAAGGGAAGATAGAATTAAAAGAAATAGAGATTGAAAGAGAATACAGGAGGTTTTCTCATGAGTGATAGAATGACAGGTATGTCTTTTGACCAGTTAATGAATTGGGTAACAGAAGAATTAGAGAATCATGGTACGCTTTTTGGGCTTCATCGTGCTTATAAAGCGCCTGAAGAAGCGCTGACAATTTTTGGCAGAGACCTTGAGACTCCGATTGGTCCTGCAGCCGGCCCTAACAGCCAGTTAGCTCAGAATATTGCGGCTTCTTATTATGCCGGCAGCCGTTTCTTTGAACTGAAAACCGTTCAGATCATGGATGGTGATGAACTGGCAGCATGTGTCAACAAGCCATGTATCAAAGCGGATGATGAAGCTTACAACTGTGAGTGGTCTACCGAGCTTTATGTTCCTCAGGCACAGGATGAATACATTAAGGCATGGTTCCTGCTTTCCTTTATGGCAAAGGAATACGGCCTTGGCAGTATGGATGGTTTCCAGTTCAATATCAGTGTTGGTTATGATCTGGAGGGTATCAAGTCTGAGAAAGTCAACACATTCATTGAAAGTATGAAGAATGCAGCTGATACAGAAACCTTCAAAGTCTGTAGGCAGTATCTGCTGGATCATGTAAGCGAGTTCAAACATGTGACAGCAGAAGATATTGAAGCTATCAGACCGGATATTTGTAATTCCGTTACACTTTCCACACTGCATGGCTGTCCTCCGCAGGAAATCGAACGTATTGCAACCTATCTTTTGACAGAAAAGAAACTCAATACATTTATCAAATGTAACCCAACACTTCTTGGCTATGAATTTGCCAGAGAAACACTGGACAAGATGGGTTATGATTATATTGCATTCGGCCGTTTCCATTTTGAAGATGATCTTCAGTATGTGGATGCCGTTCCGATGCTGCAGCGACTGATCAAATTATCCGGCGAAATGGGTCTGGAATTTGGTGTGAAGATTACAAATACATTCCCTGTAGATGTTAAGGCAGGTGAACTTCCAAGCGAAGAAATGTACATGTCAGGTAAATCCCTGTATCCTCTGTCCATTTCACTGGCAGCAAAACTGTCACGTGAATTTGACGGCAAATTGCGTATCTCCTATTCAGGCGGTGCAGATGCTTTCAATATTGACAGAATCGTCGGATGCGGTATCTGGCCTGTAACAGTTGCCACAACGATTCTGAAACCGGGCGGCTACCAGAGATTACAGCAGATGGCAGATTCTCTTGAGGCAATGGGCGTCGGCGAATTCAAGGGTATCGATGTGGCGGCACTGAATAAACTGGCAGAAGATGCCATTACAGATGCGCATCATGTGAAACCGGCCAAATTGCCTGCATCAAGAAAATCTAATGAAACAGTTCCGCTGCTTGACTGCTATACAGCACCTTGTCAGGATGGATGCCCGATTCATCAGGAAATCCCGACTTATGTTGCATTAGCCGGTGAGGGCAAATATGAAGAAGCACTGAAAGTGATTCTGAACAGAAATGCACTGCCATTTATGACTGGTACCATCTGTTCCCATCCTTGTCAGGGTTATTGTACACGTAATTTCTATGAGAAATCCGTGCAGATCAGAAATACAAAACTGGAATGTGCTGAGCAGGCTATGGATGCTATTATAGACTGCGTATCTGTAACTGGTGATTACAGCGGCAGTGTTGCTGTCGTGGGCGGTGGTCCTGCAGGTATGGCAGCGGCTTACTATCTGGCAAGACTTGGCGCAAAGGTAACAATTTATGAAAAACGTGAACGCCTGGGCGGTGTTGTCAGCGCTATCATTCCTAACTTCCGAATTGATGACAGTGTCATTGCAAAGGATGCTGCTTTGCTTGAAAAATTAGGCGTGAAAGTTTTATATAACACAGAAGCACCTGCCGTAGATGTTTTGAAGAAAGAATATGACAGCGTAATTCTTGCTGTTGGTGCTTACAAACGCGGTGAACTCAAGCTTGAGGGCGGTGAAGCACAGAATGCACTGGCATTCCTTGAAGATTACAATCGCACAAATGGCAAGATGGCCATCGGCAAGAATGTGGTTGTCATCGGCGGCGGCAATACAGCGATGGATACAGCTCGTGCAGCAAAACGCTGTGATGGTGTTGAGCATGTGTATCTTGTTTATAGAAGAACAAAACGCTACATGCCTGCTGATGAACATGAATTAGTGTTGGCTGTAGAAGATGGTGTAGAGTTCAGAGAACTGTTGGCACCTGAGAAACTGGAAAATGGTCAGTTGATCTGCCGTGTCATGAAGCTTGGTGAACTGGATGCATCCGGTCGTGCAGGCATTGTTGAGACGGATGAAACAGTGGCTGTACCTGCAGACCGCGTGATCGCAGCTGTTGGTGAAAAAGTGCCGACAGATTTCTATGAAGCGAATGGTCTTCAGGTAGATGACAGAGGCCGCGTGAAAGTCAGCCCGACTCTGGAATCCAGTGTAGAAAATGTATATGTCATCGGTGATGGTCTGTATGGCCCATCTATCGTTGTCAAAGCAATGGCTCAGGCCATCACAGCAGCAGAAGCTATCTGCGGCCGTGAAATCTCAGGCAGCTGCGACATCGCAGCAGATCCGGCTTCCATCTATGCGAAGAAGGGTATTCTGGCTGAACCGGGTGATAAACCGGAATCCGAACGTTGCCTTGGCTGTTCAACCGTATGCGAAAACTGTGTAGATGTATGCCCGAACAGAGCCAACATCTCAATCAAGGTACCTGGTATGGCAAAAGCACAGGTCATCCACGTAGACTACATGTGCAATGAATGCGGCAACTGCAAGAGCTTCTGCCCATACGCAAGTGCACCATACCTTGACAAATTCACGTTATTTGCCAAAGAAGCCGATATGGCTGACAGCAAGAACGATGGATTTGCCGTTATCGACAAAGAAGCAGTTACAGCGAAGATTCGTTTCTTCGGAAAAGAAACAACCTGGACAAAAGGACAGGAAAGCAGCGTGCCATTCGGCCTGCTGAAAGTCATCGAAGCTGTTTGTGCAGATTATAGTTATTTACTTCCATAAAACCATATAGGCGGAGACTTCAAGTACCCTGAATCCACTTCTGCCTGTGACTTACCTCTGAAAACACGCTCATCGCGAAACGTTTTCAGAGGTAAGTCACAGGCAGAGCGGAATAGAGAAGGAAAAAGAGTCTCCGCCATTTTTATGTGTAGAAATAACTATAATCTGCACGGCAGGCGCAGGAGGGATGGAGAGTCGGAAATAACGGCAGGGGTTTTAATGTTTGGACATTCTGGCAACAATATGGTAAAAATGTCGTCTTCGCAGGTACTTTTGGGTTGAGCTGAGTCTCCAATAATGCTAAGATATACTATAAAAGTTAGATACGACGGTTCATAAGAAAGCTAAGGGACCAGAGCAGTCCCGGTGATAGACAGGAGGTTTTAGCGATGATCCATCATATGATTATGACAGCCGATGAGGCGATTGAGAAGTTAAAGTCAGGCAACATGCGGTATTTGCTGATGAACAGTAACAGTGGCAATGTGTCAGCGGCCCTGCGCAAGTTTACTTATGAGCACGGTCAACATCCCCATGCGATTATTGTGACTTGTTCGGATTCCAGAGTGATTCCGGAGACGATTTTTTCGGCGGGTCTGGGTGAGCTTTTTGTGATCCGTGTGGCGGGCAACGTCATTGATGACCATCAGCTGGGCAGCATTGAATATGCGGCCGGACATCTGGGAAGTCCTGTGGTTGTTGTGCTGGGGCATACTCATTGCGGTGCAGTTGATGCAGCCATCAACAGTGATCCGGAAGGGTATATTAAGTTTATTACAGATGAGATTAAGCTGGCGATCGGTGATGAAACCGATGATTACAAAGCTTGCTGTCTGAATGTGAAACGCAGTGTAGCTTTGATTGAGCATAGTCTGGATATTCAGCAGATTGAGGAGCAGGAAGGGTTGAGAGTCGTTGGCGCCATGTATCACATTGAAGACGGCAGCGTAGAGTTTTTATAAGAAAGAAGAGATAAAGTGAGAGAAGAACAAAAGGGTGCTGTAAAAAACAGTATCGGCCGTATTTTTATTACTGCGCTGCTGATATTGATACAGGTTGTCTGGCTTATTGAATTGTTTGTCAGGCTCAATAAGTATTCCACTGGAATTTCATTGGTATCCAGTGCGATTGCATTGATTGTGGTTATTAAAATATATGGCCGGGATATGAATTCCGCCATGAAGATGCCCTGGATGATTTTGATCATGGCATTTCCGGTGGCTGGTGTCGGTATTTACCTGTTATGCGGGCATTCCGGAGTGAATATCGGTATCCGCAAACATTTTCAGGCATTGCAGTCAGAATTGACGCCTTTATTGCCGGATAAAGAAGATGTTTTGCAGAAATTGTCGGATGAGGACAGGCAGACAGCTAATATGGCGCATTATATCAGTCATTCGGCGGGATATCCGGTGTATGACAACACGGATCTGGAATTTTATCCTGAAGCGGTTGATGGCTTTGAAGCTCAGAAGGAAGCATTGAAGCAAGCGAAGAAATTTATTTTTATGGAATACCATGCCATTGAGGATGCGCAGTCCTTTGCGGGCATGAAAAGTATTCTCTTTGAGAAGGCAAAGGAAGGTGTGGAAGTCCGTCTGATTTATGATGATGTTGGCAGTATGGGCTTTATCAATACGGATTTTGTCAAACAGATGGAAAGCCAAGGTATTCAGTGTCGAATTTTCAATAAGATTGTGCCTTTCGTCAATATGTTTATGAATAACAGGGATCACAGAAAGATTACGGTCATTGATGGACAGGTTGGTTTTACCGGCGGCTACAATCTGGCGGATGAATATTTCAATATTACCCATCCTTATGGCCTTTGGAAAGATACCGGTGTGCGGATGGAAGGAGATGCTGTACGGAGTCTTACAGTTATGTTTCTTGAAATGTGGAATGCCATTAAGAAGACGGACACGGATTATACGGCATATTTTCCGGAGATTACATATACAGCAAAGCAGACAGGCTATGTACAGCCTTATGCAGATAATCCACTGGACGATGAGCATACCGGAGAAAATGTTTATATGAATGTTTTGAACAGTGCACGGGAATATGCGTATTTCATTACACCGTATCTGCTGATCAGTGATGAAATGAAAAAGGCTTTTACTCTGGCAGCCAGAAGAGGCGTGGATGTGCGGATTATCACACCGGGCATACCGGACAAGAAGTTTGTTTATCAGGCAACACGTTCTTATTACAACAGACTTGTAAAAAAGGGTGTGCGGATTTTTGAGTATACGCCGGGATTTTGCCATGCCAAACAGTGCGTATCGGATGATAAGGCAGCGGTTGTGGGTACCATCAATCTGGATTACAGAAGTTTATATCATCACTTTGAAAATGCGGCAGCTTTTTATCATAAGGACGCAGTTGCGGGTGTGAAGGCGGACTTCGACCATCTTTTTGAAGAATGCCATGAAGTGACAGAGCAATATCGAAGCCATCGTTCAACAGCATTGAGAATTGGGCAGTGTATTCTGAGATTATTTGCGCCGCTTCTGTAAGGTGCGTCTACCATTTTTATAGAATTTATATATGTGAAGAGGTAAATTAAGGGGCGATAACAACGATCGAATTAGATAGAAATAATGGAATCTCAGATGAAGACGATGCTTTAGAGCGTTTAATACATTTATATGGTCAGGACATTCTGGCCTCACCAGGTATGCAGTCGGAGAAAAATTTCAGGCAGCATGGCAGAATGTCGGTGTATGAACATTCCCTGGCGGTGGCCAGGATGTGTCTGAGAATTGCGAAATATTTTCCGGGAGAAGTGGATATGCGTTCTCTGGTGAGAGGTGCCCTCCTGCATGATTATTTCTTATACGATTGGCATATACCGGATGAAAGTCATAAATGGCATGGCGTTACCCACGCGGGAGACGCCTTGAAGAATGCCAGGCGGGATTTTGAATTGAATGAGATTGAGCAGGACATGATACGAAAGCATATGTTTCCGCTGAATCCAGTCCCGCCGAAATATCGGGAGAGCTGGATTCTATGTATGGCGGATAAGATATGCGCCTCAAAAGAGACAGTTAAAAGACATTAGAATTAGCATATATTCGTGTAAAAATCAACGAATATATGCTATAAAATATTAGTTTTTATCCTTAATATTCCCGCTTTTTGCGTTCATAATCAACATTTGCAGTCGGTTTTCGATGTTGGCAAAGCTGACATCCGGATCATAGTCCAATGGCAGGATCTGTGCATCCGGGTACATTTCTTTCAGGCGTTTGCTGATGCCTCGGCCTACAACATGGTTTGGCAGGCAGCCAAATGGCTGAAGGATGACAAAGGAACGGCAGCCGTCTTTGGCATGGTGCAGGATTTCTCCCGGAATCAGGACGCCTTCGCCGGCATCAAATGTATGATTGATGATCGGGTCGCTGGCTTTGACAAGGTCAGGCATTCGGCAGGCCGGTGTATAGAGGGGATGCTTTTTGGCGATAGCATCTGCCATATTGTGAGCCATGTCGAAAACAGTGTCTACTGTCGAAAACCAGATTTTTTTGTTTAAAGGTTTCTTTAATTTATATTCTTTAATCTGCGCATCCAGATAGAAATAGGATTTCTGGATGACGTCTGTCATGTGGGCTTCAATGATTTCGAAGCCGTTATGTTCCAGATAATCTTCAATATCGTGATTGGCACCCGGATGGAAGTTCAACAGGTATTCACCGACAATCAGGACCCGCGGACGACGGTTGGTGCGGTCATATTTTACCTGGTTCATCAGGTCAATAGCCTTTTTAAAGCCTTTTTTCAGACCGCTGATACCGTGAAGCTCAAGGCCTTCCACAACGGCATCCATACCTTTTTCAAAAGCACGGTTAGTGCTGCCGGCCACCTTTTCATAAGGTCGGATTTTGCGCAGCAGTTCTTCCAGTACGTCAATCACAGGCAGAGCAAAAGCCAGACGGATGGCGGAACCAAGGCTCATTCGGAAGCCGGGATGCATATTGTGGTAGTCTACATCATCGTTGGTCAGAATCGGCACATCATGGAATCCGGCGTCATCAAGGGCTTTGCGAAGAAGGGCACTGTAATGGGTCAGACGACAGTCGCCGATATATTTGCCCATACCGATGGCCACTTCTTTGCCGTCGTATTTGCCGCTCTTTAATGCAGCTAGTGCTTCACCGATCACAATCTGACAAGGGAAACAGATGTCGTTGTGGACATACTGTTTGCCAAGGCGGATGGCTTCTTCACGGCCGATTTCCAGTGGTTCTGCCTGAATATGCTGTCCTCGCATGGCGGCTGACATAATTCGACAGAAAGCATGGGAGGTATTCGGAACAAGGACAATCTTTTTGCGGCAGTCTTCTTTGGTGAATTTCACCGGGTAAGGGTCTTCCAACGGGTGAATATCCAGTTTCGGATGAATGGCATGGTTCATGCTGACCGTTTCTGTAAAAGAACGGACACGGATACGCAGCGGACCCTGGATATCACTTTCGTCCAGTTTCAGAACCAGCGGTGTCTTGCCGGAAATTTCCTTCATCAGGCGAATGATTTCATCGGAAAGGTAAGCGTCATGTCCGCAGCCGAAGCTGACAATCTGCACATATTCCAGATGTGGATTTCTGGCAGCCAGAATAGCAGTGGATAGCATGCGGGCATGATAATTATTGACAATATCCAGTCGGCTCATGCTCAAATCCACATGGTCGGCTTCTTCCAGAGAATCTGCCGTCAGCACCGGAATGCCGAGACTTGTAAACATTTCCGGAAGGTCATGGTTCACAAGGGCATCGTTCTGATACGGCCTTGAGGCCAGAATAACAGCATAGCTGCCATTGGCAGTGACTTCATCAAGGACAGCTTTTCCTGCCCGATGCATTTCATCATGAAACTGTTTTTCAGCGGCATCGGCGACGTTAATGGCCTGTCGGGTTTCTGCCGGGGAAATGCCGAAAGTCTTCTCCATATAGCCGGTGAGCTGACGGTTTCTGTCCTCGCGCTTGTACCAGTGGAAAAGTGGTGCGTCAAATGGTATATGCCAACGCTTTTCAGGGTTATCGGAGTTACGGATGACAATCGGATAGCCTTTGACGATGGCACACATAGATTCGCTGGTGCTCTCTGTATTTTCAGATGTTACTGTTGTGATGGATGGCATGAAAATACGATCCACACCTTTTTTTACCAGATTGCGCAGATGACCGTGTACCAGTTTAGCTGGGAAGCAGACGGTATCGGAAGTGACTGCGGACAGTCCGTCTTCGTAAATTTTGCGTGTGCTCAGATCGGACAATTGAATCTTAAATCCCAGAGCACGCCAGAAGGTGGTCCAGAATGGCATGGTTTCCCAATAGGAAAGCACCCGGGGCAGACCGATGGTGATGTCACGTTCTTTAGCAGCTTTCGGATAAGGGTAGTCTTTAAACAACAGTTCCTGTCGAAGTTTGAAGAGATTTGGTGTCTGTTCACGGGATTTCTTTGCATCTGCAAGCTGCTGTCGGACAGAAGCATCCTTCGGATCACCGAGGATTTCGCCGCGTTCGCACCGGTTGTTGGTTACCCAGGAATTGCCGTTGGAAAAACGGACAATGGTTCGTTTACAATGGTTGGCACAGAACGGGCAAGGGGCGTTGGCTTCTTGTGTATAGGAAAAATCAGCCATACCGTCAATGCCGATAAATGTTTTGGCTGGGTGATTCTGTTCAAAGCGTTTCTTAGTAATGAGAGCAGCGCCGATGGCACCCATAATGCCGGGATAAGGGGCACGGATGACTTCACGACCGGTGTACTGCTCAAGGGCACGAAGTACGGCATCATTTCTGAATGTACCGCCCTGGACAACAATCTTGTCGCCCAGACTGTCCAAATTGGAGATTCGGATAACCTTTGTAAAAACATTTTCAATGATGGAACGGCACAGGCCGGCCATAATATCTGCAGATTGTTTGCCGTTTCGCTGCTCCGTGACAATGCTGCTGTTCATGAAAACCGTACAGCGGCTGCCAAGAGAAGCCGGATGTTTGGATGAAAAAGCGGCTTCGGCAATTTCTTCCACAGGAATATGTAAAGATGAAGCAAAGTTTTCAAGGAAGGAACCGCAGCCTGAGGAGCAGGCTTCGTTGACAACAATATTGGTGATAATGCCGTTGTCGATCCAGATGGCTTTCATATCCTGACCGCCGATATCAAGGATAAATGTGGCATCTTTGATATACTTGTCGGCAGCCCGGGCGTGGGCAACGGTTTCCACAACATGGCATTCTGTGCTGAAAGCTTTTGAAAACAGCAGTTCGCCGTAGCCTGTTGTACCTGCGGCAATGATATCCAGTTTGGCACCAGCCTTTTCGTAGCGGTCATGGATGGTCAACAAGGCTGTCTTGGCAATAGTCAGCGGATCACCTTCATTTGGTGCATAAAAAGAATCGAGAATATTTTCATCCTCATCCATCAGCACAAATTTCGTGGTCGTACTGCCGGAATCAATGCCAAGATAAGCATGGACCGTTTCGCCCTTTTGCGGTACATAAGGTGTAAATTCCGGGAGTTGATGGCGTTCATTAAATGCACGATGTTCTTCTTCGGATTCGAAAAACAGCGGACCATCTGCAGAAGCTTGCAAATGGGCACGAAGTTCCGGATTCTCCAACAGCTCAAGATAATGTTTTGGCATATACCATGAAGAATTGCCTGCAAACATACCGTCCAGAGAAAGAGCTGCGCCATAGGCAATCATAATCTCAGGATGGGTTGGACGCAGTGTTTCCTCTGGTGTGAGGCCAAGACGTTTTGCAAAAACATTTACCAGTGTTGGGTTAAAGGTCAGCGGACCACCCTCAAAAACAACAGGTTTCTGGATATCCAGACCCTGAGCCAGACCGCCGATGGTCTGTTTGGCGATAGCGTGGAAAGAAGACAGCGCCAGATCCTGGCGGGAAATACCCTGATTCAGCAGGGGCTGGATATCTGTCTTGGCATAAACACCACAGCGGCCGGAAATATCATAAATGCAGCTGCCCTGAGAGGCCAGTTCATTGAATTCTTCTACAGGTACCTTTAGTATAGAAGCAATTTCATCGATAAAAGCGCCTGTGCCGCCGGCACAACTGCCATTCATACGCATATCCGCTACATTCAGCGTCTGTGTGGCCGGGTCACGGCGGAAGAAAATCATCTTTGCATCCTGACCGCCCAGTTCGATGGCGGTTCCCACATTGTCATATTCTTTCTGGAGGGCGATGGAATTGGCAACAACCTCCTGAATATAGCAGCAGCCAAGAGCTTCAGCCAGATGCTTGGCACCGGAGCCTGTCAGGGCCAGACGGATACGGGCATTTGGAAATTTATCCTCAAAAAATGCCAGGGCATCCTGTACACTCTGGGCCTGGGCTGCGTTGTGGCGTTTATAATTAGATAATAAAATTTCATGCTTTTCGGGATTGATGGCAACGATTTTGGTGGTTGTGGAACCTACATCAATACCAACGAAAAGCTGTGTATCATTTGTAGTAAGATTAGACATGATAAGACTCCTATATCTTTTAACTTTCGGGATCCATTTGCGAATCCTGGTGTGGAATCAGATTCTGCTGGACGCGGGTCAAAAGCGTGAGCAGGATTTTTTTCTCATTTTCAGAGAGGCCTTCTGACATATGGTCGAAGACATGCGTCATATGGGCTTCTGCATTGCAGCAAATATTCTTTCCTGCCACAGTTAATGCAACAATTTTGATGCGCTTGTCATCAATGCTTTGGGTGCAGGTGACAAAATCTTTCTTCTGCAGCCGTTTAACAAGACCGACGGTGGTGGACTGTCCAATCTGCAGCTGTTTTTCAAGTGCTTTAAGTGTAAGTGTGTGCGTACCATCAGGGGCATGATTCAGCGCCTGGAGCAGATAAATCTGAGAAACCGTCAGGTCCATTTCACGGAGCTTGTTGTTGGCTTCTTTTTCCATAGCACAGTGAATATGTCGAATCAGGGGGACACATTGTTCTGTATAAGTCATGCGATTTTCCTTTTTATTTGGAGGGTGCGAAACTTCAGGTGCTTTGAAAAATCTGCTAATCAGCTGTTCACAGCAAGCACGTTCACACTGCCTAACATTGGCAACGGTACATAAGGTGCTAAAGGACAGCGCCTAAGTACCGGCCATGTTAGAAGCACCTGCTGTGAACGGCTGATTAGCAGATTTTATCCAAGGAAGTTGAGTTTCGCAACTGGCTAAAGACCTAAAATATGTATTTGTAGGTTGAATAGGTTAATATTTCATTATAAAGATTTAAATATAATGTAAGCATGATGAGTATAGCATTTCCGGATGAAAAATTCAATAGCATGGCATTGAATGAAGGGCGAAAAACTGTTAAGAAATGGTTAAGAAATGCTTTAGATGGAGAGAATATCTGATATAATGGGGTGATAATATGTCTTATGAAAGGTTGTATGTGCGGTTGATTTCCGGCAGGCGCTTATGATGCAGTTGGTACATGGCGGTGTTGGATGACGTTTTATTGATAAGTTGATGGAGGATTTTGAATGGAGTATAGACAAAATGACTGGTCGATTCTTGGGTTTGGGTGCATGCGGTTCCCGAAAAAGGGTGGCAGTGTGGATATGAAGGAAACAGAGCGGGAGCTGGCCTATGCCATTGCGCATGGCGTGAATTATTTTGATACGGCTTACATTTATCGCGGCAATGAAAAGGTGTTGGGGGAGTTGGTGGCAAAGAATCACTGGCGGGCGCAGATTCAGATTGCCACAAAGATGCCGCACTATCTCATTCACTCTATAGATGAGTTGGAGAAGCTTTTTTGTGAACAACTAAAGCGTTTGCAGACGGATTATGTGGATAACTATCTGATGCATATGCTGCCGGATGTGCATATCTGGAAGAAATTAGTCCGGATGGGGATTCTTGACTGGATCAATGAGAAAAAGGAAAACGGGCAGATTCGTCGGATTGGATTTTCCTACCACGGCAACAGTCAGAATTTTATAGCGCTTTTGGATGCCTATGATTGGGAATTTTGTCAAGTCCAGTATAATTATATGGATATTCACAACCAGGCCGGTGCGGAAGGTGTTGCTTATGCAGCGAAAAAGGGCATTCCGGTGATTATCATGGAACCGCTGAGGGGCGGCAGGCTGGTCAACGGTTTGCCGAAAAAGGCTAAGGATTTGTTTGCGGCAGCCGAACCGAAGCGCAGTCCGGCAGAATGGGGGCTTCGCTGGCTCTGGAATCAGCCGGAGATTAGTGTTGTGCTGTCTGGCATGAACAGCATGGCAATGATTCAGGAAAATATACGGATTGCAGATACAGTGAAAGTCGGAGAAATGACAGAAACCGATGGTGCGATGTTTGAAGATGTCAGAAATGCTGTGAATGAGAAGATGAAAGTACCTTGTACTGGTTGCGGTTATTGTCAGCCCTGCCCATATGGCGTTGATATCCCAGGGGCATTTAGATGCTATAATGTGCGTTATACCGATAACTTTTTTACAGGGATGCGGGAGTATCTGATGTGTACGACTTTCAGGGCAGAACGAACCAATGCGTCTTTGTGCAGACAATGCGGCAAATGCGAACAGCATTGTCCGCAGGGGATTGCTGTCCGCAAAGAATTAAAACAGGTGGTTCGTCATATGGAGAACCCGGTTTATAAAGTTATTGCATTTTTTGCCAAAGACATGTTTAAAAAATAAAGTTATTCTGCGATTTCATGCATTGCCCGAATAGCCGTATCAATTTCAGCTTCGGTGTTAAAACATGAAAAGCTGAAACGCACGGCCCCCTGTTTCTCTGTGCCAAATGTTTTGTGCATCAGGGGTGCACAGTGGGCACCGGCACGGACACAGATTTCGTAGTCTTCCCAGAGAATATCGCTGACGGAGGCAGAACTCATATTGCCGATGTTCAGTGAGATAATCGGTGTACGAAGAGGTGCATCTATATCACCGTATAGTTTCAAATCAGAAATGTCGGAAATACCATTTACAAAGCGGCGGGACAGAGAAATCTCTTTAGCATGAATGTTTTTGACACCAGTCGATAGAATATAATCCAATCCGGCATTCAGTCCGGCGATACCGTGCCCGTTTAATGTGCCGGCTTCTAATGCTGTGGGCATATCTGTCGGATGCTGTCTGTCGAAACTGTGGATACCGCTGCCGCCGGACTTCAAAGGCGAAAGAGTTAAGCCTTCACGGACATAGAGACCGCCGGTTCCCTGAGGACCGAAGAGCCCTTTGTGTCCGGTAAAACAGAGAATGTCAATGCCCATTTTTACCACATTGATAGGCAGACTTCCGGCTGTTTGCGAAGCATCCACAATCAGCAGCAGTCCATGTTTTTTTGCAAAATTCGACACAAAAGCCAAATCTGTGACGTTTCCGGATAAATTGGAAGCGTGAGTCAGGACGATGGCGGATGTGTTGGATTTTACGGAAGATTCCAGTAAATCATACCGGATACGGCCTTTTTTGTCAGCCGGGATAATGGTTAGTTCAGTGCCTTCTTTTTCTTTCAGATAGAGTGGACGAAGGACAGAATTGTGTTCGCATGCGGTTGTGATAACATGTTCACCGGGATGGATAGCGCCATGAATGGCAATGTTCAGGGCTTCCGTGGCATTGCATGTAAAAGCAATGCGGGATGGGTCCGGTGTGCCAAAGAGTGCAGCCAGTTTTTCGCGGGTATCATAAATAAGCCGGGAGGCGTTCAGGGTCGGGGCATGAGCGCCTCGACCGGCATTGCCGATGGTATTAAAAGAGCGGAAGACGGCTTCTGCCACTTGAGGCGGCTTTAGAAATGAAGTGGCCGATGAATCCAGATAAATCACACTAAATCCCTCCTTTTTGCAGCTGTCAGTGCGGCACCCAGAGCACCGGCATATCTGGCAAATGCGTCGGTTTCAACCTTGTGTTCGAGTTTGTCGGAAAGTGTCTGAATAAAATAAGGACTTTCACAGAGACCGCCGGTAAGAACAATATTTTCTTCAACACCGAAGCGTGCTGCCAGATTGGCAACCCGGTTGGCAACGGAGTGAATGACACCGGCCGCGATATCTTCACGTTTCTCACCGGAGCCGATGTGGCTGATAACTTCTGATTCTGCAAAAACCGTACACATGGCGCTGATAGCCAGAGGCTGTCCTTTGGCTGCCAGTTCATACATTTCATTCAAATCAGCTCCCAGACGGGTAGCCATGACTTCGATGAATTTGCCGGTACCGGCGGCACATTTGTCGTTCATTAGAAAATCTGCCACCTGTCCGTCAACAACTTTGATCATTTTGGTATCTTGTCCGCCAACATCGATAATGGTCATATTTTTCTTAAAAATGGCCCATCCACCTTTGCCGTGGCAGGTGATTTCCGTAACAATTTTGTCAGCATAATCTACACAGATACGGCCGTAGCCGGTGGCAACGCAGCGCATGTCATCTGCATAGCCCCGGCTTTTGAGCTGTTCCAGAATGGCATTGGCGGTTTCGCGTCCATTCCATCCTGTGGGCAGTACAAAATAATCTTCAATTTTACCCTCTTTCAAAACAACCGTTTTAGAAGCGGTCGAACCGATATCAATACCGGTAAAATAAACAGGTGTTGTATTCATTGATTTATTATTTCTCCAATGTTTCAAGAAAAGCTTCCAGACGGGTACGAATCTGGCCTTTATCCGCCTGGGAATAATCAGTTTCAATCATCAGGTAGGATTTTCCTTTATTTGTTACAGTCTGTTTCACATAGTGGGATTCGATATTATAAGTATGACAGGCCTGAAGGATAATTTCGATGACGCCGTCTACCTGATATTCGTCAATCATTTCGTCAATATACTGCATACGGCTGTTGTTCGGGCTCATAACAGAGCAGTTGATATTGAGGTATTTTTTCGCAAGGGCGTCATAAATCGGCATATTTTCGTCAACCGGTTCTACTTTTTCACGGGTACCGTTGCAGCAGTCGAAAGCTACCACATCTGCGCCGAGTTCCTCAACGGTTTTGATAATTTTGTCACGGACACCGCTGTTTGGACATCCTGTAATCAGGAGTCTCGGACGATCACTTGCTTTACCTTTATAATTAGCTTCCCAGTCTGTCAACACTTCTTTTGTGCGTTCCTCGATAATAGCAATACGTTCTTTGAGATTAAAATTAAAACCAAGACCGTCCAGGCGGGTACCCATCTCATAACCGCTGATTGGTGCAGGATTCAGTTTGCCCAGTTCAAGGAAACCAAGCATGGCGCGGCGTTCGTGATTTTTCAGACGGATGGCATCACGAATGTCTTCTTCCGTAATGGTGATATGGTAAAAATCTTCCAGTTTTTCTTTTAGACGGATGACTTCCTCGGTCCAGGAACGGAGCGCTGCGTCGTCTCTGGAGTGCGGCAGCTGCATAACGTAAGTTTCTTTTAACTCGTTCATCAGTTCAAACATCTTGCGCTTGCCGTCACAGGTGGTTTCACCCACAATGAAATCTGAAAAATAGAAATAAGGACATGTGTCTGTCAGTGCGAAACCGTAGCTGGCTTTGATCAGCGGACAGAGATTGCGAGGCAGTTTCGTCTCGGCAGCAGGAATCGGTTCATCGCTGGAAGCGCATAAAGGCGCAGCGGCAGCACCGGCAGCCATCAGAAGTTCCTGAGGAACAAAAGAGCAGTAAACCCCCACGATACGGCCGCCATTGTCTTTGATTTCTTTCATCTTCATAAAGCCGGATTTGCGAGCTTCAGCGTAGGTTTCAAAATTAGCTGGTAAATTCAACATTGTAAAATTCTCCTTTGGTGAATTGTTTTCATAATTGCCTGATAAGTATCATGAAAAGTTACTGTTTATAGCAATGTTCTAAGTATTTTATAAACTCACAAACGTAGTCTTTTAAAATAAAATCCTTATGATAGATGATATAAAATTCTCTACCGGCGATATGTCCCGGCAGTTCGAACTGCAGTAGTCTTTTGGCATCGATATAGTCATGGACGGCTTTTTCGGAGACGATGGAGACGCCGAGGCCGCCGGCAACAAGGTTTTTGATGGCTTCCTGATCATTGATGCGGGCAGCAATATGGAGTTTATCTTCGGGAATGCCGATTTTTTCGAGAAAAGCAGAAGCCGATTTGCCGGTGCCGCTGCCCTGTTCACGTAAGATGACAGGCTGCTCCTGAAGGACCTTCTCAAGGGAAAAGCTGCCAGTATCCTTCATTTCCAGAAAATAGTCAGTGACAGGTGCAATCAGAACCAGATGATCCTGATAAAACTTTTTGAAAACAAGCTGTTCGTCATCGGTTTTCATGCCCACAAGGCCCAGATCATAACTGCCTTTATGAACAGCATCAATAATGCCGCGGCTGTCGCTCTGGGTAACAACAAAATAAATATCATCGTGGCTTTTGCCGAATGTCGGCAGTACTTCCGGAAGAATGTAGGCGGATGGAATTGTAGAAACGCCAAGACGAATCACCTTGGAACCGTGACCGTTCCAGCGGCTGACCATGTCATCTCTGAGTTTCAGAATGTTTTGGGCACATTCAAAAAGTTCCATGCCTCGAGGGGTGACTTCAAAGCTTTTGGCTGTGCGTACGATGAGCCGTGAATTTAATTCTTCCTCCAAAATTCGGATATGAGTGCTGATGGTGGGTTGTGAGATGCCCAGTTCTTCGGCTGCTTCCGTGAAACTTCTGCAGCGGACAACGGAGATAAAAGAGTGCAATTGTTTAAAATCCATAGGGGCCTCCTGTAATCGTATATAAGTCGTTAGTAACAGTATACAATTTATTATTATAAAAGGCAATGAATATATTTAAAATATTGATAAAACGCGTCGAAAATGTTGTCGAAATGGGTGAAGGACTGCCATTTAAACGGTTTATAATGTAGGGTAATAAATAATACTTTTACAATTAATTACAATTCTGGAAAAAAAGCTTGTGAATAGGTACGACCTATGTCTATAATAGTAATTAAAATAAGGAGGATTTTATCATGCCACAGAGAACAGACATTCATAAAGTACTTATTATTGGTTCTGGTCCGATTATTATCGGTCAGGCCTGCGAATTCGATTATTCAGGCACTCAGGCCTGCAAGGCATTGAAAAAACTGGGTTATGAGATTGTTTTGGTCAATTCCAACCCTGCAACTATTATGACAGATCCTGAGACAGCGGATGTGACGTATATTGAACCGTTGAATGTGGAACGTCTGGAAGAGATCATTGCAAAGGAACGTCCGGATGCGCTTTTGCCGAATTTGGGTGGACAGTCCGGTCTGAATTTGTGTGCAGAGCTGAATAAGGCCGGTATTTTGGATAAATATCATGTAAAAGTTATTGGCGTACAGGTGGATGCCATTGAGCGTGGTGAAGACCGTATTGAATTTAAGCATGCGATGGACAAACTTGGTATCGAGATGGCGAGAAGCGAGGTCGCTTACAGTGTGGAAGAGGCCCTTGCTATTGCAGATAAACTGGATTATCCGGTGGTCCTTCGTCCGGCTTATACAATGGGTGGCGCCGGCGGCGGCCTTGTTTATAATAAAGAAGAATTAAAGACTGTTTGTGCCAGAGGTCTTCAGGCCAGTCTTGTGGGCCAGGTTCTTGTAGAAGAGTCCATTCTTGGATGGGAAGAACTGGAACTGGAAGTTGTCCGCGATAAAGATAACAACATGATTACGGTATGTTTTATTGAGAATATCGACCCTCTGGGTGTGCATACCGGCGATTCTTTCTGTGCAGCACCAATGCTGACAATCTCTGAAGAATGCCAGAAACGTCTTCAGGAACAGGCTTATAAGATTGTTGAATCTGTTGAGGTTATTGGTGGTACAAACGTACAGTTTGCTCATGATCCTGTGACAGACAGAATTATTGTTATTGAGATTAATCCACGTACATCACGTTCATCTGCTCTGGCTTCTAAGGCCACAGGTTTCCCAATCGCTCTTGTGTCTGCAATGCTGGCAACAGGCTTGACACTGAAGGATATTCCTTGCGGAAAATATGGTACCTTGGACAAATATGTACCGGATGGAGACTATGTGGTTATCAAGTTTGCACGCTGGGCTTTTGAGAAATTCAAAGGCGTTGAAGATAAGCTTGGCACACAGATGCGTGCGGTCGGTGAAGTTATGAGTATTGGAAAGAACTACAAAGAGGCCTTTCAGAAAGCCATCCGAAGTCTTGAAACAGGCCGTTACGGTCTTGGTCATGCAAAGAATTATAATACCATGACAAAGGAAGAACTTTTACATTTGCTGATTAATCCGACAAGTGACCGTCATTTTATTATGTACGAAGCTATCCGCAAGGGTGCAACAACAGAAGAGATTTTCAATCTGACCAAGGTGAAGACATACTTTATTGAGCAGATGCGTGAATTGGTTGAGGAAGAGGAAGAAATCCTTAAGTCCAAAGGTCATCTGCCGGCAGATGCACTTTTGATCCAGGCAAAGAAAGATGGCTTCTCTGATAAATATCTGAGCCAGCTGCTGGAGATTCCAGAGGAAGAAATCCGCAATCACAGAATTAGCCTTGGGGTTGAAGAAGCATGGGAAGGTGTTCATGTCAGTGGTACAAAAGACAGCGCGTATTATTATTCCACTTACAATGCCCAAGACAAGAATCCTGTGTCTGAGGCAAAACCGAAGATTATGATTCTCGGTGGCGGTCCAAACAGAATTGGTCAGGGTATCGAGTTTGACTATTGCTGTGTACATGCAGCTCTTGCCTTAAAGAAGCTTGGTTTTGAGACCATTATTGTCAATTGTAATCCGGAAACTGTTTCTACTGATTATGACACATCTGACAAGCTTTATTTTGAGCCGTTGACACTGGAAGATGTTCTCAGCATTTATAAGAAAGAAAAACCATTGGGCGTGATTGCCCAGTTTGGCGGTCAGACACCACTGAATCTGGCAGCAGAACTTGAGAAAAATGGCGTAAAGATTCTTGGTACAGCACCTGCAGTCATCGATCTTGCAGAAGATCGTGATCTGTTCCGTGCCATGATGGAAAAACTTGACATTCCGATGCCTGAATCCGGCATGGCAACAACCGTTGATGAAGCACTGGAGATTGCAAATAAGATTGGTTACCCGGTTATGGTACGTCCTTCCTATGTTCTTGGCGGCCGCGGTATGGAAGTTGTCTATGATGATGAGAGCATGGTCGGCTATATGGCAGCTGCAGTTGGTGTGACACCGGACAGACCAATCCTGATCGACCGTTTCCTGAATCATGCTACAGAATGTGAGGCAGATGCCATCAGCGATGGTACACATGCCTTTGTACCGGCTGTTATGGAGCATATTGAACTGGCCGGTGTTCATTCCGGTGACTCTGCTTGTATCTTGCCTTCTGTGCATATTTCACCTGAAAATGTGGCAACCATCAAGGAATATACAAGAAAGATTGCTGAGGAAATGCATGTCAGGGGCCTGATGAACATGCAGTACGCCATTGAGAACGGCAAAGTGTATGTTCTGGAAGCCAATCCGAGAGCATCCCGTACAGTGCCGCTTGTATCCAAAGTCTGCAATATCCGTATGGTGCCGTTGGCAACAGATATTATTACATCAGAATTAACAGGTCGTCCGTCACCTGTTCCGGAATTGAAAGAGCAGAAGATTCCATATTATGGTGTCAAGGAAGCTGTCTTCCCATTCAATATGTTCCCGGAAGTAGATCCTGTTCTCGGACCGGAAATGCGATCAACCGGTGAGGTACTTGGATTATCCGAGTCCTACGGCGAAGCCTTTTTCAAGGCGCAGGAAGCTGCATCTCTGAAACTGCCGTTGGAAGGCACAGTTTTGATCTCTGTGAATAAGAAAGATAAGCCAGAAGTCGTGGATGTGGCAAAGCGCTTCCATGAAGACGGCTTTAAGATTATTGCAACAGGAAAGACCTGTGATCTGTTGAATGAATCCGGTATTCCAGCTGAAAAGGTGAAGAAACTTTATGAAGGACGTCCGAACATTCTGGATATGATCACGAATGGCAAGATTGACCTTGTAGTTAATTCACCGGCAGGCAAAGAAAGTGTGCATGATGACAGTTATCTTCGTAAAGCCGCCATTAAGGCGAAGATTCCATATATGACAACCATCGCAGCAGCGAAAGCAACCGCTGAGGGCATTGGTTATGTGAAAGCACATATGGAAGAAAATAATGTAGTTAAATCACTGCAGCAGATGCACAGTGAAATTCAATAAAAATATTGGCAAAACATTTAAGTTTTAAGAACTGCCCGGCTATGTGTTTAAAAAGACATTTGGCCGGGCAGTTCTCTCGTGAGACTGTCACATTCTCTCAATAAATTCTTCTAAATTCTGACAGCGCGCGGCATTTCTGGACCATTGCTTGAGAGTATCAAGATGAGTCTCAGATGTAATCCGTTCCCGGATATCATCAGGAATGCAACCAATTTCAGAAAGAAGTTCAAGGATATCTTCAATTCGGGACAGTCATTGCGATATCCAAGGAAAAGCGCACCGCTGAGGGTTGTAATCGTCAACAGACCGGGGGCTGAATAGTTCGTCCCATTAATTGCATTGTAAAGGGATAGTGCTTCTGATGGGGAATTAAAAATCTGTTCGAACAGACTGGATAAAAAAGTTCTGTTCAGTGATTGAGAAGTTGCTGAAGCAGACAAGGATGCTGCGTAAGCAGCGGTATCTGCAGTTTTATCAGGTGTAAAGGTGGATGGCTGCCATTGTGCCATAAAATCTACCTCCATTTTACCATAAAACGAATTCATATACGAGTAATAAAAAACTTCAAAATATGATGCGCATCGTGTAAAAACATCATAACACATCAAAAACAAACTTCTCCTGAACGGAAATAGCAGCAATTTCGATTCCATCCTTAAATCATTTTGGGTCTTTATTTAGAAGATGCAGTATCTGTATAGATGAAGCTTATATAATGCAATAATAATTTTGAAAAAACAGAGTCTTCTATTGACATTATCTCTATCTGTGGTATACTTAAATTAACATATGAATAAATGAACATATAAATGATTAAAAATAAATAATATATTCAAAGGAGATTTTATTATGAAGAAGACGTATAAGATTGATGTGGATTGTGCCAACTGTGCGAACAAGATGGAAGATGCAGCGAATAAGACAGCCGGTGTGAAGAATGCGGTTGTCAACTTCATGGCACTGAAGATGAGTGTTGAATTTGAAGAGGGTGTAGCGCCGAAGGATGTCATGCAGGAAGTATTGAAGAACTGCAAGAAGGTTGAGGACGATTGTGAGATTTTCCTTTAAGACAGAATGAATACGGAAGTTGTGAGATACCAGGATTGGATGCGTCTGACCCTGGTATCCTGCCCTAGAGTTTGAAGTTTGTTATAGATAGTATGACTGAATAAAGGAAGGTGAGCTGTGTGAATAAGAAGCAGAAAAAGGTTTTGACAAGAATTATTATAGCAGCTGTTTTGATGATTGCTTTTTCTTTTCTTCCGGTTGAAGACTATACGGCGTTTGTTTTATTTCTGATTCCGTATCTTGTCATTGGATATGATATTCTGATCAAGGCCGGCAAGGGCATTAAGAATCATCAGGTGTTTGACGAGAATTTTCTGATGGCGGTAGCAACCGTAGGCGCGATTGCCCTTGGTGATTATCGTGAAGGTGTTGCTGTTATGCTGTTTTACCAGATTGGCGAGCTGTTCCAGAGCTATGCTGTGGGCAAGAGTAGAAGGAATATCAGTGATCTGATGGATATTCGTCCGGATTATGCGAATATCGAGCGTGACGGTGAGATTGAGGAAGTGGACCCGGATGAAGTTGAGATTGGCAGTATCATCGTTGTCAAGCCGGGTGAGAAAGTGCCTATTGATGGCGTGATCATTGAGGGAACCACCACATTGAATACAAGTGCACTGACAGGAGAGAGCGTGCCGAGAGATGCATCGGAAGGTGATGAAGTGATCAGCGGTTGTATCAATATGACGGGTGTTCTCAGAATTAAGACAACGAAGGAATTTGGTGAGTCGACGGTTTCGAAGATTCTGGATATGGTGGAGAACGCAAGCTCAAGAAAGTCCCGTTCAGAGAACTTTATTTCCAAGTTTGCCAAATATTATACACCGGCTGTATGCTATGGTGCGTTGGCGCTGGCAGTGCTTCCGCCGATTGTCAGGATGCTTTTTATGGGTTTTTCACCGGAATGGGGAGATTGGATCATGCGAGCGTTGACATTCCTTGTCATCAGCTGCCCGTGTGCCCTTGTTATCAGTATTCCGCTTAGCTTTTTCGCCGGTATCGGCGGTGCCAGCAATGCAGGTGTCCTTGTAAAGGGTTCTAATTATCTGGAGACACTGGCCGGAACGAAATATGTTGTATTTGACAAGACAGGTACAATGACACAGGGGGTATTTGAAGTAACAGGTGTGCATCACAATACATTGCCGATGAATGAAATCCTTGAGTATGCCGCATTGGCAGAGAGCTTTTCATCTCATCCGATCAGTCGCAGCCTTCAGAAGGCTTACGGCAAGGCCATTGATCAGAGCAGAGTGACGGATGTGCAGGAAGTCAGCGGTAAAGGTGTCATCGCGAAGGTAGACGGCAGAACCGTTGCTGCAGGCAATGCCAAGTTGATGGAACTGGAAGGTATTCCTTATCAGGAGTGTCACAGCGTCGGTACAGTTGTTCATATGGCAGTAGATGGTGAATATGTCGGTCATATTCTGATTGCTGACCTGCTGAAACCGCATGCAGAAGAGGCTATCAGAGCACTGAAAGTGGCCGGTATCAAGAAGACCGTTATGCTGACAGGAGATGCCAAACGTGTTGCGGACAAAGTGGCGGCGAATCTGGGGATTGATGAAGTACACAGTGAATTACTCCCGGGTGATAAGGTTGCTATGGTGGAAAAACTGCTGTCACAGAAGAATGAGAAAGAGAAACTGGCCTTTGTGGGTGACGGTATTAATGATGCACCGGTACTTTCAAGAGCAGATATCGGTATTGCGATGGGTGCTATGGGATCTGATGCAGCCATTGAAGCAGCGGATATTGTTTTGATGGATGATGATCCGCTGAAGATTGCCAAGGCTATCAGGATTGCCCGGAAGTGTATGAGAATTGTTTATGAGAATATTTATTTTGCCATCGGTGTTAAAGTCATTTGTCTGATTCTCGGTGCCTTGGGTATTGCCAACATGTGGGTTGCGATTTTTGCGGATGTAGGTGTGATGGTTATTGCCGTGCTGAATGCGATTCGTACATTGTATGTGAAGAATTTGTAAGCAATTACTTTTGCCTATATAGTGGGGATGTATGTCGTTTTACGTAAATAGGTAGTTAAAAAAGTGTTCATTGACATTGATGGGACATGCTGATATAATAATTTCATATTAATCATACGAATATGATATGAAAAGTTTGCGGAGCAGACTTGCATTTTATAAAATCATAATCGGAGGTGTGGACGAGAATGGATCAGCTACATGAAAAATATGAAAATTTAAAGGTGTATCTGAAATCTCTGGGCAGTGTGGCCGTGGCTTTTTCAAGCGGCGTGGATTCTACATTTTTATTAAAGGTAGCACATGATGTGCTGGGGGACAAGGCCATTGCGGTGACGGCAGTATCCTGTTCTTTCCCGGAAAGAGAGTTGAATGAAGCAAAGAAATTCTGTGCAGAAAATGGCATTCAGCATATTGTTTGTGAATCAGAAGAGCTGGATATCGATGGTTTCAGACAGAATCCGAAGAATCGATGCTATCTTTGCAAACATGAGTTGTTTGAGAAGGTTTGGAATATTGCCAAAGAGAGTGGGCTGAATGCGGTGGCAGAAGGTTCCAATATGGATGATAATGGAGATTACAGGCCGGGTCTTATGGCTGTCAAAGAGCTGGGGGTCAGCAGTCCCCTTCGTGCAGCAGAACTGAACAAACAGGAGATTCGTGAGTTATCAAAGGAATTGGGACTTTCCACATGGAATAAGCAGTCCTTTGCCTGCCTGTCTTCGCGTTTTGTTTATGGAGAAACCATTAATGAAGAAAAGCTTGGTATGGTGGAGAAAGCTGAACAGCTCCTGCTTGATCTGGGATTCTATCAAGTGCGTGTAAGAATCCATGACAAAATGGCAAGAATCGAAATTCTGCCGTCAGAGTTTGAAAAACTGTTGGCTGAGGGGATCCGTGAAAAAGTTTACAACTATTTCAAAGAACTTGGTTTTACATATGTAACACTGGATCTGGGCGGTTACCGCACAGGCAGTATGAACGAAACACTTCATTAGACGAAAAACGGGGCTGCATTGCAGCTCCGTTTTTCAGTCAAGGTAGACAGATAGAATTTGCGATCCGGATGAACATTAATAATGGACTTTAAGAACAGCGTCTCCGATGTGAACCGGTCCTGTTTTAAGAAGTTCGACGGATTCAGCGCCGCCGGCACCGGTGATGACAACAGGGGTGACGGTTCTGCAACCGGCTGATTGAATACCTTCCAGGTCAGCTCGCAGGATCAGATCCCCTTTTTGGATTTTCTGGCCTTCTTGGACGAATACTTCCAGATGCTGGCCGTTTAATTTGACGGTATCCAAACCGACATGAAGGATCAGTTCTGTATCATTTGCAGTGTGCAGTGCGATGGCGTGATGTGTATCAAAAACCATGGCAACGCTACAGTCAAATGGTGCATAGAAACTGCCGTCAACAGGTTCGATGGCTAATCCTTCGCCGATATAACCTTCAGAGAAAACACCGTCATTGATTTCTTTGAGCGGAATGACAGTGCCGTTGCATGGAGCATAGACAATATCAGTGATGGCGTCGGCAACTGATAAATTGTCAGAATCTTTTGCCTCTGCGGAAACAGCAGGATTTGAGACTTCTGCTGAAGTTGTTGGAACTGCGGCGGAATTATCCGCTGTCGATGATGAAGCAGGAATAATCTGAGCGATATAATCCTGCAGACGGGCATGGATAACCGTGACTTCCGGGCCGTAGACAACCTGGACGCCGTCACCATTGGCCACAACAGCAGCAGAGCCTGTGGCGAGAAGCTTTTCTTTGTTGAGCTTTGAGGGCCGATGTAAAGTGACACGCAGGCGCGTCGCACAGCAGCTTAAATCGGAAATGTTCTCAAGACCGCCCAGACCGTCAAGAATCTGTTGACTTTTGTTGTCAGCGTTATTGACAGGGGCGGCATTGTCCTTTTCATGTCCCGGTGTCTGATAGTTAAATTTCAAAATCATTACCCGGAAAACGATAAAATAGACAATGAAATAAAGGATACCTACAGGAATGACATGCAGCCAGCTGGTTTTGGTATTGCCCTGGAGAATGCCGAACAGGAAGAAATCCAGGAAACCGCCGGAAAATGTCATACCGATACCAACATTCAGAATATGCATGAGCATATAGGAGAGGCCGGCAAATGCACAGTGAATGACATATAGCGGCGGAGCGACGAATAAAAAGGCAAATTCCAGAGGCTCTGTAATTCCAGTGACAGCGGAGGAGATGGCTGCGGACAGCAAAAGGCTTCCTACAGCTTTTTTATTTTCAGGGCGGGCACAGGTATACATAGCCAGGGCAGCGCCGGGAAGACCGAACATCATCAACGGAAATTTACCGCTCATAAAACGTGTGGCTGCGACACTGAAATGTGAAGTATCAGGGCTGGCAAGTTCTGCAAAAAAGATATTCTGGGCACCTTCAATGAGCTGGCCGTTTACAAGTTCACGACCGCCGACAGCGGTTTGCCAGAAAGGCATATAGAAAACATGGTGGAGCCCAAAAGGAATCAGGGCGCGTTCCAGAAGCCCGTAGACAAAAGTGCCGCCGTATCCGGACATCAGCACCAGTTTGCCTGCATCGTTGATCAGAATCTGGATCGGCGGCCAGATATAGAACATAAGAATACCGATGCCGACATAAGTGATTGCGCTGATGATCGGGATAAAATGTGTTCCGCCAAAAAACGAAAAAACCTTGGGCAGTTCAATTTTGTAAAAACGGTTATGCAATGCAGCAACGCCAAGCCCGACAATGATGCCGCCGAAAACACCCATCTGCAGGGACGTAATGCCGACAATTTCGGTGGTTGCACCGGTGAGAAAAGAATGGCTTCGACCCGTATAAGTTATCAGACTTCCGATGGTACTGTGCATAACAAAGAAAGCAATAATACTTGAAAGTGCGGCTGTGGCTTTTTCGCTCCTGGCCATACCGATAGCAACGCCGACAGCAAAAAGAATCGGCAGATTGTCAAAAATGATCGAACCGGCACTGTTAAGCAGTGAAAACAGGATGTAAGGAGCTGTTCCGGGCCCCATGAGCCCTTTCAGGTGATAGGCGGCCAGCATGTTTGTATTGGTCAGAGAACTGCCGATGCCGAGAAAAATACCGGCGATAGGCAGAAGAGCGATGGGCAGCATAAAAGACTGACCGATACGCTGCAAAAGACTGAAGAGGTGTTTTTTCATAAAAAATCCTTTCGGGACGGTGGGATTGAACATTCTGCCCTAGATACTGGGTAGCTGAATATTTCTGATGTTTCAAGGAAGGCACGTTCGCACTGCCAGGTCTCCGCTCCGCTTCGGTCGGTGCTAGCGAAGGTCCACTGGACCTTCAGCACCTGGTAGTGGTACATAAGACCGTACAAAACACGGTCTAAGTACCAACCGGCGTTGAAGCACCTGCCTTGAAACATCAGAAATATTCAGCTTAATCCAAGGGAATAGACAGAATGTTCTATCCCACCTGTCTGTGAATGTCAGAGGTATTGTTTGTAAAAATAGTTTATGTAAAAACATCCGTGAGTGATAGCGATAATGTAGATGTTATATTTGATAAATTATTTTTTCTATATTTATGATAACACACATTTGTATAATAGGGATAAAAAGTTGTTGGCAGCTTGTGTGTATTTCTGGTGTTTTATGTGATATTCGGGTATAATAGATGTTATAGAATAATCGGCTTCAAGCGGGGAAGGGTGGAGTCGGGATGTGAATTGATGATATATGATGAGAAACGAACTGGGGGCGCAGGTATGGTAGAGAAGGAAGAGTTTTATTTGAATTCAACGAATGGGGTGAATAAGCTTCATGTGATCTTGTGGCATCCGTTGGAGGAGATCAGGGCGATTGTTCAGATTTCCCATGGCATGTGTGAATATGTGGATCGTTATGACAGGTTGGCGACATTCCTGGCACAGCATGGTATGATGGTGATCGGCAATGATCATCTGGGCCATGGGGAGACGGCGAAGGGGGAAGAGGAACTGGGATATTTTCCGAAGGCAAAGGGCTCTGAGACAGTCGTGGATGACTTATATAAGGTAACGAAGTCGATCCGTGCAAGATATCCAAGAATACCGTATTTCCTTCTGGGGCATAGTATGGGATCTTTTATGGCCAGAAGATATCTGATGACTTATGGCAGCCAGCTGGATGGTGCGATACTGATGGGGACGGGTTCACAGCCGCCGGCACTGCTGAGTGCGGCGAAGACCACAGCCAACAGCCTGAGTGTTGTCAGAGGTGAACATCACCGAAGTCAGCTGATGATGAAAATGGCATTTGGCTCATATAATAAACAGTATCCGTCTGTCAGAACAGAGTATGACTGGCTGTCCCGGAATGATGCGAATGTTGACACTTATCTTGAGGATCCTTATTGCGGTTTTATGTTTACATTGAACGGTTATAAAGTTTTATTTGATGTGTTGAGCTTTATTCAGGAGCCGGCCCATATCAGCAAACTGCCGAAAGAAGTGCCGCTTTTATTTGTGGCGGGAAGTGATGATCCTGTGGGACATTTCGGTAAGGACGTGCCGGAAATCTGCAGAACTTACCGTGAGGCAGGGGTTAAGAATGTCGAAATGAAGATTTATCCCGGAGACAGACATGAAATACTCAATGAACTTGATTATGAACAGGTACAGATGGACATACTTTCCTTTATAGAAAAGCGTCTTGAGGCGCTGGAGGCATGACAGGAGGAATAGAAATGACATTTGAACGTATAGACATGGAACAGTGGCCGCGTCGGGAACACTATCGATATTATAATGAACAGATCCGCACCAGTTATGAGATGAATGTGGAGCTGGATGTGACGAAGTTGAGGAAACGCTGCCTGAAAAAGGGGATTCATTTTTATCCGGCGATGATGTATGCCATTATGTACAGCATTAACCATCATGAGAATTTCAGAATGGCCCTGGATGAAGAAGGCCATCTGGGCGTATATGATATCTGTCATCCGTCCTACACGATTTTTCACAAAGATGATGAAACATTTTCAGATATCTGGACAGAATGGAATGAGGATTTCAGCATATTTTACAAAGATGTCTGCAGAGATATGAAGCAGTATAAGGATAGCAAAGGAATTAAAGCCAAGCCGGATCGTCCGGATGCCTTTACGCCGGTATCCTGTGTACCTTGGGTTTCTTTTACATCTGTGGGACATGACACACCGGGACCGAGGCAGATGTATTTTCCGATTATTGTTTTCGGACGTTACCATGAGGTTCATGATCGCTGGATGCTGCCTTTCAGTATAATGGTCAATCATGCCGTGGCGGATGGTTATCATACTTCTATGCTGATCCATGATATACAGGAGCAGTGCAGTCATTGCAAGAAGTGGCTGAAGAAATAATAGAGAAGAACTGGCAGATGGGAGTTGTCCATCATCTGTCAGGTGCTGTGAGGAATGCGGGCAAGATTATGGGTTTACACAGAATTTACGTAGATAAAGCTCAAAAAGTCCAAAATACACCTGAATGTAAATGAAATTTTACATTAATTTTACATGAAATGCCTTTAGCCTTTACATAGTCATCGTATAATCGGGAATGAATAGGGAAACTATTTATGAACAGATGAATGTTATGAAGACATGTAAAGGAGAAATTTATGAGTGTATTTGATATTTTAACGATGATTGGCGGCCTTGCCCTCTTTCTGTATGGTATGGAAGTTATGGGCAACGGTCTGTCAAAGGCGTCCGGCGGACGTATGGAACGTATTCTGGAGAAGATGACAGACAACATTTTTAAGGCTGTACTGTTAGGCGCCGGTGTAACAGCTGTCATCCAGTCATCGTCAGCCACAACGGTTATGGTTGTTGGCTTTGTTAATTCCGGTATTATGAAGCTGTCTCAGGCAGTTGGTGTTATTATGGGTGCCAATATCGGTACAACCGTGACATCATGGCTTTTGAGTCTGACAGGTATTCAGGGGGACAATTTTATTCTGACATTGATGAAGCCGTCCTCTTTTTCACCGATTCTGGCCGTAATCGGCATCGGATTTCTGATGTTTTCCAAGAATGAGAAGAAAAAGGATATAGGCACCATTATGATTGGTTTTACCGTGCTGATGTTTGGTATGGAAACCATGAGTGATGCGGTGAAACCACTGGCGGATGTGCCTGAATTTGCGAATATTCTTCTGATGTTCAAGAACCCGCTGCTGGGTATGCTGGCAGGCCTTGTCCTGACGGCAGTGATCCAGAGCTCATCGGCATCGGTCGGTATTCTGCAGTCTTTATGTGTGACAGGGGCCGTCAGCTATGGTGCAGCTATTCCTATTATTATGGGACAGAACATCGGTACATGTGTGACGGCACTGCTGTCCAGTATCGGTGCATCCAGGAATGCAAAGCGTACAGCATTTGTCCATTTGTATTTCAATATTATCGGTACGATGATTTTTATGATTGGTTTTTATGCGCTGAATGCATTTGTCCATTTCAGTTTTATCGACAATATGGCCAATCCGGCAGGTATTGCGGTCATCCACAGTGTGTTTAATATTTTCGCAACAGTTATTTTACTTCCTTTCCACAGGGGACTTGAGAAACTGGCGATCCTTACTGTCAGAACATCTGATGAAGATGAGAAGCAGTCTGTACAGCCTGCAGAGGAAGGACAGGATATGCTGCTTCTGCTGGATGATCGTTTCATTGAGAAACCGGGTTTTGCCATGGAGAATTGTTATTCCGTTACATCTCATATGGCCGAGCTTTCCAGACAGGCATTGTTTATTGCCATGGAGCTTCTGCAGAAATATGATGAGACAAAGGCAGAGAATGTTCTGAAACTGGAGAATAAAGTGGATCATTATGAGGACCGTCTGGGTACGTATCTGATTCGACTCAGCAGTCGTGATCTGTCGGAAAAAGACAGCAAGAGTCTGTCTATGCTGCTGCACTGCATCGGGGATTTAGAGCGAATTTCCGATCATGCGGTGAACATTATGGAAAAGGCCCAGGAAATGAACGAGAAAAACCTGTCATTTTCGGATAAGGGTGCGCAGGAACTGGAAGTTTATTCCAGAGCAGTGAGAGATATTATGAATATGTCTATTGAGGCATTTAAGAATGATGATATTCATCTGGCACGTCAGGTGGAACCGCTTGAGGAAGTGATTGACTACCTGAATGATGAGTTGAAGCAGCGTCATGTCAGACGACTTCGCAGCGGCGAATGTTCTGTGGAACTTGGTTTTGTTTTATCAGATATCACGATTAATTATGAGCGAGTGGCAGACCATTGTTCCAATCTGGCCGTTGACCTTTTGAGAATCCATGAGAATGTATTTGATGTCCATGAATATCTGGAAGGCCTGAAAGAAAACAAAGATGCAGCATTCCGTGAAGCCTATCAGAAGGATAAGGCAGTTTATGCGCTGCCGCAGTCATAAGGAGGACAAAAATGGCAACAATATATATTCTTGAGGATGACCTGAATATTCAGGAAATAGAGGCTTATGCTCTGAAAAACAGCGGATATCAGACAGAAGGTTTTGATAATGCCAGAGAATTTTTTAAAAAGGTGTCGGAGAGAGTGCCGAGCCTTTTGCTGCTGGATATTATGCTTCCTGATGCGGATGGACTGGACGTTTTGAGAAAGCTCCGGTCCATGCCGGAGACAAAGAAGCTGCCGATTATTCTGGTGACAGCCAAGACATCAGAAATCGACAAGGTTAAAGGACTGGATGTAGGGGCAGATGACTATATTACCAAACCCTTTGGTATTATGGAACTGATTTCAAGAGTCAAGGCATTGCTGAGAAGAAGTGCTTATGTGGAAGAAAAGAAATTCCTGACGCTGGGCAATGTATTTATGGATGATGAAAAGCATGCCGTATATGTCAGTGATCAGGTCTGTGAGCTGACCTATAAGGAATATGAGCTGCTGAAACTTCTGATGTCCAATGCAGGGATTGTGACTGCGAGAGATACGATCATGGAGCGTATCTGGGGCATTGATTTTGAGGGTGAATCGAGAACTTTGGATATGCATATCAAGACCTTGCGTAAAAAACTCGGTGAGGCCGGTTCTATGATCAAGACTGTTCGAAATGTCGGCTATATTATGTCGGATAAGGAGAATTAGAAGGCCATGCGCGGAAAAAAGATGAAGCACAAAATATATCTGCAGTTTTGTCTGATTGCGGCCCTGGCCATCCTTATTACCACAACCATTGTGACGGCACTGTTTTATCAGCGTTTTAAAGCACAGGTTTTCAGTGATGTGAGAACATACGCCTATGTTTTGACCAGTGTGGATACATATGATGAAGCAACGCTGATTCAGGAAGTGCATCAGCTGGATAATCTTCGTGTCACGATTATCGACAAAGAAGGCAAAGTCCTTTTGGATACCAATGCGGATATCGGCGGCATGGAAAACCACAGCAACCGTGAGGAGATCAAGGCGGCGTTTGAAACAGGTGAAGGTCAGGCTGTCCGTCAGTCTAAAACATTGGCAAAATCTACATTTTATTATGCTGTGCGCATGAATGACGGCAATGTGCTCCGTGTGGCGACGGAGACAGGCAGTGTTCTCAGTATTGTGCAGGGAATGCTGCCGATCATCGCGGTGATGGTGGTTATTTTGTTTGTTATCTGTACATTCCTGGGACGTCTGCTGACAGACAGTCTGCTCAGACCGATTGAACAGATGGCTGAAAACATGGATTATGTCAACGAAATTGCGGTTTATCAGGAGATGGAACCATTTATTGATACGATTCGCAGACAGCATGAAGATATTTTGAAAAATGCCAGTATGCGTCAGGATTTCACAGCCAATGTATCACATGAGCTGAAAACGCCTCTGGCGGCTATTTCAGGTTACTCGGAACTGATTGAAAACGGGATGGTATCGGAAAAGGATATTGCCCGGTTTGGTGGTGAGATTCATAAGAGTGCAGATCGTCTGCTGACATTGATCAATGACACGATTCGATTGTCAGAGCTGGATGCAACGACGCAGGATGTGGTTCTGGAAACGGTAGATCTGTATCAGGCGGCGGAAAACTGTATGGATACGTTGGAGATGAGTGCGAAAAAGCATGATGTGACACTGAAGCTGGAAGGTGAGTCCTGCAAGATTCGTACAGAGAAGGGAATGGCTGATGAGGTAATCTACAATCTCTGTGACAATGCCATTCGATATAATAATAAAGGCGGAAGTGTGACCATTTCTGTCATGCCGGTGGATAATCAGATTGTACTGTCGGTCAAAGATACCGGTATTGGCATTTCCAAAGAGCATCAGGAACGCATTTTTGAACGTTTTTATCGTGTGGATAAAAGCCGATCAAAATCTACAGGCGGAACCGGTCTTGGACTTGCCATAGTGAAACATATCGTGGCCAGAAACGGTGCACGGATGGAACTGGCCAGCGAGGTTGGAAAAGGAACAGAAATCAGGATTTATTTTGATAAGGCTGCATGATATATGCGGCCTTTTGCCGTATCAGGAGAGAAATCATATTTGTTTATAAAAAAGACAGATTATTTAGGTAAAATATGGTATGATAGGAACGTAATGCATAGATAACGATGAATAGATGAATGATAGATAGATGATGGAGGAAGAGGTATGGCAAAAAAGAAGAAGTCGGTCAAAAAAGGCCTGATCATTGGAATCAGCTCTGTTGTTGTATTGCTGGCAGCGGCCTATGCAGGTGTGGGATATTATTTCCATGACCATTTTTATCCGGGAACCGTGATTAATGAGACAAATTTTTCCCTGGGAACGGTAGAGGCGGCAGAAGCGAAGATTAAGGAGGAAGCAGAGGATTATCTGCTGGCTGTCCACGACAGAGAAGACCGGGTCTCTTATATCAGCGGATCAGATATTGATTATCATTATGAATCCGATGGCAGCATCCAGAAGATGATGGATGATCAGAACAGTATGCTGTGGCCTTTACATATAGGCAAGGAGCATTCTCATACAGTAGAGGTAAAAATGACGTATGATGAATCAAAGCTGGTGACATTGGTTGAAGCCATGGATTGTTTTAAGGAAGAGAACATTGTTAAGCCGGAAGATGCCTATTTGAAGTATACAGAGAATGGTTATGAGATTGTCCCTGAGAAGCAAGGAAGTCAGCCTCTTGAGGAGCAGATTATGTTGGATGTGAAGGCGGCCATTGACAGCCGTCAGTCTGTCTTACGGCTGAGCGACAACGACTACGTTCAGCCGTCAGTGACATCAGATGATCCAAAACTGCAGGAGAAGCTCCAGGTAACAGAGAAATACAAGAATATGTCGATCACTTATGAGATAGAAGGCTCAGAGCAGGTTCTGGACGGCACGACCATTTTGTCATGGCTGACGATTAATGATGATCTGTCCGTTACGGTGGATTCCGATATGGCGGCTTCTTATGCACAGCAATTGGCTTCCAAGTATAATACATATGCGTCAACAAGGTCCTTCGAAACAACTGCAGGGGATACAGTCAAAATCGGCGGCGGTGATTACGGTTGGGTTATTAATAAGAAAGGGGAGGCTGCACAGATTGTTGAGGATATCAAGAATGGTGAATCTGTGACAAGAGAACCGAAATACGAGCAGAGAGCTTTTGTGGAAGGCGCAGATGATATCGGCAATACATACATAGAAATTGACTATACAAATCAGCATCTCTGGTATTACAAAGATGGCTCTCTTGTGGTAGATTCAGATATTGTTTCGGGTAATCTTAATAACGGCAATGGTTCACCGGACGGTGTTTTCAAGGTTATCAGCAGACAGAGTCCGGCGACATTGAAGGGCGAAGATTATGAATCAGACGTTACGTATTTCATGCCGTTTGCTTACAATGTGGGGTTGCATGACGCAAGCTGGAGAAGCTCTTTTGGCGGCAGTATCTATAAGAATGGCGGTTCACATGGCTGTATCAATTTGCCATATGATGCAGCGGACACGATTTATAAGAATGTTGAGCTTGGTACACCGGTGGTTGCTTATTACCGGGAGAATGTGAAACTGACTTCCAATAATGCTAAGGTTTCCAATGCATATTCTTACAGCAGTAAATAACAGGAGGGAAGATACATGTACTTTCTAATTGGTCTGGGAATCATCGTAATTATTGTCTATGGCAATATGCTTTATGATCGAATCAAGACAAAGAAGAATAAAGATACGACAGATGTCAAGCAGTCTGCAGGTACAGCGGATAACCATTTTGCTGAGCAAAAGGAGACGAAAGGTCAGAAGACTGAAATCAATAGGCAGGCGCCGGATCAGGATCAATCCGGGAGCATGGTCAAAACAGCAGCGAATATTGCTTTTTCAGGCCCAACGCTGACACAGATGATTGCGGATGATCTGAAACAGAAGAAGCATATATTCGGCCTGCCGTTAACTTTGTGTGAAGAGCGGGGAGACGGTCAGCTGATCGCTTTGGATCGTGAGGACAATATTTATGTCATTGAGACTGTTCAGAGGGCAGATTATGAGGAGTTTTATCTGCAGATATTGGATGATATGGCGGTTCAGAGAAAACGTATTCAGAAAAATGCAGCAGACAGGAAAGTCTATGCAGTTGTGTGTGTGACAACTTTGCCTGAAACATTGAAATTGGCAGCAGAAAAGGACAATGCGATTCGAATTTTCAGTTATGAATTGAATTTTCGAAATGTCATGTAGAAAAATGTTGCTAAATTGTTAATTAAAAATCTTAAAAAACTCTAAAATCTATTGCGAAAATATTACAGATATATTACACTTAGCGGGTGCCGTGTGAAAACGGCAGCTTGGGATTTGTTTTCAAATCCGGAATATTAAATTTTGCGAGGTTTTTAGAGAATGAAGAAATGGATGCTTTTGCTGAGTCTGGTGTTGATGATCGTCATTGTAAACTGCGGTCAGGCTCAGGCGGCAGAGGAAACAGCCACGAAAGATATTACTTTTGAAGAATTGAATGATGAAAATGTATTTATCAAACAGTCAAGACGGGGAACCTGTACACTGGCGTCTTCGGCCATGATTATGCGCAGGGCGGCAATGCTGGCAGGTTTTGAGAACTGGGAAGATATTACGGAGAGCAGTGTAGGGAGCGTTGCATGGAGAGAAGGCGTCGGTATTTCATGGACATTTACGTATGATGGTGTGACTATGACGCATGATTATGTATCCTCTGTGGAGGATCTGAAGAAACTGTTGGAAGAACATCCGGAGGGAATTGTTGCCTATGATTCCAATAAGCCTCATGCCATTGCGCTGACGGACTATGATGCAGAGACAGATACTTTCTACTGCAGCGACCCTGCTGAGTGCTGTGCGAAAGCGAGAGTGCCGGTTTCAGAGGCGATTATTTCACTGGAGAATGTGGATGTGGTCTGGTATGTGACAAGCCCATCGAATCTGAGTGCACCGGTTATGGCTGCTGCAGAAGCGAATGAGGCGGAAGAGAATACAGAAGCACAGTCAGTGATTCCGGAAATCGAAACAGCACCAGTGACAAGTCTTGACAATTTGAGTCATACAGAATTGAAACTGGAGATGAACTAAATGATTAAGATGATACTGGCCATTGGCCATATTAATTACGATAAATTTCTGAACAATATGCTGGAGATGGCCAAACAGCATCCGGAGCAGATGGGCGGTATGAAACTGCCGCCGTTTACGGCTCAGATGATCAAAATGCTGCCTGCTCGTAAGAAGAATGAAATGGTTGCCCAGGCATTAAACAGCAGTAAAGGCAAAGTGGAGCCTCAGATTGAACAGCTTCTGGCCCCGATTACAGGTCCGATCCAGCTGAAGAATTTTGATATTCAGTGCGGCGGTAAGCGGGATGCGGATGAAGTGACTTTGACGGTGGAATTTGCAGGTTATGACTGCGGGTATGTGGCAGATCAAATATTGCCGTTTTACTATATGGAAGCAACAGCACCGGCATTTCTTGGTCCGGAATATAATGGACCGACGGACCTTGCGTCTGTGCAGGCTTATATTAAGGCTCAGGATTATAAGAAAGCACAGTTCCTTATTGCAAAGAGCATGAGCGTCAATAAAGCCTACATTATGAACTTGCTGCAGGACAAAGCGAAGCTGGTAGAGATTGAACTGCAGGTGAATAATTTACGATTGATGATAAAATAAAAAGAAATAGCATCTACTTGGCTGGGGATGCTATTTCTTCTTTGTTAATGAATAAAGTCCTTCATGTTCGGACGGACAGTTTCTTCATAAACCAGCTCGGCCATGCAAGAAGCGAAATACTTACGATTGGCGATAAGCAGCTTCTTCTCATCATCGACGCCGAGTTTCTCAGCCAGCCAGTCTTTCATCTGGGCTTTTAATTCGGCGCGTTCCGGTTCATACTGGAAATCGTCTGTCTTCTTGCCTTCCCATGCAGCAATACGTGTACGAAGTTCTTTTTTATAAATATCTTTCATCAGGTCCATTATGTAATCCCCCTATTTTATAGATTCCATATTCAAAATGCATGGCACTTTAAATGTTTATCAATATACATATCTATTTTAATATGAATATTCTGATAATGAAAGATATATTTGTATTTTTTTGAAAAATCTTTCGATAACAGATATTATATGGTATGATGGAATCTGTAGTTTGAAAGCAGATGATTTTTGATATAGAAATAGATCATGTAATCGGAGGATGAAAATGGTTATTAAAGAAATGGTACATATTACCCCATATCATTTGGACAGGATGCTGCATATCTACCTTCCGGATGATTACGAGGAAAGCGAAGCGCGATATCCGGTCATGTATATGTATGATGGGCACAATCTTTTTTATAATGAGGATGCTACCTACGGTAAATCCTGGGGACTGCAGGAATTTATGAGGCAGTGGGAGAACCAGCTGATCATTGTCGGTATTGAATGCAATCATGAGGGCAACAAGCGTCTGGAGGAGTTTTCGCCCTATGATTTCAGGGATTTTGACGGACAAAGGATTCATGGAACGGGCAAAGTCTTTATGCAGTGGGTGGTCGATGAGCTGAAACCGCTGATCGATACACATTTCAGAACAAAACCAGAGCGGGAATATACCGGTATCGGCGGCAGCTCCATGGGCGGATTGATGGCTTATTATACAGTTGTGGCCCATAATGATGTTTTTTCAAAGGCAGCTTGTATTTCAAGTGCGGTCGGATTTTGTTATGATGCCATGCGGGAAGAACTGACATCGGCCGGACCGCTGCTTCCTGATACCAAGGTTTATATGAGCTGGGGAAGTAAGGAATCAGGACGTAAACCGGGACTGGTCAAATATACTTGCACGAATCTGGAGTTCAGTCATCTGCTGGTAGAGCGGGGAGCCGTGACGTATCCGTATCTTCAGGCCTTTGGCGGCCATTGTGAGGCCGACTGGGAGAAGCAGAATGCAATCTATATGCCATTTCTGTGGAACGGTGTATTTGAGGATGGGATGGAATAAGGAATGAGTACAATTTTTGCGGTGGCAGGGAAACTGGTGACACTTTTTATTTATGTTCTTGTGGGATATGTTGTCAGCAAGAGAAAGATGATCAGTGAGGGCTTTTCTGCTGGTATCAGTCGGTTCTTGCTGGTGGTTACGATCCCTTGCCTTATATTGTCGACTTTTGAAACAGATTATACTTTTGAGAGGCTGGTCAAGGCTGGAGAGGTGTATGTCATCAGTTTGATCATATTTGGAGCGAGTATTCTGATCGGGTATCTGACAGCCTGGATTTTCAGGATTTCCGAAGAGTCGAAAAGCGTCTGGATTTATTCAGTGACTTTTACAAATCATGCATTTATGGGATGGGCGGTGATGGATGCCGTTTTTGGCGGAGAATCCATTTTTTATGCGACATTTGCCAATCTGGCATTTTCCACCTATGCCTATACTTATGGTGTCTGGCTCATGCGGAGTACCGGAACGGAAGCCGGAAAGAAACATTCTATGAAAGAATATATCTTAACACCGGTGAATGCAGCCATTGTTGTTGGGTTGATCATGTTTATTTTTCAGCTGCGCTTTCCGGCACCGGTGGATAATGCAGTACAGGGAATGTCATCCCTGACAACACCGATGGCCATGCTTTATGTAGGAACGATTCTGACAAAAAGCAGCATCAAAGATGTTTTCAGTGACTGGAGAACTTATGCCTGTTCTTTTGTAAGGTTGGTGTTGATTCCGTTGTTGGTGCTGATGATTGCAAGGCCGCTGATTCATGACCCGATGATTTATGGAGTGCTTGTGATTGGACATGCCATGCCGGTGGCAGGTTTCTGTGCGATTTTTGCAGGAGAATACGGCAATGATGTGGTGCTGGCGTCGAAATTTATATTTATTACAACGCTGCTATGTATTATTACGATTCCGATATTCGTGATGCTGCTGTAATGTAGATGGCGCAAGCGGCGGATGCAGGCGCTGTAATGGGAAGGTCACATTACGTGCAAAAATTTTTTTCAAAAAACCGAGTAAAATCATATCTTCAAAAAGATATAAGTAGTGTAAGCAGTTAGTGAATAGCACACATGTTTTTTTGGAGGTATTGCTCTATGAAAAAAATAAATTATGGTTCATTTGTATGTGAAGTTTCAGTTGACCCTGACTACATGCTTCTTAAGCACGGTTTGTGCGATTATGAAAGAGACACGATTGCTTATGCGGTAGAACGTTTTTTTACCCGCTGCAGAAAAGCCGGTAAGGCATGCACAGAAGAAAGTATACAGATTCGTGTTGCCAAAGGCAAAGCAAAAAGAAAGCACGCATTTATGTATCTTGCACCGGCAATTTTGATGGAACTGCCGGAAGGCTGGGTGCGCGTCTGGGGCGAAGTGAATGCTGCAGGCGTAGAAATTAATAAAATAGAGATATTAAGAGAACATCCTTGTTTTGCAGAATATGCTGCATAGAAGGATAAAAACTCAAGGCTGTCGGAGAAATCCGGCAGCCTTTGTTATCTGGTTGGATAGTTATTTGGTTGGATATATCATGGGATGCCGGGCGAAATACCCGACATCCCATGTTTAGAATGAGGAGTTATCAGATTTCAATCTTGGCGCCAAGCAGTTTGACGAATTCTGCAAGAATCGCTGTATCGCCAGGCCAAGCAGGTGCTGTAACGAGCTGAGCAGCTTCATCAACAACAGCCTGGTCTGCAGGAACTTCAACATATGTACCGCCTGCAAGGGTGATATCAGGGCCGACAGCCGGATAAGCAGTCGCTTTCACGCCTTTAAGAACGCCGGCAGCAGTCAGAATCTGCGGGCCGTGGCAAATGGAAGCAACAGGTTTCTTAGCTGCGAAAAATTCCTGAACGATTTCAATGACTCTTGGATTCAGACGAATATACTCAGGAGCACGGCCGCCTGTAATAAAGAGACCAACATAATCAGCAGTATTTACTGTGTCAAAATCAGCAGTTAATGCGAAATTGTGTCCCGGCTTTTCGGTGTAAGTCTGGTCACCAAGGAAATCATGAACGGCTGTCTTAACAACGTCACCGGCTTTCTTGTCCGGGCAGACAGCATCAACCTGATAGCCGAGCATAGACAGTGCCTGGAAAGGAACCATTGTCTCATAATCTTCAGTAAAATCACCACAAAGCATTAAAATTTTCTTAGCCATAAAGAAACCTCCTTCAACATTTGTTGAGATAATATAGGTGCAAAATGTATTGACTGCTTAAAATTAATTAATGAAATGTCACATAATTATGCATCTACTAAATATTATATCATATTACATGGAAAATGATTAAATATTTATAAAAATATTGGTGATAAGAAAAAGGTGCCATCTGGAAATAGGTATTTCCAGATGGCACCCGTAAGTAATATTATTGTATAGGATAAGGTTTATACAGGCAATATCGCAACATTTACAATTTCCTCAATTTCGGTGGTACTTTTATTCATAATATCTGAGATTTGTTCTAGTGAATAACCTTTTTTATACATATTTAATATGAACTGTTCTGTCATCTCTTTGGTTACTTCTTTAGTTACGCGTTCTGTTGTTTCACGAATTGCTCTTTCTTCGATTCCTTCTCCCAGATTACACATAATGTTCACGTCCCTTCTAAAATCATCATTTAACGGAATATGATATTCGCTTTTCATAATTTCAAATTTGGTGTTGATGGCTAGTTTATCTGATAATAGTGTTCCTAATAAACGGTGCAGCTCATACTTTTCATCTTGTTTTGGTATTTCTCGAGTTATTCCAATCAGAACGATATTCAGTAAATCTTGTTTGCCTTTCCATTTGGGATTGCCTAAGATATTCTCACTGGAAAGATAATATCGAGTCAGGCTGTTCGCATCCATATTTAGACAAATCCAGATGCTGAAGACATGCTTTAAATCATCATAATTCGAGTGTTCAAAGTCGCGGTCTTTTTGTGAAGAAATCATTCTGCTTACATAATAAATGCTTCTGCTTAAAAGATGATAGTCCTTTGGCTGGTCTTTTTGTATCTCAACATTAATAATCATTTGAGCCAGTCCGTCTTTCATTCGTACATAAAAGATGATATCAAAGCGTATCGTTCCTTCATTGATTTCACTATCTTCTGTATTTAAGCCGCCGACTCGTGTATTCGTAGGTATTGAAATGTCTGATGCATTAATTACGTCGGTTATGTTTTGATTGACATCTGTATTTGAATTATTGGTGTTCTGTCTATTTGTCATGCCTGGACTGACTGGTACAGTACCTATCTGTGGATCGCCTTCTATAAGTAATACCACTTCTTCTGGCTTCATTCCCTTAAATTCCTCAACAGTTCTCACCAAGATATGTGACAGAATTATCTTCTGTCCAATTAGTCGTTTAGCACATGCATCATATTGTGCCTTGCTGCCTGCGGCTGTGATTGTATTCACTATTGCGGTGTTCATATTCAGCATCCCTCTCTGTGTTCTCTTTTTGTTAATAGTAACTGTAAAACCACTCAAAGATTCCACAAAGAGCTCGCTGCCTATTATCATTATAACGAAGAGAAGCTATGGAATCAATCTAAAAATTCAGCAGTTGTGAAAACTGCTGTTGTCGTATATTCTATAGAATTTTCTCTTTCGTACAATGTCAATGGCGAACATTTGTTTATATTATAGCATGTGTTTGATTGGCATTCAATATGTTTTGTGCATTATGAGACAAAGAAAAAGGCATCCTGCCGTTCGGATGCCTTTTCTTAAGAGAGAGGATTGTTATGTTCTAATCTTTTTCTGGCTATAAGGCTTTCTCAACCTTATGCCAATACTATACACGAAAGTTCTAAAAATACAATAGCTAATTATTAATAAAGTATAAAGTATTTCTGAGATTTTAGAAAATTGCATCTAAAAAATTTGGAGGAAGTGATAGAGGATGACAGAAGATGAGAAGTTTATGAAAGCAGCGCTGGCGCAGGCGAAGAAAGCGGCGGCCATTGATGAAGTCCCGATTGGCTGTGTGATCGTCTATGAAGGGAAGATCATTGCCCGGGGATATAATAAGCGCAATAAAGAGAAGAATACCCTGTCCCATGCGGAGATGAATGCCATTCGCAAAGCCAGCAAATATCTGGGAGACTGGCGCCTGGAGGGATGCACGATGTATATTACACTGGAGCCCTGTCCGATGTGTGCCGGAGCAATTGTTCAGGCCCGTGTGGACAGAGTGGTGATCGGCAGTATGAATGCCAAAGCAGGCTGCGCAGGTTCTGTGTTGAATGTGCTTCAGGAGAGAAGGTTTAATCATCAGGTAGAATTGACGAAGGATGTGCTGCATGAGGAGTGTTCATCCATGCTCAGCGGATTTTTCCGTGAATTGCGAGAGAGAAGAAAGAAGGAAAAAGAGAAATGTATTTAGCAGATTATCATATGCATTCTAAATATTCTTTTGATGGTTCAGAAGAACTGGATACGATCTGTCAGACGGCGATCCGGAGAGGACTGTCGGAAATTGCGATCACAGACCATATGGATATTTATACAGGGCTGCCTTACGATGAGCAGATGAATTTTGAAGTGCCCGGCGGTGAACAGCATCATATGGATGTTTCGGGTCTGTATGGCGGACTTGTTCAGATGAAGGAAAAGTATGCCGGACAATTGAAGGTGCGCATCGGTGCGGAGCTTGGACAGCCTCAGGTGAATCCGGAAGCGGCGGCGCTTTTTATCAGGGATTACGGTGATGTGTTGGATTTTGTCATCGGTTCTATCCATAATATGGAAAAAGATCTGGATGTCTATTATTATGATTTTACCAAAATCGATGTGGCGAAAATGTATGATCATTATGCGGACTGGCTGCTGAAATTGTCGGAAATGGGCGATTTTGATGTGATGGGGCATCTGACCTATCCGCTGCGCTATATGTTTGAGCGTAATCAACTGCGTCTTGATCTGAGACCTTATGAGGAGAAATTCCGTCAGCTGTTTAAGAATCTGACAGAGAAGGGACGGGGCATTGAGTTGAATGTTTCCGGATATTATAAGGCCATGCAGGATGCCATGCCGCCGATGTCGATTTTGAAGTTATACCGGGAATGCGGCGGTGAGATCATTACCATAGGCAGTGACGCCCACAAAGCAGAATATATCGGCTTTTATCAGAAGGAAGCCCATGAAATGCTGGAAACGGCCGGGTTCAGATATCTGACGATCTTTGAGCATAGGAAGCCGGAGTTCATTAAACTGTAGGGTTGGAATCCGAAAGGAGCCGGGTCATGGCAGACTGAATGGATGAAAGATGTCAATATATTTTTGAGGTTGACTTTGAGCAGCTATGAGTACATTAGACAAAGAGAGTCGAATGAAAACTATTGCATGAAATGCTTTCATGAGTTACAATGGTGAACAGAACCATAAATTCGTTAGCTTATACTAAGAATGCGGACGGATAAGATGAGGAGGACACGAAGATGTTTAAAATCAACGATAATTATCTTAAATTACCAGGCAGCTATCTGTTTTCAACAATCGCGAAGAAAGTAGCTGCATATAAGGAAGCTAATCCGGAGAAGAAAGACCAGATCATCAGCCTTGGTATCGGCGATGTGACACTGCCATTGGCACCGGCTGTTATTGCAAGACTGCACAGCGCAGTTGATGAAATGGCTGTTAAGGAGACATTTAAGGGCTATGCACCTGATCTGGGTTATGAATTTCTGAGAAGCGCGATTGCACAGCATGATTACAAGGCTCGCGGCGTTGATATTGCCATTGATGAAATCTTTATCAGTGATGGTGCCAAGAGCGATTCTGGCAATATCGGGGATATTTTTTCAGTTGATAACCGTATTGCGGTATGTGACCCGGTTTACCCTGTTTATGTTGATACGAACGTTATGGCAGGCAGAGCAGGGGATTACAATCCTGCAACAGAGAGATTTTCCAATGTGATCTATATGCCTTGCACAGAGGAGAATGGCTTTGCACCGGAACTGCCGGAAGAAACACCGGATATCATTTATCTTTGCTTTCCGAATAACCCGACAGGCGCAACGATTCCGAAGACAGAGCTTCAGAAATGGGTGGATTATGCCCTTGAAAAGGGTGCAGTGATCATCTATGATGCAGCTTATGAAGCCTACATTTCAGAAGATAATGTGGCCCATACGATTTATGAGTGCGACGGTGCGGACAGATGTGCCATCGAGCTTCGAAGCTTTTCCAAGAATGCAGGTTTCACAGGCACACGTCTTGGTTTCACAGTTATTCCTAAGGCGCTTAAGTGCGGCGATGTGACATTAAACAGCCTGTGGGCAAGACGTCACGGCACAAAGTTCAACGGTGCACCTTACATCATTCAGCAGGCCGGTGCAGCTGTCTATACACCGGAAGGTCAGGCTCAGACACAGGAACAGATTGCTTACTATATGAATAATGCGAAGATTATCAGAGAAGGACTTGCAGCAGCAGGATTTTCTGCTTCAGGCGGTGTGAATGCGCCATATATCTGGCTGAAGACACCGGACAAGATGACTTCATGGGAATTCTTTGATTATCTGCTGGATAAGGCGAATGTTGTGGGAACACCTGGTTCAGGCTTCGGACCAAGCGGTGAAGGTTATTTCCGTCTGACATCTTTCGGCTCTTATGAGAACACACTTGAAGCGGTTGAACGTATTAAGAAACTTAAATAATGTGCAGAAATTCGGTCGGGAAGTGCGTCTGCGCAGCAGAGCCGAATTCCGCATCAGAACTTATAGGCAAGTTCTGAATACTTATGATACAGCGGTTCAGAGATGATTTCTGAACCGCTGTGGTTTCTGATAAAGATGAAAATGCCGACAGTTAGTTCAGAAGAATTATCAATGTCGGAATGTAAAGGGGAATGAGAAATGCTGGATGAAATAGTGACGGTGGTCAAAAAATGCGGCGATATTATATTGTTCGCAGATGGTGCCGAGAGAAATGTCAGTTCCAAGGAGGGACGGGCGAATTTTGTGACAAAATATGATGTGGCGGTTCAGGCCTATCTTGAGGAGGAATTGCTGAAAATTCTGCCGGAGGCGGTATTTATCGGTGAGGAAGGAGAACACAGCAAAGCAATTGGTGAAGGTTATGCATTTATTGTGGACCCTATCGATGGAACGACCAATTTTATCAAAAATTATCACAGAAGCTGCGTGTCTGTGGGACTGGCACTTCATGGGACTATGGAAATCGGCGTTGTTTATAACCCATACAGTAATGAGATGTTTTATGCGCAGCGAGGAAAGGGAGCCTTTTTAAATGGTCAACCGCTGCATGTATCTTCTAACCGACTGGAAGAAGGACTTGTATGTTTCGGGACATCACCTTATTATGCAGAATTAATTGATCAGACCTTTGATCTGGTGAAGACACTGCATAGGGCAAGTCTGGATGTGAGACGAAGTGGTTCCGCTGCATTAGATTTGTGTGATATTGCCAGTGGACGTTGTGAATTATTCTTTGAGTGCCGTCTGTCGCCTTGGGATTATGCGGCCGGTTCATTGATCGTGCAGGAAGCCGGCGGCCGTATCAGCCGTATGGATGGTACGGGAATCTCACTTGATAAGGGGTGTTCGGTACTGGCTGGCGGACCTGCAGCATGGGAAGATTACTTTAAACTGGAAGGACATATGGAACTGTCATAATAGGCGGAAATAGTTTGGAAGATATTTTTGGAAACGATGTACTAGCAGCTGGTTTTCAGAGTTAAATTCAGGAATAGACCCAAGATGGTCGGGAGTAGCGTATGAGTAAAGTAAAGATTATAAGTGATAGTACCTGCGATCTGTCAGAAGAATTGCTGGCGCAGTTTGATGTTGCAGTTCTTCCGCATCCCATTGTCAGAGATGGCGAGCTATTGCAGGACAATGTGACCATTACCCCGGATGATATTTACAGACATTATGAGCAGACAGGCAGATTATGTACGACATCTGCGCCGAATACCTATGACTATGAGATGTGCTGGAAACCCTGGCTGGATGAAGGCTATGAGATTGTACACTTTACAATAAGTTCAGAGATGTCAACAGCCTATAATCAGGCCATGCTTGCGGCAGAGGAAACCGGGCATGTTTATCCGGTGGATTCAAGAACTCTTTCAACCGGTATCGGTTTGCTTGTACTGGAAGCCTGTGATCTGCGGGAACAGGGGCTATCAGCGGAGAAAATTGTGGCAAAAGTGCGTGAGGACGCAGATAAATGCCAGGCCAGTTTCCTTGTGGATGTCATAGAATATCTCTGGAAAGGCGGCAGATGCAGTTCTGTGGCAGCCATCGGTGCCAATATTCTGAAGTTAAAACCACGTATCGACGTATTAAACGGCAATATGCTGTCCACGAAGAAATATCGCGGCAGGACGGCGAAATGTTTTGCGGCCTATGCCGATGATATGCTGAAAGGCAAAGACAATATCAGACAGAACCGGATATTTATTACCCATTCCGGCATTGATCCGGATATTATTGAACTGATGAAAGAAAAGATTCATGAATGGCAGCCGGATATTGAGAATATCTATGTGACCCGTGCCGGAGGAACCATTTCCTGTCACTGTGGGCCGGGAACTTTGGGAATCCTTTATATGTATGAATAAAAATCAGACTGAAGATATGAATGCAGCAATTGACTGCATCTATATCTTCGGTTTTCTGTAGAAATTTAGAGTTGGACATTCAAACAGGAGATTGCTAAAAATTCTGTAAAAAAGTCGGTGAACCTCCGAGCCAATTTTGACAAAAATAAAAAAGCCAGTAGAATCAAGGCTTTGCGGGAATTTGCTATGAAGAGGTTGACCGACTTTTTTGGAGAAAAAGGTTGAAAAACAGGGAAAATGGGGTATAATGAAAACAGAAAACGCAGTAAATACGGTTGTTGAACCGTACCTATGAGGGATTGAAACTATTTTTTGCTCTTTTTGACAGCACTATTGTACCAGTTGAACCGTACCTATGAGTGATTGAAACAAGACAATGTGTCTGAAGCATCTCCAAAGCATGCGCTACACCGTATCTATGAGAGATTGACACATTTTATTGCTTTCTTTCTGTATCGTTTTAAATTTATTGCGTGTTACATCGTACCTATGGGAGATGATTTCCTTTTGTTGAATTTATTGTTTTTGCATGAATATTTCGAATGCCTCAGCTCATAAAGAGTTGGGGCATTTTTGATGTACATTTCCCCATTTTTTGATATTTTAAACCGCTGGTTGAATGACAAATACTTCATCAGCGTTTATAATGATTCTTGTCAGCGGGGGACAGCGATGAAATACAGAGTATCAGAGTATCGTCTGGTCCGCTGACAAATGACAATTTCATATTTGAATATTTGAATCATGTCTGCAATCAACTCGATGAATAAAGTACGCCAGTGCTTCGAGGTGTGCGGTAA